>ERZ808046.545-NODE-545-length-29639-cov-14.499053_pt1 | contig 29639 bp, 33 predicted proteins | sample MGYA00380196_ERZ808046 | MGnify/ENA primary metagenome ERZ808046 (study PRJEB31490, sample SAMN06133421) | mouse gut metagenome | isolation source: Z6_2 | host: mice | place: China: Chengdu | collected 2015-05 ...
ATTAAAAAATTTGGGTTACTGGTAGAAAAAAAGAATTCGGACATAATATCCGAATTCTCGTTAAGTAAATGACATTGCTCTTACATAGTTACTATAATATACATGCCTTAAAAGAAACTCAACATAAATCTTAAAAGTTTCTTAACACTTACTTATTGGGAAAATCAGAAAAGATTATCTATGCATTTTGAAACCAGACTGGAAAACTTCTATAAAAGACGATGGCCGAAGATATTTTCTTCTGTATCTAAAGCCGATATTGATAAAACTGATAATTATGATTTATTTTATATAGAAACACAGACTTGAAACAGAGGATGAGCGGGTTTGTCAGCGGATGGAGCGCTAGGCTTCAATTTATTAAAATCCCCATTGCATATCTGCCATCCGCCAAATTCAGATTCTTTGACTAAAAGAACATCATAAAAGGACTCTCCTGATCCGGGTCATTATATGCCTCGCACGCAGACCGCCACTCATCCATGCCTTCTCTTATATCCTCGCATAAGAATTCATAATCGGCCTTTTCAATCTTCCCATGATCAAGCATACATTTGTAAAACTTCTTGATACTTGCCGCCGTACTTTTTATTGAGGCCGGAGTTGACCACATACATTTTCGAATAAAAAAATCACCCAGAAACATATCCAACATTCTGACTCCGTCTTCCATCAGCGTGGCATCCTCACGAAGCATATACTCATTAATATAAAAATTTACATTTGATAAATGACGGTTAATCGTCTTGTCAGCTAAGTTTTTATCCATCATATCCTTCTCAAATAATTCTAGTAATTCTTCGTTGATCTCCCTGATCTCCTGACATTCTTTCTCATATACTTCATATTCATCCAATTGTCTCACCTCTCCTTTTTAATCTTACTATAACAAAAAATAACGGTTTGGACAATGGAATTGAACGAATTCTATGCATAAAAAAACACCACCCGTTTCTGAGTGGTGTCAGTATTCAAAGCCTTTTACGCTGTCCCATTTATACGCCGTATTGCCCCATAATAGTACCATTTCTATACGGATACGGCACTTTATTCCCCTGATACAAATCTCTCATAGTACCACTTAGCCTTCTCTTCCGTAAGATTAAAATATTTCTGTAGCTTTACGAGAATTCTTTCTTTGGGAATCTCGTTCTCCAAATTATCCAATATTAATGCCTTTACTCCTCTTCCAGTTAATTCGTTTGTTAATTCCTCTGTGATTTCTTTCGTTAATTCCTCTGTGATTTCTTTCGTTAATTCCTCTGTGATTTCTTTCGTTAATTCCTCTGTGATTTCTTTTGTTAATTCCTCCGTTAATTCTTCCCTCATTCCTTCATACTTAATCTGCTCTATCGTACTCACATGAATTACCTCCTTGCGCAATGCATCATTATCAGAGAAATCTATATACTCTGATACCGTATCCATAAAATCATCCTTATGCGGATACATGATTGTATTCAGGAAGCGTAAAAGCTCGTATCCCTCGTCTTCCTTATCCCCATTATACACCGTATTGCCCAATTTGATAACTACTAATGTCATCAAATCATAATTTTCTCTGGATACCGTATTGGGCGCAGTATTTTTGGTATTGACCATCTCATAGACAGATATGCTGTACTGATCTTCCTTGGGAATCTCATCCCGGCAGATCCAGATACTATAACATTTGGCCAGACGATTATAGTCTGTCACGTTCAGCGCAAGGGATAACTGAGAAGATAAGCGCCGCGCAAGGTAATACATGCCTCTCTTTTCAATCGGATACCCCGGATTGTATATTTTCTGCGGTTCTACGTCTATATGTAAATTAATCTGTATATCTTCTGTGGAAATCTGTGGATTTCTGGCTCGAAATGCCAGATCAAAAAGAGATGTCTTTTCATTCAGATTGTGATACTCTGTTGCATCACTTCGGATCTTCGTATTCGTTCTTCCCGGCGAAACCTCCATGGTACTGGTTATCGAGTCTACCTCTATAAACTCGGCGACCTCTTTCCAACTATATCCTTCGTATTCTGCGATCGTATCCCGAAGGATAACCGCTAAAACTTCCGCGTATTGTAACAGTGATTTGCTCTGAACATCCAACCCGTCCATATCTTCTGTAATCTGAAGAGCGCTGAGCGCCTCCATGCTTCCTTGGAGTCTATCCATGCTATACCACCTCACAGTGTAGAAAAAATAGTAATATTTACGCCAAATTACGGCAGGTTTCTACTTTTTATGATGGTACATAAGTGAAGAAATGTCAATTAAAACCGTATGACATTTTTCGACTTTTTAATTTATATAAAAGTATTATTACTATCTATCACCCTTATATTAATCAATCCTTCCGCCACACAAACCGATCCACAATCCCCACATACGATTGTATGATCCCAACCACCTTACTGCTGACATTCTCATCCGTATAATCCAGAACCGGTATCCCACAGAGTCCTTCTTCCCTCATTTCTGCCGCCATCTCAATTGCCTGGAGCAGTCCGGCCGTATCAATCCCTGACAGCACAAAACACCCTTTCTCCAGCGCCTCCGGCCTCTCTGTGCTGGTCCGTATACAGACCGCCGGAAACGGTCTGTTGACAGATGTAAAAAAGCTCGATTCCTCCGGCAATGTCCCAGAATCAGAGACAACCGCAAATGCATTCACCTGCAGACAGTTATAATCATGGAACCCTAACGGTTCATGTGCAATTACCCGTCCATTAAGCTTAAACTTCCCATCCCGTTCCATCTGTTCTAACCTCTTACGGCTCCTGGGATGGCAGGAATAGAGAACCGGCAGGCTGTACTTCTCTGCAGTCTCATTAATGGCATGAAACAATGAAAGAAAATTCTTCTCAGTATCTATATTCTCCTCCCGGTGGGCTGACAGGAGGATATACTTCCCCGGCTCTATCTTCACACCCGTTTCACGGCTTAATCTTTGATGAATATCTGAATTTAAAATTGAATCCAGGTTATTATTTAAAACCTCCGCCATCGGAGATCCTGTCACATACGTCCGTTCCTTTGGCAGGCCGCATTCCGCAAGATACCTTCTCGCATGCTCAGAATAAGCCAGGTTCACATCACTGATGATATCCACGATCCGCCGGTTCGTTTCCTCCGGCAGACACTCGTCCTTACACCGGTTCCCCGCCTCCATATGGAAGATCGGGATGTGCAGACGCTTGGCGCTGATCGCTGACAGACAGCTGTTCGTATCGCCTAAGACCAGCAACGCATCCGGGCAAATGGAACTCATAAGCCGGTAACTTAATGCAAGAATATTTCCCATAGTAGAACCAAGATCGTCTCCAACCGCATCCAAATATACATCTGGATCCTTAAGTCCCAGATCCTTAAAAAATACTCCGTTTAAGCTATAATCATAGTTCTGGCCTGTGTGGCAAAGAAGTGTGTCAAAATACTTCCTACATTTCTTGATCACTTCTGATAAACGGATAATCTCCGGTCTTGTACCGACAATGATCAGAAGCTTTAATCTCCCATTATTCTTCCAGCATATTTTATTAAAATCCATCTTGCCCTCCTTCGTTCTCACTCGATACTTTTCTATTCCGACAGTACCGCGCCCGGTTGTCTGGAAAAGCTGTTTCAGACAGTCGGGCATAATTCTACTTTTTCAAAATAGGTATCCGGATGCTCCGGGTCAAATGGTTCATTGGCCCACATCACCGTGATCAGATCTTCCGTATCTGATAAATTGATAATATTGTGGGTATACCCCGGCAACATCTGTACCGCTTTCATCTTCTCTCCCGTGACTTCAAAGGAATGTACCGGATACGGCTTTCCCTTCTCATCCCTGCCGATCTTCCTCTCCTGGATCAGCCCGTGTCCTGAAACAACAATAAAAAGTTCCCATTTGGAATGATGCCAATGCTGTCCGCGGACATTTCCCGGGCGGGCGATATTGACGCTCACCTGACCTCCGCTGACCGTCTTGATCAATTCGGTAAATATCCCCCTGTTATCCACATTCATGGACAAATCATAAGAAATAGCCTCCTTGGGCAAATATGACAAATAGGTACTAAAAAGCTTCTTGGAAAATGACCCTTCCGGAATCTCTGGAATCAGCAGTGTGTCAGACATCCTTCTAAATGATTCCAGTAAATCTACAATCTCTCCAAGCGCAGCATCATAAGTCACCGGAACATAGCAGAATCTTCCGCCTTCTCCGGCTAACAACTCGATCCCGTTATAATCACAATGATGTTCCTTCCCCTCCAATGCGTCCAGCATCTCCTGAACCAGATCATCAATATATAGAAGCTCCAGCTTCGTAGACCGGTCATTTACCGTATACTCTTCATCGTTCGCAATGGCATTGCAGAAGGTCGCCACTGCAGAATTGTAATTAGGTCTGCACCATTTACCAAAAAGATTGGGGAACCGATAAACAAGAACACGTGCCCCTGTCTCCTGTTCATAACGGAAAAACAATTCCTCTCCTGCCAGCTTGCTCCTGCCATATTCGGAATCCGCGTACCGTCCCACCAGCGTTGCCTGGATCGAAGAACTCAGCATGATCGGACACGTATTGTGATACCTTTTTAACATATCAAGAAGCGTCGAGGCAAAACCAAAATTCCCGCTCATGAATTCTTCCTGGTTCTTGGGACGGTTGACGCCGGCAAGATTAAAAACAAAATCACAATCCCTGCAATAAGCATCCAACAGACTTTCTTCTGTATGAACATCGTACTCATAGATATCTGTAATATCCAGATCCGGCCTTGTCCTGTCCTTCCCATCGCGGATATTTTTCAGGCTCTCAATCAGATTCCGCCCGACAAACCCGGCGCTGCCCGTCACAAGTATCTTCATTCCTTCACCGCCTTTAACTGTTCCTTCACATAATCCGTTGTAAGGATCTTCTCCACCGTCTTCTCCACATCCAAAAGCTCCGTATTGTGGCTGGTATATGCCTCATCTGCTTCCGTAGTTACTTGTCCGTTCACAAAATATTTGTCGTAATTAAGATCACGTTCATCCGCGGATACACGGTAATAATCCCCCATATCCTCAGAGCGCAAACGCTCCTCTCTGGTCATAAGCGTCTCATATAATTTCTCACCGTGGCGTGTGCCGATGATCTGCGTTCCAGTATCACCGAATAATCGCTGTACCGCTTCTGCCAGCACCCCGATCGTACTTGCATCCGCCTTCTGAATAAACAGATCTCCCGGATTTCCATGCTCAAATGCAAATCTGACCAGATCTACGGCTTCGTCCAGATTCATGAGGAAACGCGTCATATCTGGATTCGTGATCGTGATCGGCCTGCCGCTTCTGATCTGATCGATAAAAAGCGGGATAACAGATCCCCTGGAACACATCACGTTGCCGTACCGTGTACAGCAGATCACTGTATCGCCCCGCTCTGCCGCTACCCGAGCATTGGCCCTCACGATATGCTCCATCATAGCCTTGCTGGTACCCATGGCGTTGATCGGGTACGCTGCCTTGTCGGTGGACAGGCAGACGACTCTCTTCACCTTCGCTTCGATCGCCGCATGGAGAACGTTATTGGTTCCCTCAATGTTGGTCTGTACTGCCTCCATGGGGAAGAATTCGCAGCTTGGAACCTGTTTTAAGGCGGCTGCGTGAAATATAAAATCCACACCCGGCATGGCATCATGCACAGACTGTGGATTACGGACATTTCCTATGTAGAATTTTACTTTTGAAGCGGCTTCTGGATGCCGGGACTGCAGCTCATGGCGCATATCGTCCTGCTTTTTTTCGTCGCGGCTGAATATTCGGATTTCCTTGATATCGGTTTCAAGGAAATGCTTAAGAACTGTGTGACCGAAGGAGCCGGTGCCTCCGGTGATTAGTAAGGTTGAATTTTTGAATAGTGACATAGTATACTTACACTCCTTTAACAAAATGGATTTTCAACTTATACATCCATATTATTTTGTAATTATCTTGTAGTTAGAAAATAAACCTTATCTGCCATTACTTCCGGTATTTCTTCCGTTTTCTCAGACTTGATCCCTGACAAAGTACTCTCCTCCTTAGTCTGTTAGTTGGTTTATCACCTACAAATTCGAGTATGTTACATTTCAGACTCAATCATAAAGCCAGAAGATTCCTTATCAAATCTTGCTTCTCAAAGATTTAGCATTTTCTTTATATCATCAGGAATACTATCAATCTTTTCTAACTCCGAAATGTAATCTGCCAATGATAAACCAGCATAATCTCTCGCATTGATATCTACTCCAAGTTCAGCCAACATTCTAAATAATGACCAATCACCTGTATTCATACCATAATCTTTCGCATACATCAGCAACGTACTACCATTCCAATCTTTCACACAAATATCAGCTCCGCATTGAAGAAGATATTCAACCATTTCAATATTACCACTGTATACTGCCACGGTTAGCGGAGACCTTCCGTGTCTATCCTGAGCATTCACAAGTTGCCTAGATACGCATAACTTCTTTGCTCGACTATTCTCCTTTTTCTCAACCGCAGAAAATATCTCTAACAAAACATCCTTATAAAGTTTTACATCATAATCAATTGAAACTATAACTGTATAAACCTCTGTATCTTCTAAAATAGTTCCCGGTCTCCAAACAGAACGATTTTCCAATATCTCACATTCAACATATCGTTTTTTGTTCCATACTAATAACTGATACGGCCTAAAACTGAATGCTCGAATTTGATTTTGAATCTGATAAGCTGTAGCATTAATGTCTAAACAAAGCTCTGAATACTTAATCTCATTTATTGAATAATATGTTGATCCGTGGGACTCCTGTTTCCATGACTGCTCAGTTCCCCTAATAACATCCGACAAATTCTTGATTATAAGCTTTGTACCCACACTAATCAATTTTTTGTATAAATCATACGATGTGTCGGACGAATATATTTTAACCTCTTCCTGATCTATAATTTCACCTGTATCAATACCACTATCTATCCGATGGAAAGTCACCCCCGTTTTATCCCTTCCATGAAGAATTGGTAAAACTGATGTATGACAACCTTTGTACAACGGAAGAAATGAAAAATGTATATTAAAAAGCCTAGCTGAAGAAAACCGTTTCGGTCTGATTATTCTGTCAAACTCAACTGATAGGAAAACCAGATCTTCAATCCCATATACCTCATTCAATTTCAATACTCTTATATCGTGCTTTCTTGCATGCCACAGCAAAGATCTCTGCCATCCATTTTCTCCCAAATCATTTTTGTTACAAACAACAACAATTTCATCATCCTTATAAGTATTGATGCAATATAGTAATACATCTACTGCTATGTTATTTTTTCCAGCAATACATATCGTTTTCATCCACAGATCCTCCCAGCGCTAATAGTCATTTCCCATAGGCAGTCTGTGTCTACTCTTATATCTATCTGGGATATTTGAACCAGTAATATCTCTGAATCTGTTCTGTACTGTACCCCCCCCCCGATACATATATCAGATTGGTTTACTTTGACATAATTATTCTTCTCATAAAACCTGACCGCACGATAATTATCAGGATTTACGCACCAATATACATATTTAAGTCCATACTTAGATATTGCCATTTTCAATATTGCTTCCATTCCATATTTTGCATACCCTTTTCCCATCGCTGATCTGCGAACGGTTATAGCAAATTCAGCACTCTTATCATTTATATGCTTAAGGCTCACGGTGCCCATATACTCATCAATATCTGACACAATAGCTAAGTTTAAATTTTTTTTATCATCTTGGCTTTGCACAATAAACTGCTCGGCATCCTGTAGAGTTTTAGAAGCAAAATCTGCCTGCAGATTCGCTGTTACATTCTCATTATGCATCCATTCAAGCATAAATGGGGCATCTTTTAATTCAAGTTTTCTTAAATACATACCTATTACCTGTCAAAATTTATTTATTGTTTCGATTATGTAGTTAATCTCGCTATCATTCAATCCATAATACATGGGAATACTAAGTTCCTTTTCGCTAATTTCTTCTGCAATTGGTAATGCTCCTATGGGGATATTTAAATCCTTATAGCATTTTTGCAAGTGAATTGGAATTGGATAATGTTTATTTGTTCCGATACATTTCTCATTCAAATATTTTTCCAAGGCATCCCGTTCATCACAGCGAATACCATAGATATGCCAAACAGGATCACAATCTTCTAGAAAATATGGTGTAATAACCTTAGGATTCTTAATACCCTCCGTATACTTCTTGGCAATTCGTCTACGTTCCGCATTCATTCTGTCCAAATGAGGAAGTTTGACTGATAAAAATGCTGCCTGCATCTCATCCAATCTGCTGTTGTTTCCTTTTAAAATATGGTGATACTTGTAATCAGATCCATAGTTTCCAAGAATACGAATTGTATCCGCAATATTCTTATCGTTTGTCACCACCGCCCCGGCATCGCCTAAAGCCCCAAAGTTTTTCCCCGGATAAAAACTGAAGCCCGCTGCATCTCCAAAAGATCCAACTTTCTTTCCTTTGTATGTGGCACCATGAGCCTGAGCACAATCTTCTACAACCCTTAATCCGTACTCTGTTGCTATGTCCATAATCGGATCCATATCACATGCCTGCCCATAGAGATGAACCGGCATTATGGCTTTTGTTTTTGATGTAATACTCTTTTTAATCAAATCAGGATTGATATTAAAAGTCCGGATATCTGGCTCAACAAAAACAGGTCTTGCTCCGACATATGTAACAGCAAGAGCAGTTGCTATATAAGTATTAGAAGGAACTATTACCTCATCGTTTTCTCCTATCCCTAACGCTTTTAAAATCAGCATCAGTGCATCAAGCCCATTACCGACACCTATACAATAGTTGGCACCACAATACTTTGCAAATACATTTTCAAACATTTCATCTTCTGATCCCCCAATATACCAAGACCTTGTAAAAACTCGGTCAAAAGCCTTTCTTAATTCGCCATCCAATTCTCTTTCCATTGGAAGAAATGATACAAACGGTATTTTCATTGTTTAACCTCATCTGCGGCTTCCGTATCTCCGCAGTTTTTAACATATTCAAGAAATTCATCATAGTTTCTTATATAGTCGGACTCTTCATATAGTTCAGATGCTAATACCATAAGAACAGAATCCGGAGAAAAATCAAACATCTCTCTCCACATAGAATTTGATACATATAGACCTTCATATGGTTTCTCGAGTGGAATAATCTTTTTCTCTTTTCCATTATCAAGTTTAATCTTGCAACTTCCATGTATACATATCAGTATCTGTTGAAGAGATCTATGTGCATGGAAACCTCTTGCAACACCCTCCCCGGTATCATACATATAATAGACACGCTTAATACGAAATGGAATATCTTTAAATTCCTCCAATGCTACTAATTGTCCTCTATCATCGCCATGTGGTTGGAAGACATATTTAATCACTTGCATTTATGTCACCTCCTTCACAAGATCATACCAATAATAATTATTGAGACAATTTCGTATAATCATTTTCTTATCTCCCATGTTTTGTTTGAAACCATATTTTTTTCAGAATTTTATACACACCCATTCTTTTTGAAACAAGCATCAATCTAGTCATAGGCTGCATGCAAAAACTTACATTATTGTTGATGTCTTTTATTATTCCATCATACCCTCTGTCAATACAAAATTTTAGCGTTCTATTCCAATATGCATCCATGGATGAATTATTAACTTTATCTTTATAATTATCCAGTATCTTTATCTCACTTTCGATAGTAGTTTTATACCTTGCTTCCTCATCTTTTCCCGTACCAAAATGACTTGCTGAAAATTCAAGCATTCTATACCCAACAACCGGGTGGTCTAAATAACCGATGTTTCCTCCCTCTGTTGTTATTCTTAGCCAATACTCCCAATCTTCAAAAGCTAAATCTTCTCTATAAAACCCATACTTTTCAAGAGTTTCCATTTTGAGCATAACCGTCGGTGCAGGAATAAAACTACCATTAAACAATGCATCTGACATTTCTCCTTGATAGTTGGGTTTATTGCAAAAAAACAGTTCATACTTTTTCCCCTTGCTTAATGGATAATGATCATCTGCCTTAATAATATAGGCATTTGCATATACAGCTACATCGTCTGGATTATCTTTTAAAAATCCTACTTCCTTTTCTATAGCATCCTCCATAAACAAATCATCATAAGCAATAGATTTCAAATATTTTCCCTTTGCTTTTTTTAACAAATAATTATAATTCTTAGATATTCCCACATTTTGGTCATGTCGTGATACTTCACATCTAACAAATCGTTCTTTGTGTATACGCACCCAATCATTAATAACCTCAAAAGATTTATCCATAGAGCAATCATCCGAAATCAATAACTCAATATTGGGATATGTTTGATTCCGTATACTTTCCAAGCAGTCCACAACATATTTTTCTCCAAAATAGACAGGAACCATAACCGATACCAATTCATCATCATTTATATCTCGCATAAAATTCTCCTGATCTCACTTACAATCTTTTTAATAAATTCTCGCCAATACTTTATCGTTAGTATTTTTTTAGGAAAATGGTATCTCACGGAATATACAGATTTCATATTATAAGGATCATCCTCATCCATCATTCCACGCCTTGAAAAATCAATATTTACTCCGTATTTTTTTGCAAGTTCAACTGTATCTGTATGCCACAACCCACGCCAAATCACACCCCCATAAGGAAAAATAAACACTTCCTTTTGATCTTCTAAGAGAGCATATTCTTTTTCTTTATATTTCCACGCTTTTCGTGTTACATACATTTCCCATTCCCATGGTGTTTCAAATCCCCTAATACATTTATTAAGATACTCTTTACGCCATATACCAAATGCGGTTGAAAGCTTATATTCACTTTTTTGAGGCATCAAACCAAAGCCTTCATACTCTGTTTTATTCTGATCAACATAAGGATGTTTATGTAAATAAAAAACTCCGATATCCGGATTTTTATCCATCCATTCTATTGTTTTACTTATCAACTCATTTCCAGTAAATCTTTCTTGTAAAACAAAATCTTCCAATACCGGTATTATGTATGGCGTCTTTATCACTTTAAGTATATGTTTATATCTTTTTCCCCAACAATCTTTTCCTTTTTTTGAAGGAAAATTAACTACAGAAATCCCCTCGAAATTCGGATACTGCTTACTTTCAGTATTAAGTACAATGGACATATTGCAATCCGGCCACTGTTCCTTCAATGCTTTAAAGAATAATTCCCACACATCTGAATAATTGTCACAAGAATTTACTAAAAGCGTACATTTCATGCTTATTACCTCTTATATCTTAATAATTCATTTTTAATAACATTTCTAATATATACATACTCAGCGCTCCTCCAAAACAATAGTGAAATCCATAATAAAGCGACTACAAAAGAAATAAAAGCAAAAAAAATCAGCTTAATCCATCCTTCTTCAGGAGTCAAAATATTAGAGAAATACTTCAGCGTAATAATCGGAACAATAATAGCAACAAACTGCATAACTCTTTTTGAATAATACTTTAATAGGTTTTCGCCTGTTATATTGCTATACGAAAGGCGAAGATTTCTTATATTGGAATATAATTCCGATGCACATGTTCCAATATATACGCCAATCAATCCAAATTTAAAGACACCAACCATTGATACAATAATATTAATCAATACTGATACAATACATGTAATTTTCATATCATAAAAAATACCATGTGCAGTCTTATAATTCATAAATCCTTGATTTCTTCCTGAAATGTAAAAGGACAGACTTAATAATACCATTGCCCAATAATCAATTATCTTTTCCGTACCAGCCCACATAGCCACAAATGGTTGAAAAACTACGATTAAGCAAATTGTCAAAACCGAATAAATCAGGTAATCCACAAAATCATATACTTTAAAAACTTCATATCCCTTCTCTTTACTTTCTGTCGCAACCATGTTTCCAAGACTGGGAATAACACTTTTCAAAAGTGATAATACTATCTTTTTTAAATAGCTTACTATAAGATAATAATTGTCTGCATAACCCACTGAAATAATATTCATCCCCAGTGCGATGATAATATTATCCGTTTGTAAAAGCATAACCTCCGACAGCTTGCTTACAACAAGACCGCCCATGTTCTTTTTTATATGCCCTTTTGTATTTGCATCAAGTTTCGTATCATAATTAAGAAAGATAAAACTATAGTTCCTTCTAAAATATCTTTGAATGAAAATCTGCTGAAGTATTGTTGATAACAGCCAAACTAACAAATATAGCAAAAATGATCTATATACAAGCAAAACAAATATTTCTAAAATATTCGCTAACAGCGTTTGTGCCATTGAAAACAACGAAGAAATATACTCATCTTGCTCAGCATTAGTAAGGCAAAACAAATAAGATGAATAATAACCAACAGCGGTATTTATAATGTAAAGCACATAATACACAAAATAATTCCCAATATCACCAGGGTCACCCACCAGTAATCTGATAAAGGGTGTCAATAATATTCCGCCAAGCAAGATAAACAAACCAATTAGACGATATACCTTTTTATACAACCTAAGCAGTGCCATGATTTTTGAATAATCTTTTTCAACAACCGGTTTATACATCTCGAAATTCATCGCTGTCCCAAATCCTAACTCAGCCAATGATAATATTCCAAGCATGTTAGTAAATAGCCCGTTAATTCCCAAATATGCCGCATCTAACTGGTGTATAAAAATAGTACGGCACGCAAACGCTGCCACAGCGGTTATTAACTGATTAATATAACCAACCAGAATATTTTTTTTTACCTTTTTTAATCTTGACACGCCCACTATCACCTCATGAATCGCTTAAAATGTTTTTTTTGCAATCTCTTTATAACAAAAATGGTGTTAATAGCCTTATGCTTCATGAGAAATAAATTTATCCTCTCCTTAAACGAGCAATACTCCGGATTCATATATTTCAATCCGTTAATTACGTTACCATTTGACAATATCTCATCTATAGTACTTACAATATCTTTTCTTCGTAATTCTTCCAAAACAATGTTGTTGATGGCTATAGCTGCATGGAATACGCTGTCACAGTACACTTGCCTGATTATATTATCTGCACCAAGCTTATTAAGCATTGTAATGATATGATTATCAAGTAAAACGAACTCTCTCCATAAACCTTTATTAACAGAATGTGTAATCGAATTGGGATTATATCTATAACTATATGGGTAGTAATCAGACATCACATAAACACTATCTGCTTTTATTATATTCGGAATCGTCCATAGATTATCTTCACCATAATTAACTCCCGAATAGTAAAATTCAGTATTCCGTTTTAATAAATCTGCTTTGACAAACTTGTTCACCCTTGATAAATATATGCAGCTTCTTTCTTCAAAGCATCCTCTATTAATCAAATATGGAATAATATCTTTCTCTTTTCTTTTACCTTCGTATAGCCCCCGCTCAAGGGGAATCGTGTATTCATGGCAATCTGTACGACTATCATTTACGCTTTTGTATCCATATACAATAATATCTGGACGTGCTTCTCGAATGACATTTTCTATTTTCTCAAACAATTCCACTTCCACATAATCATCACTATCAATACTGCCTATGTATGTTCCACGGGTTATCTCCAATCCGGAAACCCATGCTGATAACAGACCGCCATTTTTTTTATGTATTACCTTAATCCTTGAATCCTTTTTTGAATATTCATCACATATTACACCACTATTATCCAAGCTACCATCATCTACTAAAATAAGTTCAAAATCCTCATATGTCTGATTTAATATGCTTTCTAAGCATTCACTAAGGTATTTCTCAACATTGTAGACAGGCACAACAACACTAAATAATATATTTGTTTCATTCATGATCAAAAACCTCACATTATATATAAAACGGCAACCTAAATACAATTACTCGAGTATATAAGGAAAACCCCAGCAAAAACACAAACAAAAACACAAATTTAGACTCCTTTCTCTTTTCAAATACTAACGGCAAAAGATAAACAAATGTGGTTGGAACCATATAATCCCATAAACGACCAGTTATTGTATTAGATGAAAACAATGAAAAGCCTAACTGACCAAGAACATTTATTACTAAAAAGGAATCATATTTGTCCTGTTTACTCCTATAAAGATAAATCACTACCAGTGTCAACACGAAACAAGTCAGATAATAAATCGATACATCATTCTTAAAATCAGAAGTATCTAAGTACAATATATATGTGTGAAACCACGATGCCGGCAAGTATAATTGTAACCATGCTACAAATGTATATATCAATTGATCGAATATTTTAGTGACATATAAGAATATCGATAAAATTAATATTATATATAATTTATTCTTTTTGATAGGAATAAGGAATCTTTTAAGAATCAAGGCCGCAAACACAATCAGTGACGTCTCGTGAAAAAGTACAGCAACTATCATGCAAATTAATGCTTTTTTCCTTGACTTATCAAGATAAGAGTATGCTAGTAGTACAAACGATATTGCCAATCCGCTTCTCAATACTATGTAGTTATAATACAGAGCTAAAAACCCTATATATAATATAAAAGATATGCCACTATATTTGTTTATATTTTTGATTGCCTTAAAAACTACAAGACAATTCACTATCACAATAACTGCAAAATATACTCTATAGTTCGATCCACAAACGAACAAAATTACCTTGCTCAATAGTTCAAATCCTGGTCTGAATCTTCCGCTAAAAGACAAAAAAGAAGAAGAAGCTATCTCATCTAACCAGTTGATATAAACCTGAGTATCATAAGTATCCTCAAATGGTCTAAGAGCACATAACAAAATCAAAGACAAGCATATCACATAAAAGGAAAGATAACTTATTGTAATGCTTCCTATGCGAAACCTTCCCTTTGAATAACTGATTGGAGATATACTTGCTCTTTCTCCTAGTAAAATGAAAAAAACCGATGGTATCAAAACACATAAATAAAAAAACAAATTCATTTTCCCGTTCCTCTTATCAATGATATATCCATATCAAATCCGCTTTTAATGCCTCTCCATGACTGGGCGAATTTATCTTTTTTATTTCCCTCTACAAACAGTATTTTTAGAATCTTCAGACATAGACTCAAAAACAGTTTTATGCACCTCCCTGGAAGTATCCTAATGTACTTTCGGTATATATATACATTATTCCTAAAATTGTAATAGTTTCTTTCCGCGCCATGTCCTAAATATGGTATTCCAATAGGACTATCCTTTTGAATATCACCAATCTTATGCTCCATATAAGCCCCACCAACGAGTGACATACGATATCCATGAGCAAGAAGCTTAAATGAAAAGTCTAAATCTACGCAATCAATAAAAAGGCTACTATCAAATCCGCCGATCCTCTTTGCGACTTCGACAGATATCATATTCCCAGATGTGATCAAGTATTTTACTGTTGAATCAGTATCACATTTAGACAAATAATATGGTCCTACAGATGCCAACTGCTCATCGCCGGAATCGAGACATTTCAGCAATTTATAAACACACTCCACACTTATAATAGAATCTTGATCCATTGTGAGAAGAAACTTTTTTTTGATACTCACAGCATACTCTAATGCCTGATTAAGAGCATACCCTATCCCCATATTTTCATCATTATTTATAATCATTACAGACTCATTTTTTTCTGCCTCTGTTATAACCTTTTGTGATTCATCATCACTTTTATTATTTATTATTAATATACTTGAACACGCTTTTGATAAAGTTTTTATATTTTTGTTTACAATATTATCACCATTATAAAAAACTATAGCAATAACAAGATCATCAAATAATCTACCTTCCATACCGCCTTTATTTATTTGCATTTCTATCTCCGTTTTTCCATCTTGTATTCCTAATCCCCTCACGTTTACTTAATATCAGGCAAAAAATACGATATATAAGCATATATATGACACCATAAAGGAACCATATATGACTATAATTTACAATGCACATAATTCCAGCAACAGTAGTCAATATAAAATAATATAATACTCTCCTGACATCAACATTTATCCCAGCTAATCCATGAAAAGCGTAATTTTTCCCAATAACATATCCAATCATTCTTGCAACAGGAACTTCAAATAAAAGATATACAAAAAACCGTACATCAGAATAAGTAGCTGCAAACGCAATTAATGGAGTCAGATATTTAAACAGATTAAGTAATCCGTCTGTAAAAACATTAACAAATCCTCTAAAATAATTATGTAATGAAAAGAAAAGATACAGCAATGCTAAACATATAATATATACCCTGATATTGCAGTTCCATACCAGAGACATACTCACACATATACTCGTCAAATATATTATTCTTGACGAAATCAATAATGGATACTTTTCTTCAACATACCTTTCAAGTTCATCCGTCTTAATCCACCGTGTAGGATTGTTCTCTCTTTTCGTAGTATACACATCATTATAAATATATCCAATCTCATAAACAATGTACATTCCTGAAAATGCTAACACAAATAAACCATAGTCGACATCAAATGATCTCATGAATATTATATTCATGAGACATGGTGCAATTATATATAGTAAAAATGATATCCTATGAATTATTGTTTTAGCTCTTGTATTGAATCCGTATGCATACGGTAAAAATAATATCAACCCACTATCACGCATATCTCTTCGCTCATTTCTCTAAAAAGACTATTTTATCTTGATATTGTTTAAGTTTCCTTTTGTTTCTTGTACGTGTAACTCTAAAAAAAGTCCTATTCGATAATGCAATAAGATCTTTATCACTCAAATTATCCGTAACTACAACTATTTGATTTAATTGATTAGTCAAATTCTTTAATACTTCTGATTTTTTTCCTATATCTGCATGATAAGCTGGAACACCAAAAATCCTTGCCGCTTCATTTACGATTTCATTTGGAGCACTTGATAAAATCATTACTTGCTCCTTTCTACTCAATGCCGCCTTTATCATTTCATCCGTCTTCTTAACAATGGTGGGATTGAACTTCTTTATTGCTTCTTTTGGCATTTCTTGATAATCTTTATCCAAGGCATTCATATACGAAGAAAAACTCAATCTACACCATACTCTGGATAATAGGTTAGTATATTTTTTCTTCCTCAAATATTTCTCCACAATACAAACATGAGAATTCTCTTCCCACAATGTCCCGTCAAGATCAAATATCCAAACATTTCCTTTTATACTTCTTTGTTCCAAATTCATTTTCTTTACCTAAATGTTTCGTCTCTATTTTTACACTCGGTTGTATGTCTAATAATTCTTTCCGTGCTATTCCCATTCTTATTGGGTCAAAATAGTTTCGTATGAAATACTTACTCTATAATGATCATATAAATATTGATATCCTTTTTTACCTATAGAAATTAAATGCGCATCACTTATAGTTTTAATAAGTTTATCAAATCCTTTAACATCATTACTTTCGCACCACCATCCAAATCCTCCATTAACGATTACTTTTCCCACATCAGTATTCGTATCTGTAACCGCTAACACAGGAAGCTTTGCTGCCATATAATCAAGTAAACGACTGGGAAAATTAGGAATCGTAAATCTATGATCCAAAAAAATCATTCCCACATCGCAAGATGCCACAATTCTATAATATTCTTCTTGAGATAACCGCTGAAGCAATTTAAAGTTTTTTTGCTTATATTTTTTTTTAAATTCTTCTAATTTTCTGTATTCTGTACCATCTCCAATAACTAAGAAAAAGGTTGAATCACTATCCTTCTGAGTATGAATACAATGAATTAAGAATTCTATTCCTTGCGGTTTCCCTAGATTTCCTCCATAAACAAAAATCTTCTTATTTAGTGGAATATTATATTTATTTCTAATCTTAATTTTTGAATTTTCGTCCACACTCCTATCTATAATTTCAATACTATTAGGACAAATTTCAACAATTTTAGGATCAATTTCTGGATTATGATTTATTACGTAATTCACATTTGCTTCGGACATACAACCAATCCGATCTGAAATTCTATATAATCGTTTTTCCTTTGTCTTAAAATATTTATATAGAATACTTTTAATTCCCTCTTTCTTCATCATACCAAGATCTATAGCATTCTGAGGGAAGATATCTTTAAGTAATAAATATGTTTCCACTCCATCTCTTTTTTTAACATACTCAATCGCCTTACAAAAAGTAATGGGAGGTGTTGAATATAACATTAAATCAAAATGTATCCCTGAAAAATATTTCTTTATTCCCAAAACAAATAACGATTCTAAGGTAATTGTAGATATTCCCTTTTCTATTATATTAATCTTTTGCATATTCCCGATTCTAAGTTTAACAATAAATGTATCTTTCTCTTTTATAATATATGTTTTACATTTCTTCTTTCTTTCCACGGGAGATATAGCATATATTTTATGATGTTTTTTTCTAAATTCGCGCAATAAATCTGTATATATATTATGTTCTTCTAATGATTCGAAATCCAATAGAGTCAAAAAGAGTATATTCATAAAATCCCACTTCCATCCGTACTCCAATTCCATACACCATTTCCCAGATATAATCCATCCGGATTATTGAACCAGATACACCGCATTCCTAACATCTGAGGTGCTACAAAATCTTTTTTTAGATTATCACCAATATAACAAGTTCTTTCTGGACTTACTTCTAACTTTTTTATCATCAATTCAAATGATCTTGGATTCGGTTTTCGGAATTCTATTCCTCCAAGTTCATCCGTTATAACTATATAATCAACTTCTAACCCTAATGCTTTAATTTTTGCTCTTTGTCCTTCTGGCCTACCATCTGTGATAATACCAATTTTCTTATTTTTCTTAATATGATTAATCATTTCATTAACGCCATGATAAACATTTATCTCTGGTTCCTGAAATCGATAAATATGAATTGCTTCATCCTTCTGATCTAGCAATCCATGTACATCTAGCACCTCATCTATTACCTTTCCACACTTTTGAAACTTCTCCCACATTTCATTTTCCATTTCAAAAATTCCAAAGTATTCTGCTATCTTTCTATAACCAGATTTTACATACTGCTTCTCACTATAGAGTGTATCATCCAAATCAAATATCACAGCATCAAGATAATCTATATAATTTTCAACTTCCAGTATATTGTGAATTTCTATCATCTCAACACCTCATTTATTTCACTCTAATACTTTGATCAAACCTACTAAAAATAGTACCATCTGCCGCCGCCCCATCTTGATATTCCAGTTTTTCTCCAATTATCAGTCGAATCATTGCTTCCGCGCTATCTGCACCAGCCTTAATTGTCAACGGAGCACCACCGCCAAATCGCGGATTAATTTCAATGTAATAATCATCTCCACTAATTTTTTCCCGAATGAGTTGAACTGTAATCTGACCGCATGGCTTGTAATCAGAGACAAGTTGCCTCATTTCTTCTATAATCTTTTTATCCTGACATATTTGTGTCCTAAGAACTTCACCGGCTCTAACAGCAAGTCTAATTCTCGGTGTTATAAACACAGGATTTCCATCGAAATCACAGAAAATATCAACCGTATATTCTATTCCTTCAATAAACGGTTGAATAATATAATCTGGCACTTGTTCAGCAAATGACTTTAAATCTCTTTTATTTTCAACCTTATAGGCAGAAATACTTGAACTGCCATCCTTTGGTTTTATAAAGGCTGGATATCCATTATCATATTTTCTCCAGTCATTCACAGTATGTGGACTCTTCAACCCTATCACTTCAAAGTAATCCGATGTATATCTTTTATCCCTACAAATCGCTATTTTTTCAGGCTCACTGATTATCACCCGAGTCTTACTAAAATCATTCCTATATTGTGCCAAAATCATAAGATCTGTATCAATAGTTGGAACAAGTGCGTCAATATCTTCTTCTTCACATATTTTTTTTAATTCAGGAATATAAGCATTTTCTTTTATTTTTGGAGTAATAATTGCATGGTCACAAAAAGCTAATGCTGGAGCTAGTCTCGTAATATCAGTACCGTAAATCTCAAGATTTACGTTCAACTTGTTAGCTGCATTTTTAAACATTTGTATAAGTTCTACACGTCTGCCAACGCTAGTAAATAGTATTTTCATGTCATATCTATCTCCCTAGATTAGGGTATTATTATCTATCCTTCCTTGGAAGATACCCTATATATATTATGAGGTTTCCACCTTATTCTTTGCTTCCACATAATCAACAAAACTTTCCATTGTAACTGATGTCCCAGATGAGATCCCTTCTTGCTTAATAAACGCCTTTACAATCGTCTGAAAAATAATCTTTACATCTCCCCAAAAAGTAATATGCTGTATGTATTGAAGGTCCATAGCAAATTTTTCATCCCAATTTACAGTATTTCTTCCATGTACCTGCGCATACCCAGACAACCCAGGTCGCACATCATGACGATGGTGCTGCTCTTCGCTATAATAAGATAAGTAGTTTACAAGCAATGGTCTGGGTCCAATAATACTCATATTACCTTTGAGTATATTAAATACTTCTGGAAACTCATCTAGAGATGTTGCACGAAGAAATCTTCCAAAAGCTGTTAACCTAACACTATCCGGCAATAATTCTCCATTCTCATCTTTTTCATCAGTCATGGTACGAAACTTATATAACTTAAATATTTTTTCATTCTTGCCAGGTCTATCTTGTGCAAATAGAATGGGACTCCCCAATTTAATCCGCACAAGAACTGCAATCACTACATATAACCACCAAAAAAAGATGATAGCTAATAAACTACAAATTACATCCAAAAACCTCTTAAAATGTTTTTCATAAATACCGTATGGCTTATGTGTATTTTTCATAGGTATACTTCCTTAATGACTTCCATTTTCTTCAAAGCATCTTCTAATAATCTCAATTACTACGTCCTGCTGTTCAACCGTCATCTTATTATCACTCGGTAAACACACACCACGCTCGAAAATATCCATGCCCACATCTACACTCGTATTATGAATATACGCATTACTGCATGCTCTCCCATTGCCCTCAACTGTCACAAATGGATTCATCCGATACACCGGCTGCATGTGCATTGGCTTCCATATGGGTCTTCCTTCTGCATTGAATGCTTCCAGCGCTTCCAATATCTCAGTCGTACAAGATTTCCCCGATTCACTTATGTACAAAGCATCCTTTTCGCCGCGGATATGCTTGCACAATGCCTCCTTATCAATTATCATGCAAGACAGCCAATAATTCGGCTCAGACTTTTCTATGTCGAATGGATTCATAGATATCGGCAGGTTCTTTAACCCTTCCTTATATCTCTCATAAATTGCCTTTTTTTGCGCAATATGTTCTTTCAGATAGGGTAACTGTCCGCGAACTACACCTGCAATAATATTACTCATTCGATAGTTGTATCCCAATTCCTCATGCTGATACCATCTGGTCTTCTCCCGGCTCTGTGTAGACCATTTTCTGATTTTATCAGCATCTTTCTGCGAATCTGTCAGAAGCATTCCTCCAGATGATCCTGTTATTATTTTATTGCCATTATAGGAAATCACAGACACCGTTCCGAACCGTCCTGTCTGTACTCCTTTATACGTTGCGCCGAAAGATTCCGCCGCATCTTCTACAATCAGTGCACCATATTTTTCACAAATATCTATAATTTCATCCATTTTACCTGGCACACCATAGAGATGTGCTATTATAACAAGGCGTACTTCCGGGTATATTTGAAATGCTTTTTCTAACGCTCTCGGATCCATATTCCAAGTATCATATTCTGTATCAATGAATACCGCTTCTCCCCCTTCATAAGCAACAGGATTCACTGTGGCATCAAAAGTCATATCTGAACAAAATACCTTATGCCCTTCCAACGCACCATGACCAATCTTTGGTTTTCCATAAAGCTTTTCTCCACAAAGTTTTATAGCCAAATGTAATGCTGCTGTACCTGCGGATAATGCTACTGCACATTTTCTTCCGATTATCTCGGCAACACTCAGTTCTACTTCATTGATATTAGCACCTACTGTAGACACCCAATTGGATATAATTGCTTCATCTACATATCTCTGCTCATCACCATGCATTGTCGGCGATGATAACCATATCTTTGACTCAAAAGGTTTAATATCAGCAAATCTTCGATCCAATTTTTAATCCGAACCTCCTCTAAACTTCATATACTAATCCGTTAACATACAATTGTTCCCAACACTTCTATACTCCTGTCAACCGCCAACTCCCTCTCCAGCCTGATCAGCCTCTCATAAGACTCCCCTCTCTTCTCAACAAACAAAACCCCTTCATAATACTCCAGCTTCTTAAGCGCCGCCGCATGAAACACAATCTGCCGATAAGGTGAAAACGTAACCTCCCCGATCTCTTCCGCCAACTGCTCACAGATCTCTATCACATCATCCCCCGATGCAGTTCCCGCCAGCATAACCCTCTTAATCTTCTCTTCTGGATTTCTATGGATCGCACTCTGAACGTTGACAGCGGCGATCTTAATCTGTTCTCTCCTCGGAATCCTGGCACAGGGTCCTTCTTCTAACCGGCGAATCCACCGGTCTAAAAATCCAAACAATCTCTTCTTTGTATCGCTTTTCCGAACGACCCCCAACAGCGGCATGCCGAACTTTTGTTGGAAGTTGCTTATATCCTGCAATTTCCCGCTCACCGCGTATCTCAAACAGAATATCATGCAGGCCAGGCACCCTCCGCCGATCATTCCGACAATCGCAAATGTAACTGCCGAAGAGGCCGGATCTTCAAACACGATCGGTTCGCTCTCGATCTCTGTCTCTCCCTCGGCTGGTTTTACCGCAGACTGCTGTACTTTTTGTTCCCTTTTCACCTGATTCTCCGCAATCACCGCCTGATACTTATATACGCCCGCGGCCGCAGCAAGGAGCAACATGCACACGACGATCCAGCGCCATCTCTTCAAGCAATAAAACATCAAATCTACCAGACTGATTTCATTGACTTCCTGATATCCTTCCATCAATAAAAATCTCCTCTCATTAATCTCCCTCTCAGGCTTCTTAACATGAATCTACAGGTTTTCTTCACTCCATCTTCCCCACCATCTCAATCCCCAGATGTATCACCGTCTTCCGATTCATAAAATCAACCTCAACCTTCGCGATCCGTCTGTGCAGATCGATCTTCCTGATACACCCTTCCATATTCTTCAAAGGTCCGGACAAGATCGTGATCACATCATCCTCCGATACCGACACCTGTGATAACTGCACTTCCATGCTGCGATCCGGTGAGTCCATGATCTGTTCAAGCCATTCCACCTCATGATCCGGAAGTGGAATAAACAGCTCACTATCCTTTCCCAACAGCTTTGTAAATGCCGGCACATGCCGAAGCTCCTGATATAAGTCTTTTATATGATCGCTCGTTATGAACACATATCCAGGAAGCAACTTTTCATGGACTTCTTTCCACTCTCCCCGAAATTTCTTCTTCACACGGCGTATTGGATGGAAACAGGAATCATACAACGTATTTTCTACTACGGTCCTGACCTGCTCTTCCACCCTATTTTCTGTTCCTGTAGTTACCTGTAGTACATAATGCAAAACAAATCCTCCATTCGACGAGATGGTATAGAACACACAATCTATGAGTTTGATTTCCAACCAAGTCAATAACCCCGCTGCAGCTGCCAAATGTGCATGCAAGCATACCCGCTTGGCTCGTTGCCCGCGGAAGTCAAATGCTGACTGCCAGATATAAAATGACAAAAGCCGCCGGGCAATGTCATTTCCTCGTAATATATGCTTCCGATCTGCCAAGATCATCAACACATATTATGGAGATATGACACTACCCGGCGGCTTCTGTGATCGCGTTACTATGTATCTTTCATTGCATTATAATAGCGAAGCACTCCCTGATATGTTCCGATCCAATTCAATCGGACCATACCAAAAGGTATGCTTCGCCATCCATGCCCGCAGTGATCTCCTGCTGCCACAGTAACTTGTCTTCCGTCTGCCCGACATACCGATATACTGTGCTCATACAGCATCCCGGATATGTCTGCAGATATTCTCAGACGTCGGATATGTCATACCCCCGGAAATCCAAGTGCCCCAGCTGCAAGGATATCCAGAAAGTAATCCTGATTTTTCTTACTATTTTTCGGTATAAAACTATGCTTAAGACTTCGACACGATCTCTAACCCTACCCGTACCTTCTGCCTCTCCCCGAACATTGGCATCTCTAAAAATGCTCGACGTTTATGGCGATCGATCCTACTTATATATCGTTCTTTCCCTACCAACGGACCAGAATATACTCTGATCCTGGATTGTTCGATCACGCCTTCTGACATCTCTACAGTCTGTTCTTTTCCGCCGAATACGGTCAGGAAATCTACTTCATCTTCCGTCAGCGCGGCCACTTCGCTGCCTGCTTCCAGAAGCTTCGCAAATCCTTTGATACGGATCAGCTCATCGCTCAACCGGTCTGCCTGCTCCGTAACCATGAACACATATCCCGGAAACAGGATATTCTCCCTGATCACCCATTCCCCCTGAATATGCTTCTTTTCCTGATAATAGAATACATAACAGCCTTTCAGCAGATCAGAAGAGAGCTTCTTTTGGCACTGCAGCCGCACGCTTTCTTCCGAACCTACCCGTACCCGCATCACACACCACATATCTGCTTTCCTCATTTCCCAAACTGTAAGATCGGTCATTTGAATCTGAGAACTAATATTTCATTCTCATACTATAAAATACCCCCCCCCCGTAGTATTTTGTCAAGTCATTTTGAAAAATATCTCTGACAAATGCATCCATTTCCCCCATAATGCGGCAAAAAAACAGCCCTGGCAGATCCAGAACTGTTAAAAAATTATACATACTGACTCCTTCGGTCTTCAAGAGCGCACTTCCAGCAATCTTCAAGAACGCACTTCCAACAACATTGTCACCCTGGCCCCCATCGCTTCTCCATTCTCAATCACCAGCTTCCCTCCCTGTCTCTTAACAAACTTCTCAGCAGTATGAAGCCCTATTCCATAGTGCGTCTTACTGTTCCTGCTTCGGTCTCCCTGATAGAACTGCTCCGTTGCATGCATCAAATCCTGCCTGGAGAATCCCGGCCCCTCGTCCGCGGCCGCCGCCGCCAGATATTCCTTTCCCTCATCCTTACGCATCTTAAGAGAGATCTGTATTCTCCCATTCTCAGGGCCATAATCCATTGCATTTCCCAGAATATTACTCCACGCCCTTAGAATCTGCGTCTCATTGCACTGAATCTTCCCATACAGATCATTTCTTTGGAAAGCGGCAGGACACTGTCTTGCAGATGACAGAAGCCTTGCCTGCTCTATTAACTTATCAGCGAATTCCATACAGGACATCCTGTCCGCAGCAATACCGGCAATCTCGTTTTCTCTGTCATCATCTCTTCTGATATCTTTCTCTCTGTCATCATCTTCTCCAGCATTATCTCTTCTGATATCATTTTCTCCGGCATCTTCTTCCTCACCAGAAGCCCTCTCCCTGTCCGCCATCAGCAGTTCATTCAAGCTTTGCAGATAATTCTCCATCACGGCCGCGCTCGACAGGATATCCCGGTTGTACTCCTGTTCATCTTCCGCAAGCTCCCCTTCCGCCAGAAGCTCCGCGTTCCCCCGGATCACCGTAAGCGGCGTCTTGATATCGTGGGCCAGCGCCGCGATCTGCTCATCCCTGCTCTTTTCCACATCCCACTGCCTGTACAGGGATTCCTTCAGCGCCTTCTTCATCTGATAAAGGGAACTTAAGATCTCATTCACTTCTCTTAATCCCGAATGTTCTTCTGCAAATTCAAGATCCTGATTCCTGATCTTCTCCGCCACCTCGAGCAAGATCCTTAGTCTTGCGCGCATATATTTTCCAAAATACCGCGACACCAGAACCGTATGCAGGAGAAACATCGCCGCGAATGAGACGGCCATAAGCAGATCCGGCCGCGGCAGTAATTTGTTCAGATATTCATTCCGAAACCTCGTCTCAATCTTATATTTTACAATACATATCTCCCCTGCATCGCGCACGAAGAACCGATAGTATCCCTTCCCTTGCGCATAGATATCATTCTCCTCATAGTTGGCCCATGCCTGCCCGCTCTCTTCGGAAGAAAATGTTCCGTACAGCCAGTCTCCGGTACGCTCATAAACCCCGTACATGCACCCCGCCGGTATCTGTTCATCTGTGACTTTTGAGACGCTTTGAATCTCATCGGCAGATGCATTTAACTGCGCTTCCATATGGTTCGCCGGAAGAACTTCTCCCGCCGCATCGAGCACAAAATATATCATGACTGCGGCAAACAGCCAGAACAATGCGCCAACGGTATATATGATGACAAAACGGAGAAAAACAACCGTGATCGTTATATTATTTTTCATCTCCACCGATACCCAATCCCCCATACCGTCTCGATCGGCTCTAATCCTGCCCTCTGGCATTTCGCCCGGATATTCTTGATATGCTCCGTGATCACAGAATTATCGCTCTCTTTATCGTACCCGAAAACATGCTCATAGATCCTGTCCTTTGAAAATACCTGTCCATGGTTCAGCGCAAGATACTCGCAGATCGCATACTCGCTCTTGGTAAATGTAATCTCGTTCCCCTCATAGCTTACTCTCTTCTCCTTAAGGTAGAACTGCACCCCGTTCACCGAGACCGCCTGCTTCTTCTCTCTCGTCTCCCTCCGCAGATGTGCGGCGACCCGCGCGCGGAGCTCTCCGATGCCGAAGGGCTTGGTGATATAGTCGTCCCCGCCGATTCCAAGCCCCCTCATAATATCCTTCTCCTCAGTCTTCGCCGTCAGGAAAAGGATCGGACAGTCTGCCAGATCCCTGATCTCCTCACACAGGGTAAATCCATCCATTCCCGGCATCATCACATCCAGAAGGATCAGCTTATAGTCCTGTAATCTCATCTTCCTGATCCTGAGAGGATCGCTTACCGCATCCACCTCATACCCTTCTTTTTCCAGAGCGTTCCTGATAAGCTTAAGGATCCGCTCTTCATCATCTACCGCTAATATTTTAATCATAACCGCTCATTCCCCGACTGCACCCGTCATTAATCCCGGCACTGCCTTCCCTCATAAAAATGAAACCACAGGAAAAACACAGACCACAGCACTGCCGTGACGACTGCCCCGATTCCCAGAATCTTCAGCACATCTCCTGCCGCCGCCGTTTTATTTCCTATCCAGTATTGTATCAGATATTCCGTCCATCTGCTACCCCACGAACAGGGAAAAAACTGCCACCGCCCCTCGCCAAGCCCGGTCAGGAACAGCGCCGCGATCACTAACTCAGCCGTTCCCGCACACAAGGAAATATTTTTTGAAAACGCAAAATTCAAGAACAGGTGTATCAGATACAGATTCACGCTGCAAAGCCACATTACTGCAGCAAGGATCAAGTATTCCCTCATATGAAGCACCATGCTCCCCTCCGTTATCCGATATCCCGCTGCGAATCCAACAACAGCCAGAAGGATGGAGAGAAGCCCCATGCCTGACAGCACGATCCATTTAGCAAGCAGCGGATTCATTTTACAGACCGATACTCCAAGAAATGTCTGATAATGTCCGCTCTCTTCAAACTCTGCCGATATGGAGCAGATCACACTGACGACCAGAGGAAGTATGACCGTCAGCGTCTCCATATATCCCAATATCTTTCCTTCACCATTCCATGCTGCAAAACTATAGTATGCAAGGAATACAGCGATCCCTAGAAGCGGAACCATTACATGAAGCCATGGAAGCAGGGTGCGGCGCATCTTCCACAGCTCTCCTTTGACATTTCCCTGAAGCTCCTTCCCTCCATCCAAATGTCTTGCCATCATAGTTGCACCTGCCTTTCAAACTGCTTCCGCCCCACGATCCAGAATACCGCGAACCACACCAGCGAAGCCAGAATACCCACCGGCACTCCCTTCCAATCCATCAATTCCGGGGTAAATGTCATGCTTCCCGGCTTTGCGATCAGCCCGTTCGGAAGTATTTTCAGGATAATACACATCAGCCGCGCCGCGATCCCTCCCGGGAGCAGCATAAAATACGGTTTCAATGACATTGTTACGGAGATCAGAAATATACTCCCCTCATGGAGCAATATCATCGGAAATCTGCCGATCACCTGCATAAGCAGCAGGCAGAAAGGGATCTGCCACAGAGAAGTCAGGAATAATACAACCACTGCAAATACCTGCTCTCCCACTGCCGGATCGATGCGAAATACGATCTGCCATACCTGCTTAAGTATCATGCTTATCATCAGTGTAACGCTTAAGAGTACCGCCAGGGAGATCCCCATGCAGCGGATCCCATACAACACCTTTCCGTCCCAGACCGCCCCCATATCTGCCGGAAGCGTCAGGATCGTCTGATTCTTCATCTTCTTATCCCTGTTTCCCACCGCGCCGCAGATGATGGCAATCATCCCCGGAAATAATACAATACACCACCAATTATAAGCATCGATCGTAAAATAGTCGCTCGTAAGCCGTGCCGCCAGACACACTACGATCATCGGCATCAGCAATATCAGCTTTTCCGCAGAAGTATGACGGTTCTTTAATCTTTCGGCCGGATAATATTTCCCCATCTATCCCACCTCCTTAAGCTGGCGCCCTTTGTCCGATACGGCATACTTCGCTGCAACCTGCATAAACAATTCTTCCAGATGGCCGATTTCCGGCATCCCGCCCTGATAGCCGAGCGCTCCGTTTGCGATGATTCCGATATGGTCTGCCGTCTGGGCGATCTCGCTTAAGATATGACTTGATATGATCACCGTGATCCCCTCCTTGGGGAATCTTCGTATCATCTGCCGAAGCTCCTGGATTCCGATGGGGTCAAGTCCGTTGACCGGCTCGTCAAGTACCAACAGCTTAGGTCTGTTGAGCAGCGCGATCGCGATTCCAAGCCTCTGCTTCATTCCCAGTGAAAATGCACCTGCCCTTTTCTTCCCTGTATCTGTCAGATCCACCAGCTCCAATACTTCCCGGATCCTTTCATCCGGTATATGAAGCATCAGCGCGCGGACTTTCAGGTTCTCCCAGGCCGTCAGGTTCTCGTATACGGGCGGCGTCTCGATCAGAGCTCCGATATCCGCAAGGTCCTTCCTGCTCCACGGATGACCGTCAAAGAGAATTTCCCCGTCTGTGGGACGCAGGATTCCCGTCATCATCTTAAGCAATGTGGACTTACCCGCTCCGTTTGGACCCAGAAGTCCGTACACGCAGCACTTAGGTACTGCAAGCGAAATATGATCGACGGCATAGTGACCGCGGAATGATTTTGCCAGACATTTTGTTTCTAAGATGTTTTGATTCATGATTTCCTCCTTATTTCATGCTTGTAATGTTCTGCCTGTAATGTTCTGCCTGATCAGATATCTCTTACCTGCCGCTGAACTACAAGATAAGAATAAGGCAGAATTATAAGGAAAGTATAAGGAAATCCTCTCTTTTAATCGAGTAGGGGGAATTTAATCCCCCTCTCACACCACCAGTACGTGCCGTTCGGCATACGGCGGTTCAACATAACT
>ERZ808046.547-NODE-547-length-29599-cov-12.783450_pt1 | contig 29599 bp, 31 predicted proteins | sample MGYA00380196_ERZ808046 | MGnify/ENA primary metagenome ERZ808046 (study PRJEB31490, sample SAMN06133421) | mouse gut metagenome | isolation source: Z6_2 | host: mice | place: China: Chengdu | collected 2015-05 ...
TTGTTTCTGGACAATTCAATTATACCAAAAACAGAGTGTTTCATGCTATTTTATTGCCAGTTTTTATTGAATTTTCAAGGTACATAGACACTTATTTAAGTGCGAAGTTTGAGTAAATTATTCTTTTTTCTGTTTTCCTCTCTCACTGCCTTCAGACCGGCAATTTTTTCTTCCATAAAAACTCTGTCCCTCCTTCTGCCGTTCTTTTACAGAAATGTACTGAACATGAAGCTTGCGATAATCAGCATGATCGCGCCTCCGATACGGGAGGATATCTGTGCATAGGACATTAATTCCATGCGCTTTGCAGCGCCGAGAACCTGAATGTCGCCTGCGCCGCCGCCGTTTGCCATACAGAGCGCGGAAGTGATAACCGCCTCGATCCGATAAAATTTAAACAACGGAGCCATCAGCCAGGAACCTATTACGGCGCCTGTTACGACTGCCACAATAATCACCAGGCTCCCCGGGTTAAATACCTTCACATAATCTGTCAGGTTTGTGCCGATGCCAACGGTCACCATTAACGGCAGAGACATGTATTTTACAAAGAACTGCTGCATTCCCTTAGTTCCGGCACGAACCTCTGCCGGAATAATTCCGCTCATGTTGAGGATGGCAACCATAATAATCATAAATGCAAACTGGTGAATGGAGAATCCAAGGCCCGCATGATTGATAATGGAAATTTTAGAAGAATAAAAACCGCTGAATACAAAACAGAATAAACCAAGGGCCAGACCTGCCGCATAATCTCCCGGCGTGGGCTTAATGTCTTTTTCTTCCACAGTCATGTCCACCGGAGTTTTCATAAGTTCGCCGTGTCCCGTAAGTTCCGGCTTCTTATCGCCCAGGCGGTTACAGAGAGCCGCATAAAGCACCGCCACCAGGTTTCCAAGGCTCAAAATTGCAAATGCGCTTGCATACCAGGACTGAGAGTCCTGCCCCGTTGCCTCGCCCCAGATTTTGCTCATGGGGATGGCTCCGGCTCCGTTGCCTCCTCCCATGATCGGAAGCGCATATGTCATGATAGCATCCAAAGGTCCTACTCCTACCAGGAGCCCTGCAACGGCCGCCAGAAGAAAGGACCCCGCGATCGCTGCCAGAATACAGGGAATGTATCCGCCGAAGGAGCGCAGCAAAAGCTTGCGGTTTACGGAAAGCACGGAACCTGTGATTAAAACCAGAATATACAGATTCAGGAAACCTGTGGTGCCATTAAAATCATTTAACGTGGCAATCAGATTTTCCGGAATCATATGAAAAGTACTGAAAGCGCCGGCAACCAGGCTGGTAAGCAGCATTCCGCCGCCCATCCAGTCTTTCCAGACCGGAATTCTGTCACCGATAAAACCAATGGCGGTCCCGACAATTGTGGCAAAGCAAAGCGCACCGACCATATTGGAGGGAATTGCATCCAGGCTTCCCATGAGCCATGTTACGGCCAAAACAATTACATACATCCAGGCTGGCATACCGAGAATCTTTGTCTCTTTTAACTTGTCCATACATCCTCCTCAATCATCTTTCATCGTAACCATTCAGACATCCTCCGAACGGTTATCCTACTTCAACATGTGTTTGTGTGTTTTGATTCTTTTACCGGTAAAAACTGTACCTTTGTTATACAAAAACCCCAATGGTTTTTCAACCGTTTGACCATTCTGCTTTTCCGCCTGCGTCATAACGTTTCGGAATTATATAAAGTGCACAATACCTATTTGGCACGCAAAAAAAGAGCCGATACCCGCTTTCCTGCATCGGCTCCATTCCTTTTTTTATTTATGCTATTCTAATTTGTTATGGGGTCCTTTACCGGAACCGCTGTCCCACCATAAAGCGCCACATCTTTTCAGCTCCTCTGGACAAAACCCTCCCTTTCTTTTTTGCAATAATCACATAACGATACAAATGCTCCCCCTTAATCGTACAGCATACGACATTCTTTGCATAGTCCTCATTCTTAATGGTTGTATGGGGAATCAGGATGGCGCCTCCTCCCCCGCATGCAATGGAATATCTTGTATCCACGTAGTCTACCCGAAGAGACTTGGACGGCGTAATTTTATATTTTCTCAAAAAAGCCTCTTCCGCATAGTACAGGCTGTGGCTTTTCGTGGAGAGAATGTAAGTAAGATCAGCCATCCGAAGCTCCTCCGGCTCCAGCTCCAGAGGATTTAAGACGCTGTTTCCCTCCAGATCCTTTCCTTCCATAAGCGTATGGCCTCTCGGAACCGCCAGAACCAGAGGATCCTCCTCCAGGGGCATATATTCAATCTTGTCGGAAATCACCGGATCTGTGTAAATAGCCAGGTCTACCTCTTCCTTTATCAGAGCCTCCTCACATCGGCAGGCGTTCATATCCAGATATTCCGGCCGCACCTCATGATGCATGTCCAAAAACGCCGCTGTGCGGCTTCCGGCGTAATACCCGCCCCGGCTTGTGGTTGCTATAAGCACCTTCTCCCAGGCCTCCTCCCTATGGCCCAGGCGTTCCATAAGCTTCGCTTCCAGCTCCTTATATTTCATGGCAAATTCCAGGAAAACCGCCCCATCCTCAGTCAGCAAAATCGGACTTTTGCTGCGGTCAAAAATTTTTACCCCGATCTGACTCTCCAACTTGCTGATCTGCTTTGTCAGCGCCGGCTGTGAAAGAAACAGCTTTCTTGCCGCGGCAGAAATGCTTCCGCTTTCTGCCACCGTTATCACATAATGAATCACATTTGTATCCATAGGTTCACCTGCCGCATTTTTAGTAATTATATCGTATTTTCTCCCTGAACACAAGACTCAGAGCATGTTCTTTGCATCTCCTGATTTTATTTGTTGTAACAGTTCATCCCGGGACTTTGCACTTGCTGCAAAGTCCGTAAGAATACGTGGAGGTTGGAGAAAATCCAGCCCTTCGCCGCAGGCGAGCTTTAAATAGGCTGGATTCCGTAACAGTTTAGTTGCAAGGCTGAACTGTTACGAACGGGAAACAAATTCCGCCCTGAAACTTGAAATTTCTTCGCCACTGTGCTATATTAAACCAATAAAAACTTTAAATTTCGGAGGCGTTTATGGTAACTACCTGGGATGTTACGATTCCGGAGCTTACAAAGGACGAGACCAGGAAAGCCTATCTCTATCTTCCCGAATCTTATGCTTACGATGAAGCCGCCCGCTATCCCGTTCTTTATATGTTCGATGGACACAATGTATTTTTCGATTCCCATGCCACCTACGGAAAATCCTGGGGCATGAAGGAATATATGGATCAGACAAAAACCCCGCTGATCATTGCCGCGGTGGAATGCAACCACAGCCCCAATAATGGCCGGCTGGAGGAATATTCTCCCTTTGATTTCAGCGACTCTTCTTTTGGCTTTGTAAAAGGCCGCGGCCAGACTACCATGAAATGGATGATTCATTCCTTTAAAAAAGAAATTGATTCCCGTTTCCGGACCCTTCCAGGGCGGGAACACACCTTTATTGCCGGAAGCTCCATGGGCGGACTCATGAGTCTTTATGCCGTGCTGGAATACAATCACATTTTTTCCCGCGCCGCCGCCCTCTCTCCCTCAATCTCCCTGGTATCCCCTCAAATCGAGCGGTTCATAAACAAATCGAGGCCGGGGCCGGATACAGTGATTTACATGGATTATGGTTCTGAGGAAATGGATACCCATCAGGGTATGCCCCAATGCTTTTCCCGGGTCACCTCCCTTTTCATCAACAAACCAGTGATGCTGGAAAGCCGTGTAATTCCCGGAGGAACCCACTGTGAGGCAAGCTGGGAACGCCAGATCCCTTTCTTTCTGAACACCTTATTATATGGACTTTAGACATTTAACAGCAATTTCAGCTCAGAAAACATAGCAGGAGCCCAGCACAATGGAAATTCAATATTTTAAAAATTACAGCCCGGCCCTGAACCGGGATATGGAATGCAAGGTATATGGACATGCCGGGCGGCCGGTTCTTTTTATCCCCAGCCAGAACAACCGGTTTTACGAATTTGAGAGCCATCACATGACAGATGCCTGGAGTCCCTGGATCGAATCCGGCCAGGTCATGGTCTTCTCCATCGACACCATAGATCAGGAAACCTGGTCCGACAAATATGGCGATCCCAGACGGAGGATCTTACGCCATGAACAGTGGATCCGTTATATTACCGATGAAATGGTTCCTTTTATGCGGTCCATGGTCAATGAGCGGAATGGCTGGACCGGCTATCCCTGGGTTATCGCTTTCGGCTGCAGTCTGGGTGCTGCTCATGCGGCAAACCTCTATTTCCGCCGTCCGGACCTTTTCGACGGACTCCTCGCCTTAAGTGGATTGTATACAGCGGAATATGGCTTTGATTCCTACATGGATGATCTTGTCTACGAAAATTCTCCGGTCCACTATCTGGCCAACATGCCAAAGGATCATCCTTACATTGAGCTTTATAACAGGAAAAAGGCCATTATCTGTGTGGGACAGGGGCCCTGGGAAATTCCCGACTCCACAAGAGCACTCCATTCCATTCTTTTAGATAAGGGCATCCATGCCTGGGTGGATTACTGGGGATACGACTGCTCTCACGACTGGCCCTGGTGGTACAAACAGGTAACATATTTTGTCCCTTATCTGCTGGAATCCGACTGAATCCATTTAAGATTCCCTGTAACGGCTCAGTACCCTCACAGTTGCGATTCCCCCATAAAACAGGCTGCCGCCCACAGGCAGCGTCACAAAACATGAATGGCGATTGCTCCGCGCCCCTGGCACGCCCGCAATCTCCAGGCAATATAACCAAGCAAAGGAAAAAAACATGAAAAACTTTATTTTTATCTCCCCCAACTTTCCCACCAACTACTGGATGTTCTGCCGGGAACTGAAGAAAAACGGCCTGAATGTTCTTGGAATCGGCGATCAGCCCTATGATGAATTGAACAGTGATTTGAAAGACAGCCTCAACGAATATTATAAAGTCAGCAATCTGGAAAACAGTGAAGAGGTCTACCGCGCCGTGGCTTACTTCATCTTTAAACACGGCCGCATTGACTGGCTGGAATCCAACAACGAATACTGGCTGGAGAGAGATGCCACGCTCCGCACGGACTTCAACATTACCTCCGGATTCCAGACCCCCGACATCCCCCGAATCAAGTTTAAATCCCAAATGAAAAAATATTACCAGCAGGCCGGGATCCCAACAGCCCGCTACCACATGGTTGACACCCTGGAAAACTGCCTGGCCTTTGCTCATGAAGTAAACTATCCCGTTGTGGCAAAGCCTGACAATGGTGTCGGGGCTTCCCACACCTTCAAAATCGAATCCGACAGCCTGATGAAACGATTCTTTGAGTTAAAATGGCCCGACACCCCCTATATCATGGAAGAATATGTCCAGGGCGAGGTAAACTCTTATGATGCCATCATCGACTCCAGGGGAGAGCCTATGTTTGAAACAGGAAATGTAACGCCCAACTCCATCATGGACATTGTAAACAATTCTGACAATTCCATTTACTACATACTGAAAAATCTTCCGGAAGACACCAGGAAAGCCGGCCGGGCCACGGTAAAGAGCTTCGGTGTGAAGAGCCGCTTTGTACATTTTGAATTTTTCCGCCTGACTGCGGATCAGAACGGCCTTGGAAAGAAGGGAGATATTGTGGCCTTAGAGGTCAACATGCGTCCCTGCGGCGGTTTCACCCCTGATATGATTGATTACGCATACAGCACCAATGTCTATAAAATCTGGGCTGACATGATTGCATTTGACCGTTCTACCATGCCGGTGGGCAGCCAGGCTTTCTGCGCCTTCGCCGGACGGCGGGACGGAAAGGATTTCCTCTTAAGCCATGAAGACATCATGAGGAAATATGGCACCCATGTCCGCATGGCCGAACGGATTCCTGATGTTTTATCTGGTGCCATGGGAAACCAGATGTATGTTGCCACCTTTGATACCAGAAAAGAACTGGATCTCTTCTACGATGAAATATTAAAATGCCGTGAAGCAGATGAGGGCAGCTCCGATACCCCCTCTGCCGTTACAGCCGACTCCCAATAATCCAATACCGCCGGGTCCTTTCTTCCGGACCTGGCGGTACTTATTTTTCCATCTTCTATTTTCCAAACAGCTCTTCTGCGCGGTACATGTTACCGGAACCGTCAATTCCAAAAGGACAGCGGCGGCTGCATGATTCACAGTGAATGCAGTCTCCCGCCTTCACCAAAAGGGCCTCATACCGCGCCCTTACTTCCTCTGTCATTCCTTTTTCTGCCATATCCTTAAGTTTTGTGACTTCTCCGATATCGATCCCTTTCGGGCACGGCTGGCAGTGGTTGCAGTACATGCACTGTTTTCTTACCGTGGCCTCCGTCAGCTTATTTACCTCGCTGAAATCCCGCTCCTCTTCCGTTGCCGTAAGATAGGCCAGGGCCTCCCGGAGTTCTTTTCCATTGGCATATCCCGGCACCGGACAGACCACCTGGGGAATGGAAAGCACATAGCTTATGCACTGAACCGGAGTCAGGTTCAGTAAGCCTTTTAACCGCCCCTCTTCATGGTTCTTTAAGGCATTTCCTGCCGCATAGGGCTTCATGGCGATGATGGGGACTCCCATGCGCTCACAGGCCTCATAGAGCTGTTCCTTTGTGGGATACGCTTCCTTCTCCTCTTCTGTCATAACCGCCTCTTTCCGGCCCCTGATCCTGGCATCTCCCACATCCTGGGGCAGCAGATTGAAAAGCGGATTCACCGGAAACATCAGCACATCAATTTTTCCGGACTTTACCGCCTCCAGGGCTGTCCTTGTGTTATGGCTGCTTAAGCCGATGCACCCTGCGCGTCCGGAATCCTTAAGCTCCTTCGCATATGCATACATCCATCCGTTCAGAATCCCGTTCAGGTCCTCAAGATCATCACAGTTATGTAAAAACAGCACGTCTATGCGGTCTGTTTTCAGCTTTTCATAAAACTGGTTTAAATACTCCTTACACACCTTCTCATCCCTGGTTTTCACATACTGTCCGTCGGCATCCGCACATCCCAGATGGCCGGCCAGATAAACCTTATCCCGCACGCCCTCCAGGGCCCGGCCGAAGTATTCTCTTGTGGAGGGTGTACCCACAAAGATATCAAAATAGTTGATGCCTTCCGAAACCGCCTCCTGCACCAGCTCACGCACCTGTTCCTCCGGCGCTGTCCACACGTATTCGCAGCCCATACTTATGATGCTGACCTTCATTCCCGTTTTTCCCAGTTCCCTGTAAATCATTTTGCCGCCTCCTTTTCTTTTTTTCATTATACCTCCGGAGTGCAGCTTTGTCATCTCTTTCCTTTTCCGCCGCAGTGTCTACTGCATGCGAGGCTGTACTTCGCCGGGGTATCCCCTACGCCCTGGCAAAAGGTTCTCTGCGGTCAGCTGCTGCAGTATTTTTTCACTTTCTTTTATAATCATCTGCTCTCCTCCTATGCAAACAGGCTGATTACAACCGCACATACCAATCCTGTGATTCCTATAATCGTTTCCATTATCGTCCATGATTTCAGAGTAGTCTTTTCGTCAATCTCCAGCAGGGAACTCACAAGCCAGAATCCGGAATCATTGACATGGCTGAACGCAGTGGCTCCCCCATTGATCGCACAAACCATGGCTGCCAGATAAACGGGAGACAATTCTGCGACTCCCGGCATGGCCGCCATAATGCCTGCCGCCATTGTCATCGCCACTACCGCTGCGCCTACGGACGCACGGATCAGCGCCGCAATGAGAAATGCAACCAGAACCAGAGGAAGACCGCTTTTTTCCAACGCCGGCCCGATGATGTTTCCCATGCCGCAGTCCTGCAGCACCCACCGTATAATTCCGCCGCCGGTGATGACCAGAAGAATCTGTCCTGTGGGACGCAGGGAACGATCCAATATCTTTTTTATCTGCTCCCCGTTATAGCCTTGCTTTTTTCCCAGAAAATACATGGCAAGCAGTACCGCTATCACCAACGCAACAAAGGGGGTCCCGAGAAGCTGCAGTACCGGGCGGAGCAGGCCAATCCCCTGGATGTATTCCGAAACCGTACTGCACAGGATCAATACCAGCGGCACAAGGATAATGCACAGCACAGTGGAAAAGGACGGAAGGTTTATTTCCCCGGCTTCCCGTACTTCCTGTACATTGGACGGAAGCCCGGTGCTGATCCGGCTGCCGATAAATTTCGACCATAAAATACCTGCAAAAAGCAAAGACAGAATTCCCACCGGCACACCTACCGCAATCATCACACCCAGATCAACCTGCAGCATATTTGCGACCAGCACGGACCCTGCAGATGGCGGAATAAACGCAAAGCCTGTCGCCAGTCCTGCCAGAAGGGGAATCACATAATATAAGGTTGACTTTTTTGTTTTTTTTCGCCAGCCCGAATGCCAATGGTATTAATATGACAACCCCCGCTTCAAAAAACACGGTGGTACCGACTACCAGTCCTGTAATTCCCAGGGCAATGCCTGCCTTACTCTCCCCAAACTTATTTACCAATGTCTGAGCAACACACTGGGCCCCGCCCGACACTTCCAGAATACCGCCGAACAGGGAGCCAAGCCCGATTAACAGCACGATTCCCTGCAGCGTTTCCCCTGCGCCTTTTTCCACCGTATTTACCAGGGTCAAAACCGGCATCCCGGCTCCAAGCCCGATTAACAGCGCCGATATCAGCAGAGACAGTACCGGATGGATTTTGAATCTGATAATTAACAGTAATAATACTACAATGCCGGCTGCCGCCGCAATCAATAGCCTTGATGGTTCTGCCGCAAATACCGGTTCTGCCATTTTATTTTCCTCCTACGTATTTATGTACGGTTGCTTTGATCGCACCGGGGCCGCCAAGCATCTCCCGAAACATCGTTTCAATCTTTTCTCCCAGACCAGTTTGATAAATATCAACAAAGAAGATACGTTCATTGGAGAGAATCGCCTTAAGCTGATTTGTAAAGGTTTCCGGCCTGCCCACTACAATGTCCTTTAACTGTTCCTGGATTTCCTCATTCATGGGATCAGGCGCCAGTTCGTATTCTTTTCCTTCATCGTCCACAGCCAGAATATACCTGAGCCACCCGGCAATCCCCAGCGGAATCGCAGTAAGGCGGGAAGCGTCCCCATACTTTGCCACATATGCTTTGATGGTTTCTCCAAAACGGATTCCCACCATCTGGGATACGTCCACAGCAAGACGCAGATTTGTATCTCCCAGGTATTCGTTAGGAAACCGGTCATTAAAAAGTTCATCTACAAATTCCTGCGGGGAAAGGATTCCCGGATTTGGAACCACGGGAAGCCCTTCATCATAGGCTACCATGCGCGCCATTTTCATCATATCTTCATCCGTATTCAGCATATGTGCAAACAGTTCATATCCCAATGCCACTCCAAGAGGGCCGGTAGCAGAGTGCACCGGATTCAGGCATACTGTTACTTTCATGCGCTCCGAAAGATTTACCGTTTCCCTGTCGGCCATATATACTCCGAAACCTTTTTCCAAAGCAGGACGGCCGTTGGGGAAGCTGTCCTCAATCACAAGGTACTGCGGCTTTTCGGCATTGACAAAGGGTGCGATATAGGTCTTCTTTCCCGTAATTACCGGCTGCATGTCTTCCACACCCATTTCTTCCAAATCTTTTGCAATCTGCTCACTTGGGCGAGGTGTGATTTTATCAATCATGGTCCATGGAAAAGCAATCGTCTTTTCATCGCTTACATAAGCGGCAAAGCCTCCCTCCACAAACCCTGATTTCCGCCACTCTTCTGTCATTGTCATCACAGATTCGCGGAGTTTTGCTCCGTTCCGGGAACAATTATCCATGGAAACCAGCGCCAGAGGATACTTCCCTGCCTGATACCGCTCATAGAGCATGGCCGTCAGCACTGCCATTGCCCCATTCGCATTGTCCGGTCCATTCTGAATATCGGCTTCCACAAAAGGAAACCATGTCCCATCCGCCTTGTGCAGGGCATATCCCTTCTCGGTGATTGTAAAAGAAACCATCTGCAGGGAAGGGCTGGCAAAAATTTCCTTCAGCCGGTTCCACTGTGCCGGAACGGACGACTGTGCTTTTACTGCCTCCGCCATAGAGCCCAGTACCCTGTACTCCCTGGTCCCGTCTCCATGGAGGATCACACTCAGTCCCAGATTGTCATAGGGGGCGTAAATTTTATCTGCCACATCATAATCAAATGTCTCAACGCAGGTAATGCCCCTGTCCATTGCGCCTTCTTCCAGAAGGCCGTCCGCGATACCGCCGATAAAAATACGGAAAATGTTGCCGATTCCAAAATGCACCCATACCGGTTCCTTTCTTGCCTTCTCCGACACCTTCTCCACATCATATCCCGGAAGTGTAATTCCCGCCTTTTCCCACGGCGCACGGTTTTTAATTCCATTGATTGTCAGTTTCATTTTGTACCCTCCATTTTCATTTTTGCTTTTCACTTACGTTTATGTCTAATTTGTAAGTAAAGTGTATATCTTTGACGCTCATAAATCAACCAGCAGAATCAACAAATTTTTTAAATTACTTTTTGTACTTTCACCATATTCCAATCTGCTTCTTGTATTTTTTTCTTTCATGTAATAAAATGATGTCAGGATTCAAAGGTATTTTGGCTCTGCTATCATATAAAGAAATAAAGGTAACTGTTCAGTACCCTCACAGTTACAAGCAAAAATCCGTTTAAAATCGGCTCCGCCGATGGGATTTTTGCTTTCATCTTACCCGTATGAGAAAGATATAACTTCAGGAGAATGAATATGAATGAAAAGGGACTGACCACAATCAGCTTAAAAAAGATAAACCGGGAAAAAGTCTATCAATACATTTATCAGAAAAAATCAACCTCCAAGCTGCAGATTGCACAGGACCTGCAGATGGGTTTATCCACTGTCAGCCAGAATATAAATTTGCTGGAAGAAGAGGGGCTGATTGAACGGAACGGGTATTTTGATTCTACCGGGGGCAGGAAGGCACATGCCATCCGGATTGTCCCTGACTTTAGGATTTCCATCGGTATCGGCATACTGAAAGACATGTTTCATATCACCGCTGTCGATTTATATGGAAACGCATTCTATACGGACACGATTGGGCTGCCCTATTCCAATACCTCATCCTATTACGGGCAGGCTGCCGAAAAAATTAAAGAGTTTATCTCTGAAAATCACTATGAAAAGGAAAAAATACTTGGGATTTCTATCGCAACCCAGGGAATTACCTCTTCGGATCATACTGCCGTAACCTATGGGATGATTATGGATAACACAGGTATGGATCTGAAAGATTTTTCTAAACATCTTCCCTATCCCTGCCATCTTGAGCATGACTCGAAATCCGCCGCCTGCCTGGAACTGTGGAACCATCCGGAACTTGACAGTGCCGTGGTTTTTTTGCTGAACAGAAATATGGGCGGGGCTATCATAACGAATCGGCGGATTCATCAGGGAAGTTCTATGCACAGCGGCGTCATTGAACATATGTGCATCAATCCTGATGGACCGCTCTGCTATTGCGGAAACCGCGGCTGTCTGGAAACCTATTGTTCTGCCAACGCACTGGAACAGGCTTCCGGATTATCCATAAAGGATTTCTTCCCACTTTTAAGAGAAAAAAAATCCCCCAGACTCACACAAATCTGGGAGGACTATCTGAACCATCTGGCTTTTGCCATGAAAAATCTGAACATGATCATTGATGCGCCTATTATCATCAGCGGGTATCTGGCGCCGTATTTTACAGAAGAGGAAATCGACTGCCTGCTAAAGCGCATCAATTCCATTTCACCGTTCACATTAGAAAAAAATCACATACTGGTGGGCGTACATGGGCAGTATACGCCTGTGATTGGTGCGGCCTTGTTTTATGTGGAACAGTTTTTGCAATTTTAAGCCGCACCGACTGTAATCGAGTAGGAGGCGGTGACTAACTAACCGCCATCCTCTCACAGCAACGTACGTACCGTTCGGTATACGGCACTTTCAATAGTTGACGTGCACAGACTGATAGGCCGTGGCCAAATCATAAAAGCCAAAAGACTTTCCTTCGCCTGCTATGGACATCCTTTATAATTTAAAATCAATTAATTCTCTTATGTCAGTCACTTCCAGAGCCTCCGCAATTTTAGAAAGATGTTCAAAGTTTATAACAGTACGAGTGCCACGAACGATATCACTAATAGTTGATTCTCGGATTCCAGATATTTGAATCTTTACCTACGGCATTTGGATTGTCGCCAATTGCGGATGCAAAGTTCATAATCTGGCTCGTCATGTAATTCTTGCATTTATCCCATACAGTGATAGGATTTACCCCATTCTTCCATTCACACTTATTTGTTTCTGGATTAAAAACAACCAGAGATCTGAAGACTGCAACCGCCGGATAAATCAGACCATCTGGAATCTTATAACGCAGCTCATGAAGACCGAACTTCGACATGCCAATTACATCTCCATCTTTGTACCCAGAATATTTCCTACGACCGTATTTGCTCCCTGTCACATTAAATGCTGTCGCAAACTCCATCTCAATCGTATCATACAAATCAAAGATATCCGGCATGATGTTCACATATCTGCGATAATCTTCTGGATTTTCCAGATACAGCTCCAACATTTTTGCTTTAGACGAGTACGCTTTGACCGGATGCGTTACCGCATTAAAATTCAGATCGACTAGCCTACCCGGCACCAGAGCACCGACAGGCTGTTACGCTGCAATACGCATTTCACATATCGCAATCCAAGCATAATAAAATATCGTTATTTTGCAAATAGCTTATCAAAAGAATTTTCATGATTGTAGAAGCAGGCTTTAAATGGTATAATAACCATAAAGATTCGGAAGGAGGTCTTTGTTATGCTGAAAATGATTATCTGCATGGATGATGATAAAATCAATATCGAAAAGAAATACCGTCTGGATGGGATATACAGAACAATTGACAGTATCTTCGTCAAAATGGCCCTCCCCCGCATGGAGGATTCGTCAGGCTCTTTAGTGTACCGGGACAGCGGGCATACAAAAGATTACGGACGGTTTGGGAAGATCGTCAATACCCTGAAAAAACAGGCGTGGTTTATGGACAATGTGGCGGTTTGGCTTTTGTGCGACAATGGCGATTCCGACAGCCCGGACGATTTTAACGTGGAAGATTTACTGAGCCATTATAGACAGAAACAGGCTATGGGGGCTTAGTGCTTGGAGAAAAAATATTTTAAGGCACTGAATTTCGATTTGGATACACACCAGCTAAAGACACATTACCCAGGAGCAAATTACCGGCAGGCTTATGACGATCTGCGGAGATTTTTCAAACGGCATCAGTTCTCCCACCGTCAAGGCTCCGGGTACATATCCGATACAAAACTCAGTACAGCGGATATTTATGATTTGATGGATGAATTAGTCCAGAAGCTCCCTTGGATTGGAGCTTGTGTCAATAAAATCGACGTTACAAATATCGGGCGTCAGCATGATTTGACGGAGCTTCTAAAGCCAACGGAAGATATAGAAATAGACAGTTCGGTGCTGCTTGTGGAAGGGGCAACGCCGGATATGGAAAACTGAATATTTTTACAAACGGCGGGAGTATACTTCTCCCGCTATTCGTCTATCCGACTTCGAGCCAACTTGACCCGACCAGTTTTTCAGGAGTACAAAGCCTAATTAGCTTTGCAGCGTTTTTATCATAAGGAGAACAAAATTTCCATATGACAAAAAAAGCTGCCGCGAAATCAAGCTCCACGGCAGCAGATATTTATTGGTGATCTGTAACTGTTCCGTTCCCTCACAGCCACGGTTATTTCTTATGGTATTCCGGAAGATCCAGCACACCCAGGCGAATATCATTGATAAGTCTCACCATATCGTGTCCCATCAGGGTTCCCACAGGCTTCGCCAGCGAGGCCTCTGCAGTCTTAAAGTCTTCCCGCATCTTCCGTTCACGGGCGGCGGCCCCTTCTGCCATTACTAACTTCTCCTCGTAATTATCCGGCTCCATGACAATAACGCCGTCCGCATCACCGAATACGATATCTCCGGGATGTACCACAGCTCCGCCGCAGTTCACATCCGTGTTGTACTCGCCGGAAATCCCCCAGACATTTGTGGTAGCCACGGAAATACCGGTACAGAATACCGGAAAATCCATCTCTTCAATCCACAGAGAATCGGTGGCCGGACCGTCCAACACAATACCGGCCAGGCCGGCAGCCCTGGCGTTTCTCGCAACCATCTCGCCCACAGCCGCATATACCTGATCGCAGCACCGGTCAATGACCAGAACAGATCCCTTGGGCGCATCCTCAATGGCTTTATACATAGCACAGGAATCCTTTCCAAGAATCCGCACTGTATACGCCGGTCCGATCATTTTGCTGTGTTTATTGATGGGCTTCATCTCCGGCTTCATGAACCGTACTCCCACAAAATGCCCATAAGTGGCCGGGTCCGTCTGCATAAACCGGTCAATCAGTTCTTTTGTCCACTCCATTTCAAAACTCCTCCTTACTTCTTAATTACATCATAAACATCGCTTCTGCGGTTCTTAAGGCACGGCAGATCGCTGCGGACTTTATCCAGGTAATCCAGATCAATCTCAGCCATGGTTACGCCTGCGGTCTCCTTTGCCCGGGCAATAACGGTTCCCCAGGGATCCGCAACAAGGCTGGAGCCATAGGACATGGACTTTCCGCCCCGCTTAATGCCAATCTGTCCCGGCGCCACAATGTAGCAGGTATTCTCAACGGCACGTGTGCGGAGAATGATCTCCCAGTGATCCTTGCCTGTCTGCATCTGGAAATTAGCGGGAGTAAAGATCACCTGGCATCCGTTCACAGCCATGTAACGGTACAGTTCCGGGAAACGGATATCATAGCAGATGGAAAGACCAATTTTTCCAAGCTCCGTATCCACCATCACAATATCCTTACCAATCTGCATCCGGTCAGACTCTCTGGTTTCTGTGCCGTCACGGAGTGTAATATCGAAAGCGTGAAGCTTTCTGTATCTGGCAACCTCTTCGCCGTCCGGATTTAAAAGAACGGTAGTGTTGTATTTTTTCTCGCCGTCCGGATTTACCTCGCTGATGGAACCGCAGTGAATCCAGATTTTATGTTCTCTGGCCTTCTTTGCCATGAGGCTGATGGTGGGCCCGCCGGGAATCTCCTCTGCCTCACGGGGCTCCACACCGATGTAATTGAACACCTCCGGAAATGCCACAAGCTTTGCTCCCTTTGCGGCGGCCTCGTCAATATATCTGCAGGCAGCCTCCATATTCTCTTCATAATTATCGCGGGTATCCATCTGGATAACACCGATCTGATACTTTCTAATCATATAACATCGATCCCTTTCTTTTTACCTTCGCACATGGGGATGCCTGCGCCGGCAGGCATGTCCGTTTACTTCCACATTTTTTCCATATACTCTACGATCCGATCCACACAGATATCAAAAATCTTCTTTCCCTTTTCCGCAGTACCCACAGTCGCGTCTCCCACCGTCGCATTGGGAGTCTTATCGTGCATCGGAGAATAGGACAGAACATCCGGGAATTCGTTGGCCTGCGGGGGAACGCAGACAGCCTTATCCATATCCACCAGATCCGGACGAAGATGGAGCATTACGGAAGTCCCGCACTCGCTGGCGTGTGCGTGGCACATACGTCCCTGATGAGTAAACACGCCCTCATCGTGCTGCTGGGTAAACCGCCACCAGTCAATCTGTGCAAAGCGGATCCCGTTTTTAAGCTGGTACTTTACTCCTACCGACTGGATGGGAGCCACACTTCCTGCATGGCCGGAAATAAACATGAAGTTCTCAAATCCATAATCAATAAGCTGGGAAACCAGTTCATCCATCCAGGCCTCGAACAGCGCTTTGCTCATGGACAAAGTGCCCACAAAGTCTTTAAGGCTCGCAGAATCAGATACCTCTGTCATGGGCGCAATTAAAGCACCTGTACGTTTTGCCACTTCCTCCGCCACTGCCTCTGCTGCGAATCCATCGCTTCCCATGGGCAAATGGGGGCCATAAATCTCACAGGCACCAGAAGGGATAATGACGGTTTTGGTCTCTTTCCGTCTTTCGTCAAATTCGACCCAGCTCATCTCGCGGATCCAGTACTTCTTATTTGACATGGTACACCTCCTAAAAAATTATTTCAGATTATTGATTTCACGGACATGGTGGCAGGCCACAAAATGTCCGGGGCAGACCTCTTCGGCTGCCGGTGTGCTGGCAAAGCAGGCATCGTCCGCGTAGGGACACCGCTTGGCAAACCGGCACTCATTGCCCGGATTAATCGGGGATGTGATCTCACCTTTAATCAGACGGCGTTCCTTTTTCGCTTTTACGGTGGGAATCGGAACGGCATCCAGAAGTGCCTTGGTGTAAGGATGGAACCGGTTGTGGAAAATTTCCTCAGAATCACAGAATTCCACCATCATGCCAAGATACATCACCATGATATCATCGGAAATATGACGCACCACCGACATATCGTGGGTGATAAACATATAAGTAAGCTGATGCTCCTCCTGCAAATCCTGCATCAGGTTAATGATTTGCGCCTGAATGGAAACGTCCAGGGCCGATACCGGCTCGTCGCAGACAATGAATTTGGGTTCCAGCGCCAGTGCACGGGCAATACCGATTCTCTGGCGGCGGCCGCCGTCCAGCTCATGGGGATAGGAATTATAAAGACGCTGTGCAAGACCAACGGTATCCATCAGCTTCGTAACGCGTTCTTCCAGTACCTGGCGGTTTTCGCATTTTTTATAAATCAGAAGAGGCTCTGCAATCAGCTGACTTACGGACATACGGGGATTTAAGGAAGAAAAGGGATCCTGAAAGATCATCTGCATGTCCTCTCGCAGGCTCTTTAACTGCTGTTTATTTACGTCACTGATGTCCTTCCCCTCAAACCAGATCTCACCGGATGTTTTTTCGTGGAGATGGATAACGGTACGGCCAAGGGTGGATTTTCCGCATCCTGACTCACCTACAACCCCCAGAGTCTTTCCCTTTTCAATGGAAAAGCTCACATCATCCACTGCATGGAGAAGTCCGCGGTTGGTCTTAAAATATTTCTTTAAGTTTTTCACTTCAATCAAATTTGCCATACCGATTACCGTCCCTCCTTTTCAAACATCAGACACCTGACAGAATGACCAGGTTCCACTTCCACCACTGGCGGCTGTCTTTTTCTGCACTCGTCTGTGGCATTGGGACACCGCTCTGCAAAAGCACAGCCCTCCGGCAGATTGCTGGGATCAGGCATCAGTCCTCTGATGGGATTTAAGCGATGGGCCTTTTTACTGAAATCAGGAATGGAGCCAAAAAGTCCGTTGGTGTACGGATGTTTCGGGTTATTGTAAATGGACTCCAGATTCCCGTATTCCACAATTCGTCCTGCGTAAACAATGGCTACCTTGTCACAAACCTCTGCCACAACGCCCAGATCATGGGTAATAAGCAAAAGGGATGTGTTGAATTTCTTCTTTAAGTTGTCAATCAGATCCAGAACCTGCGCCTGAATGGTAACATCCAGGGCCGTTGTGGGCTCATCAGCAATCAGAAGGCTGGGATTACAGGCCAGAGCAATGGCGATGACAATACGCTGCTTCATACCGCCGGAAAACTGATGGGGATATTCGTTGCAGCGGCCGCCCTCGATTCCTACCATCTCCATCATGTCCATGGCCCGCTTCATGGCTTCTGCTTTGGACACCTTCTGGTGCAGGCGGATTACTTCCATAATCTGATCGCCAACCGTTAAAACCGGATTTAAGGCCGTCATGGGATCCTGGAAAATCATGGATATCTCATGTCCCCGGATCTTTCTCATCTCTGCTTCTGATAATTTCAGCAGATTTTTTCCTTTATAAATGACCTCACCGCCGATGATTTTTCCCGGAGGATTGGGAACCAGACCAAGAATTCCCATGGCAGTGGTGGTTTTACCCGCTCCGGTCTCTCCCACCAGGCCCAGAGATTCCCCTTCTTCGAGCGTGATGGAGATATCATTGACTGCCTTGACCACTTCATCGTCTGTAACATAATGAATGGTCAGGTCCTTAATTTCAAGAATCTTACTCATCTGGTTTCCTCCCTTAGTTCTTCAGTCTCGGATCCAGCGCATCCCGCAGGCCGTCGCCAAACAGATTGAAGGCAAATACAGTCAGCATGATGGCGATACCCGGGAACACGATCTGCAGCGGATAGTCACGCATGATGGAACGGGCGTTGGACAGCATGGAGCCCCACTCCGGTGTGGGAGCCGGAACGCCCAGTCCAACGAAGCTTAAACCGGAGATATTAAGAATATTGCCGGCCAGGCTGGTGGTTACCTGTACGATAATGGGCGCAAGAGCGTTGGGCAGCACGTATTTCCACATGATGCGTCCGTCCGAGGCACCGGTGGCACGGGCCGCTTCCACATACTCGGTATCACGGACGGTAATGACCGATGACCTGGTCACACGGGCAAAGGCCGCGATATTTCCAAGGGCAATGGCAAAAATCAGTACGGAAATACTGTTTCCGAGAGCTGCCACGATAGAGATACCAAGAAGCAGGTTGGGAACTGCCATTAAAACGTCCACAATACGCATCAGCACATTGTCAAGTATGCCGCCGAAATATCCGGCCAGAGTCCCTAAAGTTACGCCGATGGCACAGGCGATTCCCACGGAAGCAAGACCGATAGCCAGGGAAGTACGGCAGCCCCAGACAATACGGGTATACATATCTCTTCCCAGCTCATCAGTTCCCAGAAAATGTTGTGCTGACGGGCCCGCGTAACGGTTCGCCAGATCCTGGATGGTATAGTCCGGATTGGAAAGCTGTGCGGGAAACAGAGCGAAAATGAGAAGTACAACAATAACAACCAGACCAAAAACGGCGGTTTGGTTTTTCATGAACCGGCGCATAATGTTCCGGAACTGACTCTTTTTCTTTCCACGGATGGCAGAGGTTTCTTTTTTATCTTTTCCCATACTATTTCTCCTCCTCTGTTGTCGCAGATTTTGACGCCAGCTTTACCCTTGGTTTCACGTACTGGGAACGGATTCTTGGGTCCACATAAGCGTACAGCACGTCTATGATCAGGTTGCAGAGAGCCATGGCCAGCGCAATCACAAGTATACCGCCCTGTACCAGAGGCGCGTTCTTTACTTTAATTCCATCAATGATCAGGTTGCCCAGTCCGGGGATGGAGAATACGATTTCCGTAATGGCGGAACCACCCAGAAGTTTACCGAAGTTTACGCCCACCAGAGTCATAACCGGGATGATGGCATTTCTTAAAGCGTGCTTGGTTACAACCACAAAATTGGTCTGTCCTTTGGACTTGGCGGTGGTGATGTAATCCTGACGGATGGCCTCCAGCATACTGGAACGCATCATACGCATAACTGTTGCCGCCGAATGGGTTCCAATGGTAAAGGACGGCAGAATCCAGTGTTTCCATGTGGTAAAGCCTGATGCAGGAAGCAGGGCAAGCTGAACAGAAAACAGAATAATTAACATCAGTCCTTCCCAGAAGGTGGGGATGGACACGCCCAGCATGGCGATCAGCCTGGTGACATTATCCAATATGGAATACTGCCGTACGGCCGATATGATTCCTATGGTAATTCCGATTACAATGGACCAGAGGGTACTTAAGAGGGCAAGCTTAAAGGTAGTGGGGAAACGCTTAAAAATCTCCTCCGCAACCGGCTGTTTGGTGGTATAGGAAATGCCCAGGTCACCGCGGAGGGCATCCTTTACATAGTTGACATACTGAATTACAAAGGGCTCATTCAGTCCATGTTCTTCACGAAACGCTTCTTTATCTTCTTCTGTTGCCATATCTCCCAGAATATAGTCCTCGGCATTACCGGGAGAAAAATACATCATACTGAAAACCAGCAGCACAACGCCAAGCAATACGGGAATCAGCATCAGAATACGTTTTCCGATGTATTTAATCATGCAAACACTCCTTCATTTTCAATGGCCTTCATCAAAAAGCGGCGTGCAGCCAGGAACACAGATTTCATGCCCTGGCTGCGCGGCTGTTTGGTGAGAGTTAGTGCAAGGTTTATTCTTCTATGTACCATTCAGCAATATTGGATCTGTTATATTGTGCATTGAACTCAAATCCCTGCAAGGTATCTCTCATACCGAATACGGAATCTGTCTCTGCAAACGGCATGGAGAACTTAAGGTCATAAAGGTAATCCTGGATTTCTTCCAGTAAAGCGGCACGCTCGTTGGTATCATAGAGCTGCTTTAACTGCTGTAACATTTCTTCCAGATGTTCGTCGTTGGGAGCCAGACGGGAACCAAAGGCCTTTTCGTAGATGATCAGGATATTGGAAATTTCATCGGCAGTTGCCACACGGATGGATGCCTCCCACGGTCCCTGTGCCTCACGGGTTGCCAGGGCGCTCTGTTCGATGTTTACGGTTACGCCGATGGCTGCCCAGTAGCTCTGGATAATCTCAGCCATTCTCTGGTATACGGTGCCCGGTAAAATGTGAAGCTCGAAAGATAAGTTGGAAACGCCTGCTTCTGCCAGAAGTTCTTTTGCCTTTTCCGGATTGTATTCCCAGATACCTTCCGATTTGAAGCCTTCTGCGATATTGGGATATACGCCGTCCAGAGTTGTTGCCTCGCCATCAAAAGAAGCGTCGGTCAGATTCTTAAAGTCAATGGCATAAGCCAGAGCGTGACGGACACGCTTATCCGCAAATTTTTCGTTATCCATGGCCAGACAGATCAGATAGTAGGAGAAGGATGGTCCGCGCTCTGCATGATAACCGTCAATCTCATCCACACGGGCTGCGTCAGCGCCATCTATGTAGTAGGCCAGATCTGCTTCGCCGGTTTCAAGGGCGATAATACGGTTGGCTTCCTCAGCAATAAAGTTAATGCGGACATTGGGAGTCTTAGCCGGCTCGCCCCAGTATTTCTCATTACGTGTTAAAAGCATGCTGGAACCAGAAACCCACTCGCTTAAAACATATGCGCCTGTACCCACAGGATTTCTTGCATAATTTTCTTCGCCCATCTCTTCCATTGTTTCTTTGTCGCCGATCCAGGTGCGGCCGCCTGCCAGAACATATAAAGCCGGAGCATAGGGCTGATACATGGAAATTACAACTGTATAATCATCTTCTGCAACAGAAGTATCCGGATCATACCAGCTCATGGTGGAGATTGCCGTGGAGTCATTCTTCGTACGGGCCAGAGAATAAAGAACATCCTCTGCGGTGAACGGACTGCCATTGCTGAATACAACATCCTCACGCAGTTTAAAACGGATATGGGTGTCGTCGATCTGTTCCCACTCGGTTGCCAGGCGCGGCTCAATAGTACCATCTTCATTGTAAAGAACCAGACCATCATATACCTGATTCATAACGATGTTGTTGGAAACACCGTTTCCGCGGCAGGGATCCATGGTATCCGGCTCTGTCTGTGCTGCCAAAGTCAGGGTATCCTTAACAGATTTGGCTTCCGCAGAGGAACCGCCGGAATTACCCGCAGCAGTAGTTTCTCCTCCGGCAGTGGTTTCATCGGCTGCTGCGGTTGTTGCTGCTGTTGTGGGGGAGTTTCCACCGCCGCATCCGGCGAGAGTGGAAATCACCATGGCACTGGCCAGAAAAAGAGATACAATACGAGTTTTTTTCACTTTACTACCTCCTGTAAAAAATATTTCTATAAAATGTGGACAACTCTTCCAAAATTCCAGGCCGCTGTCCCATCATTTTCCATATAATCCAGGCTTAAGTCTGATTAGTAACAAAAAAATCGTTTTTTATCTGTTTCTAATTTAAAATTTTAAATTTAAAATTTATTAAATTATAATGCATATTTAATATCTTGTCAACAAAAAAATCCAGAATCTTTTTACAGATTCCAGACTTTTAATATCTTTTTCGTTTATATATCTTTTCAATCTAAATATTCTGCCTTTTGGAAACTGCAGGAACAAATCTGCATAGAAAAAAACACAGGCGGTCATCTCCTGCCGCCTGTGCTTCCTCTTTTGTGTTTTACATCCCTTCCAGATCTTCCAGTTCCCTGCCGATGAGAATTCTCGTATTTGTGTCTATGGACTGAATTAACATTCTCACATAGGTCTGGGACAACTGGACCCCGCAAAGGGTTCTGTCATTGGTATCGGCCTGCTGGCAGTTCACTACCAGAGCCGGATAGGCTTCGCCCTCTGTTTCAGGCTTTATAATCATTCCATAATTGGAAAAAGCCTTCATATCTTCAAGTTTTACGCTGCTTTCCACCCGGGGACCGCTTCGTCCCACAGTGTAGATACTTCCAAATCCGCTTTCTTCCGGATCGGTAATCCAGTAGTCTTTGCTGGTAAGATGGTGGTAGGGAACCAGGCTCCCCGGATTTTCCTCCATTCCAAAAGCGCTTTCCAGACGATATGCACCATAAATAGCTTTATCCTCTCCCGCACCGCCGGAAATAAAGCAGTTGATGGAAAAAACTTCACGCCATTCCTCGTCTGCCCCCTTGGAAAAATAGGTAAGCCTGGAGTTTCCAACCACCTGATTTCTCGGAATTCTGGTTTTGGGAACCTCGGCATTTTGCGTGGGAATCTCCTCTGCTGCACCGTTTTCCAGGTTGTTAAGCACCAATACCAGACTGCTTGCATCCTGAGCAATGCCCATCTCTTCAATCCATTTGCCTTTATCCTGCCGGGTCTTCCAGGTTAAGTCCACCTGAACCTCATCGTTTCCGGCCGCATCCGGCTCCAGAGTAATCGTGTCAACGGCAGTTTCTTTTGAGGCAGCGATGGAAGTCAAATCCATGAAGCCTGCAAACATAAAGATTGACAATGCCGCAAGTGCTCTATAAAAATGCTTTTGCATAGAAAAAATTCCCCTTTCATGTCCACCTGATGTAATGTAAGGAGAGTATACCACACCTGGCAGGAATTGTCACTGGAAAATCCTGCATTGGCGGATTTTTGCCACATTTACAGGTTTCAGTTCACGGGAGCATCATTTCTTTATTTATTTCGCAACGATATTTACAATCTTCTTCGGAACATAGATTTCCTTTACAATGGTACCTGTGATTTTACTCTTTACCGCCTCTTTTCCCGCGGCGATGGCATCCTCTTTGGAGATATCGGCGGGAACGGTGATCACGCCTTTTGTCTTACCGTTTATCTGTACGGCAATCTCAATCTCATCGTCTTTCATGGCCTCCGTATCGCACTCCGGCCAGGATGCATGGAACACGCTGTCGGTGCCGCCAAGCTCTCTCCACAGCTCCTCACCAAGATGGGGAGCAAAGGGAGCCAGAAGAATAACAAAGGTTTTTAAGGTTTCTCTGTCGATTCCGCCTTCTTTCTTGGCCAGTTCGATGAATTTGTTATTGTATTCCATAAAGCCGGAAACGACGGTGTTTAAACTGAACTGGTTGAATCTGGTTTCGATATCATATACCAGCTTATGACGCAGTTTCACCATCTCCTTCGTTTCCTTCACGTCCTTGTCCTTACTGTCCATGACCAGATTGTAGAAACGATTTAAGAATCTGGAAACTCCCTCGATTCCGCGGTCATCCCACTCGGCATCCAGCTCCGGCGGTCCCACGAACAGCTCATACATTCTCAGGGAATCACAGCCATAATCCCTTACCAGATCATCCGGGGAAACCACATTTCCTTTGGATTTGCTCATTTTGATGCCATTCTTGCCGGTAATCATACCCTGGTTAAAGAGCTTTGTAAAAGGCTCGTCAAAGTCCACAACCCCGATATCGTGGAGGAACTTGGTGTAAAATCTGGAATACAAAAGGTGCAGCACGGCATGCTCCACACCGCCGATATACATATCCACGGGCAGGTACTTATCTGCCTTCTCCCTGGAAACCAGCTCCCTGTCATTCTTATTATCCACATAGCGCAGGAAATACCAGGAAGAGCCAGCCCATTGAGGCATGGTATTGGTTTCTCTCTTTGCGGGGCTTTTGCAGCAGGGACAGGTGGTGTTTACCCACCAGTCAATGGCGGCTAACGGGGACTCTCCGGTTCCTGTGGGCTGATAGCTTTCAACCTCCGGCAACGTAAGGGGAAGCTGGTCCTCCGGCACCGGAACATTTCCGCACTTGGGGCAGTGAATAATCGGAATCGGCTCACCCCAGTAACGCTGACGGGAGAATACCCAGTCACGGAGCTTGTAGTTGACTGTTTTTTTGCCAATTCCCATTTTTTCTATGATCATGGGAGCTTCCTTTTTAAGCACAGCGGACTCCATTCCATTCCAGTCGCCGGAATTAATCATGGTCCCGCTGGCCTCGGTGTAAGCCTCTGTCATATTTTCAATTTCCTGTCCGTCTTTGGCAATTACCTGAATGATCGGAATATTAAATTTCTTTGCAAACTCAAAGTCACGGTCATCGTGGGCCGGAACGCACATAATGGCTCCGGTACCGTAATCAGCCAGTACATAATCCGACAGCCAGATGGGAACCTTCTTTCCATTTAACGGGTTGATGGCGTAGGTTCCCGTGAAAACGCCGGTCTTTTCCTTGTCCTGGAGACGGTCCACGTTGGACTTCATGGAAGCGTCAAAAATGTACTTTTCAACGGCCTCTTTTGTTTCGTCTGTGGCCAGACTCTTAGCCATCTTATGCTCCGGAGCCAGCACCATGAAGGTAGCGCCGTGGAGTGTATCCGGTCTTGTGGTATAAACGGTGATTTTCTCCTCACGGCCTTCCACCGGGAAATCCACCTCAGCACCGTAGGATTTTCCGATCCAGTCGGTCTGCATCTTCTTAACCTTCTCCGGCCAGTCAAGCTTATCCAGATCGTTTAATAAACGGTCCGCATACGCGGTAATCTTTAACATCCACTGACGCAGGTTCTTCTTGGTAACCGTGGTTCCGCAGCGCTCACAGCAGCCGTTTACCACTTCCTCATTGGCAAGGCCTGTTTTACAGGACGGGCACCAGTTGATGGGGAATTCCTTTTCATAGGCCAGGCCCTTTTTAAACATCTGGACAAAAATCCACTGGGTCCACTTATAAAAACCCGGGTCTGTGGTATTCACTTCCATATCCCAGTCATAAATGGCTGCAATCTCACCGATCTGGCGCTTAATATTTGCCACATTTTCAGCTGTGGATTTTGCCGGGTGAACGCCCATTTTGATGGCGTAGTTTTCAGCCGGAAGGCCGAAAGCATCCCATCCCATGGGGTGAATCACATATTTTCCCTTTAAAAGCTGGTAACGGCTCCACACATCAGAAATCACATAGCCTCTCCAGTGACCCACATGCAGACCGCTTCCGGACGGATATGGGAACATATCCAGACAATAATATTTTTCTTTCTTTCCATCATTGACATTAATCGGATTTTCTTTCCAATTTGCACGCCACTTTTTTTCAATGGCTGTATGATTATACTGTGCCATGACGTTTTTCCTCCATTTAACAAAATTTCCCGATGATACAAAAAGCCCCGGTCTCTATCTTTCATAGAGACGTGGGGGCTTCTTCTCACGCGGTACCACTCTATTTCATACGGCACGTTCCGTATGCTCTCATTTCCCTTGTAACGGTGGGTTCCGGCGCTGCCTACACAAAAACCTGTACAAATGCAACCGTTCAGACAGTCCCTGAACTGTCACATACAAGTTTCTTCAGCATGCTACTCAGGGGTGAGTTCAAAAGCTTTGCAAAGCTGCCTCGCACCGCCCGGCAGTTCTCTGAATCTGTTCTGCTTCCTACTATTCCCCGTCATTGTATTTGGACTGACTCATAATTTATCATAATTCCCTATTTCTGTCAAGCATTCAACAGACTTTTCGCCCTGGCTTATCCCTGCCGTCTGTACACTCCGGTCCTTCATGGCCATAAGACTCCCTATGATCCCCATAATGCAGAGGATAATGGCCGCCAGCCGTTTCTGTTCCTTACTCATGTTTCTCCTCCCGCCGCTTAAGCACCCGATTCACTGCCTTTGACACCACCCATCCGGTGCAAAGTCCGGCCAGGGCAAAGCCTGTATACATGGCAGCATAAACACACCAGGCTTCCCTGTCATGGAGCAGAACCCAATACTGGGGCACAAGGCAGATCAGGGAAATCACAACAAATAAAAACTGGAAACCATGTTTCTGTCCGCAGACAAAACCGCAGAAAAACACGCCCACCGGAATCACAACCATCAGAAACAGCACGGCAGTTCCCGTATCACTCATAAATAACGGGCAGCCGTAAAACAGCATCAGCACCACCACATTGTAGGGAAATACCAGGCCAATTTTTTCCTTTATGTCCATCGCAAAAAGCTCCTTTCCTCCGCTTAGTATATCACACTTAAAATCATTTGACTATTCCTGAAAACGCATATATGGGGTATGTGAGTAACAGTTCAGCCCTGCGAAGATTCCGTACTCTTTCGAAAAGCACAGACGCCGCCTGAAAATATTTTAAAAGTGGCTGCCACAGAGAACTTCTCCCTGGCAGCCACTTTTTATGCTTTCTTTTCTTTCCTCTGGCCTATTGCGTAAAGAACCACCTGTATGGTTGCTTCCTTCCCCTCATCCACCAGAAGGGTCACATATTCCCCGTCCCGTTTCACAACGGTGCCTACGATTCCTCCGATGGTGATCACCACATCGCCGGGGGTGATGGAGTCGTGGAGTTCCTTCATTTTTCTTTGCTTCTTCTTATTGGGAATATAAATAAACAGATACATGGCAACGAAAACAAGGACTCCATAGGCGCCAAAAAGCAGCAATGGTGACATATACAGTTCCTTTCTTCTATTCCATTCCCAGGAATTTTTCAACAATCTTTACGAACAGGGCAGAGCCGATCCAGAACACATCCTCATCCACATTGAATTTTGGATTATGATGGGGTACATCCGTATGCTTTTCCGGATTGGAGGAGCTTAAGAACATGAAAGCGCCGGGAACCTGATTCACATAATACGCGAAATCCTCGCCGCCCATGTTGGGAGCGTCCACATGGTCAATGACCATATTCTTTCCGACAATCTCTGCCGCGCATTCGCAGGCCAGCTTCGCCATATCGGGATTATTAATGACAGGCGGTGCTCCCCAGATCATCTCATACTCTACCTCGCCGCGGAACGCTTTGGCCGTTGCCTCTGCTATCTCACCGATTCTCCTGGCCAGCTCCTGGCGGACATCTTCTTCCACAGCGCGGATGGTGCCCTCAATCAGAGCCTCCGACGGAATTACATTATAAGCGAATCCGGCTTCCATATGTCCGATGGTAAGAACCGACGGTTTCACGGCTGAAATCTCCCTTGCAATGATTTCCTGAAGATTGATTACAATATGGGAAGCAATATTAATGGGGTCAACGCCCTTCTCCGGCGTGGAGCCGTGGCAGCCGTTTCCCTTTACCTTAATGACAAATTTATCAAAGGAAGCCATACAGCATCCAGGCGTACAGATTACAGTTCCGGCCGGAATCTCTCTGGAAAGGATGGTTCCGATATGGGTTCCGAAAATCGCGTCCACGCCTTCCAGACCACCTTCTTTAATAGTACGCTCCGCTCCTCTGGAACCCTCTTCGTCTGTCTGGAACAGAAGACGGACGTTTCCGGGAATCTGAGCTTTATTTTCATTTAAAACCTTCGCAGCCCCCAGCAGCATGGTCATATGGGTATCATGACCGCAGCCGTGCATACAGCCCTCATGGGTGGAAATATAATCCACATCATTGGCCTCTAAAATAGGAAGGGCATCCATATCCGCACGAAGCGCTATGGTCTTCCCGGGCTTTCCTCCCTTAATCTCCGCAATCAGGCCGCTGTCACTTTTATTCTCTGTGAAGGGGATCCCCATTTCTGTAAGACGGGCCATCACATAAGCCTTCGTCTTTGGAAGATTTCCGCCCACTTCCGGGATTTTATGAAGCTCTCTCCTCATGGCAACCAGTTCATTCTGCAAATCTTTACATTTTTCCCACATACAATAACCTCTCTTTCTATGATGCCAGCAAACCTTTTTGATAAAATACCCTGGCAACCAGCAGAGTTCCGAATACGGTGCAGACAATAACGGCCGCCGCCGGAAGCCCTGTAAACATTTTAAGAACCACAGGAATCAAAAGAGCAAATACAGCAATTTTCGGATATTTGATGGCAAAGTTTCCGAAGGTTGCCCCGAAAATCGCGGAACTTGCATATTTCGTAAGACCTGCCACAATAAATTCCGGAAGCACGGCCAGAACAGCACCGCCGATAATCACTGCGGAAGTGGTGCCGATCAGGTTTGTCACGATGGAACCACAGATTGCCATGGTGGAAACGACTTCCGCCTGAATGGTTCCGGTCTCCGATTTTGTCACATCTAAAGCCAGCGCCGCACAGGGTACTCTCATATTTCCGATATTACCGGATAAAAAGCCCAGATATGTACCAGTCATGCCGAGAGCTGCATAATAGGAAATGGGTTCCACGAAATAAAATGCGCCAAAGGATGCCGCAACCATGCCCCATGCTGTAAGAACGGTGCTCACCGGCGGCCAGCAATTATATGTAGTGCAAAGCCAGATAACCGGCAGAAACGCCGTAAGGGCGGCAAGAATATTGGTGGGAGAACCAATCCGTATACTGTCTTTTTTCCATTGCTTCATTAATTCTTTTTCGTTCATAATCTGCCTCCTTTATCCCCTTACATGAAAAGCTGGTCGTAACCAACCGCAAAAATCATTCCGATGATCATTGCAATTCCCAGGGAATACTCCATAAGCTTGGGAATTTTTTTGCATACGGTTTTCACCAGAATCACCATGGAGACAGCTCCTGTGAGGACCGCCAGGGTATTTCCCACTCCCTTTAAGATTTCTCCTGCATTAAGATAACCGAAAATTCCGAGAGAGCAGGCGCCGCTTAAGACTACCAGCCATTTCATATCACCGCCAGATACCTTATTTCTTAAGTTTTCCAGGGATGGTGTTGCCACTCCGGTAAAAAGAAGCCATCCTGCGCCGTTTAATGCCATGGTAAACCAGGACACGGCCAGACACATCAAAGTATACTGTTCAGAGCCAAGAGCCACCCCGCATGCATCCGCGCCAATATTGGCGGCGGAAAGCTCTGTGGCTGCCGCGCCGATGATGGAAAGCCGAAGCCATGCCATGGGACCGCCGATGGAAGCCATAAGGCCGACCATGACAATAAAAACACCAAGAGCCGGGCCAATGGCAGAAATCATCCCTACGCGAAAAGCTTCTTTGGGAATGGTCGGATTAATCCGGGCTTCCTTCGTCATTTTACTGCACTGTTTCATGTACAGCACAGTCTGAAGCAAAGATACAAATACAGTAATTCCACAGAGCACCCAGAGAATCGATGAATTGGAAGCCTGCTGGACTTTTTCGATATTACCCATAAATGATAACCCCCTTTATAATAGTGACAGGCAGACAGGCCGGCCTCCATTTCAGGAAACCGGCCTTATTTTTTCGTTTTATATAACAGTTCAGCCTTGCATCTTCTTGCCCGCGTGCCGCGGACAAGAAGCTCCGGGCGTCCGCCCTATGAAGATTCAG
>ERZ808046.550-NODE-550-length-29499-cov-15.615900_pt1 | contig 29499 bp, 26 predicted proteins | sample MGYA00380196_ERZ808046 | MGnify/ENA primary metagenome ERZ808046 (study PRJEB31490, sample SAMN06133421) | mouse gut metagenome | isolation source: Z6_2 | host: mice | place: China: Chengdu | collected 2015-05 ...
AAGAGGGGATTAAGATTAATGAACCAGACAACTTGGAAGATTATTCTGGTCAGTTTAAATTGAGATTACCTCGCAGCTTACATCGCCTATTGGCAGAGCATTCCAAAAGAGAAGGTATCAGTATGAATCAGTATTGTGTGTATCTTCTATCAAGAAATGATGCTGTTTATTCAAAGTAAAACCAATAATATTATATTGAAAAGATGGCAACATTTTGGCAACAGAAAATCAGTAAATTAGAATAAATGATGTAATTGATGTAAAAACGGGCGTGTATTTGCATAAAACCTAAACAAAAATAGTTAATAACAACAAAGAACAAGCCGAGTTCGAATAGTCAGAGGTGAGCCGCGGAGCCCGTAAAATCAAGGATTTGCGGCTTTTTTCTCTTTTTATTGCATTACGATTGCATTTTTTATTTCATTTCCTTGTGGTAAGCGGTAAGCTGCGGTGTGCTGGTTGCTGATATAGTCTGCAACGCTCTGGGTGGCAGGCGTATACTGAAGCACCCCGGTCAGCTTGTTGGCAACTTGAAGATTGGTGTTGGGATACAGATGACCGTAGGTTCCCAGAGTCGTCTGTATTTTTTCATGTCCCAGCCGCTCTTTGATTAGCAGGGGATTTTCATCCATGCTGATGGGCAGGGAGGCATGGGAATGGCGAAGTCATGAAACCCTCTTTTAAACCTATATTGTATTATTTCTATAATTTTTGAAATAAAGTGAAGAAATAATACTTCATTTATTTCAATATTAGTGATATGCTGAAAATAGATTTTTCTATTGAGGTATATGAAATGATTCCCTATACAGGAGATTATATTGAACATATTGACAATAACCAAAACAATTTTAAGTATTATACATTTACTCCTCGTCCTCTAATGCATGGGGATATGTATAAAATAGATGATGAATTATCTACCTTGTTAATTGAAACTCACCGAAATATTGGATTTTTAGACGGACTTTCTAAATATGCTCCCAATAAGAGTGCGTTCAGCGAATTGATGCTCTTAAAAGAGTGTACATATTCTCGAATGATTGATTACGATGACCCTTCTTTTCAAGATGTACTTGTTAGCCGTGGGAGTGGTAAAGGGGATATTACATTAATCACTAATATTGAGTTGGCATATAAGAAAGCGTGGGATACGATAATCTCAGCTTCGGTTCTAAGTGAGTTTTGCGGAGTTGCATTGCATGGTGATGTGACTGATAAAACGGTTGATGTTAGGGACAAGCAGACTTTTTTATTGGGTGTTAGGACGAACCTTATATCTTACAACCCTACAGCCCCTGACGCAGTTTTGCCAGCGCTGGCCGATATTTCCGCTTATCTATATAATGACAAAGACACTGATCCGTTAATTAAGGCTGCATTAGTGCATTATCAGTTTGAGATGATACATCCGTTTGAGAGATATAACGGGATTGTAGGACGAATCATTGTTCCAACGATATTGTGCAATATCGTTGGAGAAACAAAAGCGCTAGTATGTCTGTCCGAGTATTTGTATCACAACAAAAATGAATACTTCGACTTGCTTCAAACTACTCAATACAGTGGTGGTTATATTCGGTGGATTAAATTTTGTGTAAATGCTATAAATGAAACTGCAAAGCGGTTAGCTCAGTTACTGATACAGTATGAAGATATTGTAGCAAAAGATATAAAACAATTAGAAGATATACAGTTGCTACCCAAAAGTGTTTGGCGTGTATATGATTATCTTAAGCTTTTTCCTGTGACTAGCATTTCCCATGCCGCCACACAGTTGGGAAGTTCGTTCAATTCAATCTCAAATGCCCTGCACTTGTTGAGAGAGAATGGTATCGTCACTCAAGAAAACGACAACATGAGGAATCGTATTTGGAAGTATACTGCGCTTGCATCCCATTTGATACAAGATTAATGTTCGTTTTAAGGGAATATTCGATAAGATTAAATTATTGGCTCTTTATTCTTGAACTTTAGGCAGCGATAAATATCTAAGATTTGGAGGACATAATGAAGCAATCAAATATTATCATGTACACTACAGAAGATGGAGTCACAAAAATTGAAGTTACATTTGACCATGATACAGTTTGGCTTTCTATAGATCAAATGGCCGACTTATTTCAACGGGATAAAAGCGTAATTGGAAAGCATGTAAGAAATATTTTTAAAGAAGGAGAATTGGCAAAAGAAGCAGTTTGGGCAAAATTTGCCTACACTGCTTCTGACGGCAAGACCTATCAGGTGGATTTCTATAATTTAGATGTTATTATTTCCGTTGGTTATCGGGTAAAATCCCTGAGAGGAACACAGTTTAGAATATGGGCTACTTCTATTTTGAAGGAATATATGAAAAAAGGGTTCGCATTAGATGATGAGCGACTTAAGAATCTTGGAGGCGGAAACTATTTCGATGAATTGCTAGCTCGTATCCGTGATATTCGTTCTTCTGAAAAAGTATTTTGGAGAAAAGTTCTGGAAATATATGCAACAAGTATTGATTATGACCCAAAAGCAGAAAGTTCAATTATATTTTTTAAGCAGGTACAAAATAAAATGCACTGGGCGGCTCATAAGCACACAGCGGCAGAAGTAATCTATCAGCGAGCAGATGCAGATAAAGACAATATGGGATTAACCTCGTGGGCGGGAAAGGAGATTAAACGTTCTGATGTAGGAGTTGCAAAGAATTATTTAAACGAAAAAGAAATAGATGCGTTAAATAAAATCGTTATGGCGTATTTAGATATTGCGGAAGTTCATGCCTTGAATCAAGAACCAATGTATATGAAAGATTGGCTGGAAACAATTGATGACTATCTGAAAATGACAAGAAGGGATATTTTAACTACAAAAGGAAGAGTGACTCATAAACAGGCTCTTGAAAAGGCACATGGAGAATACGAGAAATATCGGAAAAAGCAGGAGGATGTCCTTTCTCTGGTGGAATGCCATTTTCTTGAAAGTATAGAAGAATTACAGGAGTTGGAAGAAAAGAATTGAATCCCTTACCTTATACTCTTTGATATTATATGTATCAGATGGATGACGAATTGACTGTTTTACTGATTGAAGCCCACAGGAATATTGGTTTTCTGGAAGGGTTTGCTAATACATTAGATAGGAGATGAAATAAATATGAACAACTATGCAATTATTCTTGGTGTTGATAAATATAAATATGCTTCCGCATTACCATCTTGTGAAAATGATGCCAATCTTATGGAGGGATTACTAACAGCAACAGGAAAATATGAAGTGTTGCGAATAGCAAATAATGCGGCAAAGCATCAAATACAAGAAGAAATATCTTCTTTTTTACCCTTAGATTCTACAGATATTGGTGAGATTTTGTTTTATTTTAGTGGTCATGGAAAACAGGATGAACAGGGAATGCATTATGCGTTGTGCGATACCGATGTAAGTAAAATCAATAGCACTTCTCTCAACAACTCTGAACTTGATGATATTATTCGAAAATGTGCTCCTAAGCTATATGTCAAAATCATTGATGCTTGCCAATCTGGGGTTGCCTACATAAAAGGCATTGATGAAATAGATGGCGATTTCAAGTGCATTGAAGCAAAAGGATTTGAGAATTGTATTTTCATCTATTCGTCATTAAAATCTCAATCATCTTATGCTGAGGATCCTTATAGTAAATTTACCAAAGCTATCATAGATGCCGTTGAAAGTATATCAGCACCAGCCGTAAAATTTACAGACATTCAAAATTACTTGAGTGACATTTTCAATTCAGCAGGAGGCATACAGACTCCATATTTTAGCACGCAGTGTGATGGCACGGAGTTGTTTTTTGAAAAAAACTCAAATGTATTAGCGTATTTACAAAGTCTTCATCCAGAAACTCCTGATATCAACGATAATTCTCAGTCGAACATTGATGCTGTTAAAGCGTATTTAGGTAAATGCCGGGATGATGGTGATGTGAAATCAATGCTTGAGAAAATTCAAGATGCTCTAAATAATTGGAAATTGGAACACAGCTTTTTGAATGAGTTTTATGAATATGAGTGCAAAACAAATTTTCCTTATGAATATCATAGATACCATGAAGATACCAGTCTTGTGAAAATGTTACATGGCAGGATGGATAAGGAAAATTTGTTCATTGAAATGGAGTATACCTCCGTCAAAAAACAAAATCCTCTGGTGGAATCACTTTTTTCAAACTATAAGGATATTCCTGTATCATATCGATCCGTGGCAAATCAACTTCCATCTGTTTTCGCTATCCACTTTAAGGCCCTGAATGGCAATTTGCCCGACTATGTAATACCATTTATTTTTGTATATAGCCCTACTTTCTTCTATGTTTTTACATGCACAAAACAATTTGTCCGAAAGGGCTGGAAAGAATATGAAAATGGTCGTTACACAAAATTTGTTTACACAAAATTTGAATATGATAGTTTCAATGAATCGGATTGGTATCGTTATCAGATAAAGCGTTTACAGGAAACGGTTGACTTTATTGAAGAAACATTACTTGAATATATCGAACCCAAATAACTTTTCTACTCAATTCAACAGATAGTATCTGTTAAATCAAAGAAAGTGCTGACAATCCAGAAAATGCCAGCGACCGGCTGGCATTTTCAAATCGAAACCTAGTATACAGGTATATATTTTTTGTCGCGGGCTTGACATACGGGTGCCGTAAACCATGAATTGAAATTTCAGAAATTCCACATGCTTTGCAATGTCTGGTAAGCACATCATTTACTGTTGAATTGTATATTTTTGATTCACCAACAAAAATGGGCCTATCCGGCGCAAGTTCCCTGGTCAAAACTGAAAATTTTACTACAATCTGCCAGTCAATTTGAATTTTCCTAACCGATGATTTATTTTTTGTCGGCAAAAAACCCCCGTCTCCTTTATAATCCCATGTTTTACTGATAGACAAAGTCTGCCGGGCAAAATCGAAATCTTCCGGAGTAATTGCCAATGCCTCCGAGAAACGCATCCCTGTTTTTGCAACCAAAAGAATGAACCAATCCCAATTTGGTGTATCTTTAATGTCAAGATCCGCAATCAATGTATGTAATTCGAACTGATTTAGATATTTGATTTTCTTTGTTTTTGGTGTTTTTCTCTTAATAATTGCCTTTCTGGTCGGATCTCTTGAAAGCAGTCCTTCATCAACTGCATCAAGAATCGCCCCTTTCAATTGATGATGAAAATCCAATGTTGTCTGTCTTTCATATTCCTTTGCGTATTCATTTAAAAGCTGTTGATATGCGGTTCTTGTTAATTCAGAAACTTTCACTTCCGGGATCAATTTTTCCACCCATTTTTGTGTCATCAAATACTTTGCTAAGGTTGCTTCCCTTATTGCACCCTTTTTATATACTTCAATCCACTGAGCATAATACTCATAAAATAATGCTGTACTGTTCATATCACAGAGCATAAGTTCCCTCTCTTTCCGAAATACTTACGCTGATATAAACAATTAAAAAGCAACTTTCAAATTATACAACCATTAAAAGCGGTTTTATTTCTTCATCCAGAAGTTTTCTTAACTCCGCCATCATTTTTGCATAATATTTAAACTTTGGAAGTGCTTTTTCCTGAGATGATTTATAGCTTGTATAATCCACAGTCATTTTAATTGCGCTTTCGTTTGGAATTTCTCCGTTTTGATAGTGTGTTGCCGCATACATCACATCATCCTTAGATGCACACCAGGTAATACAAAAATCAGAAATCACACGCTCGATACAATCCTGTTTCATATTCTCCACAATATGAAGAATGGACTGTCCCCTGTATTTTTTATCATCCATTTCAATTTCTGCAATCAGATTCGACATAATATCTGCAACTTTTGGATTCTCTTTTCGCAAATCCCCTACATATTGTTTCACTTCATCAATTTTTTTCTGACGTTCTTTTGGCGTAACTTCTTCCATTTCATCATAAGGTGTAACGATATTCTGAATCAGGTTAATAATATACTCATAATCAATCTTTGTAGTGCTGTATGCCATCAGCTCATAGTCTTGATCAATTTCTATATCATCTCCGCCATCTTTCCCATCCAGACCATCAGGTTCTTCTCCCTTTGCATCTTTGATTTCCTGTACAACATTTTTATAATGTCCTACATAGTCATCATATTCTTCTTCAGAAACTCCATATTCTTTTAACATGCTGTCATCATATGCAGTAAACGACTTTAACTGTGCAAACAAAGAGTCAAACTCCTGAAACATTTTTGCAAATATTTTCTTCTCATTCAAAGACAAGGTTGGAATTACTTCCGGTTTTTCAGCAGAGACACGAAGCGCTGCAAGCGCTTTCCGGAAAGCGGGTTCCACTTCATTCCATTCTGCCATAAGCGCCTCTTTTGTTCCTCCGGCAGAATATAATTTAACTGCATTATCAACCGCTTCCTTAAAAAGAACCGGCGCCTGAAATGTAACGATCTGTCCATATGTTTTATTCTTATCAAAGATTCGATTTGTTCTTGAAAATGCCTGGATCAGGTCATGGGGGCCCATCGGCTGTCTGTCCATAAAAATCGTAGACATACACGGAGCATCAAATCCTGTCAGTAAGCGATCTACCACGATCACTAAATCCAACTGTTCATTTCTGCTTTTATATTTGGAATCTTTTCTTGCAAGACGCTTATTCAAGTTTCCATTATATCCCTGTATCTGAGACAATTCATATTTCGTGCCAAACATTCCATTATAGTCATCCAGAGAGTTTTGCATTTTCTCTTGATTAACCTGAGAACCTTCTTCATTTTCTGTTACAGAATAGGTAATTGCAAACTTCGGGAAATCCGGCAGGACCTGTTTGATTCGCTCATCAATTGTAAGAGATGTTTCTCCATTTTTTACCCTCGTCAATAATTCGTAATACTGCTGTGCTCTCTGAATCGAACTTGTGGTAAGCAATCCCTCGTAAGTCTGTCCTTTTCCATTTTGAAAACCTAGTTTGTGATAAGACTTATTCAAAATGATATCCAATACTTTTAACATATGTGTTTCGCTGTCATATACACTGCTGTCTGTTTCATCTTCCACATCTTTCGGACCATTGTGCTCTACCTGAAATCCCAGCACTGCCTTATCATGAATTGCATTTTGAATCGTATATTTGTGCAGACGTTCCCCATACAAATCATCTGTCGTTCTTGGAAGATCTCCCTTTTGCGGATATGGATTTTCTGCAAATCTTGGTGTACCCGTAAATCCATACCATAAAGACCGGTTAAAAAACCGCTCCAACTCTCTTTTTGTTCCCGGACTAACCGCACGATGGCACTCATCCACAACAAATGCAATTCTGAGATTCTTAATTTTTCGATATTCTGGTGTATCCTCTTTTAATTTCTTTGTAATCAGAATATGTAGTTTCTGAATGGTAGTAACGATCACCTGTCTGTCATCAGATTTTAATTTTTTCTTTAAATCATTTACATTATCCGTTTCATCTACATCTACCAAATCATTATTTGCATAAGCCTGAAATGCCATGGTCGTCTGCGTGTCCAAATCTTTGCGGTCAATCAGGAAAATCGCTTTGTCAATGGACGGAATATCCATCAGCAGATTTCTGGTTGATTTATAAGATGTCAATGTTTTCCCAGAGCCTGTCGTATGCCATACGTATCCTGATTTTCCCTGTTTAGATGCTTCTCTGATTGCCTCGATTGCATGAATCTGATATGGGCGCAACAATATTAAACGCTTTGCATCTTCGTCTAATACTGTATATCTCGAAATCATCTCATGTGCTTCTGGAATACGGAGTACACTCTTAGCAAAATCAAGATAATTCGAAACTGGTTTATTCTCACGGTCCAGCCATCCACTAATGAACTTGGAATTTAATTCTGTATCACCAGCGGCTGAAAAATATTTTGTGTCCACACCATTGCTGATTACAAACATCTGCACCGCTGAAAAAATTCCGGTAAATTTACCTTCTCCAATATATTTTTTAATCTGCCAGAACCCATCTATATATGAGTGCTGCTTATTTTTCAATTCTATATGAATCATCGGAAGACCATTGATCAGCAATGTCACATCGAATCGTCTATCTCGTCCCCGAATTGCTTTGTCATCATCTGACTTCAATGCGCTGTATTGATTGATTACTTCATAAACACTACTGCCGCCGGCAATATGTTCATGGTTCATTACTACAAGATGCAATCGCTCAGTATCACGCTGTACATGAACCTGAACCTTTCCATTTTCTCCAACCAGCCATTCCCCCGCTTTATAAAATGATGAAAACTGCAACTGGTTTTTTACCTGTTCAAATTCTGCATCAGATAAATTTTCTCCATTTAAACGTTCTTTATTATTTTGCTCCAAAATATACCTGAAATTTCCCCATAAATCTTCTTCTGTTTTCAAATCTTCTCTATATATCCATTGAGAATCTCCATAGACCAACTCCTCAATCAATTTTTGCTCTATCATCGACTCTAATTCTGGCATAATATTTTCCTCCTCTTTGTTTCAATTAGTGAAATTTCATATGATATACTGTACTCTCTTTTGGATAATCCCCAACACTTACGATGATAAGGAGTTATAACCTCTTATACTTATATCTCTGCCTGAATAATATGCCCAAAATTCATCTCGTCTTTGAAAAGATCGTATATATATTCTGAACTTTCTAAATACAAACCTGTTTCCTTATCTTGCAACTTTTCAAATACTTTCGAATTATAAAATTTATTCATTGCTTCATCGTATTCAATATACTGATCTATAGCAAGCATATCAACAATATCCTGAACTATATATTCTATTAATTGGTCTTGTTTACTCATTAATCATCTACCTTTCGCAAAAGCCTAATTACCTTTTCTGTGTGAAAAGAATATTGTGAAGATGTTTTCTTATATATCATTCCTTTCAATAATGTCTCAAAATCAATAATTTCGTTTTCATACTGACGAAATAGTAATGCCATATTATCATCTGCGACAGGACCGATAACAATATCGTATTTATTATCTCTGTTACACAGAATGTTCGTTTCATCTGTAAATGTTCTATTCCTATTATTCATTACAAATTTTGCCCATTCTTCCGTCGTTTGTATTCCAAAATCCTTAATTTTAATATCTGACATTTTTCTGAAGTCATCCTGTATTTCAAAAATATTTACGACTGGAGAACCTCCATAAATTCTAGACATTCTTTTCGCCATCTGTTTCGCTTGTTCCTCGATATCTGTTAAATAAAAGCCCTTTCCAAAATCTTTATAAGGTCTACACATTGCCAAATTGATACTTTCTATCACCACATTACTTCCATGGTATAATCTCATAGCACCCCTCCGTTTTTACGGCATAACATTCCCAAATCTTCCACTATTGTTCCAAAATCTAATGTGTGTTCCACTTCATAATTTTCTTTTATAAAAGCAATGCCTTTAAATTGAAAAAGATAACGAAATGATTCTTGTATACTGAGATTATGCTGTTGAGCAAATTCATTTACACACGCAACGGTAAAACCAATCCTTTTTTTCTGTTCACTCAATAAAAACCCTCCCTCTTTTTCTTCTTTTTACTATTCGCATCCAATTAACATATACCGAAACACATCGTAAGCCATAGCATTTTTTATATCATCACTCTGTGTATAGATTATTCTTTTGCCAATCTGGTTTTTCTTCAAAATCTTGTCAATTATTTAAACAAACATATTTTGCAACATATATTTCTTGATTTTCATTAATTCATCACACTTACGCTGGTGAAGGGTGATGAGGTGGTCGAGCTCCTTAAAATATTTTCCAATTTTCATTTGCTCTTCTTTTTTTGGATACTTTACTTCAATATTTCCAAATGTAGATTTATTTATAATCGGCACAGCTTGCTGAGCAGACAATTTTTTTATTTTATCCGCTTCATTTTCCAACATTGTAAAAACGAAATCATCCTCCATTTTATCATATGGAATGACTGCATTTATTTGTTGATTCGTTGTAACAAACTCCTCTATTTGTGCCACTTTTCCTATAGTTGAGCCAATACTTACAAATAGAGAGGTACCTGGTCTTAATTCTCTGCCAAGTGCATGTCCCTTTTCTGTTAATGTCGTTATTGTTCTTTCAATAAATCTATTTCCTTGAATGTCCGCAGGACTTACGAATAATCGGTTACCATCATAATTATCTTTATCCTTAGTTTGCGGTGTTGTCCCAGTAACAATATCAGATATATCTAATAGCTTACGCTGTTCCCAATCGCCAGTAAATCCTCCAAATCGAATTTCTGGAACTTTCATCCCATTTTGTGGAAACATTTTTTGAAGCATATAATTTTTTAATTTTTTAGTCTCATCACACTTACGCTGGTGAAGGGTGATGAGGTGGTCAAGATTGGAAAAATAACAGCCGATTTTTTTCTGTTCTTCAAATAAAGGGGTTATAACATCCACACAATTTATTGCAGTTTTGGACAAACTTGGAACTCCAGTTGATTCATCCATTGCTTTCCAATTTATATTTTGAAATGTACTGAACACAAAACTCAAATCATTTTTTTCATGTGGAATGCAATAAAATAGCGTATCTACCGTCCAAAATGGAGCTTTCAAAATATATGGTTTATCAATCGTTCCTTTTCTTCCAATTCCAATTGCATCTGAATCATTTGATAATGCCTCCGAAACACTTAACATATATCCGCCTGTTCCATACACAGGAATGTTGCCTTCATCAAGATGCTTATAGTCCTTTCCACTACAAACACTTACTACTTCCCCCAACTTACGCTGTTCCCAATCTTCTGTAAATCCTTTAAAGCGAATTTTAGGTTTCCCCATATTTATCACCCCTCAATCATTTCAACAAGACAGTTTATGGATGACATAATATCCTGATCAGAAGATGTTAAATCCTTTAAGCAAGATAACACTTCATTCTGTGCCTTTTTTATCTCGTCATCCGTCTGTTTCATTTCTGTCAAAAGTTCATTTAAATTAATCTCTTCTTCTTTTTCAAAATTATCCACATATCTTGGAATATTAAGGTTGAAATCGTTCTTCTCAATATCCTCAAAGCTGGCAAGATAAGATTCCTTGTCTATTGTTTCTCGTTTGTGATACAAATCTACAATGGCATCTATATGCTCGTCTGTCATTGCATTTTGTTTTTTACCCTTATCAAATTTTTTCGAAGCGTCTATAAACAGGACATCTCTTCCATCTCTGTGTTTCTTTAAAACAACGATACAAGTTGGAATTGATGTATTATAAAATAAATTTGCCGGTAAGCCAATGATTGCATAAATATTTCCAGAACGTAATAATTTTTCTCGAATTTTTCCTTCCGCCGCTCCTCTGAACAACACACCATGCGGTAATACAATTGACATTGTTCCATTATTTTTCAGATGATACAGACCATGTAACAGGAAAGCATAATCAGCTTTTGACTTCGGTGCCAGAACTCCATAATCGCTAAAGCGTTCATCTTGCAGAAAACCAGCGGCTGCACTCCATTTTGCTGAATATGGCGGATTCATCAATACCATATTAAAATCCGTTTCTTCTTCCGTAGGCCAGTCACTGTCTAAAGTATCACCATTTCTCAGCCTTTGATTTTCCGGTGCTATACCATGCAAAAACATGTTCATGCGTGCCAGATTATATGTAGATGTCATCAATTCTTGTCCATAATATTTAATATAAATTGACTCTTTTGCATATTTTTTAGCATTCAATAGAAGAGAACCCGAACCCATACACGGATCATAAACGGACAAACCTTTTTTGCTCTCCTGTCCGGAAATAGCAATTCTGGTCAATATTTTGGAAACAGCCTGCGGTGTGTAGAATTCACCAGCTTTTTTTCCAGTTTCAGACGCAAATTGGCCAATCAAATACTCATAAGCATTTCCTAAAACATCTGTATCTGTATTCAATAAATCTGCTTTGTCTATTTCTTTTAACAGACTGGCAATTGTGTCACTTTGCTTTTGATCACCCGTTCCCAAGCGATTAGAATACAAATCAATATCTGTAAATAGATCCGCAAATAATGGATCACTTTGTTCGATATTATTAAATGCCTTCTGTAATTGTTCACGGTTAAAAGAATTATTTCGCGCTGCCTCCGCAAAATTTGTGTAAGTTAATTCCGGCTCAATCACATAATGGCAAGATGATTTTATTTCATCCTTCAATTCTTCTGCACTTTCATCTTCTAAAGCATCAATATATACATTCAAAGCAATTTTCAATGTTTCTGGTTTTTCATCACAGATCAGATCATAGACCTTTATTAAAAAAGAATCTGATAAATACTTATAAAAAACAATCCCTAAAAGATAGTCTTTATATTCATTTGCATCCATTTTTGAACGTAATATATCTGCTCCGCTCCATAATACGCTAATCAAATCTTTACTGTTTTCCTGCTCCGCCATTCTATTATCCTCCATACTATGTCTGCTATTTTGTTCTAATCTTGTCCTTTCCCAAACCGTACCTCGCAATCCTTTCGGAAAAATGATATCCCATAACAATCAATCTTACGATATCCTTCCGCACGCAATTCTTCCATATATCTTTTATCATATATTTGCTGCAACGCCTTTTCTGCATCATTTTCCAAATCAGCGATCGAACCAGATACTTTCAATTCTAAAACGAATGATCTTCCTCTAAGAGACGGGCTTTTCACCATAATATCAGAACGACCATTCCCCGATTCACGATTCGCTTTCACCAGATAATTCTCACTCTGGCTCAATATTCCTGTCAGGAAATCATGATAAAAGCAGACACTTGAGTTCTGTCTTTTAGAACTCTTAGTGGTCGCTTTCCCTGTGGGCAAGTTCTCTGCACTATCATAAAAACTAATGGTTTTGAAAAGCTGACCGTTTAATATATCCGACATCCTTTGAGCGTTACCATCCTCCATTGCCAGATACAGATCATGAAAATCTTCTTTCTTTATAACAGCTTTCAGCCAATTCAGAATCGTATTTTGATAAATCGTTTTTACTTCTATATTAGGTATACGCGCTCGTAAAAAGATAGAAGATTCCTTAAAATATTCACTCTCTTTTGTAAGATACCCTGTAAAATAGAGAAAATTCCACAAGTTCTCTCCGTTACTATACATATCCTCATAGGTAACTTCTTCATGAACTTGGATGTCTAAAGTTCCTCCCTCTAAGATCCTTTCAATCTGCCCTTTTGTTTCACGGTCAGCTCTGACTATCAACTCTTTTATAATGTCGTTAGAACTGGTATTAATCCAATACGGATGTGGAAATGCTCCTACATCTGAATATAGATCGTATAAAAACTTAATCACGCTCCATGGGTTATAAACTTCCATATCACCAAATAAATATCCATCATACCACTCTTTCATTGTCGAAAAACGGCTTTCCACTTCATAATAAGACATCATCCGGTGAACTTCTTCCTCCGTAAAACCAAAATGCTCACTATATTTTTTATCAAGTATAGAAATAATATTTAGATGATTCAAGCCGGTAAATATACTCTCCTTTGAAATCCGCAGACACCCTGTTATAACGGCAAACTGGAGATACTGGTTTGTCTTTAATACAGACTCAAATAATGAGCGGATAAAATCTACCATTTCTTCATAGAATCCTCGAATATAAGCGTTCTCAAGCGGAACATCATATTCATCTATCAAGACAACTGTTTTTTTATCCGTCGCCAGATAAAGGCACTTACATAAAAATACTAATGCTCCAGAATAATCATCATATTCTGCCTTCCGGTCGGCAATTCTCTCAAACAGTTTTTTATCCTCTCCACTAATTTTCTCGCTCGTCAATATATACTGATGTCTCTGGAACTCGTCTGCGATTGCATTCCTCATCTTACCATATGCTGATTCAAAAGTTGGTTGCTTTGCTGATTTAAGCGTCAGATTAATGACCGGATACTTTCCCATATGTTCCGCATATTCTTCACCTTGTCCCATAATCTTTAAGCCTTGAAAGAGCGATTGATTCTCCTCATTTTTCTTCGCATCCCCTGTATCCTCAAAAAAGTAACGGAGCATACTTAGATTCAATGTCTTTCCAAATCTTCTTGGACGAGTAAACAAATTTACTTTCCCCTTTAAGTCCAATATTTCTTTTATAAACATTGTCTTATCTACATAGTAATATCCAGATTTTACTATATCTTCAAAATTTTCAACCCCAACAGGTAATGCCTTCTTCATCACTGCCACCCCCATCTGATACTATTTTTCATATTATACCCTATCTCTTGCTGTTTCACAATCCGTTTCCATTGATCATAAGCAAAGCCAGCTCTGAGAATACCTTCCATATTCCCAGAGCTGGCTCATGATAACTATTTGATTCTCCATATTAACCGTCCTATTTTATTACAGCCGTATCTTCCCCTTCCCCAAGTCTTTCGGCACATTTATCTGTATCCCGAACAGCATCCTGACAAACCAGAGCATAAATAACAGCACAACGATCGGAATGAGGCAGGATGTCACCATCATCACGGCAACGATCTCAATAAACTGGTTTAAAAGCGCTTCTCCCTTTTCCATCAGCCCCGTCACTCCATCCTTGAGTTTTGATACAAACTTGTCGAAAAGGTTGCCTTCTGAATCTGTGTTATCATTTATTTCATCCGTTATATCCTGCGCTTCCTCCAGCGTTGCTTCCATCGTCGACTCATATGTTTCTTCTATCATTGCAGAGACTTTCATACTCATCGGAATGATCATGAATATGACAAACCCGAAAACTGCCGTTTTCGCCGCAAGCGCCTTTAAAAATGTTCTGTTCAGGCATACTCCTGCTGCAAATAAAATACATGCTGCCGGAATCAATATAAAAAATGCGGCATATCCCGTAAGCGTAACCAGATATTTCTCCAGGAAGATAACCATCAGGATTATCAAAAAGTACGAAGTCAGATCCGCCAGCTTATTTGCCACAGGCGTTGTCGAATCCCCCGGAATTGCTGCAAGCGCCGTTGACGCCGTTGCTGTTGACGCCGTTAACTTCAAGACGTCCGCTTTTTTCTCATCTAACGTCTCTATCGTTTTTTCATGATTCTCCGGGTTGCTTGCCGCCTTTGACAGAATCGTCATTGATATGATCATCACCACTAATGCTGCAGCCACCAACGCCAACTTTGTTGTATTATTATTCTTCATTATCTCTCATTCCTCCTGTGAATATCTCCGCCAGTTTTTCACACTCTATCTTCGGCTCTCTTTCTGCCGTCAGCAGTCCATTCACTTCCTGCATCACATCCGTAAGCTGCGTGTAACAGAAGCCCTGGAATACCCCCGTACTTCTAACCGCTTCCGTCAGGGCTCTTAGACGGTCCGCGAATTCTTCCGGGGTTTTGGCCGCTTCGTTATATCCCCATTCTGCTTCTTTTGTCTTCTTAAGCGCGATCCCTCCGTATTCTGTAAGAAGGATCGGCTGTCCCTGGTATTCATTGCCCTCGCTCAAAGCCTGACGGCCGGGAATCCCCGTCTTAAAAAATTCTTCCAGATCTTCGTATCTCTTCCTGATCTCTTCTGCGCTTCCCGCATAATCATGCAGCCCCAACAGATCGGTCTCTTCGACCTGTTCCCATCCGTCGTTGGTGCTGACAAGCCGGGTGCCGTCGTATGCTTTCGTCAGATGATAAAGTCCCTTCGCTAAGGCCTGCTGCCTCCTGTCTGTCAGGATATTGCGCACTCCCCAGGATTCGTTCAGCGGCACCCAGGTGATAATACTCGGATGATTGTACGCCTGATTGATAAAATCTCCCCATTCCCTTGTCAGATTCTCGATCTCTCTCTTCTGGAACATATATCCCGAAGGCAATTCTCCCCATACAGCCAGTCCAAGCACATCCGCCCAATAATAATATCTTGGATCTTCGCATTTCTGATGCTTTCTTGCGCCGTTAAATCCCATCTTCTTTGTAAGCTCCACGTCTCTTCTCAGCGCGTCCGAAGAGGGCGGCGTCATCAGCGTATCTTCCCAGTACCCCTGATCCAGGATCAGCCGTTGGTAAAACAGTTTATTATTTAAAAATATATGCCCGCCAGAGATGTGGATCTTCCTCATTCCAAAATACGCAGACACCTCGTCCTGTTTGACGCCATTTTTCCCGACACATATACTGACATCGTACAGATTCGGATGTTCTGGGCTCCAGTAATGGATCTCGTCGACCTTATCCTCCTCTTCCAACAGGATCCCTTCTCTTACATAGCTTCCGCTTACTTCTGTGATGATCCTCTTTTTCAGGCGCCCCTCATAGTAAATGCTTATCTCCAGCTCTATGTCTTCGCTCTTGTTAAAATACAGCTCCATCTCCAATAGCCGCCGGTCAATATCCGGTATCATCTTCACCTGTTCCAGATAGACCTCTTTTGTCAGCTCCATCCAGACATTCTGCCAGATTCCTGTTACCCCTGTATACCAACATCTATCCGGCTCTTCCTTCCAGTATTGCTTCCCCCTTGGCCTGTCACATTCCAGATCATCCCTGACACGCATTGCTATGATATTATCACCGGCCTTCAGATATCTCCTGATATCAAATGTAAACTGAGCATATCCGCCGTAATGTTTACCCGCATGATCTCCGTTTACCCAGATATCAGTCTCATAATCTGAAGCTCCGATATGCAGAAGACAGGTATTCCAAAGCTCCTGTTCCTCTATAGAAACGGCGCGAGAATACCATACCGTTTCATGATAAGATGTATCACCGATTCCGCTTTTTGCCGACTGGTAGCAGAACGGAACCACGATCTCCAGATTCAGGTTCTCCCCTCTATGATATCCCTTTTCATAACCTGTTCCGTCATCGTCAAATGCAAATCTCCAGGTTCCGTTCAAATCCGTCCAATTGTCTCTGATAAAATCAGGTCTTGGATATTCTCCCCTCTGATATACCTGTTTTTCTTTTAATATATTCATCAATCTTCTCCGTTGTTTTGAATCCGGTCTTTTACACTGATACAGAATTTGACCTTCGGCGTCAAATAATCCATAAGAAAAGGGAAAACTGCCGATAGCCGTCTCCCTCTTCTAATGCTTTCTTATTCTTCTCTCTCTGCCTTCGCACCGTCCTTTGACCCTTCTATTCCAGATCGCCCGACTCCATACGCTTAAGCATATCATATACCTCGATCCTCTTCGCATTCATCTCCGGCAGCCCGATGAAGATCGTTCCGCAGATATACTTCTCTTCCTTGGTCTGCTCTATCCTTACCACCTTAAGAAATGCATGGATCACCTCGTCCGTCCAGATCTTCAGATTCGTCTCATACACCGCCCCGATCTCCAATGGCCTGTCACAGATGAATCCCACGCCAGTCTTCGATACGTCCAGGACTTCGATCCCTACCTCCTCTTCTACCGAATTATCTCCCATATTTTTAATCAATAACTGAGCTGACAAACTCATACGCATGCTGTTTCTCTTCTCTTCCATCTCGTTTACTCCTTTCACAGCAATTCTTTCCTATTATTTTAGCGTATTTATATGCTTTTGTAAAGAAGACCGGGCATTATTAACTTTTCCTCTCTGGACGGACCGCCGCCTTTCATGTATAATGATTGAGAACAATAGAAAGGGGACATTATGATGTGGGAGATAGAAAAAGCTGTTCTGATCACGAACAATCCGCGTGTATATGAGAAATACAGGGACAATCTCAGGGTACTGTCCGAAGACTCCTATGAGCAGGTACTCATAAGGACCAGGGATATGGTATATGACCGGCATGTCCTTCTGACCCACCCGCAGGCATCAAGCCTTAAGCCGAACCAGACGCCGTACCGTTCTGTCATCGTCTATCCGCAGGGATCCAATGACAATACCGATGACATTCTTCTGATCGAGAAATGTCTGGAGACTTACCGCCGCTGGCAGGAGATCGCACCCACGCCGGAGCACTATGACAACAGGGTAGCCTATGATTTCCAGACTATCGACCTGTCCGTGATCGACAACATCATACCCCGGATTGTATAGACGGCGTACCGCATTGCCGCGCGCCGAAGACATCTTAAGGAGAAGAAGAATTTGACTGATAAGAAGAATGATCCGTACATCAAAGGACTTTCCAGGCGGGATTATATCCAGAAGGTCCACGAACTGATCCAGCGCGAGGGGGTGAAGGCCATCTCCATCCGCATGATCGCAAGAGAGATGGGCTGTTCCTCCGCAAGCCTGTACCGCCATTTTGAAAGTCTGTCCGAGCTTCTGTATTATGCCGAACTCCGCACCCTCACGACCTACATCCTGAGGCTGAACGAAGGAGAGAAGAAGTGGAAGAACGCATGGGACACCTATATGGGCGTCTGGGACTGCTACAGCCGGGAAGCATTTACCCATCCTGAGGCCTATAACCTTCTGTTCTTTGAATTTACGAATGAGAAGCTTAAGGACTCCATCCTCGAATATTACAATATGTTCCCGGAGGACATCACGGGAACGAGCCACATCTTCTGGACAATGTTAAAATGTGCCGATTTCATGGGCCGGGACTATGAGATGTGCAAGAAATGCATCCAGGAAGGCGTGATCAGCCCAGAGAATGCCAGGCAGCTTAACCGGATCGCATGTCTGCTTTTCAAGGGTTATTTTACCACAGTTTTAAAAGAAGGCATCAAACCGGAAGAAATCGACGAGCGTTCACGGATGTATACGTCGGATCTGGAGCTTGCAGTCTACACCCTTGCCTCTGACCTTAAGGGATATCGAGGCGAATGGAGAGACAGCATTTATACACGAAAATAAGAAATTAATTATAGATAAAATAAATATATGTATATTATTTATAAAACACTTGAATGTTATCGCGATTAGTTGTATAATATTTACAATTAGAAGCGGATAGCATTATTTTTTTACCTTTGTGTTATCGCGATTACAAAACGTGTACTCTCAGAATCTTAGAATACTTTATCTGGAGAGTATAGAAAAGCAAAAGGAGGGAATTTGTATGAAATTGGAACTCGGCAAGATTGCGATCAAAGACATCCAATTTGCAGACAGCACCTACATAGCGGACCATATCCTCTATGTAAATAAGGAAGAAGCAGAGTCGCTGGTCCTCGAAGACGACAAGCTGCTTAAGTGTCATCTGGACATTGCAAGACCCGGTGATGCGACACGGATCACACCTGTGAAGGATGTCATCGAACCCCGCGTGAAGGTAAGCGGCGGCGGAGAGATCTTCCCTGGCGTGATCGGAAAGGTATCTCCGACCGTAGGGGAAGGCAGAACTCATGCCCTTGATGGCTGCTGTGTCGTTACCGTCGGAAGGATCGTTGGCTTCCAGGAGGGTGTGATCGATATGAGCGGCCCGGCCGCCGACTACTGTCCGTTCTCCAAGACGGTGAACCTGTGTATAGTGATCGAGCCCAAAGACGGTCTAGAAACTCATGTATATGAGAGGGCCGGACGCTTGGCAGGGCTTAAGGTCGCCGCATATCTCGGAGAAGCAGCCAAGAGCTTAGAGCCGGATACATTGGAAGTATATGAGACAAAACCAGTATTCCAGCAAGCGGCGGAATACCCTGATCTTCCGAAGGTCGGATATGTTCATATGCTCCAATCCCAGGGACTCTTACACGATACATACTATTACGGCGTAGACGCCAAGCAGTTCGTACCTACTTTCATGTACCCGACAGAGATCATGGACGGCGCCATCGTCTCCGGTAACTGCGTAGCGCCCTGCGATAAGGTTACAACCTATCACCATCTGCACAATCCGGTGATTGACGAATGTTACAAAAGGCATGGGAAAGAGATCAATTTCATGGGTGTGATCCTGACCAATGAGAATGTATTTCTTGCAGATAAGGAACGGCACTCCGATATGGTGGCCAAGCTGTCAGAATGGATGGAATTAGACGGTGTGCTGATCACGGAAGAGGGTTACGGGAATCCTGATACCGATCTGATGATGAACTGCCGCAAGGTAGAACGCAAAGGTACGAAGGTCGTGCTGATCACCGATGAATTCCCCGGCAAGGACGGGAAATCCCAGTCCCTTGCCGACACCTGCGATGAAGCAACCGCGCTTGCTTCCTGCGGCCAGGGCAATATGACTTTAAAGTTCCCGGCCATGGATAAGGTCATCGGCATGCAGGACTATATCGAGAGCCAGATCGGCGGATGGGCAGGCTGTATCAATGAAGACGGTTCATTTGAAGCAGAGATCCAGATCATCATCGCATCCACCATCGCAAACGGGTTCAACACACTGGCTGCGAGAGGCTATTAAGAAAGGAGGATTCAACAGCTATGGCAAAATATAAAATCGTTCATTATCTCAACCAGTTCTTCGGCGGTATCGGCGGAGAAGAGAAGGCCGGCTTTGAACCGGAGGTAAAGGAAGAAAAGATCGGCCCCGGACTCGCCCTTGTCCAGGCTTTGGGCGAAGACTATGATATCGCGGCAACCGTGATCTGCGGCGACAATTATTTCGGGGAAAATCTTGACGCTGCGACAGAGACCATCATCGAGATGGTGAAGAAATACGAACCGGACGTATTCGTGGCAGGTCCCGCTTTCAACGCCGGACGTTACGGCGTGGCGTGCGGCACCATCTGCAAGGCCGTAGAGGAACGGCTCGGCATCCCGGTTCTGACAGGCATGTACGAAGAGAATCCGGGCGCAGATATGTTCAAGAAGGATGTGATCACAGTACAGACCGGGAATTCTGCGGCTACCCTTCGGAAGTCTCTTCCGAAGTTCGTAAACCTGATCAAAAAGATGGCAACAGAGGAAGAGATCTTAGGCCCGTCCGTCGAAGGATATCTGGAACGCGGGATCCGTGTGAATTACTTCGCTGATAAGAGAGGCGCGACACGCGGTATGGATATGCTGATCAAGAAGATGGCGGGAGACCCCTTTGAGACGGATCTTCCGATGCCGAAGTTCGACCGTGTACCTCCGGCAGACGCAATCACGAATATCAGGCATGCGAAGATCGCAGTGGTTACCTCCGGCGGCGTTGTACCCCAGGGGAACCCGGATCATATCGAATCTTCCAACGCTACCAAATACGGCGTATACTCCATCGACGGCATGGACAGTATGTCTCCGGAGGATTTCACTACCATCCACGGCGGATATGACAGGCAGTTCGTTATGAAGAATCCGAATCTTGTCGTACCTCTGGACGTCTTGCGCGAACTGGAAAAAGACGGAGAATTCGGCGAACTGGTGAATTACTTCTGTACGACTACAGGGACCGGTACTGCTACAGGATCCGCCGCTAAATTCGGCGATTCTATCGGCCGGAAATTCGTGGATGAGCATGTGGACGGCGTCATCCTCGTCAGCACATGAGGCACCTGTACACGTTGCGGCGCAACGATGGTAAAGGGTATCGAGAAATACGGTATTCCGGTTGTACATATGGCAACGGTTGTCCCAATCTCCAGGACGATCGGTGCGAACAGGATTATTCCGGGCGTTGGTATCCCGTATCCGCTCGGCGATCCGACACAGGGAGAGACAGATTCTAAGAAGATCCGTAAGAGAATGGTACAAAGAGCATTAAAAGCCCTCCAAGTACCCGTTACGGATCAGACGGTGTTCGACAAAGATATATAGTTTATTTTCGAAAGGAGGGGTTCTATGAGTAACAACGGACAGGCCCATTTTAAATCACGTTTTGGATACATTATGGTTGCTGCCGGAGCAGCGATCGGATTAGGTAACATATGGAAATTCCCGTATCTGGCATACAGAGGCGGCGGCGGTATCTTCCTCATCACTTATATCATAATTATCATACTAATGGCACATCCCATGGTTGAGATGGAGACTGCCATCGGCCGCTTCGGGAAATCCGACACCGTGTCAGTCTATGAGAAGATCAACAAAAAGTGGGGATTCGTGGGATGGATCGCTAACATCTGTACGCTGGGGATCAACATGTTTTATGTGGTAGTCGGCGGATGGGTGTTAAAATATGCAGTCCAGTTCATTGTGAGCGGAGATTTCGGCGAAGATACCAATGTATTCTTTAACGGATTTATCAGTAAACCAGTGGAACCGATCGTCTGGGCGTTTATCGTCATGTTCATCACCTCCTTCCTGCTACTGTTTGGTATCACGGAGATCGTAGAGAAAGTCACGTCGGTCATTATGCCGATCCTGTTTGTAATTCTGGTATTCTGTGCGGTCTATGCCTGCGCAGCGCTGCCGAACGCCGTGGACGGGCTGAAATACTACCTTGTCCCTAACTTCAGGCATTTTAATTTCAAGGTGTTCGCAGACGCCGTGACACAGGTACTATTCTCTGTTGGAATCGGCTGGGGAATCTTCACTACCCTGGGCGCAAACATCTCCGATTCCAGCAACCTTAAGAGCGACGCTGTTATGGTAAGCATCATGGACACCTTCGCAGCGATCCTGGCCGGTTTCGTCGTGATCCCGACCGCATTCGGCGCCGGGATGGACGTCACCAAGGGACCGGCTCTTCTGTTCGACGTAATGGCTGAGATCTACGGCAGTCTCCCCGGCGGAAGACTCATTGGCTCCTTATTCTTCGTCGGAGTTTTGTTTGCAGTATTTTCTTCACTGTTTACCTTCTTCGAGATCTCTGTTAAGACCTTTGAGGAGCGGCTTCAGATGGGCCGCCAGAAGGGGGTGATCTTCGTATCTGTCATTATATTTATCGGCAACATCCTTGTATCTCTTGGATTCGGTCCGTTAAATGGTATGAAGCTTCCGTGGCCGAGCTTTACCGGACTCGAGATGTACGGTCTGTATGACTGGCTTGACTGCTTTACCGGATACGTGCTTCTGCCGCTTGGCTGTCTGCTCACCTGTATCTTCGTCGCAAAGGTATGGGGATTCGACGCGTACGAGAAGGAACTGTTCCATGACGGCCGCGACGGCAAGCTTAAGAGCTTCGATAAACTGCTGACCATAGCAGTGATTCCGGTCTTTATGGTTATTGTATTCCTGAATGTATTCGGATTCCTTGGATAATATATAATAAGGCTGCAGCCTGAAGCTCATGAGATACTGATATACTCATGCAGGCGGCAGCCTTTCTTTGCTCTATTGTAAAATTAATCCATACGCATCTCTTCCTGCTGGGAATGAACGATATCTCTCGTAATCTGCTCCCGGTCTGCTTCGGTCAATTCCAGAAACCTGCATCCATATTCAAACCAGGATTCCTCTTTTTCTGTCACGCGCAGCACTTCACAGTACATAACAGAGGGCTTGCCCCCGGACAATTTCACCTTAAGCAGGAATTTGTCCCCCTTATGATAGCGGTATCCGGAGCCTATACCGGCGCCGCCCACGCTGATATTCAGCAGGCGGCAGTCCTGCCTGTCACCACCGTCAGACAGAGTTATAACCGCGTCGATATCTGTATTCAGACGTGAAAAGGAACGCTCGTTTTCAACCCTTATCACCTTCAGATTCCTGATCTGCCACACATGCTTCTGGCTGGGCGTGATGATCCCATCCATAAAAACTGCCTTTCTCTCGCATTCATTATAACCGCGCAGCGTTACATAGAGAGATTCCGTTCCCTTAAGAAGTTCCATATCCACATCCTGAAAAATATCCCCTTCCGAATACTGGTACAGCCTGGCCGTATCCTTCTGCAGATTCTTAAGATTAGCGATAAAAAGCATACGCCCCTCGGTATCTTCCACCACTACCCGCATACCAGAATAAATCTCCAGCTCCATCGTATCTTTTTCATTACTTTTTCCAAACAAGTCAAACAGCTTCACCTTGTATCCCTCTCAATCCTATAGATCACCTTTTTCTGAATAGAAACTACTCAGACAGGCTGCCCTGTTAACCCTGAACAGTTTATACAAATTGTATTGTATCATAAACGGATTGACATTTCTATCTTTTACCGGATGTTGAAGAGACACTTTTAACTGGCCTGCTTGTTTTTGCCTTTATTGGACCTTTTATTCAATCCAGTCTGGGTATAAAGTATTTCTATCGGGTTGAGCTATCCGAACAGGTATACCATACATTTACAAGAAAAGAGGTTGACACTATGAACATGAATTCTAATCTGAAAAAATTCGTTACAACAGCGCTGTTTGCCGCACTTGCCTGCGCGGCAACCATGTCGATCCGGATCCCGACTCCCGGAACCGGCGGATATATCCATCCGGGAGACGCCGTCGTCATTCTCTCTGGCGTGATCCTCGGACCGGGATGGGGATTTCTAGCCGCAGGAATCGGCTCTTCCATGGCAGACCTGCTGGGCGGATATTTTATCTACATACCGATTACATTTGCCGTCAAAGGAATCGTTGCGGGCATCGCCGGACTTATCTATCAACACATGTGCAAGACCTCCCGGAGCCGGTATACGGCTGTCATCCTTGGCGGAATCGCTGATATGGCCGTCGTTGCCGGAGGATACTTCCTCTGTGAGATCCCCCTGTACGGAGCGTCTGCCGCCGCGGCAAGTGTCCCGGCCAATCTGATCCAGGGGCTTAGCGGTCTGATCATTTCTTTTGTACTGTATCCGCTCCTTATTTCCGTGCCCGACATCAGGCGGATCGCCTGCAGGCCTCATATCTGAATCCATCGCAAATACCCATGTATGAACCGCGCTTTCGCTTTCATACATGGGCATCTTTTCAGAGATACAGATTCTTATACACTTTTTTGTCTTTTACGATCAACACGGCACAGAGCAGCACGAAGAGGCATCCGGTGATCAGAACCGCCGCCCATGCGGCATCAGCCGACCCGATCCCGTAGATAAATCCGATCAAAAGCTGATATACACTGGTGATGCCTGTACGCAGAACGCCTTGCACTCCATTGATCCTCCCTCTGTGACTCGCCGGTATACGCTTAGTCAGATAAGGACTCTCCGCGAGCATACTGAACACTTCTCCCCACGTCAGGATGATCATTGCAATATAATAGAACGGTATACGGCCCGCGAACAGCCAAAATATCACAAATCCCACAACCAGAAGAAGCTGTCCGAGCATCGTCTTGACCGTCTCCGAAACCATGGGAAATATTCTGGTGATCAGCGGGGTAAATATCACTACGGCAATGCAGTTCACACTGGTGACCGATCCATAGATCACTGCCCCGTCGGTGCCGTGCAGCCTCTCCATATCCAGCGGTATCAGATAAGTGTACATCTGATAGGCTGCATAGAAGCCGCTGACCGCCAGAATATAGAAAATGATCATCTTGTTCTCTTTTAAGACTGTCCACAGACCTTCGCCTTCCCGGTTGGTCTGGTACATAGCCTTCTGGCTGGTATCCTTCACCGGAGTGATATCCTTCACCAGGAAAAATATCAAGACCGAAGAACAGCCGATCGCAATTCCGCTGATCAGAAATGCAAGCCACAGATAATTCTGAAGAAGAAAACCTCCGATCGTTGGCGCCATCACGAATCCCAGATTCGTACAGAGATATTGGAGCGAATATGCCCGTTCCCTGTCGTCCGTCACGGTAATGTCCGCCGTCAGCGCATTATAAGAGGGATGCTCCATATTCTGACAGGTCGCGGCGGCAAACATCAGTATGATCGACACCGCGGACAGAGGAATCACGGCGCAGACCACATAGCAGACTACCGATACCAAATCCAGAGATATAATATTCATTTTTTTATTGAAACGGTCCGCCATTTTGCCGCCTACCAGATTCGTCGGCAGAGACAGGATTCCAAACGCTGCCACCACCCATGCGATATGCTCCGCGCTCATTCCCATCTTCTGGCTCAGGATCATCGTAAGCATAGGCCAGACCATAGCTCCCATAGCAGTAACCAGACGGCCGAAACAGAGTATATAATTCTCTTTGCGCAATCCCTTATACATTGATATTATCAAATAACGTACATCCAATCTCTTTGTAATATTTTATCTTCTCCCAGATGTCTTCCGTCCTCACGTCAAACGCGTCCGCAAGACATCCCGCACAATAATAGCTTGTCGTCCCCCTGTTGATCAGCTTTTTGGTAACGGCTGCTTCATCATGGGTGATCGCCCGCCCGCATTTCCTGCAGTAATGCTCTTCCTCTCTAATTGCCGCCGTCATTGCAGTTTACCAGACGGCATCTGTACAGCCTGCAGTCATGCCCCAAAACAGCGGCAGTAAAATAGTCTCTCTTCACCCCAAGCTCTTCCCCTGTAAATATATCTTTCATAGAAAACCCGTACCCGGAAGAAAACGGAAGACCTACGTCTGCAAAGATACAGGTTATATCGCTCTCCTCTTCAAACAGATTATAAAAAGCGATTACAAATTCATTGTCCGACAGGTGCTTGATAAACGTAAATAACTGATCATCCAGCCGCCTCAAAGGTTCCGTTGCATTCTCCTTATCTTCATGTTCCACATAGACAAAGTCTTTATTCACCAGGAACGGCGGACGGCACTCCCTGTCCTGATCGATCGAGATCAGTTCCTTGTTCGTCAGAAGCTCGCGCATCTCAGGCTTTATATTGCGAAGATCCGCCCCCATCATCAGCGGAACGCCTGCCAGGCACCACAGTGAGAACTGCATCCGGTATTCGCTGTCGGTACACGGCTTGCCGATCGCAACATTTCCCTGATTATACATACCGACCGTCAGCATATCTATATCATTATAGCAATAAGGCGCCGACTGACAAAAATGCTCCAACTGAGACTGGAAAATGTTCAGGAATGACCGGTAATTATCAAAAATATCACCGGTAGAGCGATACATATGCGCGCCGATCGAGCGCATCCAGTTCCAGGATTCCTCCTCGCCCCAGTTGCACGCTGAGAACAGGATCGGCCTTCCGCTGGCCTTAAGCGCCATGCTCATAATGTGATACCGGTTCCTGCAGTCCGCATTTTTCGGGAAATTGCAGAAGTCATATTTCAGGAAATCCACCCCCCACTCTGCAAATAATCTTGCATCCTGGAACTCATGGTCATAGCTTGACGGATACCCCGCGCAAGTCATAACACCGGCGCAGGAGTAGATTCCGAACTTCAATCCCTTCTGATGCACGTAATCGGCAACTGCCTTCATACCGCTTGGAAACTTCTTCGGGTCAGGAACCAGATTGCCGTCCTTATCCCGCTCTTTCAGCGACCAGCAGTCGTCAATGACCAGATATTCATATCCGCTGCTCTTATAACCTTCCGCATCCATGACATCCGCGATCTGGAAGATCAGCTCTTCTGTGATATTTTCTCCAAAGGTATTCCACGAATTCCACCCCATAGGCGGTCTTGCTGCTAACATATAAAATCCTCCTTATTACTTGTAGCTTAATTGTTTGCATGATGCATGTATCCAATGATTCACCGCCGCCTTGCCGGTCATGACGACCGGTACCAGAACGATTAGAATGCAGATCATCATCATGCTCTTCACTCCATAAAGGTCAATTACCAGGCCGGAATATAACAGGCTGATAATACCCGTGACACTGTTATATACCGCATCCGCAGTATTGTGTCCAAGATTGCGGTACGCGGGTGAAACATTTCTTTCCGTAACACTCCTCATCGTAGGAAGCAGAATGCCTACCCCCATGTTATACAGAAATGATCCGGCAAAGATCATAACCGGCGATACCGCGTAAAACGCCAGTATCAAAGTCAGGAAAGGCAGTCCTGCGATCAGAAGATACCGCATACGCAGGGAATACCGCTCTATCCTGCCCGCCACCGCTATAAACGGAACCTGTACAACGGCGCAGATAAACGCGTCGATCCCCAGATCCGACACCGTCCCTCCAACATTCTCCAGAAGCGGCATCTTCAGATTATTTACCGGCGCAACCGCAAGCCCCACCAGAAACAGTATCACGATCAGATAACGATAGGCCCCGCTGTCAAATACCCGATTCAGCGAAGTGATACCGGAACTCTCTTCGGTCTTATCCTTCGCCGCCCTCCTGCTCTCTGGAAGCATGACTGCCGCCGCTATGCCTATAATCAGAAATACCGTTCCAAAGACCAGCATCACAGAATAGCCGAAGGTCAGGATCATCCTTCCAAGTACAATCGATATAATTGCATACAGAAGCGACGGGAGACAGCGGATCTTGCCATAGACCGTGAAATTATTCTCACAGGCCAGCAAAAGCCAGGAGTCTATGTTGGTCGCATGCGGCAGGCATACGAACCCAAGCATCGGATACAATACCGCCAGCATCGGTATGCTGTCATAGGAAAAATAGATCAGGTACATCAATACGCCCGCCGCCAGAAAACAGGCTATCGATACCCTGCGGTTCGTATGAAATCGGTCGCTGACCATCCCCCGAACGACGCCAGCAAAAACGAAGCCATAAATATGCTTACCATTGTGTTGGTGATCCCCTTTGACAACAGATACGACATCAAAAACCCGATAAATGAACCATGAAAACACCAGTAGGATATCTCAAGCACCGCAAATCCGATCCAGTAACATCTCTTCATAGCCTTCATACCTCTCTCCTCTTGTAAAATATTAATCAAATTATAGAAAATCATTGACCTAATGGGAATATCCTTTATAATCTGATATATAGACAAAATTGAACATTATATAATCTGTTTAGAGGAGAATAAATCATGCTACAATATTCAGCATATTTATATGACCAGGATCTTGATGATTACAATGTAGATCTTCCTTTTCTGGTTCACAACTGCGGCAAGATATCCATCAACTGCGGCAGGAATCTGAATATAGACCGGAGGAACGGCAGAAGAGATTTTCAGATCATCTATATCCATCAGGGAAAGGGGCATTTTATACTGGATAACAGGGAAACCGTGCTGGATGAAGGATGTACCGTTCTCTACTATCCATATGAGATACAGCAATATTCCTTCCGATACTCCGAGAACGCACAGTTCTACTGGCTGCATTTTTCCGGCACCGACATTCCCTGTCTGCTGCGGGAAGCCGGATTGGACCGGCAGATCATAGACACCGGCATGGCGTCATACATCCCCAACCTGTTCGAAGGGATCATCCGTGAACTTATCATGAAGCAGCCCGGATATCTTCAGATCGCGAATCTGAAAGGCCAGGAACTTGTCTGGCTCCTCGCCCGGGAATCCAGGAAACAGGCCAGCCGGAACCGGAACGGCTACAATGCGGAGATGGAAGAGATCCTGGAGATCATCCACCGCAGCTACCACCAAGACCTGACGATCGAACAACTGGCCAAAAGATACGGTGCGAGCACCGGCTGGTTTATCAAGGAATTCTCACGGTATACCGGTGTCACTCCGAAAAAGTATATCAACGAAGTTCGGCTGAACCATGCCAAGGAACTCTTAAGCTCCACCAATTATAATATCAGCAAGATCTCCACGGTATGCGGGTTCGAGAACCCTCTGTATTTCAGCCGGTATTTTCAGAAAAATTATCACATGGCGCCGACAACATACCGGAACCTAGTACACCGAAAAATAAGTTCCTAGCCATATAACGCAGAATGATTTTTCATATGCAAGGCGGAGGAATGAGGCG
>ERZ808046.552-NODE-552-length-29307-cov-7.508895_pt1 | contig 29307 bp, 27 predicted proteins | sample MGYA00380196_ERZ808046 | MGnify/ENA primary metagenome ERZ808046 (study PRJEB31490, sample SAMN06133421) | mouse gut metagenome | isolation source: Z6_2 | host: mice | place: China: Chengdu | collected 2015-05 ...
TGGCTTTGAACCTAAGATAGCAGTTCCAGATTCGTGAAAGTTCCGGAACATATCGGTAAAAGTCTAAATGATTGTGTCTAATGTCAGATAAAGCGAGGAGAAATATTATGAAAAAACAACGGATGCCACGCTCCGCAAGCCACCCTTATGTTAAACAACGGATTGCCGCAGCGGGTCTTTTAATCTGTGTACTCTTATCAGGCTGCAGTCTTTCTCAAACCTCCCCGGAAGATGAGATTTCGGAAGGTTTCCCTGCAATAGAGGATCAGAAACCGCCTGAGGACTTCGGCCAAACCCAGGAACAGGATTCTTCGGCCGATGGAACCATGCCGGATTATGGAGCTGCCGTCACAGATTACGGCTCTGCCGCGCCAAACAACGGCTCTGCTGTTCACAGTTATCCCCGGGGAAACAAAATTACAGAGCAAACCTTTGACGTGACCCTCCGCCCCCTTGGAGAGGTAACCTTTGCCTCCTATGAGCCGGATACATCCGATAACCCTCTCGCCGATGTTGTTTTTCTCATTGAAAAGGACGGGGAGGTGCTGATGCAGCTTTCAGGAACCACGGAGGATAACGTTGGCCTTGAAACGTTTAACCAGGTGGAGGCGGTTTCTTTTCTGGATTACAACCATGATGATTATGATGATATTATCATTATCCTCAGCTACGATTTCGGCGCAGGCCCCCAGGCCGCAACTCCTCATTCTCTGATCCGCTATTATAAGGGGACGGCACAGGACGGCTTTATCTATGAGGAACAAATGTCTCAGGATGCCTCCACGGCTCTTGCTGAAATTACAGTGGAAACTGCCAGAAATTTCATCAGCGGGATAAGGGTGGACGAGCCTGCCAGCCCGGAAGCCGCCGGCGGCTTAGAGCCATGGCAGCAGGCCTATATCCAGTATCTGACTAATGATTCTGTGGAGGAAGCCCAGAGGGGTTATACTTTGATTCCACTCAGTGACGATGGGATTCCGCAGATCGTTGAGGCTGGCAACGATGAAGCTACCGGCTGCCGCGTTGTTCATTATGCAGACGGAAAAGCCCACGTCACTCAGCTCAACAGGCTCTTTTTCTCCTACATTCCGGGTGAAAATCTGTTATGCAACTCCGAAGGAAATATGGATTATTATTACGACCTGGTATACCGTTTGGAAGACGGGGAACTGACTCTGATCGCATCGGGTTATTACGGAGCGGAAGATAACAGTAATGTGAAGTATGATGCGCAGGGAAACCCCATTTATCAATATGAATGGGAAGGCGTTCCGATGAGCCGGGAGGAATACCAGGCGGCGCTTTCCAAAGTATATGATTTTTCCAAAGCAGTGGAGAATTATGATTACGACAGCCTGTGTTCCCTGGAGGAAATCAAAAATATGATAGCGGAGTATACGAATTAAAAATCATGTCGTTCAGTACGTCAGAAAGAAAAAAGAATATGGAATACGAAGAAATCAGGGAAATAAAGAAAAGTGAAAAAAGCATTGTATGCCTGGTGCGGGCTAAGGAAAGCCATCAGACTTACATCCGGAAAGTCCTAAAGGGACAGCATGAGGTTTATAAACAAATGCAAAGCTGGCCCCATCCTTTTCTTCCAAAGCTATATGAAGTTGTGATGTCAGAGTCTGACACCATGATTATCGAAGAATATATAGAGGGAACAAAACCAACGTCTGGAGGACTGACTGAGAAGCAGTTTAGGCGTGTGGTCAAAGAGCTGTGCTGTGTTTTAGAATTTCTGCATGGAAAAGGGATCATCCACCGTGACTTAAAGCCATCTAACGTCCTGATTGCTAAAGACGGGCATATACGTCTGATTGACTTTGATGCGGCGCGGCTGCACAAAGATACGAAAGAGCAGGACACCAGGCTGTTAGGGACGAGAGGATATGCCCCGCCGGAGCAATATGGCTTTGCGCAGACAGATGAGCGGACCGATATTTATTCTCTCGGGAAAATGCTTGAACAGATCTTGGGGGAAAAGGCCCAAAGAAGCAGATACAAAAGGATTATCCGGAAATGTACAAGATTGGATCCGGATAAAAGATATCAGACCATTCATCAGGTAAGAAGGGCTTTTTCCCAGGGAAAATGGATTACTTTATGCGGTGCGTCAGCCCTTTTACTGTCTGCTTTTTTGTGGAAAGCGGTGTGGGAGCCCTTTGCGGAGCATGAGGAAATTCCTGTCATGGATCCAATGCTGCAGGCTCTTCCTGCACCTGAAAATCCCAGGTGGGACGGTGAGACAGGGATCGGCTTATGGAGCAATGTACCGGAATCAGGCATAGACAGCGAAACCTCCGTTCATTATAAGTATAAGCTGTGCAGGAGAGATACGGCCGCCCCGCCTGGCATTGAGGACGAAGTGTGGGAAAAGGAAGACGATGATTTAAGAGGGAATATGTGGAACGATGTGGATGGTATTCCCACCTTTGACTGGAATTTCACCTCGGAATTTTGGGAAAACGGATTTTACTATTTCGCTGTAGCGGCCGTAGGGGATGGCGTTCGTTATACTGACAGTCCTTATGTGATTTCAGATGCCTTTGAATACACAGGCGCAGACGCGCCGCCCCTGCCGTCTCCTACGAGCCTTTGCTGGAAAATGCGTGAACTGGATCAGGGATGGGTATTTTTTGCAACCTGGGATAATATGGAGGATTATGCGGACTCAGACAGCTTTAATGTTACCGTTTATGATAAAAATAACGAGTACGTCACGAATAATATCTGGACAAAAGAATATATGACAGAGAAAGGATATGAAGGGGTTCGGATCAGGCCGGAATTTATGACAGAAAAAGGCGGCGCATATCGTTTCACTGTGGAGGTACAAACCTCCCGTCCAAATGAGTATAAGTCCAGCCCCATGCCCGAACCTGTGCCGGAGGAATATTTCAGTCCATGGTACTATTACAGCAATGAAGATGTCTGAAGCTTATCATTCACAGCTGCGGAATCATTCTTTTGAAGTGTTTAAAATGCCAAACCTATACTCATATAACAGTTCATTGACTTCAAAAACAGACATGTTTCGGTGCAGGGCAAAGAGAATCAGCGCATCCCGCCCATCCCTTGCATACAGTTCTCTGTTGCCCGACAGCCTTAACATTTTATTTGTTTCCTCGTCGGAAAGTCCCAGCCCAAAGGCGAGAGCTAATAATTTATCCCTTGATGGTATTTTTTTACCGGAAAAAATTTTATATACATACGTCCGGTCAAGCAATGAACGGCGTACAACATCTGCTTTTTTTATCCCTTTTTCTGACAACAGCATATTCAGATGTCCGGCAAGATCTGAATGGAGCAGGTTTTCCTTATTCTTTATCAGATAATCTTCAATATCGGTTGCAGACTTGATTTCATGAATTAAATCATCGGTGGATTTATCGTCCATACATTCCTCTCCATTTACATCCCGGCCTCCGTACTGACGCTTCCGCCAAATGCGCCAAGCAGGTACATGAATCCATAGAAATCAGCCTGTTCCAGGTTGGTGTAATCACTCCCGGCAGGAATCGTAAAACTGTAATTTATTCCCTCATATGTAAAATCTGTTTTTAAGGATATATCGCCTTTTTCCTTTAAAGCGTCAAGCACATACTGTGGATAGCAGAGCCATGATTTGTTGTCGAAGGTTACAGTGGTTCCTGCTTTCGCATTCTTTATGGATGCTAAAAGCTGCTCACGGATAACAATATCTGCGCTGACCCTCTGTCTTGCTTTGATTTCCCCACAGAATGTACATATATAGGAGCTTTCACCGTCCGCCGTTTCTGTAGGCTCCGTTGTTACTGTCCACTCATAATGATGTTCGCACTTGTAGTCCGAACCTGTGGAATCTGTACCGGAATCAGTCCCTAAACCTGTATCCGCTTTTTTGCTTATGATAGACGGTTCATAAGACTTCCACTCACTCTCGTTTTCTTTCCACACATTCCAGGCTTTCATTTTCCCTGGTTCTATTATCTTGTATATCATTGCAGCGGATCCATTTTCGTAGGGAACTACGCTCCACACATCATAATCCACTGTTTCTGTAGCTCCTGTATTCTCATATGTTACTGTAAGGGAACCAGATACTATCTTATAGGATCTTATATGTCCGATCCGATCTTTTAGAGTTTCATCTTCATAAAAGGTAACAGAGAACTGGCCATCGCGGGTCCAGTCGCCCACCACATCTTCCTTTTCAGCTGCATTGGCACTCACTGGCATACTTATAAGTACGCCTGCACAAAATGCTACAATCATTTTTTTCAAAAAACCTTTTCTTCTCATATCTCTCTCCTTTCTTCATCAGTCTGCCTTTTTCCTGAAAACCCCCACAATCTCCCTTCCAAACCCCATGTCGCCAAGCATACGGTATATCTCCACTGTCCTTTCCATGGAAATATCATGGAGCATATTCTCCAGGCACACTGCCGTCTTATGGCAAGCCTTTCCTGTTTCCGGTTTTTCATAGTAATTGGTAAAAGGATTGACGAGCTGGAAATCCACAAAGGTATCCCCATAAAAATCCAGACACTCAAACCCATTGGATTCAAGCCTTGCAATCATCCCCTCACGGTTAAAATAACCCGTATGATCCGGATCATCCAGCCAGTATTCTTCTTTCATTTCGCCTTTCTGCAAAAGCATTCTCTGCAAGTCGGAGTAGTTATTTGCAACTTTTATTACCAGAATAGACTTCTCTGCCATAACCCCTTTGAGCCTGTCCAGGCAGACATCCACATCATCCACCATGTCAAGGACACGGTCAGCATTGACTACATCATGGACTTCACCGCGCCCTGCCATGACCGGGAGCAGTGTTTCCATATCGCCCTTCTCAAAGAAGGGAAGCAGACCAGGGTGAAAATGTTCAAGGGCATAGGAGCCGATATCGATCCCTTTCACCCTCTTTCCCCTGTCATGGAAAAACTGCAGCAGGAATCCCTCCCCACACCCGATATCCAGAAGCGAATAATTACCTTCCCTGCCCATCTTAGCCAGATTCTGCTCTATGACATAAGCCCTTTCCTCCATCTGGTTATCAAGGAACTTAAGCTCTTCCGGCGGATATTCTGTCTTTTCATAGGTCGCCCCGGAATACTCCTGGAAGTAATGCTCCTCAAAATTTATATTCCTCTCTTCACGGGTATTCTGCCTGCGCAGCTCATAATACCCATATTTGTTTAAATAGACAGGCTTGTATATGTCTCTTTTTTTCAGCTCCGGCAGTTCGTTGATCGTCCATCCGCCCCTTTGGTACATACTGTCATCCTTCCTTTCCTCCTTCACCGGGATTCTCTCCCTGACCTTTATTATAATTATATCTGTAATGGCTATGGTCGACTGCGGGGCAACATTTTGTTTTCTTTTATTTCCTCCGATCATTAATTACAAAGGATTGACACCCTATATACTATGTGGTACGATATACTATATTATTTGGAGGTATATTGCCCATGAAAACCAATAACTGCCAGGTTTCATCCGCCACCCTTATATCAGAGGAGGTTTCCATCGAGGAATGGAAATCCCAGATCAAGCGTGGAACCCTTGAGTTCTGCATTCTCTCAATGATCTGCCAGAAGCCCTGCTACGGCTATGATTTGATCAGCCGGCTGGAAGCCTGGCCCATCCTCACCGCTAAGGAAAGCACCATATATCCGCTCCTTCGCAGGCTTTTAAAGGAAGGATATCTTTCCTCCTTCTGGCAGGATACGGCCCAGGGGCTTCCTCCGCGGAAATATTATGCCATCACGGATAAAGGGAAGCGTTATCTTTCCGCCATGTCAGCGGAATGGGAGAATTTATTGTCCGCTATTGCAGAAATAAAAGGAGAAGGAGGTTCTTATCATGAACCAGTTACTGAGTGATTATCTTGACAGGGTTGACAGATATCTTCGGCCGCTTCCGGCGTCCGAGCGGGCAGATATCATCAGCGAAATTAAAAGCCAGATGATGGAGTTGGAGGTGGGAAAACATCTTTCCCCGGAGCAGATTATTGAGCGGCTGGGTGCGCCCAAAATGCTGGCAGGCGCCTATCTTGGAGAGTCCCTGTCCAAAAACAGCGCCTTTTCCCTCAGACGGCTGGGCGGCGCCATTTTATTTTACAGCATTGCCGGGCTGGGCGGCGTGTTCATCCTTCCCTTTACCACCATTCTTGCAGGCGCCCTCATGCTCTGCAGCGTGATTGCTCCCGTAAGCGGTCTGATCAAGGCCGCAGGATTTCTGCTGGGCTTTGATGTGCCCTGGGTCTCCTTCCAGTTTGGTTCCTGGACGGCGCATCCTCTGCTTGCGCTGCCGCTTTCCCTTCTCTTTGGCCTCCTCTTTATTTGGGTCGGAAAGGGATTATGGAAGATCACTTTAAAATATATCCAAATGGTTGTCCAGAAAAAGAAAACCTTGCCTCTTTAAATAACAACGGGCAGCGCGCTTCGCAAACTGCCCTTATGTTAAAAAGAGCAGAGAATGTCTCATTGAAATGATGAATTCTCTGCTGCTTTTGAGCATCCTTTTACAACTGTGCAATCACAAAAATCGTATAAATCGCCTTGATGGCTTCCTCAAAGTCTTCGTTTTTCACACCAATAATGATGTTCAGCTCACTGGAGCCCTGATCGATCATCTTAACGTTGACATTGGCGTGTGCAAGCGCAGAGAAGATACGGCCTGCGGTTCCTCTCGTGGCCCTCATACCCCGTCCTACCACCGCAATCAGTGCAAGGTCTGCCTCTATATCAATCCCGTCGGGATCCGCCAGCCTGTGGATTGCAGATACCACCTTCTGCTCCTTATCCATAAATTCATCCTGATGTACAAATACCGTCAGGGTGTCGATTCCTGAAGGGATATGTTCAAAGGAAATACCGTAGTCCTCAAAGGCCTGGAGAACCTTTCTGCCAAAGCCAATCTCCGAGTTCATCATGGCCTTCTCTATGTTCACCGCGCAAAAGCCCTTTTTGCCCGCAATCCCCGTGATCACATATTTGGATTTCTGACAGGTGCTCTCCACAATCCAGGTACCCTCATCCTCAGGATGGTTGGTATTGCGGATATTGATGGGAATTCCCTCCCGTCTCACAGGGAAAATCGCCTCCTCGTGAAACACGCCGGCTCCCATATAGGAAAGCTCCCGCAACTCTCTGTAGGTAATTGTCTCGATCACCTCGGGATTTTCAATGATTCTCGGGTCTGCAATGAGAAATCCCGATACATCGGTCCAGTTTTCATAGACCTCGGCCTTCACTGCCCTGGCAACAATAGAGCCTGTAATATCGGAGCCGCCCCTTGAAAAAGTCTTGATTCTGCCATCCTCATAGGCTCCGTAAAATCCGGGTATCACCGCATTCTCCAATCCTGCAAGCCGCTCTCTCAAAAGCCGGTTGGTAAGCTCAGAGTCAAACTCTCCTTTTTCCGTAAATCGGATTACCTCTGCGGCATCCACAAAGGTAAACCCAAGATAAGCAGCCATGAGAATACTGTTTAAATATTCTCCACGGGAAGCGGCATAATTTTCTCCGGCTTTCCCGTAAAAATTTTTTTCAATGATTTCAAACTCTTCCTTCAGGGAAACCGCAAGCCCCAGGCCATCTATGATTTCCTGATACCGGCTTGCAATCTCCGAAAGCTCCTTTGCAAAATCCTTCCCGACCTCCGCTAAATGATAGCAGGCGTAGAGCATATCCGTAACCTTATTATCACCGTCAAATCTTTTTCCCGGTGCGGAGGGCACTACATAGCGTCTCTCCTTATCGCTGTGGATAATCTCTGCCACCTTTCGAAACTGCTCCGCGCTGGCCAGAGAGCTTCCGCCAAATTTCACTACCTTTTTCATCACACCTGTCTCCTAAATCTGTCTCTTTTTATATCTGACAGTAAACGGCATATTTATTTGATGTTTACTGTCTATGACATCCGCTGCCGAATGCTCCTTATCTCTCCTTCTCAAAGAGTCTGTCGATAATGGTATGGCCCTTTGGAATAAAAATCCCGGTTTCTTTCGCTTCCCGCTCATTATAAAGAAGAGACTTCTTCTGTGTCAACCCGCCGCTGTCCTCTGCGCACTTTTCTATTTCTTTTGAGCAGTTTTTGCCACCTTCTTTCTCACTGTCATACAAAAGATAAGGCACAGGATCCGCCGTATGGGTTCTCACCCTGATCGGTGTGGGATGGTCAGGCATCACCAGAAGACGGTAGGAAATGCCTTCCCCATCGAGAGCCTCTGTCAAAGGACCAATCACTCTTTGGTCCAGATATTCAATGGACTGCACCTTCTTTTCCACGCTGCCCTGATGTCCCATTTCATCCGGCGCTTCCACATGGATATAGGCGAAATCATAGTTCCCTCTTAGGGCGTCAAGAGCCGCCTGCACCTTGCCCGCGTAGTTGGTGTGGAGAGAGCCGTTTGCGCCTTCCACTCTGGCAACCCCCATACCTGCCCCCACTGCAATTCCCTTCAAAAGATCTACCGCCGAAACCATCATACCCTTTAATCCGTTTTTCTCCTGAAAAGAAGAAAGAGCCGGCTTCGTCCCGGCTCCCCAGAACCAACAGCAGTTAGCAGGACTTAAGCCCTTTTTCTTTCTTTCTATATTTATGGGGTGGTTTACCAGAATATCATAGCTTCTTTTCATCATCCGCAAAAGATTTTCATCCTCAGGAAGATAGGAGCCTATCACCTGTCCCAGCACATCGTGAGGCGGACAGAGCTCGATCACCTGTCCCTTATTCCATATCAGACAATGCCTATAGCTGGTTCCCACATAAAACTGGTAGGTTTCATCTGCAAGCTCGGCCTTTACCGCCTCCAGCAAAACCCCGCAGTCCTTTGTGCTGATCTCCCCCGAGCTGTGGTCGATAATGGTCTGCTCCTCAAAGGGAACGTCTTCCTCCGAAAGCGTCACAATGTTACACCGCAGAGCTACATCCGTATCTTTCATGGGAACCCCTATGCTCAAAGCCTCCAGAGGAGAACGGCCTGAATAACAGACCTCAGGGTCATAGCCCAAGACTGAAAGGTTGGCAGTATCTGAACCCGGCTTCATTCCCTCAGGAATCGTCTGCACCATACCAATCTCAGCCCGTCTGCTGAGTCTGTCCATAGCCGGAGTGTGCGCATATTCCAGCGGGGTCCTGCCTCCCAGCGATTCTATGGGCTCATCTGCCATCCCGTCTCCCAGCACTACCACATACTTTTTATTTCCCATGGTTTTCGTCACTCCTTAATCCTGATGCGGCTGATGATACCTGTCTCTTCGGCCTTTTTGTTAAATTCCTTTTCCGTCATGGTCTCCGTGATAAAAGCAAACTCTCCCTCCACATCCGCTTCGATCACACTGACCCGCTCAAATATATGGAGCGCCTCATATTCTTTGTCCGCACTCACGCGCACGAAAAATCTGCCCTTCGCTTCCTCGATTCCGGTAAGCTTTGCCTCCTCCTCATCCCAGAAGCACATGATCACCTTGCCGATATGTCTTGCGCAGTCCACCACATCCGATACCACTGCGCTGGCCGTTGGGAGCTTGCCTGCCCCTTTCCCGTAATACATGGAATCGCCCAGCATATTTCCATGGACACATACTGCATTAAACACCCCATTTACCATAGAAAGAGGATTCTCTCTGCTGATCATGAAAGGGGCTACCATGGCGTATAAATTGCCGTTTTCCTCCCAGCTTCTTGCCAAAAGCTTGATCGTTTTTCCGCAGGCATGGGCGTAGGTAAAGTCCGCCTCCGTGATCTTCGTGATTCCCTCCGTATAAATATTCTGATATTTCACATTTTTCCCGCACATGAGAGAGGAAAGAATGGCGATCTTCCGGCAGGCATCATATCCTTCTATATCCGCCTCAGGATTTCTCTCCGCATAGCCCTTCTCCTGGGCCTCCTTCAGTGTTTCCTCAAACCCGGCGCCCTCCTGTTCCATCTTGGTAAGAATATAGTTCGTAGTACCGTTCAGAATTCCCGTAATCGCATCCACCTTTTCCGCCGTCAGTGAATAATTCAAAGGCCGGATAATGGGAATCCCGCCGCCTACGCTTGCCTCAAACAGGTAATTGCACTGATTCTCATGGGCAATTTTTATCAGCTCCGGCCCATAGGCTGCCACCAGCTCCTTGTTGGAGGTACACACGCTCTTTCCCGCAAGCAGCGCCCTTTTGGTAAAGTCATAGGCTGGTTTCACCCCGCCCATGGTCTCGCAGATGATTTTGACCTCAGGGTCATTTAAAATCTGCTCCACGTCATGAACCACCTTATTCTCGTAAGGATCCCCAGGAAAATCCCTCAGATCCAATATATATTTAATCGCAATTTCCTCACCGGATTTTTTGTTGATCTCTTCTTTATTCTTCTCAATTACCTCTACCACACCGCTTCCCACGGTGCCGTATCCCATTACCGCAACCTGGATCATTTTTCGTTCCTCCTATTTAAAGTTCCGTTGATCTTTATGCCTTGGCCAATATTTTTACATTTCTGACGCCTCTGTGCCGCTCCATGGCCTCCACCATGTCTGAAATCTCGCCGGTAGCGGGAAGCACCTGAACGCTCAGACTCAGGGACGCCATGCCGCCTATGGGGACGCTCTGATGAATCGTCAGGATATTCGCCTGAAACCCGGCAATAATGTTCAGCACCTCCGACAAGAGCCCCGGTTCGTCCTCCATCTGAAAAGTCAATGTGATGGTAACTCCCTGGGCATTGTCGTGAAACTGAAAAATATCGTCCTTATACTTATAAAAAGAACTGCGGCTGATACCTGCTTTATCTGCCGCCTCATTGACCGTCTGCACCTTACCGGTATCCAAAAGCTTCTTGGCTTCCACCACCTTAAGGAGCACCTCCGGAACTGCCTGTTCCTTTACCACAAAATATCTGGTTCCCATAGCCTGCCTCTGTCATAAAACGGGCAAAGCCCGTGCGCAAGTTCGCAGTGCGAACTTATAAACTGTACCCTGCCTCAGCAAATGTGTTTGTGTATCGTGGACATTTGTTTGTCAACGGGAGAAATTGTAGCACAAACTGAGTGGGATGGCAAGGGATTTTTGCAGAAATTTGCACCGATAATACATCCATTACTTCCACGGCCTGCCGCTGTCAAGCCAGCCCTGCTTTGCCCAATACTTCCCGTCGAGATATTCAGGGTCGTTTTTGTGCAGTGATCTCTGCATCATACGACAGCAGGAAAATTTGATTTTCGTAATAAGATTTGTATGTGCAGGCTTTGTGTAATCTATATGTGCAAACTTTTGAGATAACTTTTTAATCTTTCCTGTAAGCTCCGCCCGCTTTTTTTCAGTGAGCTTATCCCAAGCAATATCGCTCATCAATGCGCCGGTGAATATTCCGATTTCAGAAATTCCCCACCAGGATAAACTGTGCCTGATGTCCTTTGCCGCGGTTTTGGCTCCTGCCCCCAGGCATTGCGTAATAATCACTGCCCGCTTTCCAAACATCTCAGGAGCAGGACGGTGCGGCATCCAACGGTAAGTAAGATGATCGAGAAGTGTTTTCATTGCACCCGTAGTGTGAAACACATATGCGGGAGAGGTCATCACAATCAGATCCGCTTTCAAAAGTGATTTATCAATTCTTTCAATGTATTCTGCGTCTTTGCAGGTACTTTCGCCTCTTATCACACAACTCACGCAGCCTTTGCAGAAATTGGGACAATCCTTTGGAAGATCATATTCCGTAATATTCGCATTCTCCTTAAACTCTGCTAAAAACATCTCTTTCAGGCGGCAGGTTACGCCATGTTTTTCTGTTCCGTTTATGACAGTAATATCCATTTTCTATACCTCCAAAATATCGTGAAGCATTTGTGTATGCCACGCTTTGCGGTTTTCTTTTTTCATTAAATCAATATCCATCAGCTTTGATACCGTTTCACATCGCAGAAACATCTGCTGCATCGCCGTAATCAGACAAAAAGTTCTTCTTCTGACGCCTGCTTCATCAAGGTCAGGGCGGCAGGCGGCAACAAGCGGCAAATATGCCCTATAAGTTCTGCTAGTGTTGTCATTGTCTTTTGGCATCTGCATATCGGTAAGAACCGAAATTTTGGATACGGCATAATGTTCAAACAGAAACTCAAGCGTCATATTCCCGAGATATTCCAATTTTTCAAAAGATGTCAGTCCTTCTGTTTTCTCCTGTATGTTCTGAAACCGTTCGACCGTTTCATTGATCATGCGCTCTACACATTGTTCAATCAGTTTATCCTTGTTTCCAAAGTGATAATTCACAAGTCCTAACCCCACACCCGCTCTTTTACAGATCTCACGAACCGTTATTTCTTCTAAATGCTCACCTTTTTCCTCAATAAGTTTCGCCGTTGCCTGTATGATTGCTTCTTTGTTATCCACGCTGTGCCTCCTTTTGAACATTGTTCAAATCTATTATGCTGAACAATGTTTAAAAAGTCAAGTCTATATATGAATTTTTTTATAAACAGCGTTTATGCCGCTGTACCAATAAGCCGATAGGTTTTTCACTCCCGTTTTGGTAAGTAAAGGATATACAAAGGGGCGAGATATTCGCCCCTTTATTGCTTACATTCATACCAATTGACAATCATGCTTTTTAAAAAAATCTACTCTCGGTTCCAGATACTTCAATTTATGACTCTCCACGTCTGCAATATAAAAAGAAACCGGCTCAAATATATTACTCCAATCCCATAATTCTTCTCCCAGATTTAGATATTCTCTAAACATTTCACACCCTTGCGGTGCAATTGGGTGAATTAATATTGCCATAACCTTACAGGCATAAAAACAGTCAATAACAAGCTGTTTTCTGAATTCCGCATTATTCGTGGCATCTGCAATCTTTACATTGTTTACCCAATACTTATTTACTCCCCGGATAAAGTCATCTAAAACATAAGAGATACGATGAAACTCCTGGTTGTACATATAACGCTCATAATCAAGAACAGTTTTCTCTGTCATAAGTCTTATTTGTTCGCTCACATCGCCCTTGGGAATTTTTCCGCCACAATTATTCTGAATAGCATAGAAGCAGGTTCGGATTAGACGGTTAAGCACATTGGTTATTAAATTACCATCTTTCAGAACCATATCTACACCAACCTGGTCTTCCTCTTTCATAAATACCTGCGGTTTAAAACCTGCACTTTTGGAAGACAGACCCAAACTCATAAAATGCATTCGCAACTGATCCCTGGTGTAATAATCAAGCAATTCATCTGCCATAGGAGGCTTTAATTCAGAACTGCTGCTGGCTTTTGAATCCATATACAGTAAATGCCTGTTGGCTATGATGTGAGATAAGTGTACTTTCTCCATATCCGGTACTTCCCCTTTGGGAACCTGTAATCCCGTAAACAACCCTGTCTGAGCGATGGCATAGAAATAAATGTTATCTTCTCCAATAAACTGATAAACTTTAGATTCCCCGTCATACCACCACCTGGATAAGTCATCTTCTTTTCCCTGCTCTTTCAAATATGCTAAAGTAAAGGAAATCGGTGCCCATAACGATTCTGGCCATACCCAAAAGGTGAGGTCTTTTAATCCTTCACACTCCGGAAATGGTATACCCCATTCTACATTACCGGACAGCCGAAAGGGAACCAGTGTCTTTCCGGAAGTATAATGAATGTTGCTCTCTTCCAATACATTTTTAGCTTTGTCACGGTCATCCAGATTTTCAAATTCAAACACAACAGACTGTTTCTTTTCCTCATTGGTTAATTTATGAGGGGGAAGCTTTTCTGCCAATTCTGCCAGGTCACCTATATACTTTCTTGGTACATATATTAAGGGTTTTTTCAAAAACTCTTCTACGGTTTCTAACTGATACTTACGTGTATTTGTATTTTTTCGTAAGAAATCATTATATTCCTTTATTGTATGAATACAATATTCTAAATCGAAATACCAGTTTTCCACATCTCTGAGGACAGGTTTTTTATTTGATAAGCAACTGACAGGATTGACAAGCTCCGAAGGCAGAAACTGATGTCCTAATGAACATTCATCAGCATATGCTTTCTCCGAAGTACATTCTGGAATAGGACATTTCCCTGTTACTTGTCTTCCGTTTAAAAACATCTTCTTTTCTTCGTCATAAAACTGAGGCATGGACATTTTCTTAATATAGCCATTTTTGTATAAAGTATGAAACACTTTCGCTGATACCTTTTTGTGAATCGAGCCAGCTTCTCCCAGAGCCGATGCTCCAAAGAAATCTAAGCTGATACCGTAGTTTTCCAAGGTTTTCTTCTGATTCTCATGGTTAACACGTACATAATCTTCCAAAGTGCCTTCATACCCTGCTTCCTGCAGCCTGCGATAGCTTTCCATGACAGGGGATCCATAACAATCTGTTCCTGAAAGAAAGATAACATTGTCTTTTCCAATTCGATCTCTTAAAAACCGTGTAAAAATATCTGCATGTATAAACATACCGCCTACATGCCCAAAATGTAAATTTTTATTTCCATAAGGCATACCTGCCGTAATAATTGCCCGTTTGGGAAATGTCGGGCGTTCATTTGGGGCTAATCGTTTACATATCATATTATTTTGTTCCTTTCCGTTATTGATTTTACAGTTAATAGCGAATCATTTTATCGTTTGCTGTAGTTATCACTTGATTCCCTTTTTGTTGGGGGAGCTCTGACTGTTCCGGCATAGTACGTCTCCTTTCCGAATTCCTAAAACAGATGGAAATATCATAAAATAAAAACGGCCAAAAACTCGTATTGAGCTTTCGACCGCTTGGTTCAGATTAACCAGGATAGAACACTTGTTATGAACACAGCCCAAAAAGCCCGTTGTCAATTTTGACAATAAGCTGCTGTTGCTGGTTCATTTTGTTCATGCTAACTGAAAATTTAATCATGGGCTTAACTTTCCTTTATTTTGTGTGATTTTAACAGTATATATTTTAGTTGTCAATATGAATATTGATTATTCTTACAATAATTCTAAAGTGAAAATGTAGAAGCCAATGCGAATGCTTCTTTAAATGTCTTCACTCATATCCCCCCTAAATTCCGTTCAGTTATTAATTTCTTATCTACAATCGGCCAAATACCTTTCACAAAAGTCTTTGGCCGTTACAATTTGAATATTTTCATATCTTCCTATTGTCAGAAGATCCTTATCTCCGCTGACAATATAAAAAGCGCGGGAATCTTTTGCACATCCCAGAAATTTATCATCATCAGGATCACGGCATACTTCAACATGGGTAATTGGTTCGATGATTTCCATCACATTAATCAGAGGGGTTAAAATTGCTCTATTAATATGGCCCTGTTTCCTGTTAATCATTTCCTGGACAATTTCTTCATATTCATTAATGATTTCAGCAGTAGCACAGGCAATAACCCTTCGGCCAACTACAGAACTAAGAATCTTTCTGGGAAATCCGCCAAAAAACACACCAGAAATCAGTACATTCGTATCTATCACTATTTTCATCCCTGCTTTTTCCTTCTAACCGATTTGACTATATCATTCACATCACTTTCATCATAGCCAACAGACATTGCCCATTTTTGCGCTTCATCCAGTGATGCTTCAAATTCTTCTGCGGTAGGAAGTTTTAATGTCTTAAGCATAATGACATCCCCTGAAGTATATGCTACCAGTTTATCGCCGGTATTAATCGACAGGTGTTTTCGGATGCTGACAGGTAATGAAATCTGACCTTTGGAAGATACCGTCAAAATTTGCGTACTCACTTATTTATGCTCCTTTCGAGTAAGAATTTCTTACCTAATAGTATGCCATAATTCGAAAACATATACAAGAAGTTTTCGCCTGTCCGGGCGGACTGATTCATAAAATAATTCTTATAGCAGCTCCCTCAAAATCTGGTTGACAAGCCCCGGATCCGCCTTCCCCTTCATGGCCTTCATGGTCTGTCCCACCAGAAATCCGATGGCCTTTTCCTTTCCGCTCTTAAAATCCGCCACTGACTGAGGGTTAGCGGCAATGACCTCCTCCACCGCCCTGCGCAGAGCGCTTTCATCGTTTACGGTCTTTAAGCCTTTTTCCTCCACATATTTTTCCGGGTCGATGTCTTTTTCAAACATCACCTCGAACACTTCCTTGGCCACAGAGCTGTTGATCGCCTTTCCATCTACGAGGGTGATCAGTCTGGCAAGATTTTCGGGGGAAAAGCAGATATCCTCCGGATCCATGTTCTTTTCCTTGAGAAGCCGCAGGGTTTCTCCCATCAGCCAGTTAGATACCTTTTTGGGCTGGCTTCCAAGCGCCACCGTAGCCTCAAATAAATCGGCCATGTGCTTGCTGTCGGTGATGATTTCAATGTCATAATCAGGGATATCAAACTCCCGCTTATAGCGGAGCATTTTTTCCTCCCGAAATTCCGGCTGCCTTGCCCTGATTTCCTCAAGGAACGCATCATCCAGCACTACCGGCGCCAGATCCGGGTCAGGGAAATAACGATAGTCCTGGGCGTCCTCCTTGCTCCTCATGGCATAGGACTCCCCCCGCCCATCATCCCATCTTCTGGTTTCCTGGATAACCTTTTCCCCGCTCTCCAACAGATCGATCTGTCTCTCCCGTTCGCCCTCAATGGCTCTGGCAATGGCTTTGAAGGAATTTAAGTTTTTCATCTCCGTGCGGGTGCCGAACTCTTCTGCTCCCACTTCCCGGACAGAGAGATTGACATCCGCCCTCATGGAACCCTCCTGCAGTTTGCAGTCGGAAGCCCCCAGATACTGGATGGTCATGCGCAGCTTCTCCAGATAGGCAATCACTTCCTGGCTGCTTCGCATATCCGGCTCCGACACAATTTCGATAAGCGGCACCCCGGAACGGTTGTAATCCACCAGAGAACAGTCATCCCACTCATCGTGAATCAGCTTTCCGGCATCCTCCTCCATGTGGATCTCATGAATGCCCACAAACTTCTTTCCCTCTTCCGTCTCTATCTCCACCCTGCCATTTCTGCAGATGGGAAGATAAAGCTGGGAAATCTGATAATTCTGAGGATTATCCGGATAAAAATAATTTTTCCGGTCGAATTTGCAATTTCTGGTGATAGTACAATTGGTGGCAAGTCCCACCGCCACCGCGTACTCCAGCACCTGTTTATTCAAAACGGGAAGGGAACCCGGCATTCCGGTGCAGACCGGACAGGTGTGAGTATTCGGCTCCCCTCCAAACGCCGTGGAGCACCCGCAGAAGATCTTGGTTTTGGTTGCCAATTCCACATGAACCTCCAGCCCAATGACTGTTTCATATTGCTTTGCCATATCACTGCTCCCCCTTTCGCATAAAAGATTCCCTGTCAAATGCGCCCCGTAGCTTTTCATAAGTGTAAGCCGTCTGTATCAGCTTCTTTTCCTGGAAACAGTCTCCGATCAGCTGCATCCCGACAGGCAGCCCCTTCGAGTCCACCCCGCAGGGAATACTCATACCTGGAAGCCCGGCCAGATTAATGGAAATCGTGTAGATATCCCCCAGATACATTTTGATCGGATCCAAAAGGCTCTCCCCCAGCCTGGGCGCAGTAGTAGGCGCCACCGGCCCCAGGATCACATCATATTTTGAAAAAGCCTCGTCAAAGGCCTTTTTGATCAGCGCTTTCACCCGCAGCGCCTTTAAATAATAGGCATCATAATAACCGGAACTGAGTACAAAGCTTCCCAGCATAATTCTGCGTTTCACCTCCGGCCCAAAGCCCTCGGAACGGGATTTCTTGTACATATTGTGAAGCCCCTCATATTCTTTGGTGCGGTAGCCGTACTTGATACCGTCAAACCGCTCCAGATTCGAGCTTGCCTCCGCCGCCGCAATGGTATAATAGGCAGGGATGGCATATTCCACAAGGCTTAAATCAAATTCCTCCACCAGAGCGCCCCTTTCCCTGAGGACATCCGCTGCTTTCAAAACCGCTTCCCTGACCTCCGGGTCAAGCCCTTCCCCAAAATAATCTCTGGGAATTCCGATCTTCATCCCCTTTACATCCTCCACCAGAGCGGAGGTAAAATCCGTATCCTGCTGCGGTACAGAAGTGGAATCCCTGGGATCATGGGATGCGATAATCTCCAAAATCGTAGCGCAGTCTCTCACGTCTTTGCATAAAGGCCCGATCTGATCCAGAGAGGAACCATAGGCAATCAGCCCATACCGTGACACCCGGCCATAGGTAGGTTTTAGTCCCACTACCCCGCAAAAAGAAGCGGGCTGACGGATAGAACCTCCCGTATCAGAGCCCAGGGCATAAAAGCATTCCTTCGCCGCCACTGCCGCCGCACTGCCGCCTGAGGAACCTCCCGGCACACGCTCCGGGTTCCAGGGATTCTTCGTCACCCCAAAGGCAGAGGTTTCCGTGGTGGAGCCCATGGCAAACTCGTCCATGTTGGTCTTGCCAAGGATAACCGCTCCTGCCCTCTGCAGATTCAGCACCACCTCTGAGGAATAAGTGGGTACAAAATTATAAAGGATTTTGGAGGAACAGGTGGTGAGCATCCCCTCCGTGCACAGATTGTCCTTGAGCGCCACCGGAACTCCGGCCAGCGGGCCTCTAAGCTCTCCCGCATCAATACTCTTTTGCACTTCCCCGGCCTGATTCAGTGCGCCTTCCTCATCAACCGTCACATAGCAATGATACGTCTCTTCGCTCTTTTTTATCTGGTCAAGGGCTGCCTCTGTGGCCTCCCTCACCGTCACTTCCCTGTCCTTAATCGCCGCGCCAAGCTCTGCGGCAGTCATATCTATGATCTTCATTCATGCTCCTATCTGCGTGCCTTTGCACGCGCACTGACTCTTTATTCAAACGTACGCGGCGCCACAAACATGCCGTCCTTCTCGCCGGGAGCATTTTTTAAAATCTCCTCCCGCATATCGCCGTTTGTCACTCTATCTTCACGGAATACATTTTTGACCGGAAACACATGAGACATGGGCTCCACCCCGTCTGTGTCCAGTTCCCCCAGCTTGTCAATGTAATCCAGCATCCGTCCCATATCCTTCCCCGCCTGCTCTTTCTCCTCAGCTGAAAGCTCAAGTTTGGCAAGAATTCCCACGTATTCAATCGTGTCATTAGAAATGATATTTGCCATCTTCCTTTTCCTTTCCAATCAAAGTCTCATTACGCTGGACTTATTATATTCCAAAAGAGACTTTTCCTCAATCAATTTCTTTTCTGCCCCTTATCTTTTCCGCTTTCCGGTGGTAAAATAAAAAAAGGAAATTTTTTAAAGGAAACCCTATCCCTCTTACAATATGGAGAAAAAGCAAATGGAAAAGAAACTGTCCACACTTAGCGGGGTGGCAAAATGATACTGCTTCCTCACCTTATTCTATTATGGATGTTATGCGATGAAACATTACTTGAACCCTACTGGGGTTTATCCGCGGGAATCATGTCCTTTTCACTGCGCGCCCTGCTGCTCTGTGCATGGGGTATCACTGCCCTTGTTTTACATATTATGCCCTTTAGCGGTATATCCCGTAGAAAAAAACAGCCCTTCTCCTTCCGCCTGTGGGTCATGAATGGCGGCAGAAAAATCATCCGGCTTTGCTCGTGGGGGCTTCTGGCACAGATCATTATTTGCTCTCTCTATCTGTTCAGGCTCCCTGCTTCTCTTGCCCCGGCCAATGTGGCATGGCCTTTTGTCATAATTATCGACGGTATTTTTGCCTTCTTTTATTTTTATTTATTATTCTTAAATGGCTGCATCCGGATATTATGCACCTGCCGGAGTCTGGGAATCTGGAAAAGAATCTGTATCTTTTTCTTCCTCTGGATTCCGGTATTCCATCTTTTCCTTGGCAGGTATTTAAGCAAAAGAGCCTACATCGAATATGACGCCGAGCGGTGCCGTTTTGAAAACAGGCTCTCCCGCGCCGACTCCCAGGTCTGCGCCACCAGGTATCCCCTTGTCATGCTGCACGGAATCGGCTTTCGGGATCTCAGATACTTCAACTACTGGGGCAGAATTCCCAGAGAGCTGACAAGAAACGGCGCCGTCGTTTATTACGGCCATCAGGAAGCCTGGGGAACGATTGAAAACAACGCGGAAATTATCCGCGAAAAGATTCAGGAAATATTAAGGGAAAATCAGTGCGGTAAGGTCAATATCATTGCACATTCCAAGGGCGGATTGGATGCCCGTTACCTGATTTCCGGCCTGCATATGGAAAACCAGGTTGCCTCACTGACCACGATCTCCACTCCTCACAGGGGCTCCGAGCTTTTAAATCTGTTAAACAATCTCCCGGATGGGATTTACCGTTTTATCTCTTCTCTTTTTGATAAGTCCTTTGCCAGATTCGGAGATAAAAATCCGGACTGCTACCACGCAAGCAAACAGCTGTCCCCTGAATTTTGCCGGGAATTTAATGAAAAATACCCCGACGCTCCCGGCGTATATTATCAAAGCTACGCTTCCTGCATGAAACATTCCCTGGGGGATGGCCTTTTAAGCATCCCCAATCTTCTGATGTTCCTGGCAGGAGCCTCCAAAAATGACGGGCTGGTCACCATAGACTCTGCCAAATGGGGGAATTTTCGGACAACCTTTCAGAGCAGCAAAAGAAGGGGTGTTTCCCATGGAGACATGATCGACTTGAAAAGGGAGGATTATAAAGGCTTTGATGTGATTGAAGCCTATATTGAAATCGTGGCTGAACTGAAGGAAAGGGGATTTTAGCTTTTAAAGCAGCGGACAGCACGCTCCGCAGCAAAAGCCGGCGGAATGCGGGATGGATAGCATTTTGCACAATACAATATATGCATTTATCTGTTCCTGTCCACACTAGATATGGTATTTTCCCTGCCTTTTTCTCCTTCTTTCTTTTAGCATCAGGCATCTATTTTCTACACTCTCATCATCTGAAATTTCTTGCCTGCCGTTCCTGATTGTGGTATAAAAAAGAAAAACACTTCTCAGGAGTCCTGTCCGGATTTTCTCTGATCGTTTTGTATGTAACAGTTCTTTTCAATAAACCGTTACTTCTGTACCCCTGGTACTTCTTTTCCTCAAGCACAACCTGTCTGTCACTTCTTCCATGAAAGGGACTCCGCTGATGATCCTGCGCCGCACCAACTGGCATGAAGCCGCCGTCTGCGCCATCCAAATCGACTTAAGGGATTATGCGCACATGCTGGAATACCACCCGGAATATACACTCAGCAATAACAATAACCGCATTGACCTGCTTATCATCCGAAAGCTTTTAAATGAGCCAATCCCCAAAAGTATTGCCCGGATTTTTAAGTCTTACAATCTTTTCGAGATCAAGGGAATCTGTTCTTCCCTTACAACAAACGCCTATTACAAAACCAACGGACATGCGGTGAAATGTACGAAACGCAGGTTGTCATCACTCATGAATTACCTCCGGGAGGGGCTCTGTATCTGAGATGCCTGACTAACCATCTTACTGACCCAGCCTTGCTCAGCCAGTTGACAGAGGATTACCAGACCCATAAAAATCAAGAATTTTACATCAAATATCTAAATCAGCTTACAAACGCCAACAGGAAAGGAGACAATCATATGGTATGCGAAGGACTTTTCAGACTCTATGGAACCAGTTCAAAGGAAATTGAGGAGAATGCGAAGAAGGAGAGTATGGAAGAGATCAACCGTTTAAACGACCAACTCAAAGATCTATACTCACAAAATAATTACCTTAAACAATTACTTATGCAAAATAATATCGCATTTTGATTTGCAGCCCGTAAGTATCGCCAGCCATCCTTATGTTAACTATAACTGCCATCCCAGGCCCTAACCCCCTGTGGATGGCAGTCAAAAAACAACGGGCAGCACGCTCCGCGAACTGCCCTTATGTTAATCAAATCATCCCCACCAGTTCTTTCAAGCTGTCATCTTTAAAGAACACCGGAATCACATCCAGCGGAGCCTGAACCTGAATGGTCTGACCTCCCTCATACGCTGTCCCGTCATGGGCATTTGTCCACTTAGCGCCTGCGGGCAAGTAAACCTCTCTCTCGCGGCTGCCCTTATACAAAATCGGGGCAACCAATATCTCACTGCCGTACATGTACTGCTCCTTCATATCCCAGCAGCAGGGCTGCTCAGGAAATTCATAGAACATAGGCCGCATTACAGGGCGTCCCATCGTATGTGCTTCCTCCATGAGCTTTCTGGTATAAGGCCGCATAGCTTCCCGGAAACGGATGTACTTCACCAGTGTATCTGTGTTCCCATCCCCAAAGCTCCACACCTCATTGTCTGCTCCTGTGGGATTCATCACTTCCCCGGCTTTGTTGACAATCGGGGTGGACGGCACTCTGTCTCCGTGCAGACGCATGACAGGACAAAAAGCGCCCCACTCAAACCAGCGCACCAAAAGCTCCTGGAAAGCTTCCTCCTTAGGGTTTCCGCCTGAAAATCCTCCGATATCCGTTGTCCACCATGGGATCCCGGCTATCCCCATATTCAGCCCGGCACATACCTGCCTGCGGAGAGTTTCCCAGTTAGAATGGATATCACCGCTCCACACGAGGGCTCCGTAGCGCTGGCTGCCTGCCCATGCGCACCGAAGAAGATTTACGATCTGCTCCTGCCCCTGTGCCTGCATCCCTTCATAAAAGGTTCTGGCATAAGCCTGAGGATAAATATTTCCCACCTGAGCCGCCGACCCCTGATAGTAGCGGTAATTGTCAAAATCATATCCGGTAAACTCCGGCTCCGCCTCATCTAACCAGAAGATTTTGATTCCTTTATCATAGTAATTCTTTTTACACTTTTCCCAAACATACGCTCTGGAACGGGGATTGGTGGCATCATAAAAGGTGCTGTTTCCATTATAAAGCATGGCAATGTCCACACCCTTATCCGCCTTGACCAAAAGCCCCTTCTGCTTCATCTCCTGATAGTTTTCGCTTCGCACATCCACCTGGGGCCACACTGACACCATCAGCTCAATGCCCATTTCCTGTAGCTCCCACACCATGGCGTCCGGGTCAGGGAAAAATTCCTCGTCGAAACGGTAATCTCCCATCCTTGGCCAGTGGAAAAAGTCGCAGACAATCACATCAATGGGAATATTCCGCCTTTTGTACTCCCTTGCCACGGAAAGAAGCTCCTCCTGATTCCAGTAGCGCAGCTTGCACTGCCAGAAACCCATGCCGTATTCCGGCATCATGGGTGCCTTCCCGGTGGCATCTGCATAAGCACATTCGATTTCATCCGGCGAATCTCCCGCCGTGATCCAGTAATCCATCTGCCTGGTGCTCTCTGCATACCACTCCGTCGTGTTACCTCCGAAGCTGACCCGCCCCACCGCAGGGTTATGCCACAAAAATCCATACCCCAGACTGGAAAGCACGAAAGGCACACTTGCCTGGGAATTTCTGTGGGCAAGCTCCAGATTGCAGTTTTTCACATTCAAAAGATCCTGCTGGTATTGTCCCATCCCGTAAAGCTTTTCGTCGGGATTGGAGGCAAATGTCACTGTCAGCCTGAAATCCCCGCCGATAATGGGCTTAAAAAAGCGGTTCTTCTTGTTCAGCGCCCCGCCGGAGCCTGCTTCTTTTAAGAGCAGCTCTCCCTTTTGATTGTAAAAGGCAATATCGCACCCGTGTCCCCATGAATCCACCGTGAGAACTGCTGTGATCTTACCGTTTACAAGTTTGGCGGAGTATTCTTCCACCGTAATCTCCACTTCGCTCTTTTCCCGTGCCGCTCCCTCAAGCAGTGCATAATCCGTATCCTCCACCTCGCCTAAAATGGTGGAACGCACCCGCAGGCTGTTCTCTCCCCAGGGCTCTATCCGGAGCACCTCACCGTCCCAGCGATATATGAGAGCATTGCCCTCCCGGTTCATTGTTTGCATTTTAAATCCCTCCTTTGCTGTTTTCATGCAACTCCTTTTTTGTATTTTACCATTAACAGGCGCAAGCGGCAATCGTCACTCTGAAATCCCATACCCCATATTTGGCCGCATGGCACAGTAAGCCGCATCTGCCACAAACATCAGCAAAAGCAGCAGGCAAATAACATTCCGCCACTTTTTGGGTGCCTTCCGGTACAGCTTTTCATAAAAAGGCAGAAACAGACAAATCAGCGCCGTCCCTCCCAGTCCAAAAATCACCGCTCCCAGCAGACATATCCTTCCGTTGATATTCAGAAAATGCCCGCTGTAATCCCACCACCGGATCCCCCAGCGCCTTTCCAGAAAAAAGCTGGTCAGGTACTCCAGTACCGAGCAGACACCCAGGGAAATTCCAAACACCCGAAAGGGCTTTTTGCGAAAGGAATCAAGGAAAAAACTAAGCAGCAGCCCTCCCACCCCATAGACCGGCAGATAAGGCCCCCTGTAAACACCTCTGTTGATAAAGGCGTGCTCCGTAAACAAAAACAGCACTACCTCCCAGAGCCATCCCAGGAAGGCCAGAACAAAAAACAGTAATACATAATAGTCAAATTCATGTTTTAATTTTTCTTTTCTCATACCAGACAGGATGCCCGGATATCCGCAATTTTATTTCCTTCTTCCAATTTTCCGGTAATAACGGATCATGCTGAAAATCGCTGTAATCAGCCAGGTCAGGGCAGTGGCAAGCCATATTCCCCAAACGTCAAGAAAAGGAAGCTTCGTCAAAGGCCTGGCAAAACAAATACGGCCGATCATTTCTACAAGCCCGTTGGCAAAGGCAAAAACGGCATCTCCCGCACCGTTTAGGGTTCCCCTTGCAACATAAATCATCCCAAGCGGCAGATAAAACCAGCTTGTAATCCGAAGCGCCCTTGCCCCAAAGCCGATTACTTCCGTTTCATTGACAAAAAGCTCCATGATGACCTCTCCCCCGAACTGGGCAAGGGGCAGCATGACAAGCGAAAAAATTCCCATGATCAGGCAGCCCTTCCGAAATCCCAGCCTTACTCTGTCAAGCTTGCCAGCGCCGATATTCTGTCCCGTATAGGTGGACATGGCCATACATAAAGAGTTATAAGGCTGCTGCACCAGCTGTTCAATTCTGCTGGTTGCCGTAAACGCCGCCACTACCACCGAGCCAAAGGTGTTTACCACACTCTGAAGAATCACACAGGAAATGGCAATCAATGAGGTCTGCAGCGCCAGCGGCACGCCCATTTTAACACACTGTCCGATGATTCCCCAATCCACCTTAAGCAGCTCTTTTTCTATCTTAAAATAAGGATTTTTCATCAGGGCAAAAATCATGCTTCCCACTCCTGCCAGGAGCTGGGCAATAATCGTTGCAATACCTGCACCTGCCACCCCTGCATTCAAAACCCTCACAAAAAACAAATCCAGCCCAATATTCAGAACGCTTGCCACGATCAAAAAATACAGCGGCGTTTTGGAGTCCCCCACTGCCCGGAGAATAGCTGACACGCAATTATACAATGCCACCGCCAGCACGCCGGCGCACATGATCCGCATATACTGAACGGACTGATTTAAAATGTTTTCCGGTGTATTCAAAAACACCAGCACCGGCCTGGAAAGAGCCGTTCCCAGAAGCCCCATTGCCCCGCCTGCTGCCAGCATGATATAAGCGGCATTGGCAATCGCCTTTTTCACCGAAGAGTCCCGTCCTGCCCCGAAATTCTGGGAAATTACAATTCCAATCCCGTTGGCCATACCGCCGCACAGGGAAAAAAACAGAAAATTCACGGAGCTGGTGGCTCCCACAGCCGCCAGGGCGTCCGCTCCCACATACTTCCCCACAATCATGGAGTCTACCAGATTGTACATCTGCTGAAAAACATTTCCCACCACCATGGGAAGCATGAACGAGAGCAAAAGCCCGGCAGGCCGTCCCTGCGTCATATCCTTTATGTAGGTTTTCATTTTTCGATATCCATATCCTTTCCATAATCCCTGTACCCGCTCCGGAAACACTTTCCAGAGCAGCACCTCACTTGCAAAACCGTTCTCCATCTTAGCACGAACCTGCCTGCTTTTCCATAAAAATTTCCTATAAAACAAAATAAATTTTGCCAATAAATTTTGCCAATAAATTTCCTGAAATATTTTACAAAAATTTCAATTGACAACCACCCTTTTCCCGGGTATAATGAACACCAATTTCATACAAGCAATTGATCAAAAGCAATGATAAGAAGAAGTAGCATCAGGTGAAACACACAGAAAGCAGCCGGCTGATGAGAGGCGCATGGGAAACCTTATGTGAATACATCTTTGAGCTGCGCACCAAACGACGCGGGATTTAACCTTTGGCTCCTCCCCCGCCTGGTAGGCTGCGACGGTGCCTGCACCCGTTAACGTGCTAGAGTATAAGCCGGATTTTTGGCCGTACTCGAAGAGGTAAACAGCGCGAGCTGTTTATAAAGATTAGGTGGTATCACGGGAGAACGCTCTCGTCCTATACAGGACGGGAGCTTTTTTTATTCAATTATTTAAAAAAGGAAGGTATTTTTATGCAAAGCACACAACCAACAACCAGCGAAGAAGCTCTGATGCAGGAAGTCACACGCCAGATGCGCATTATCTTAAAAGGCGCCGCCAGTGTCATAAACGAGGAGGATTTAAGAGATAAGCTCGCGCGCTCGCTGCGCACCGGCATTCCCCTCACCGTGAAATTCGGGCTGGATCCCAGCGCGCCGGATATCCATTTGGGCCACGCCGTTGTCCTGAGAAAGCTTCGGCAGATCCAGGATCTGGGCCACAATATCGTGATCATTATCGGAGACTTTACCGGAAAAATTGGCGATCCCACCGGCAAATCCAAAGGCCGCAGAGCCCTTACCGACCAGGAGGTGCTCGTCAACGCCCTGACTTATCAGGAACAGGTATTTCATATACTGGATAAGTCGAAAACCACTGTCCGTTACAACGGGGAATGGCTGGAACTTCTGACTATGAACGACATTATTAAACTGGCCTCCACCATCACTGTGGCAAGAATGCTGGAGAGAGATGATTTCCAGAACCGTTACACTCACAATATCCCCATCGGGCTTCATGAATTTTTTTATCCTCTCATGCAGGCTTACGATTCGGCCGCCATCCACGCGGATATCGAACTGGGCGGCACCGACCAGACCTTCAATATCCTCATGGGACGCTCCCTCCAGAAAGACTGGAATATGGAACCCCAGGTTGCCCTTTTCATGCCGATCCTGGAGGGTCTGGACGGAATCGAAAAAATGAGCAAGAGCCTTGGAAACCACATCGGAGTCCAGGAAGACGCCAGGGTCATGTTCAGGAAAGTCATGGAAATCCCCGACACCCTTATTTTGAAATACTTCGCCCTGGCTACGGATATTTTGCCGGATGAGCTGGAACAGATAAAAAAAGCGCTGGAGAATGGAAGCAATCCAAAAGATTGCAAGCTGCTTTTGGCCCGCACCATCACTGCCCTCTATCATTCGCCTGAGGAGACAAAGGCTGCCGAAGAGTATTTTCATCAGGCCTTTACCAACAAAGGAATTCCGGACGACATCCCCTCACTTACCCTCCCCGGCTTTGAGGGCATACTTCAGGATGTAATTGCTCCCCTCATAAAAGAAGGACTCCTCTCAAGCGGCAGCGAATTCCGGCGTCTCCTCTCCCAGGGCGGCGTCCGGCTAAACGGCCGGAAAGCAGACAGTCTTAACATTGTTATTCATAATGATGACGTGTTGAAAATCGGGAAAAAGAAATTCGTTCGTCTCCTCTTTTCCTGAGAAATTTATTGCGGAGAAAGCCCTGTTGTGTGATAATAGAAGGAGGTTTTTAATCCTGAAAGGCAGGTCCTGAGGAACAGGCCTTAAGCAGTCCATCAGGCCTTGCCTGGTTCTTCTTAAGATAATAGATGCAGCGAGGTCTTAACATTATGAGCAACAACCAGAACTGGAATAAAATGGGGGAGGATATCAAAGATGCTCTCTCACAAGCCCTGCGCAGCGGAGATTTTACCAATCTGAATGAACTGGTGTCCCAATCTGTAGTCAACACTTTGAATGAAGTGGGGAAACACATCCCTTTTGTTGAAAATGATGACGCAAGCGGCGGCGGCTCGTCCCATGACCCCCAAAGCAGTCAGGCAAATGAACAGACCGCCTGGCAGAAAGCCAGGGAAAGGGAAGCCAGAGAGCAGATGAAACAGCAGCAAAACTGGCAGAAACATCTGCAGCGAAGACAGGCTCAGCTTCGTCAGAACGAAAAGCTGATTCGCAAACAGGAGGATCTCCTGAAGCGCAGGCAAAAGGCAGTCCAAAAGAAGCCGCTCCCCGGTCTTCCTCTTTCCGAATTTAAAAGAGTGGGCAGCGTCTCAGGCATCCTTTATCAGGTCTTCGGCGGAATCGGCCTTGGGGTAACGTTGCTGATTGCCTTCATTATGCTGATGGTATGGGCTGCAGGCATTGAGACAAACGGCGGCGGTTGGCTGGTGAACTTCATCTTCCAGCTCTGCTTTCTCTATATGATCCGCCTTGGAATCGTCCAGCGCAAACGTTTAGGGCGGGCGGAACGTTATTTCCGGCTTTGCGGCAGCCGTAAATTCATCACCATCGAAAATCTGGCAAAGGGTACCGGCAAAAAGCTCCGCAAAGTTCAAAAGGATATTCAGAAAATGCTCTCTCTCGGCATGTTCCCGGAAGGACATCTGGATGAGCAGAAAACCTGTTTCATGTTAACTGACGCAGTTTACCAGCAATATCAGGAAGCGGAAAACGGCCGCAGAATCCGGGAAGCCGAACAGCAAAAAGCGATAAATACCGAGGCTTCGGCAAAACAGCCCGCGGACGGCCCCAATACCCCGGAAGGTACCGATGCTTCCGGGCTCGGTCAGTCTCCCGAAATTTCCAGAGAGCAGGAATCCGAGTTAAATACCATGGTAGCGGAGGGCATGGAATGCATCCGCAAGCTCCGGTATCTGAATGACCAGATTCCGGGTGAAATTATTTCAGCCAAGCTCTCCCGGCTGGAAAATCTGCTGAAGGATATTTTCGACAGTGTAAGAGAGCATCCTGAACAGATGCACCGGATGCATAAGATGATGGATTATTATCTCCCCACCACCTTAAAACTGGTGGAGGCTTATGAGGAATTTGACCGGGTGAAAGCGCCGGGAGAGGATATCATCAAGGCCAAGTCGGAGATTGAAAATACCCTTGACACCATCAATCAGGCTTTTACGGAGCTTCTGAATAACCTTTTCCAGGACGCCGTGCTGGATGCCACCACGGACGCCCAGGTGCTGAAAACCATGCTGGCCCGGGAAGGGCTGATGAAAGAAATGGATTTCCAGCCAAACGAAAAGTAAAGAAGAGCACTCTCGGAAACCCAATAGAGAATAGGCAGGAAAGGGTTGGTTTTCAGAAATGAATGTGATAAGGGATGGATG
>ERZ808046.553-NODE-553-length-29301-cov-6.971496_pt1 | contig 29301 bp, 23 predicted proteins | sample MGYA00380196_ERZ808046 | MGnify/ENA primary metagenome ERZ808046 (study PRJEB31490, sample SAMN06133421) | mouse gut metagenome | isolation source: Z6_2 | host: mice | place: China: Chengdu | collected 2015-05 ...
ACAGATATCATACACCATTGTCACGAAATAAGATAGCCTATATTTCAAAAAGACTAATTTATTTTGTGACAGTTCCTTAAGGTTTGTGCAGATATCTAAAGAGAGCAGTTTGGCGATCCATTATGAGGATCTCGAAAAAATATATTCGTGGATTGATGAACTTTTGCAGTATATAGAAGCTGAATTGATAAATGGAGGGTTTGAAGTAACATGTATGGTATTAAATGAAAATGATTATATTGGGAAGGTATTGCGAAGATTAATAATACACAAAAATTATACCAAGAGATGCCAAGCTGGTAGATTGCACCGTTCATTTACACCCGACGGAGATATATATCCTTGTGATAGTTTTATTGGTATAAAGGAGTATAAACTCGGAAATATTTTCTCAGGAGAAAATAAAATATTTAATAATAGAAGTGTTTTAGAAAGAGAAAACTGTAAAGAATGTTGGATTCGATTTGTATGTGGTGGTGATTGCTATTATAACTCGTTTTGCTGTAATAATGATCCCTACAATCCGGACAATATATTTTGTAAGGTTATGGAATATATTGTCAAGGCCTCACTGGTTATGTTTAATAATGTTGAAAAGAGAAATGGGGATATTCTTCAAACATTGTCTAGAATTCAAGAAGTAAGAGATAATGTCCTTTATACTTAAAAAAAATTGTATGGATAATTAGAAAACGTTAACTTTATAGGTGATTATGAGGTGTTTATGGATATTTATATTAGCAAAAAGGTGGATCTAATTCATTATTATAATGAACTTATGATAATTGTTTTAAAAGACGGAAGACAAATTTTTGTATCAAACAGTACTGTTCAAATGTTGATACATAAAGTAGCTACAGGATATTCATTGGATGGAATTATAGAATCAATTGATAAGAACGGTAATGGGAAAAAAGGATTTGAGACCTTTATAAAGGAACAACTTAAGAATGGAAAGCTAAAGGAGATATTTACAGAAGAGAGTCATGGAAAAGAGGTACCTATAACAGGTATGAAAGGGAGACGAATTCCTTTAAGAATTCAAATAGAAATTACGAGAGCTTGTAATCTAAATTGTTTGCATTGTTATAAAATTGCAAATAAAGATTATAGTTCAATTGGTTTTGAAGATGTGAAAAGGCTACTAAATATTTTTAAGGAACCATTATACGAAATTGGTATTACTGGAGGAGAGCCAACAACACATAAAGATTTTATTGCTATAACAAAGTTGGCTGCTGCTAGAGGACAAAAACTTGCATTGAATACAAATGGTATTCTTTTGTCTACATTTCCGCCTGATGTGATAAAAATGTATAAATATATTAGTATTAGCCTGTATGGGACATCTGATGAAGAATACACACAAATATGCAATATGAGAGCGGCATTTTCTAGATTAAAAATAAGCACACAGCTTTTGAAAGATAATGAAATAAGTTTTAATATATCTGTTTTGCTTGATAAAAAAAATTTTGTACGTATTGAAGAATATATATCAATTGCCATCGAATTAAATGCAACAAGTATACAATTTGGTGTAAAAGCCAAAATCGGTAGAGGAAAATTGTTTGAAGATTATATTCCGTATTTAGATGATGAACAAATAGATTATGTTTATCGTATAATTAAAGAAATGAATCGTAAATACAAAGACAAAATTGAAGTCAAAGAGTGGTTTAGAGAATGGTTTAAAAGAAGAACTATTTTTCAGGATACCTGTTTTACTTGTGAGGCAGGAAGTTTGCAATGGATAATAACAGAAAAGGGTAAATTCAAACCGTGCGTCGTTTTACCCGAGGAAAAAGAGTTAGAATTTACAGAAGACTTTTTTGTCGATTATTTAAATTTGAAGAAGGAAATTAAATGGAATAGGTATTATTCTAAATTGAATGAATATTGCATATGTGAACATATGAAACCCAAAGATTTTTGTGACCGTATAAAGGAGCCCATAAAGGAATGAAAACAGAAAAGTTTACTATTATGAAAAAAACGGGCTTATTACAGGCAACATATGAATTTATTCATATGTTATTTTCATTGTTTGCGGCTCGTATATTATCTAATATTACAGACAGAATTCAGACAGCGGCGGTCAGAACTGCCGCTATGCAGTGTCTTTGTCTGATCCTTGTCTGGTTTTTTTATGGCATATGTCTGGCTTTTTTTCAGAGGTTGCTGTTATCCATCCGTACCAGGGAACAACTGCAGGCACGGGAAAGGATTTTCCGTAACATCCTTTATGCCCACCGCAGGCAGAGGGAGAGGGTTTCTGCCGGAAGGATTCTGGAAAATTTGAGCAATGACTGCGACAGAGTGACAGATCACTATGGCAGAAAGTTGCCGATTGCGGCAGTGACAGGATTATCGGTGGCCGTGTACCTGGCAGTATCAATATTCTTAAGTCCGACGGCCGCGGTTTTTATGCTGCTTCTGGCTTTCTTACAGCTCCTTCCCCATGTGCTTGTAAAACGTATTTTTATAAAGAATTATATGGACTGCCGGGAAATCGAAGCAGAAATCACAGATGTTTTTATAGCAGGCTATAAAGGCGCGGAGGAGATTAAGGTGTACAATGCATTGCCATGGCTGAACGGGATTCTATATAAAAAGCACAGAGAATATGGAAAGACAGGCATGAAATCTGAGATCGCATATACCGGAGAAACTATGGTATCCTCCCTCATTGGACAACTGATAAAATATGGATATTTTGCGGTTCTGGGTCTGCTTTTTTCTATAAAAATGATTCAGGCATCCACAGTTGCGGCTATGGTAGTGATTTCCGGAGCCTTTTTTCATGGAATGAATACACTTTTCCAGATCATACCGCAATTTTCGGTCGATCGTGTGGCATACCGACGTCTTGCAGAGTGGGATGTCTTATCCCATGAAGAAGAGAAAGCAGGTTTATGTACTGAAGTAGATAGAAAAGGAAAATGGCTGCATGTGGAGGGACTGGAGCAAAGCTACGGCGGCAAAATAATATTCCAGAAGCTCACAGTGGATATTCCTTTGGACAAAAGGGTAGCAGTTTGTGGCGAAAATGGAAGCGGGAAGACCACTTTCTTGAAAATGATAGCCGGACAGGCCCGTGGAGAGCAGGGAATGGTACAGTCAGACAAAGGATATTGGGAATCTCTTGCCGCAGGAACCAAAATCGCCTACCTGCCTCAGGAATGTCCGGGATTAAGTTTTTGTGCCCGTGAACTGATAGGGGATGGGCAGGAAGTATTCCGTGAACTTATCAGGCAGTTTGAGATGGAGGAAGTCCTGCTGGACAAACCTCTTGAGAGTCTTTCCGGCGGCCAGAGAAAGAAGATATATCTGGCAGCAGCGTTCTCCCTGCAGGCGCCGCTGCTGCTTTTGGATGAACCGGATAACGAGCTGGATGAGGCCGGAAAAGCAGTTTTAAAGGAGCAGATGCTGATATACCCGGGTGGAATTCTTTTTGTGTCCCATGAAAAAGAATTCCAGGAGCTTGCACAGGTAATAATTGATCTGAATGAAATAGAGGGTGCTGTGTTATGAAGAAAAGAATACTGACAGACGGGATGAAAATGTTGTGGAAGACCATGGTTATACTGGCATGTGCAGATACCGCCAATATTTATCTGAGTCTGTCCTTAGGAACTGTGTTGGGGGATTTTACAGAGCACATTCTGGTCTATGACGTGTCGGGGGCATTGCGATTGACAGGCTCACTTTTGCTCTGTATCTTGTCCGGCACGCTGGTGCTTCCAATGGTAGGCCTGCTAGGAAATTATTTTCTATTTATGGATGCTTTGCGGCATGACAGGTTTATCTTTGATAAATATTTCCGTATGCCTTATGAAGTGCAGCGGAAGGTCTCTCTGGGAGAAGTGGAATACAGGGTTGAGAACGATCCAAACCAGTTCCGGCTTACCCTTGTTTTCATGGTGAGATATATTCTTTGTACGGTGGCTGCCTTACCGGCCATATTTGTAGTATTGGCAAAAACTGATCCACTTATGCTGCTGATCGTGGTGTGTCTTTCCGTTATAAAGTGGCTTGTGGCCGGAAGGATGGGGAAACTATCAGCAGAGGGGATACGCGCGGAAAGGGAATTTAACACGCAGCTAAGGAAATATGAAATGGATATTTGCAGTTATCCGGCTCTTTTTTCTACTTTTAAATGGGAGGATGGGGCATGCGGCAAAATCCATGAGTATGTCATAGAAAGCTTTCGGAAACTGCTTCTTAAAACATTTTGGGGCAGGGCTGTTTTCGAAGCAGTCGGTTCGGTAACGGCCGCACTTTATCCACTGCTTATTCTGTTGGCCGGATGTGTGGAGACGGGCAGGGGAAAAATCAGCTTGGCGGATATTCTGGCGATATTGGTTATTTTCCCTACCATGGAAAAGGTGATAGACATGATTGATTACTGCGTCAGGAATCGAAAGAACATGGCGGATATTTTGGAGCGGATGTCCTTTTTTTATTGCAGTGAAGGTGAGAATCTACAGGCAGTGATAGGCGGACCTATTGTGAAAAAAATAACTGCCAGATCGCTTTCCTATAAATATGACAATAGTTTGGTTCTGGAAAACCTTTCCATGGAAATCTTTTATCAGAAAACAGCCATTTGCGGGGAAAATGGCTGTGGAAAAAGCACACTTGTGAAAATACTTTGCGGATTTCTACAGGATTATCAGGGCGAGATTCGTATAGGGGAGGAGAGGCTTAAGGGCAGAGAGGAAGAATGGTTCAGGAATTTTGGTTATGTTCCGCAGGAGCCATTTCTGTTTGATGAGAGTCTGGAGGAGAATATTGCGATGTCCGAAGACTATAATTTGGAGAAGATGGAGCAGGTCATAGCCCTGACCGGTCTTAAGACGCTTGCAGGCAGAAAGCTTTCCAATACTTCTGTGTCGGGCGGAGAGCGTCAGCGGCTTGCACTGGCGAGAGCGCTGTATTGTGAGAGGGACTGGATTTTTATGGACGAGCCCACTAACAATCTGGATGCGGATACTGTAAGGTGGCTGAATGATTTTATTATGGAAACAGACAAGGCACTGGTATTTGTTACCCATGATAAGAAGTTGATGGAAAAGGCTGAGAATATTATTGCACTGTAAAATAAAAAAGAAAGTCGATTTGTCCAGTTATCTTGGATTTGTACAATGGAAGAGCGCGGGGAGGGCTGATATAGTATGGAATGTAGATTCCAATGTGAAACAGAAAGGAGATTCAGATTATGAAAATGAAAAAGTTATTGGCAATGCTGCTTACGGGGGCCATGGCAGTTTCCATGGCCGGCTGCGGCGGAAGCGGCACAGGTGGGAGCGGAAGCGGAGCTTCCAGTGAAAATAATGCGGGCGGAAGCGACACTGCGGCTGATGCCGCCGAAAAGACGGATTCCCAGGCGGACTCGGCAGGCACGGAGGGCAGCGGCGATGTCGTGGAGATACGCTTTACGGAGTGGGACGGCGGCGACACACTGGCAGTGTATGAGGAAGTGGCGGAGAAATTTAACGCTTCCCATCCTGGAATCCACGTGACGGTAATGAACATTCCGGATGAATATGACACCAAGATCACAGCCATGGTTGCAGGGAATGATACGCCGGAGGTATGTATGATGAACTCGGATACCCTGCTTTTCCCGTTGGCGGAGGAAGGGATTGTAGCCAATCTGCAGGAGTACATTGATAAGGATGCGGATTTTGATAAGGAATGTGTGGGCGATCAGTTCAAGTATATGCTGAATGCCGATTACATGGCAGGTTATGGAATCGGCTCTGAGAATATCACCATGTTTTACAATCCGGCGCTGTTTCAGGAGTATGGCGTGGAGGAACCCCCGGCCAGCTATGGGGATGCATGGGATTGGGATACCTTTGTGAATGCGGCTCAAAAGCTTACCATCGACAAGAATGGAAAGAATGCTCTTGACCCGGATTTTGATCCGGAAAATATCGATGTTTACGGAGTGACCATTTCCAAGTGGTGGGCCGGTTATATGCCTTTCCTGTTTAGTCTGGGCGGCGATTATCTTACTGAGGACGGCTCATCCATCGGTTATGCGACGCCGGAGGGCAAGGAGGTACTCCAGAAGCTGGCGGATCTGACCTATGTTTATCATGTGGCGCCTACCCCGACCACCAGCCAGACGATGCCCGGCCTTTCCGAGGCGCTGGCAACAGGCAAAGTGGCAATGAGCTTTGACGGCCAGTGGTCTAACGCAACGCTGATGGCGGATGGAGTTGACTACAATGTGGCGGCGCTTCCGAAGATGGGAGAGAAAGCGCAGACAGTTGCAACCTTTGGGGCAATAGCCCTGATGAACACGGAAAAAGCAGATGCGGCCTTTGAGTTTGTCAAATATATCATGACAGAGGTTGGCGCCTGTGAACCCCTGTTCCTCTCAGGATTGTGGCTTCCTACCAATATGAAGGAATACAACGACGATTACATCAAATCGGTTATTACGGATAAGCATCCGGCTAATTACTATGAAACCATTGTAAAACCCATGATGGATGGAACGGCAAATACCCCGATTACAGCATATGTCAAAAACTTTAATAAGATCAATGATGTGATCACCCCGGCTCTGGATGATCTCTGGGCAGGCGAAATCACTGCAGATGAGGCCATCAGCTCCATTGAAGCGGATGCCAATGCGGAGGTACAGGGCTTCTACGGAAAATAATATCTGCAGTAATCAGGATTGGGAGGGAGCTGCTGCCTAAGGCAGCAGCTCTTTTCAATCAGGCGGCAGAAAGGAGGAAAACTTGAAAGAAAAGAAAACCATCAAAATGTCTACATGGAACAATATTGTGGGCTGGGGCTTTGCACTGCCCGCCGTGTTGGGATTTTTGCTTTTTAATCTGATGCCCATGGTGCTCAGCGGATATTACAGTCTGTGCGATTACAATATTATCAAGACGCCGGAGTGGATTGGGTTTAAAAACTATATTGAACTTTTCAGCGGGCAGGAAAAGACCTTCTGGCTCTCGGCCAAAGCGACAGTGCTTTACGCAATCATGGCGGTACCGGCCAACCTGATCTTTGCCTTTATGATCGCACTGCTTTTAAACTGTGATATGAAATTCCGGGCATTTTTCCGTTCCCTGTTTTATCTGCCCTGTATCCTTCCGGCAGTGGCCAGCAGCTTTGTGTGGATCCTGCTGATGAATCCGGATTTCGGGCTTTTCAATGCCATTCTTGAATTTTTGCATCTGCCAAAAAGTCAGTTTTTCTGGGGAAAGGAGAGCGTGCTGCCTTCCATAGTGTTTATGGGAATCTGGGGTACAGGCTCCACTCAGGTAATCTTTTTGGCGGGCCTGCAGGATATTCCCAGCGTTTATTATGAAGCTCTGGAGATTGACGGCGGGAATGCCTGGCATAAGTTCTGGAATGTGACATTGCCCATGATTTCCTCTACTCTATTCTTCAATCTGGTGATGGGAATCATCGGCGCCCTTCAGGTATTCGGGCAGGCTTATATCATCACGGAAGGCGGCCCCAACAACGCATCTTTATTCTACGTTTACAATCTGTGGCGGCAGGCCTTTAAATACATGGATATGGGAAAGGCGTCGGCCATGGCGTGGATTCTGTTCCTGGTGGTGCTGGTGCTGACGGCCTTTGTGTTTAAGACGTCCAACAAATGGGTTTATTATGAGGGAGGTGAGGAGTGATGAAAAGAAAGGCTTCCTTCTATGTAAAAAAGGTGTTATTCTATGTAGTAATACTGGCATTAGCATTGGTCTGCGTGATTCCGCTCTACTGGATGCTGCGTTCCTCATTTATGAAAAATACGGACATTTACAGCATGAGGCCCTTTATTTTCTGGCCGAAGGAGATGCTCTGGAGTAATTATACGGATGCCCTGAAAGCAGCCGACTTCGGGCGGTACGGGATAAACACCATGATCATTGTGGTCGGATGCCTTGTGGGAACTCTGCTCACCTCTTCCATGGCGGCCTATGCCTTCTCCAGGGTGAAGTGGAAGGGACGGAGTTTTTGCTTTGCCATGATTCTGACCACCATGATGTTGCCGTCCTCGGTGACGCTGATCCCGCAGTTTATGATCTGGCGGAACCTGAATCTGATTGATACCTACTGGCCGCTGATACTGCCTTCCTTTTTTGGCGGCGGAGCCTTTAACATTTTCCTTCTCAGGCAGTTTTTCCTGGGGATTCCCAGAGATCTGGACGATGCGGCAAGGATTGACGGAGCGGGGCCCTTTCAGATTTATACCAGAATCATGCTTCCCCTTGCAAGATCGGCAATGGTAGTGGTAGCGTTGTTCACCTTTTTAAACTGCTGGAATGATTTCTTTGGCCCTATTATTTACCTGAACACCAAGGAAAAGTTTACGCTGGCGGTAGGGCTTTTGCAGTTTCGGGGGGATTATTCCACTAAATGGAATCTGCTGATGGCGGCTTCCACCATTGTGGTGGCGCCCTGTATCGCGATTTATCTGGTGGGGCAAAAGCAGCTGATCGAGGGAATTTCCCTGACAGGATTAAAGGCGTAAAGAGGTTACGCGAAAGAGGATTTGAAGGAGGATAATAAAAAATGGAAAAACATATACCAGTCAGCTTTGAAAACAGCCAGGTCACCGGAGGATTTTGGAAACGATATCAGGAGCTGTTCCGGAAAGTGACCATTGATGCGGTGTATGACCGTTTTGAGGAGACCGGGCGTTTTGAGGCGCTGAAATTCAACTGGAAAGAGGGAATGCCCAATAAACCCCATATTTTCTGGGAATCGGATGTGACCAAATGGATTGAGGGGGCGGCATATTTTTTGCAGAAGCAGAGAGATCCTGAGCTGGAAGCGCGGATTGATGAGCTGGTGGAGCGCATGGAGCGCACCCAGGAGGAGAACGGCTATCTGAACGCCTATTTTACGGTGGTGGAGCCGCAGGCAAGATTTACCAGGCGTACAGATCATGAGCTTTACTGCGCAGGCCATCTGATTGAAGGAGCCATTGCCTATGCGAAGGCTACCGGCAAGGAAGCGATGCTGAGAGTGGCAATGAAATATGCGGATCTGATTGACCGGGTATTTAGGGCAGAGCACAGCGCGGCTTTTGACACGCCGGGACATGAGGAAATCGAACTGGCACTGGTAAAACTTTACCACTATACGGGGGAAGAGCGTTACTTAAAACTGGCGGAATATTTCGTGAATACAAGGGGAACCAGTAAGAGGGATGCGACCTATGATTTTGCGGATCAGGAGCATATGCAGTCCCATCTGCCGGTGCGCAGCCAGAAGACGGCGGAGGGGCACAGCGTGAGAGCCCTTTACCTCTACAGCGGAATGGCTGATCTGGCAATGGAGAGCGGGGAGGAGGAGCTGTTTCAAACCTGCCGGACATTGTTTGACAATATTGTGGAAAAGAGGATGTATATCACCGGAGGAGTGGGTTCCACCTGCCGGGGAGAATCCTTTACCTTTGACTATGATCTGCCGGAGTACACGGCTTACAATGAAACCTGCGCTTCCATTGCCCTTGCGCTTTTCTGCCGCAGGATGTGGCTGATGGATCCGGACGGATGCTACGGGGATGTGGCTGAGCAGGCCATTTACAACACGGTGCTTGGCGGTGTGTCCCTGTCGGGAAATGAATTCTTTTATGAGAATCCCATGTCCGCTGACCCGAGAAGAAATGCTTTTAATGATTCGCGTCCCCAGGGGCTTAAGGAGCATTTGCCCATTTTGGAGCGGGTGAAGGTATTTGACTGTTCCTGTTGCCCGCCCAACCTGCTCCGTGCGGTGGGAAGCATTGCCGATTATCTGTATTCCGTATCGGAGGATACCATCTATGCCCATTGCTATATGGCGGCTGAGACAGAACTTTCTCTGGGAGAGCAGCGGATTCATCTGTCCCAGGAAACGGGATATCCCTTTGAGGGAAAGATCAGGATTACGCTCGGCGGAGAGGGGGATTCGGCACAGGAGAATTTGGCTCAGAGTAATTTTACTCAGAGTAATTTTACTCAGAGTGACTTCACTCAAAGTAATTTTACTTTTGCGCTCCGGATTCCCGGCTGGTGCCAGGGCGCACGGATTTTTGTAAACGGAGAGGAGATTTCCTTTGAGACAGAAAAGGGCTATGCATTCCTTCAAAGAAACTGGGAAAAAGGGGATGAGGTGATTCTTGATCTTCCCATGGAGGTCAGTATGGTTACAGCCAACCCAGAGGTGATCGACGCCTGCGGCAGAGCGGCGGTCACAAGAGGGCCGCTGGTTTACTGTGCGGAGGGGCTGGATAACGGAAACAGACCTCTTAAGGATGTGCGCATAAAGAGAAGCAGCCCGGCGGAGATTTCCATGGAAGAGATCCAGGGCTTTATGCTTCCGGTATTACGCATGGAGGCATTTACCAGAAAGCCCTCCGGGAAGCTCTATACCAGGGAACCCCTGGAGGAAGAGAGCTTTCAGTTAAAGCTGATTCCCTACTTTGCATGGGCAAACAGAGGGGTCAGCGAGATGACGACCTGGTTTCTGGAAAAGTGAGCTCCAAAGGAATCAGGATGCTGACCCGGGTACCCTCTTTGGGAGAGGAATCAATCTGAAACTGATAGTTTTCACCATAAAGCAGGGAGAGACGCTGACGGACATTGGAGAGTCCCACGTGTCCCTGGGGATGAGAGAGCAGCATGCAGTTTGCAAGCTGCTCTTTTGTCATTCCCCGGCCGTTATCCTCGATCAGGAAAAGAATCTGCTCCTCCTTCTGAGAGATCGTGATGGAGAGAAGGCCGTTTTCCCGGGTATGGGAAAAGCCGTGGAGGATGGAATTTTCCACCAGAGGCTGGAGCATGAGCTTGGGAACCAGGGCCTCCATCAGGTTTTCGTCAATATCCATTTGGGTGCGGAATACATTGTCGTAACGCTTTGCCATGATATGCAGATAGTTGGAGACCCATCCGATTTCTTCGGACAGGGGCATTTTTTCCGCAAAGCTTTTGAAAGTGTACTGGAGCATTTCGGAGAGGTCTACGATCAGATCGGAGGTCTCCTCGTCATCATTCTGGATAGCCAGAAGATTGATGGTATTTAAGGTATTATAGAGAAAATGAGGATTGATCTGCATGGAAAGGGCGGCAAGCTGGCTTTCCTTTTCCCGCAGGGAAATCTCATAATTTTCCAGAATCAGGCGGCTGATTTCCCGCTCCATATGGTTAAAGCTTTCTGTGAGAACCTTAAAATCACCGCCCTTTGGCACCGGTGTGTTGGCGGAAAAATCACCTCCGGCCACCCGGAGAGAAGCATTTATCAGATACTGGATGGGCTGGGTGATGGTGCGTGAGAGAAAGGCGGCCACAACAAAGGCACAGATAATCAGCGCTCCAATAGTGAAAAATTGAATCTGACGGATGGCGGAAACGGTGCTTTTGAGCAGAATATCTCTGGGAACAAAAGCCAGGGACAAAAACCGGCCGTCCTTCAGGGAATCATAACAGAGCAAAAAATCCTTGCCGTCAAGCCGGCAGGTGAGATAGCCGGAGCTGCCAAAAAAGCGGGAGACGTCCTGCAGATCTGATTCCGCGCCCAAAAGATCCGGCCAGTCGGAGCCTGTGGAAAAACGTTCATTATCGGAGGAAATCACAGTACCGTCCCTGTTGATAATAAGGTAGAGGGTTCCCTGAAAACTGATGCTGTTCTGGTAGAGCTTGCGGATATCCTGTTCCAGAATATGGACTACAAGAATGGGCTTTTCCGTTCCGGCAGGAAGCTTTTGGTAGGTTCCGCTGTAGTGATGGCGCTGAAAGTCCATTTCCCGCACCATAGTCAGAGGGTATTGGTAGGCATAGCTTTCTTTGTCCAGCAAAAAATCGGAACCGATACTTTTGCCGTAGTCGAAGCCGGTGATCCAGCAGGGCTCCCCTTTCGCTTCCCGTGCAATCTGGTCGTAGCCTGCTCTGTGGAACCCCTCCTCGGTGACCGGAATTATACTGCTGTTGGTATTGAAAATCCATTTGCCGGTAAAAAGGTAAGCTTTATAGACGTCGTCCTGCAGAGAAAAGGCTTTCGCCATCTCCACGGGAATCTGGCGGTCATAGCGCAGGCAGTCTCCCACGCTCAGGTCTTCCAGACGGGAAAAAATGTCGTAGTAAAATTCGTTGCTCAGCATCAGATTGGAGGCGCTTTCCACTCCGTCAAGGACAGAGGTAACCACGTTGTTGTTAGCCCTGACGATGGAGAGGGTGCTCTGAGAGGTCTCCGTGATGATGTGGCGTTCATAAAGATGCATCATAATCTGCTGAATGCTGATCAGGGGAACCAGAGTAAACAACAGCAAAATGATGGTCAGTCTCTGGGCAAAGTTTAAAGCATAAAGCCTGCGGGATGCTTTTTGCAGCAGGACGGTAAGACCTGCGGATAATTTAACATAAGGATGGCTGGCGGAGCCTGACATCCGTTGGTTAACATAAGGGCAGTTCGCGGAGCGTGCTGTCCGTTGTTTCTTCAGCATTTTTTGTGAGCCTTTCTGTATTGTTCCGGGGAAGTGCCGTATTTCCGGTGAAAAATGCGGTTAAAGTAGCTGCTGTCCCTGTAGCCGCAGCTGGACGCAATATCCATGACCTTCAAATCTGTTTCCAGAAGAAGCTCTCTGGCCTTTTCCGTGCGCAGATAGCCGAGGTAACTGCTGTAGGACATACCTGTCTTTTTTAAAATCTGGGCGGACAGATAGCTGGCGGAAAAATGAACCCTGTCCGAGAGCTGCTGCAGAGATATTTCCTCCATGAAATGCTTTTTCAGCCAGGCGATCACATCTTCCATGGTATCGTACTGGCCGCTTTCCTGGGTAAAATATGCGGCAGTCCGCTCCAGAAGAGAAAGGGAAATGGAAAAAAGTTCTTCCAGAGAGTCACAGCTGCTGTAAAGCCGGTAGGTCTCGTTCAAAATGCAGTCATATTCCTTTCGTGAGATCATGCCGTCCAGATCTTTTATGACGGATACCACAAGGGAAGAGATGCCGTGCCGGACTTTTCCCGGAGCCTTAAGAGGTTTTTGGGACAGTTCCCTTTCCAGGGAATCCAGGCTTTGCCGAAACTGGGACAGATTTCCGGTGTGGATGGCCCGGCGGATGTCCTTTTCAAAACCGGAGAGGGAAATCATGGGCAGGTCATCTCCCAGGCCGGAGTCAGGGAGACGAAACACCATCGTCTGCCCGGAATAATAAAAGGAGTAGGAAAGGGCATCCTCCGCCTGACTAAGGGCGGCGCCCAGAGTGGAGAGGAGATTTTCCTGTTCCATGGAAATTCCTGCATGAAAAACGATACCATCAGATTTGCACAGGGAAATGACTGCTTCGAGACAGGCCTGACACCGGGCGGCAGTATATCCGGAAAGCAGCAGGGCAAGCCTGTGTTCGCTGATGTTTAAAGGATTTTCCAAAGGTATGGAAATTACTGCTGGAATCGCCCGGTGAATATGTCCTTCCAACAGCTCCTGCTGATGATGGGACAGAGCATGGCAGGAAGGGTGAGAATCCATGCGGATTTTCCAGCGCAGCACAGCCAGAAGCCCGGGGCCGCTCAGGGATTCTGCCAGGGCTTTGTCAAGCGCATTTATAGTGTCAGGGCCGGGGGGTGAAATGGCTTTTTGGGAGAGCGGAAAACGGTACATAATGGAGAGCAAAATCCTTTGCTGGGCATCACGGTGATTTTTCCTGCGCAGAGCCTCATAGTCCAGGCTTCGTTCGTTTTCTTCCCGGAGGACGCCTATTTTAGTCTCCATCTTTGTGATAAGCCTGCGGATATCCTCTACCCTGAAGGGCTTGAGCAGATATTCCGAAACGCCGCAGGCAATGGCGCTTTTGGCGTAATCAAATTCCTGATAGGCGCTGATCAGCACGATGGAAATACGCGGATAGCCCTCTGATACCAGCCGGATCAGATCCATGCCATCCATGGAGGGCATACGGATATCCGTGATCAGAAGTTCAACACCGCCTTCCCGGATGGCCTGCCAGGCCTCATTTCCGTCGGAACAGAGAACCACCTCTGTTTCGGGGGTGATTTTTTTAATCAGGGTACTTAAAATTTTAAGCTGGGTGCCTTCGTCATCTGCCAGCACGATTTTCCGGATATGCATATGTTTTCAACTCCTCATAGGTTGGGACTGAAAAATCATGAAAAAGGTATAAGCCAGTAGGAATATGGAAGAAGACTTATACCATAACCAGCATAGCAGAAGTTTTTGGTGATAGCAAGGAGGTTTTGACGAATATTTGAATATTTTGCTTCCCTTTGTGAACTGTGATCGTATATAATAGAGACAGCAAAAGTAAGACCGGAAAAAGCTTTACAAATATCATCAGGAAAAGAGGGAAGAACTATGGAAGTTAATTTAAAACAATTTTCACTTGAGGGAAAAACCGCGCTTGTAACCGGAGCCAACACAGGACTGGGCCAGCGCATCTGCATCGCATACGCGTCTGCAGGGGCCAATGTCATTGGGGTTGCCAGGAGAAGCTGTAAGGAAACGGAGGATAAAATCAGGGAGCTGGGAGGAAATTTCACGGAACTCATCGCCGATCTTTCGGATTTCGCTGTTATTCCCCGTATTGTGGAAGAAGCGTCCGGGGCATATGGCCGGGTGGATATTCTTGTCAATAATGCGGGAGCCATTAAGAGGTGCGATGCAGTTGAAGTAACGCCGCAGGACTGGGATCTGGTGATCGATCTCAATCAGAAGATGGTGTTTTTCCTTTCACAGGCATTCGCCAAAATGTGGATAGCCGATCAGGGCGGCGGAAAGATTATCAATATCGCCTCCATGCTGAGCTACCAGGGGGGAATCCGTGTCCCGGCCTACACTGCCAGCAAAAGCGCTGTCATGGGCCTTACCAGAGCGCTTGCCAATGAATGGGCCGCCTATCATATCAATGTGAACGCAATCGCACCGGGATATATGGAGACGAATAATACGGCAGGTTTAAGAAAAGACGGGCAGCGCAGCGAGGAGATTCTCTCCCGTATTCCGGCGGGACGTTGGGGCACGCCGGAGGATATTGCAGGAGCGGCAATCTTCCTGGCATCAGAGGCTGCCTCCTATGTGCAGGGGTTTACGCTGGCAGTTGACGGGGGATGGCTTGCAAGGTAATGACAGGCAGCAACAGGATATTGACCTGCCTGTCATTTACACAGATTTCAATGCTGCTGTTTTCAGGGCAGCAGCATTGGTTTATGGCAGCTCTTCCTTATTTACCGGCTGCCCGTATTTCCATATCCACATCGCATAAACCAGAGAAACCACTGTCAATGCAGCCGCAGTACAGATATGGAACAGATTTGTCCTTTCGCCGGCAAAAGCGCTCAGAGAATTGAAGACACTATGAGCAATGATACAGGGGATAAGGGTCTTTGACTGATAAAAAATGGCAGTAAAGAGAAATCCGATTGCAACCGCATAGCATATCTGCAGTAAGGTTGAAAGCACTTCCGCCCCATTCAGAAGATTAACGATATGGCCAATGCCAAATGTAAGGCTTGAAATAAGGACGGCCTGCTTCACATTTTCCTGGCACAGAGCCAGGAACAGAAAGCCACGGAAAATGATCTCCTCCAAAAAACCGACACATATCATGCTGATGACATGCAGTACCGTTTCCAAAACAGAGAAATGGACAGACAATCCGCCCCAGAGATTGGCAGAAGCTATTGCGATAAGCGGCAGGAAATACAGATATTTTCCGTAATTGATCTTTACCTTTTGTAAGCCGTATTTTTCACTCAGCCCGTTTTTCATAATCCAGACCAGGAGAAGGGCCGCCATTACCACAGACAGGGGAGCCGTAATGATTTTAGCTGTACCTGAATTCGCGGAAATATTGTCTGCAAGGCTGAATAATACAACATAAGAAATAATCCAGGTTAAAGAAAAGGTTAATTCATTTTTGGAGTACAAATGGGTCATCACAGATCCTCCTTTGCAGCATAGACCATACCCGCAAACACACGCTTTAAATCTGCCGAAATAACTTTTTCCTCATATGCAAGCGAATTGTTTGCCAGCATACTTGCATATCCATGAACAAAGAGAAACAGGGATTTAAAAATGATTTTTGCCTGTAAACTGCTGATATCGGCTGTTTCGCAGAGCAGAGTTATGACAGGGGAAATTTCTTCGGCAGTGATCAGGTCGGAAATACTTTTTTCTGCAAATTTATCTGACTGGAACAGCAGCCGAAAAAGATTTTTTTCCGTGTGAGCAAACCGAATATAGGAAAGCCCGATTGAAAGCATGGGATCATCGCCCTGAATATCAGTGATGAATGAGGTGTGATATTCGTCTGCTTTTTGATAGATTGCTTTTTTGATATCCTCTATTCTTTTAAAGTGATACATCACAGGCTGCGTAGAGCAGCCAAGCTTTTCGGAGACGGTGCGGGCATTGACATGATCGATACCGGATTCCCTTACGACATCAATCCCTGCATTTATAACCATTTCTCTTGTAATTTTAGCGGTTGGCGGCATGATAAATACCTCTCATAAAACATAATCAATGTTATATAACAACAATTATATAACATTGATTATACATTGTCAATCAATATAATCTGTGACAGGTCAGAATGATATGATATAATTCTGTCATAGGTTAAATTATGCTGAACTGAAATTTGAAACAGGAATACTTTTTAGGAGGAGCACAATGGCAGAAATACGAGAATACAAATGCCCGTGCTGCGGCGGGGCCATCGCTTTTGACAGCACGATACAGAAAATGAAATGCCCTTTCTGCGATACGGAATTCGAGATGGAGACGCTGGCAGGCTATGACAGCGAGCTGCAAAGCGACCGGGCGGATGACATGAGCTGGCAGATGGCTTCAAAAGACGAGTGGCAGGAAAATGAGCTTGACGGGTTAAAGACTTATGTCTGCAATTCCTGCGGTGGGGAGATTGCATGTGATGAAAATACGGCAGCTTCCTCCTGTCCGTTCTGCGGAAGTCCGGTAGTTATGACGGGACAATTATCAGGCGCATTGAGGCCGGATTATGTGATTCCATTTAAGATCAATGAGAGAGAAGCGAAAGAAGCTCTCAAAAAGCATTATGAGGGAAAACGTCTGCTTCCCAAAGTGTTTAAGGATGAGAATCATATCAATGAAGTAAAAGGAGTGTATGTTCCGTTCTGGCTCTTTGACACCGGCGCTGATGTCAATATGCGCTATAAGGCAACCAAAGTCCGCACATGGAGTGATGACAAATATGATTACACCGAGACGAAGTTTTATGCGGTAAGCCGGGGCGGAAAGCTTGGATTTGAAAGAGTTCCTGTGGACGGTTCGGCCAGGATGCCTGACGATCTGATGGAATCCATTGAGCCCTTTGATTTCTCGGAGGCGGTGGATTTCCAGACCGCGTACCTGGCAGGTTATCTGGCGGATAAATATGACGTGGACTCAGACAAGAGCATAGAACGTGCCAATGAGAGAATCAGAAGAAGCGCGGAGGACGCCTTTTTCCAGACGGTTAAGGGTTATACCACAGTTACAAAGGAGACAGGCAGTATTCAGCTTGAAAATGGTAAAGTAACATATGCTCTTTTGCCGGTATGGCTTTTGAGTACTACATGGAACGGGCAAAATTATCTGTTTGCCATGAATGGCCAGACGGGAAAGATGGTGGGTAATCTGCCATTGGATAAGGGTGCCTGTAAAAAATGGTTGTTTGGCCTGACAGGGAGCATAGGAGCGGCGCTGTTTGTCATTATTTACCTGTTTTGTATGCTGTAGGAGGTGCGAATGATGAGAACATGGAATAAAAGAATGGCTGGCACATTTTTAGCATTGCTGTTAGCCGTATTTGCAATATTTACAATTTCAGTGTTTCCTGTGTCTGCGGCAGGTGATCTGCCAAGGCTTGTGGACATGGCGGATTTGCTCTCAGACAGTGAAGAAGCAGATTTGTCAGGCTTGCTGAATGAGATCAGTGAGCGGCAGCAGGTCGATATCGTGGTGGTTACAGTCGATTCCATGGAAGGCGGGACTCCGATGTCGTACGCGGATGATTTTTATGACTACAGTGGCTATGGCTTTGGCGATACGCGGGACGGAATTCTTCTGCTGATCAGTATGGAAGAAAGGGACTGGTACATATCCACAACAGGTTATGGCATAACGGCAATCACGGACGCGGGGCGGGAATATATCTCAGAGAAATTTGTATCGGATCTGAGCGAAGGCGACTATGCGGCGGCGTTCACAAGCTTTGCAAATCTCTGTGATGATTTCATATCCCAGGCAAAGACCGGGGAGCCATACGATGTTGGCAATCTGCCGGGCGATACTTTGTATTTTCTGGCGGGGACTTTCATCATATCCTTTGCGGCGGCATTTATCATAGCGCTGATTGCGACGGGGATTATGAGAGGAAAGCTCAAAACAGTGCATTATCAGTCCGCAGCGGACAATTATGTGAAACAGGGCAGTATGCAGCTGACGAAAAAAAATGACCTGTTTCTTTACAGGCATGTGGACCGCAGGAAAAAACCGGAAAATGACAGTTCAGACAACTCAAACACAACAGGGAGCGTAGGCGGTTCCCAGACGCATACCTCTTCTTCCGGCACGACACATGGCGGCGGGGGAGGGAAATTTTGACCGGCTAAAGGACAGGGAGGAGAGGGGGATTACAGGAGATGAGAAGTATCTTAAGCGGGCGGAAGCCGCCCGCTGACTCAAGGGGCAAGCTCTGAATCAAAATGCCGTATTACTCTGCAGGGGTTTCCGGCGGCAACGCAATTTGCCGGAACAGAGCGGTTTACCACACTTCCGGCTCCTATCACGCTGTTTTCGCCAACGGTTACTCCGGGCAGGAGGATACAGCCTCCGCCAATCCACACATTGTTTTTGATTTCGATGGGACGCGCGTAAGTTTTGAAAAATGTCGTCCGGCGCTCTTTCCAGTCCGGTATAAGCCGCTCCTGCGGTAATACCGGATGGGAGGAGGTATAAAACTGCACGTTCGACGCGATCAGCACCCTGTTGCCGATATGGATTGGCCTGTTATCCACAAAGGTGCAGTTCATGTTGATAATGACATCATTTCCCAAAAAGATATTTTTTCCATAGTCACAATGAAACGGGGTGTCAATTGCTACGTTTTCGCCCATACTTCCCAGGAGTTTTCCAAGAATAGCACTCCTCTTTTCCGTATCACCGTAATCGGAAAAACAGTATTCCCGCGTTAATTCTCTTGCCAGGGCAATTTGCCTTAAAGTGTCGTTGTCTGCTGTTTCCAGAAAGTCGCCTGCTTCATAATACATGTTTTTTCCTCTTTCTTTCCATAAGATTTTGGTGTGAGTATCATTATAATGCAGGTCTCAGAGGAAAAATACTTTGTTTCCGCCTCTATATATCACTATTCTGCCATTTTCTCCGATATTCCAGTGGCGTACAGTGCGCATATTCCCGAAAGGTTTTTCCAAAATGGCTGCTGCTTCCCAGACCGCAGGCATGGCTGACAAAGGTAACAGGTTCACGGCCTTCTGCCAGCATCCGGCAGGCTTTCTGCAGGCGGTAGTTTTTTATATATTCCGCAGGCGTCATGTGGAGACAGTCATGGAAGACCCGGAAACAGTCCCTCTCGCTCAGATAAGCCGATGCCGCAAGCTCCGGTATTGTGATTTTTTCAGGATAATGCTCGTGGATATAGACCATCATCATTTTTATCTTTTCGCTGTTTTGGCTGCATTTCCTGCCCTTTTCCGGCAAAGGCCGGGCCTGCTCAGACAACAGCAGCCATATTTCAGACATTGCCTCGCGCAGTTTTATCTCATAACCAAATTCATTGCCCGTAAAGTCAAAAGCTTTCCGAATAAGTTCCAGTATCTCTTTCTGTGCCGGATTTTCCGGAAATAACGGTATTATTTCGATCTGCGGCGCAGATATGACCGGGGAGATGTATTTTTCGTGTATCCTGCTTCCCTGCCCTCCGGCAAGCATGGCAGCGTCAAAGATATGAAGGAGCTGAATATTTTGCTCCCGGTGGGAAATGGCTCTGGTCATGTGAAGTATATTGGAATTAACCATACCGCCGCTGCCTGCCGGAAAGAGTATTTTTTCTTTTGGAGTGTTGTATTCAAGGGCGCCGCTTTCCATATAAAAAAGCTCTACCGCCCTGTGCCAGTGCCACGGAACGGACCGCCCCATGTATTGGTCCAGCTCTGCCCTTGAAGCAATATAAGGAAAATCCTCTGTAAAACCGGGAAGCAATTCTTCCTTGCTGCCTGTATGAAACAGGATATTGGTGATTTTTTTCATTTTTCCCCCATTAATCTGATTATGCGATGCGGATTCCTGAATTTAATATACAAAGCAACGGGAGAGACGTCAATATCGGAAGGAAATCAGTGTGCGGGCAAAGAAGCGGCCGGTCAGATGATGATATAAATTTGGCCGGGTTGTTAATAAATGTAACGTAATTGCCGATATAAGTAAGGAAAAGAGGTTGCCATTTTGAGGAAATGAGTATAAAATGGTTATAGCAGGTGACTAATGTATAATTGTGAGGAGTGATGAGAATGGGTATCAGTATTAACGTAAATAAGAACCAGAATGATTATTCTTATCTGTTCCAGGGCCTTTCATCCAGTGGCGGCACAGCGGCGAACCTGAATTTCCTTTCAGATTATGCCAGCATCAAGAACGGCAGCTATGGCAAGCTCATGAAGAGCTATTATGGTACGGCGAAAAGCTCAGCTTCTGCCGCATCCAGTGCGAAAAGCAACTCCGGCAATGTCCTTGACAGGATTCTGGATGAGAAGAAGAACCCGAAGGTTTCCAGGGAGGCACAGGAGGCAAATGCCAGTCTGACCACAGGGCTTTCGACTTTGAAGACTTCTGTTTCTGCTCTGCAGAACGATAAAACTTATACGGACACGGCGAATGGCCAGAGCGCAGCAGACAAGGTAGTTTCCGCGATGAAAGCTTATGTGTCGGATTACAATAACGTTGTGACTGCGGCTAAGGGCTCCACACTGGCGAATAAGACAGCATATGTAGCCAATATGATGAGCAGTACGGCCAGGAATGCAGATAAGCTTGCGGAAATCGGCGTTACCATTAATGGAAACGGGACGCTTGAGCTCAACGAGGCTAAACTGAAGGAGGCAGGAATCTCCAAAGTGCAGGATTTGTTTTCTCCCGGGGATGTTATGAGCTATGGCTCTACTGTTGCGTCGCGGCTTCAGTTTGCCGGAGCTTCTTCTGCTACGGGCACAACAGACAGCGCGGAGACAGCAGGCAAAACCGCTACCGGTGCAGCGGGAGTCAAGGCAGACGGCAAAGCGCTTGCAGGCGATGCATTGTATGAGATGATTAAGGATAAGGATGGCAACGAGAAATATGACATCGACAAGATTTTCTCCACGGCAAAGAGCTTTGTAAACAACTACAATAAGATGTTTGACGCGGCTGAATCCAGTACCAATTCCGGCGTACTGTCTAATTTGTCCTATATCAGAGAGAAAACGGCACGCAGTGCAGGCTCCCTTGAGCAGTTTGGAATCAGCGTGGACAATAAGGGCAGAATGCAGATTGATGCGGACACATTTAAGCAGTCAGATATGTCTGAGGTACAGGCATTTTTCAAGGATTATGGTTCTTCCATTGCAACGAATGCATCACTGGTAGATTTTTATATGTCTACGCAGGCGAATGCCGCCAACGGTTATACGGCTGATGGTGAGTACAATGTTCAGGGAAGCGCCCGTTATGCGGATTGGATGTAATCTGTATAAAGAAAAATAAGAACATAAAGGATGTGAATCCACCGGAATTCAGGTTGGTGGATTCACATCTTTTTTATGCGCAGGGGCGCATAAGGAAGTTTGCTGCCAAGGCAGCATGCGCCCCGCGCGGCGAGCAGGGCAAAATCTTCCCTGCTCGATTGCATAGGCCCTGAGCTTTCAGGAGATAAAGATGCATTCACATCCTGTTTGTTCCAGGAATTCTCTTGACGCTTTGGTCAGGCTTTCGCAATCCACAGTACTCTCAGCCTTCATTTGGAGAATTCTGCGTTCCGGGAGATAGGAAGGATTTTTGGTTAATGAAATTTTATATTCCAGGCAAAGAAGCTGTGCAATCTTAAATAATTCGTTCTGGTTTATTTTATCGGCTATGCTGATACACCAGCCGGTTTGGTCGGCAAGAGCCTGGAGCTGCTTACGATATCTGCGGCCGACAGAGGGAGAGATAAAGCCAAGCTCCAGATATTTTCCCTCGGAATTTTCCTTTAGGCTTTTTTTATCCGGTCTGTGCGGAAGGGCCTCAAAGGTCTGGTCAATACAGAAAAATGCCAGATTTTGCTCGACTTTTTGGGCAGACTGGCTGCGGGGATAGAAAATGTTCTCCGCTTTTTCGGAAACAGGCGTATCCAGGGAAGGCGAGGATTGGGAATGAAGCTGCGCTCCGTTGACAGAAAGACTCCATCCGGTAGTGGAATAAAATTTTTCTGCTGCCTCACGGTCACTGCCGTGTAATTCGCCGGATAGGGAGACGACGTAATTTTTCCTGTCCACATGATAGGAAATTTTGTTAATTCTGTTTCCAAATAGTGATGAGAGCAGGAAGGATGCCGCATTGTGGTTGGTGGATGGATTCATTTGCATGGTCCAGCCGGAGGCTTCTTTAAAGGCAGCGGCGGCAGCTTCAAACTCCTTCAGGTTTTGAGCATCCGGAAAATCAAATTGTAGGAGAATCTCCCGGCGGTCATTGTGGTAGCTGATCTTTCGGTAGGGAAATCCTTCAAACTCCTTCTCAACCTTTGCTGAGAGCTCTTGCTGGGTCAGCTCTTTGGGAGATAACAGAGCAGAGAGCTCTTCTGGAGTATTGGCATTCCAGAGAAACAGACGTTTGGCATCAGGGGCAAAATAGCAGCTCCCGGAGAGGGCATTTTGCATGGATTGCAGAGTGTCGTCATCAAATGTTGCTTTGCCATACCAGATATGGGCAAGCTGGGAGATGGAAAAATGCTTTCCCTGGTAGTGACTTTGCCAGTATTCCCAGAGAAGTTTTTCATCCGCAGGTGTGTAGGGAGCCTCTTTTTGAAGGGTAAAAGCAGGGTGAAAGAGAGCCTGTTTTCTTTTGCTGCGGAGAGAAAACTCATAGGACTGTCCGCATTCGGGAAGATAAACCTGTCTGCGGTAATCCTGACCTGCCAATTCTTTCCCAAGCTCTTCCATGGCATCCCGGCTGCCGTGAACAAGATAAATGTGTCGGGGGGAAAGGCGCTCTAACAGGCTCAGGATTTCAAGCTTATCTCCATGGGCAGAAAGTCCTACCTGTTCAATACGGCATTTTACGGGGACAGTATTCCCGTTTAGAGATAACCTTCCATCTGTCGGGTTTTCTAAGAGATTGAGGAGCTGACGCCCGGGAGATTCCTCATCCTGATAGCCGGTGATGATGATGCAGGCATTTTCGGAACCGGCAAGATGCGTGGCATACTGGACGCTGGGGCCTCCGGTGAGCATACCGGAGCTGGAAAGGAAAATGGCAGGCTCACTGCCAGATAAGAGTTCTTCTCTCTTTTGGGCAGGCATAACCGCTTGTATTTCTTTGGTGTAAAAGGGTTCGTTACCCTTTTGAATGCGCTTTCCCAGCGCATTTTTTAAATAAGTGGGATTACGGGTATACATAATATTGATATCCCTGATCATACCGTCCACATAGACGGGCACGGCCGGAAGCTCCTGGTTTTGGATTGCTGCGCGGAGAATCAGAAGAACTTCCTGTGCGCGTCCGAGGGCAAAAGCCGGAATCAGTATTTTTTTCTTTTGCAGGATACATTCTTTTACCAGCTCGACCAGGCGTTTTTCTTCCAATTGTCTGTTGGCGTGGAGACGATTTCCATAGGTGGTTTCCACAATAGCGATATCCGGGCGCAGCTTTGGGATGCTGATTCCCTCAATAGTGCGCTGAGAAAAGGCAGAAAAATCTCCGGAATAAAATAGGGTTCCTTCTTCTGTGACCAGGTAAATGCAGGCTGCCCCGGCAATATGCCCTGCCGGATAAAAGGTCAGAGTAAAACCTTCAAAAATCGGAAAGGGTGTCTGATAACCCAAAGGGCGGATTCGATTCAGCATAGCCAGAACGTCAGGTTCGGAATAATACGGAATCTCTCCCTCCCGGTTATTCATAATCTTTAAGCTATCGTATAAAAGGACCCGCGTCAAATCAGCACTCATAGCAGTCATATAGACAGGAGCATTTGGATATGCCTTGCTGACTAACGGGAGTGTTCCGATGTGATCCATATGTGCATGACTGACAAGAATAGCATCTACGCCGCCCTGCTCCTGCAGAGTTTGAAAGTCAGGGAGAGGATCTTTGGACCCTGATTGTCGTATGCCTGAATCCATCAGGATTCCTTTTCCTGCGATTTTGAGATAAATACAGCTTGCGCCGATTTCCATGGCTCCGCCGAGAAAATGAAGGTTCATTGATAAGATTCCTTTCAGTGATGGTATTCTTTCATTTTATATGATGGGGGATAAAAATACAAGTTTTAGAGAAGGTATTCAGTTTAAGAATAGCAGTGCATAGAAAATAAGTATTTGCGATTTACAGCTTTCGCTAATATAATGATGCTATGAATGGATAGATTTTAACAGGCCAAAATCGAAAAGGAGAGATCAGACATGATTTATAAGGAATTTCAGGGAATGCACTTGTCGGCATTGGGGCTGGGAGCCATGCGCCTGCCTGTAATAAACGGAGATGATGGCAAGGTTGATGCTGCCGCTGTCAGGGAGATGGTGGACTATGCCATGGAGCATGGAATCAATTACTATGACACTGCGTGGGGATACCATGACGGAAATTCAGAGACAGAGATTGGGAAAGCGCTTTCAGGGCATACACGTGAGAGCTTTTATCTGGCGGATAAATTTCCGGGCTATGACCTGTCTAATATGCCGAAGGTAAAGGAAATCTTTGAGGAGCAGTTGAAGAAATGCGGTGTGGAATACTTTGATTTTTATCTCTTCCACAATGTGTGCGAGATGAATATAGAAGCGTATCTGGATGATGAGAAGTATGGCATTTTCTCTTACCTTATGGAGCAGAAGAAAAATGGACGTATCCGTCATCTTGGCTTTTCCGCTCACGGAAGCCGTGAGGTCATGAAACGGTTTTTAGATGCCTATGGACAATCTATGGAGTTTTGCCAGATTCAGCTTAATTATGTGGACTGGACTTTCCAGGATGCCAGGGCAAAGGCAGAGTTGCTTCACTCTTATCATATCCCGGTATGGGTGATGGAGCCGCTAAGAGGCGGACGGCTGGCAAGGCTGCCAGAAACCGAGGCGGAGAAATTAAAGAGCCTGCGTCCCGATGAGACGATACCTGCCTGGGCATTCCGCTTTTTGCAGAGTATCCCTGACGTAACAGTTACACTCTCGGGAATGTCCACCCTCCGGCAGTTGCAGGAAAATATCGCTACTTATGAAACAGAGCGGCCTCTTTCCGGGGAGGAAATGGAAACGCTGCTGGCCGTTGCGGATGGAATGCTGGGAAATGCACTGCCCTGTACGGCCTGTCGTTACTGTACCAGCCATTGCCCGAAGGGGCTTGATATCCCTATGCTTCTGGAGCTTTACAATGAGCATACCTTTACGGGCGGCGGGTTTATTGCTCCTATGGCACTGATGGCACAGCCCAGGGAGAAGCATCCATCCGCCTGCATCGGATGCAGAAGCTGTGAGAAGGTATGCCCTCAGCAAATTAAGATTTCTGAGGCGATGGCAGCTTTTGCGGGATTGCTTGCTTAAAGAAGCAAGCGGTAACTTTTCATACATGCAGGGGGTGATCGTCAGGAAAAATTCCCACATTTAACATTTCTTTAAAAAACCTCAAACAAAACTTAAACACCAGCGTGATATAGGTTAAAGTAAAAAACAAAAGGGGAAGGGCGGTATAAGCATGGAACGGATAAAAAAGTCATTAAAGAGAATCTTCTTTCTGCCGCCAGTTCCCACCCTGATAATCTCGGTTCCGGCTTATCTGCTTGTTATTTATGCACTGTCAGGGGAAATTGTGAATCCGGCGGCGGTCTATCTTTCATATCTGTTATCTGCTTATGCGCTTATCATCACAGTGACAGGAATGATACGTGTGGTGCGCCTTGTACGGCGGGGCATGGATAAAAATCCGCTTGTGAGAAAAATGCTGGACAATCCTCTGGTTGACAGGTATCTGAAAGAAGATTTGTTTCGGGCGGAGGCCGCCCTGTATCAGGGATTTTTCATCAATCTTCTGTATGCCGGGATAAAAATGTTTACAGGGATTTTTTATCGGTCAGTCTGGTTTATTACACTGGCGGTATATTATATCCTTCTTGCCCTTATGCGGGCTTCTTTGCTTAATTACGTGAGAAGCGCCGGCAAAAATAAGGTTTCCGAATGGAAGAGATACCGCTTATGCGGGATTATTCTGCTGTTTATGAATATTGCGCTGACAGGTATTGTTATTCTTGTGGTGCATCAGAACAGCGGATTTGAATATCCCGGAATGCTGATCTATGTTATGGCAATGTATGCATTTTATGCGGCGATTACGGCAGTGCGGAATGTGATAAAATTCAGAAGATATGGAAGTCCTGTTATGTCTGCGGCGAAGGTCATCAGCCTGACGGCGGCGCTGGTGTCCATGCTTTCGCTGGAAACGGCCATGCTGACCCAGTTTGGAGCAGCCAATGATCCCATGTTCCGGCAGATTATGACTGCCTCAACGGGGGCGGGGATCAGCTTAATTGTAGTCGGAATGGCAATATTTATGATTGCGCGTTCTGCGAAGCAGCTGAAACGGATGGAGACAGAGGAAGCCTTTTTAAGATAATATGAGCGATGGCCTCCGGACTTTCCGGACAGCCATTTTGAATCCACTGGCTCAAAACCGCAAGGAAGCCTGCCTTGAAAAAGGTGAAGTGATACCATGATTCAGCTTCATCCGACACGCCAAGGCTTTGGATATAAGGATGGCTCCAGTCTTTCCATAGAAGAGAAAAGCTTTCATCCGCGCTGCGTCTGTAATGGTTGAGGTAAATGTCGAAGAAATCCCGGTGCTCTTTGACATAGGAAATCATTTTGGCAAGAAGAGCTTCCGTCAGAAAAAAGTCCATGGGGCTATCGGCATCCCTGAAAAGAGCGGCGATATCCTGCATCATGCGCTGTCCCATTTGATCTACCAGATCATTGATGTCAAGGTAATGAGCGTAAAAAGTCGAGCGGTTAATGCCCGCATGGTCACAGATGGCGCGGATTGTCACCCGGCGGATATCGGTGGTTTTGGCAAGCTCCAGTAATGTTATCTGTATCAGGTTTTCCGTATCTTTGTATCGTTGATTGTTTTTGGTGTTCATAAAGTCTCCTTTTAACATAAGGATGTCAGGCTAAGCCCGGCATCCTTTGTCGGCATAAGGACAATTTGCAAAGCTTGCTGTCCGCCGTTTATTAAAACAACACATGTAGAAATATTGATGGTGGAAATGGCAGGTTGTCACCATTATAATATAGACATAATAAATAAACAAGTGTTGGAATAAAAAATAAGGAGAGGATGAAGGCGATGAAAGATATTTTGGCAGGCAAATGTTTTGACAGCAGGATCCGTTCGGAAAAAATCGAAAAGAAGGAAAAGTATCTGGGTCATTTCCTCGGCCCGGTCAGTGTCATATTGATGAATGCGATACTGTCCAACTACCTTAACGTTTACTATACGGATGTGCTGGATATCAGCGGGATATGGGGAGGTCTTTTCATAGGGGCATTTCCGGTTGTGGCAAAGGCTCTGGATGTGCTGACCTTCATTTATATGGGGCGTGTGGTGGATGGCACGGATTCAAGGCAGGGGAAGGCCCGGCCATGGATTCTTTTGTCGGCGCCCCTGCTTGTGATCAGCATGGTACTTTTGTTCGTGGTTCCTGCAGGGAATGAAAACGTGACGGCGATATGGATATTCTTAAGCTATACCCTGTTTTATGCAGTTGCCTATACCATGTACAGTACCGCCCATACCCTGCTGGTTCCACTGGCCACCCATGACGAGACAGAGCGTGGGAAACTGTCTTTGGTGGCGAACACGCCCAATATGGCGGCGGGGATGCTGATTGCCATTCTGTTTCCCTGTCTGGTGGTTCCCATAATAGGCGTAAACCGCGGCGCGTGGATGGGAATCATGCTGGCAGTTGCAGCCATAGCTTTTCCCATGATTCTGATGGAATACTTCTTTACAAGGGAGCGGGTGACGGAAGAAAAGGAGAGCGGGGTGAGAGCAGAAGAGAAAAAGCTTTCCTTAAAGAAGCAGCTTAAGTGCTGCCTGAAAAGCAGAAGCTGGGTGGTTCTGATGATTTATGTGATCGTGCTGCAGCTGGTGAATGCTCTGTTCAGCGCAGGCACCTTTTATTACTTCAACTGGGTGCTGGGAAGCTATAATGACGGCTACACACAGGCACTGTTTTATGCGCTCGGGCAGGCGCCTCTCGGGATTGGTATTATTTTCTGTACCCCCGTTTGCCGGAAATTCGGCAGGCGCAACGCCATGATGGGAGGTTTCCTTCTGTCTGTGGCCGGAGTGGCGCTTTGTCTGTTTGCACCGGGAAATCTGGCAGTTGTCCTGACAGGGCAGGTGATCCGCACGGTGGGACTGATTCCGTCGAATTTCATGATATCAAGCCTATTGGGGGATGCGCTGGATGATGTGGAGAGAGTAAGCGGCGAGCGGTGCGACGGTTTTTCGTCCTCAGTGTATAACTGCATTGTGACAATGGCATCCGGGATAGCGCTTTGTATTTTTAACTATGGAATTACCTTTCTCGGGTATCAGGCCCCCGGGACATCTGTGATTCCGGTGCAGAATGCTGCGGTTCAGAATTTTATGATATTCTGCGTGATTGGGGTACAGGCAGCTGCCTATCCGCTGATTTTTGGGTTGCTGTTCTTCTTCAGGAATGACAGGATAAAGCGCGGAATGTGATTTTATCACGAAAGCCCCTGTAAATGCAGCTTCCGCATTTACAGGGGCTTCCTTAGGGGGAGGATATATCCTCAAAGAGGACAAATCCTCGAAGAGGATAAGTATTTCATTTATCTTTCGTAAAACGAATCGCATTTACGATTCCTGTCTGCGGCTTCCCGCTGTGGTTATCCCACATGATCAAAGGAGGGGGTTCCATTGACTATTAGTATTATTACCCGGAAAATGGCTGCTATTCATTCTTCCGAATTAATTTCGATGTAGGAATTCCCTGAAAACAGTGGGCTGGCGGATATGGGTAAAAATAAATCGCCATCAAAA
>ERZ808046.554-NODE-554-length-29299-cov-16.084833_pt1 | contig 29299 bp, 30 predicted proteins | sample MGYA00380196_ERZ808046 | MGnify/ENA primary metagenome ERZ808046 (study PRJEB31490, sample SAMN06133421) | mouse gut metagenome | isolation source: Z6_2 | host: mice | place: China: Chengdu | collected 2015-05 ...
ATGACGAGCAAAAGCCCCGTGCGTTCTGCCGAGGACGTGGACGAGGTCGCCCTCTCTTTTGCGGAGGTGAAAATGCTGGCTACGGGCGACGAGCGTTTCAAGGAAAAAATGGATTTGGATATGCAGGTAGCGAAGCTCAAAGTCTTGAAGCAGAGCTATCTTTCCGAGCATTACGACCTTGAAGACAGGATACTGAAGCATTACCCGCAGGAGATTAAAGACTATGAGGAACGTATTACAGCTTATGGGAATGATGCGGAGATTGCCAGTCAGCATAAGCCGCAGGGCGAGGACAAGTTCTGCCCCATGACCTTAAAAGGCGTGACCTACAAAGAAAAAGCGGACGCAGGTGAGATGCTCCTTGCTATCTGCAAGGAAAATCCTCTGTCACAGCCGATAGAAATCGGCAGCTACCGTGGTTTTCAGATGGAGGTTTTCTATGATACTGTCACTGCCCACTATTGTCTGAACCTCTGCGGAATGAGAAAATATAAGGTGGATTTAGGAACGGATGCCCTCGGCAACCTCACCAGAATTGAGAATGAGATTGCCAAGCTCCCTGCCCGACTGGAAGCCGCCAAGACGAGAAAGGAGGAAACCATCGCACAGCTTGAAACCGCAAAAGTTGAGGTTGAGAAACCGTTCGCTTTTGAAAATGAGCTGAAAGAAAAGACGGAAAGGCTGAACGCCCTCAATATCGAACTGAATCTGAATGAAAAGGACAACGCTGTTATTGACGATGAGCCAGAGCAGAACGATGAGCCGGCAGAGAAAAAAAGTGAGGACAGGGAGAGGTAAAATCCCAGTTTGCACATTTGTATTGCTTTATTTTGGGCAGTATAATAAGTGACGGTAAGAAAAAGTCGGAGGTGAGGAAGAATGTCTGATGCGTTCAGATTTGAAACTTTTGTAGATGTCCACAGCAATATCTTTAATGAATACCTCGGCTCTGTCATAGCAAAGCTGTCCAGAGAAAACGAGGAATACCGTGCCATAAGAGCCGAGATTGAGAGCCTTTATGAAAAATATCCGAAAGTCTTAGGCGTGTTTGACACGGAAACATCGGCGGAACTGACCGAAGAAGAATGTGCGGCACTCATTAAAGTGATGGAACTTAGGAACAAACTCACGGATATGGAGATGCAGTCGGTCTACTTCCGTGGCTGTTATGACAGCGTTGGGTATCTAAAAAAGGCAGGGATTTTATAACGGATTGACCGAGGAAAAGGCGGTGTTGGCGTGTAGCTGATGCCGTCTTTTATGAAACAGGCTAGAGGTAGAAAAGGTTATAGTTGTGTGTTATAATCAAACAAGTTATAGGAATGAAGAATTGAAATAGCATTTGAAAAATATGATAATAAAATTAAGTAGAGTGATAAAAGGAGAGAGTGTATGTATTGTGATGAAATTGAAAGTGTTATTGCAGAGTATTTGAGAAATCCTAGAGAAGAGTATGCTGTTATGATTGATGGAGATTGGGGTTCGGGAAAAACATATTTTCTTACTCATTCTTTAATGAAAATAATGGAGACTATTGATATTGGAAAGGACAAAAGAAGAAAGTATGCCTATGTTTCTCTTTATGGGGCGAAATCTATTGATGAAGTATCTAAAGAAATAGTATTTCAATATTTTGGAAAGAAACACAATAAAAAAATCAAGACCGCTGATACTGTAATGGAGACAGCAAGTAATATTCTTACAGCTTCACTAGGGGCAGTTAATATTGATTTGTCAAAAATAAGAGATACGTTGGCGAAAATAGATATAAACAATTGGATAATCTGTTTCGATGATTTAGAAAGGTGTTGTCTATCTGTAAATGAAATATTGGGATATATAAATCGTTTGGTTGAACATAACAAATGTAAAGTTATAGTATTAGCAAATGAAAAGGAAATTGGAAAAATAAGCTTAAATCAGAGGTTAGAGGAGAAGTATAAAGTAGTACTCACGGGAAGAAAATTACTGTTGGACAAAGAAGAAAATTCTAATGGGAATAATACTGAGCAAGGAATTGATATTAGAAAGTTACAAAAAGAAATAAAAACACTTTTTAATGAAGATATATTGTATAAATCAATAAGAGAAAAGGTAATTGGTTTGACAATTAAGTACGAACCTCAAATGGATGTTGTATATGACTCAATCCTATCAGATTATTGTAATGGAGAAACCTTTAAAAAGTATTTAGCGGAAAATAAGGCAAAGATTTTAAATTATTTTGAGAGCGAGGAATGTTTTAATTTGAGAACTCTTATTTCTGTTTTTGGAAGTATTCAAAAAGTCTACGATGAAATGATTCAAAATCAGTATGATACTGTAAAATATTTTGATAGAATTATGGATGCTTTTTTAGAATATATTGTTTTGCTAACTATTTATTATAGAAACGGCGGAAAGGTAAGAGATTTGAAATTAACAACCGAAATTGGCTATGTTCCTTTAGGACAAAATATTTTTAGACATACAAAAGGTTTTAAATTTTTGGAAAAGTATTGCACAACATTAAGTTTTTCAAAACAAGAGTTTTCAAATGCAGTATCCTTGTTACGTCAAGAATATGAGGAAGAAGAAAAAAAGTTTATAAAATCTAAAGCTGGTTTAGCACAGGCTTATGGAGATTTAGCATACTGGTGGGAAAAGGAAGATGAGGATGTTAAAAGGTTAATAGTACAGATGAAAGAAGAAATTGAACAGGATAAATATCCTTTTAATAGTTACCAAGGAATTATTAGTCAGCTAATGGTATTGGAAAAAAATCAATATGATGTGGGAGATATAAACGAATTAATTGATGTTATGAATCAAAATATAGAAAATTCGGATGAGATTGTTGACATAGAAAGGCATAGTTATACATTTGAAGATAGTCCGACATTACAACGGCAATATGAAGAATATATTGATAAACTTAAATTAAAAGCAGGTAATAAAAATCAGCTAATTAAATCTACGGAAGTATCACAATTTTTACTTTCTGATAATTGGACAAAAGAACTATTTGACTATTGTGATGCACATTTTAATGAATTTTTATCAAGATATGGTTTTATTGATTTGTTAGATACAAATGTTCTTATAGAAAAAATGAAGAACGCTTCAACAAAAGAACTGTATTTAATCAGAGATATTTTTAAAATAGTTTATAGAGCATCCAATATAAATGAGTTTTTTATGAATGATAAAGAGAAAATTAAGGAATTTCGAGAGGCGGTTGGGCAGATAAGCTTTTCTGGAATAAATAAACCTATGGCTCGCAAAGCATTAGAAAATTATTTAGATGATATAATAAAGCGTTTAGAAAAAGAAGAGAATATTTAGTATTAGAAAAATAAATATATGCATACCTTATGCTATTGCTTTCCAGTTTTTATTACATAGCCGAGAGGTTTTCATTAACGAAAATCCTCGGCTCATTTTATTTTCTGGAGGTGATTTTATTTATTGAGAAGCAGCAGACCCTATGTGCAGATTGACCCAGATGTGCTTGAGCGGGCAAGGCAGATAGACTTGCTTTCCTATCTTCGGGCTTATGAGCCGACCAATCTTGTCAAGGTCAAAGGCACAATAAACGTGTACTGTACCGCCGAGCATGACAGCCTAAAGATTTCCAACGGCAAATGGTACTGGTGGTCGAGGGGCTTCGGCGGCTATTCCGCCCTTGATTATCTGATGAAAGTTAAGGAATACGGCTTTGTAGAAGCCGTGGAAATCCTCACAGGGCAGACGATGGCGGACTGGAAACCGCCGCCCCCTGTCGTAAAAAAAGACGAGCCAAAGGTGCTGCTCCTGCCGCCGAAGAACAAAAATTGCGACAGGGTGACGGAGTATCTTTTCGGGCGTGGCATTGATTATCAGCTTATCCAAGAGTGCATTGCCGAGGGAATTATTTTCGAGAGTGCCGACTACCACAACGCTGTTTTTATTGGAAAAGATGAAAACGGAACGCCAAAATACGCCGCCTGCCGTGGCACAGTCAGCAGCTTCAAGCGTGACGCATCGGGCAGCGACAAACGGTATTCGTTTCGGCTTCTGGCGAGAGAGCCGTGTTCTTCGGTGCATTTATTTGAAGCCGCCATTGATTTACTCTCCTATGCCACCTATTTAAAGTGTGAGGGCAGGGATTATAAAGCGGAAAACCTGCTCTCTTTGTCGGGCGTGTATCAGCCAAAGAAAGAGATAAAAGACAGCAAAATCCCTGTTGCCCTCACGACTTTTTTGAAAGCAAACCCACAAATTAAAACTATATTTCTGCATCTGGATAAGGATAAGGCAGGTCGGTTATGTACCGCCGCCTTGAAAGAATTATTGCAGAAAGACTACCGAATCGTTGATGAACCGCCGCCAGTCGGCAAGGACTTCAACGATTTTTTAATGTCCTATCTGGGGATTGCAAGGCAGAAACATAGCCGTGAAAGGGGGGATGCCCGTTGATTGTCGGATGATTTTTTCTAATTGGAACAGCCAGACAGCAAAGAAAAATGGAAAAAGAAAGAGAGGAACTGCCATTGAAACAGTATGATGTTACGCTCACAGGTCACTTTGAAAAGACCGTTTCCGTCTATGCGGACAGCCACGAACAGGCGGCGGAAAAGTTAAAGATTATCCTGTTTGACACTAACCTTGTCCGCTTTTCTGATGAGGATTTTGTCTGCGGAGAAGCAGATATTAAGGATGAAAGTGAGGACGGAGATGAAGAAATGGAAACCGAGGGCGGGGGATTTGAGAATGAAGATTGTTCCGACTGTCCGTACTTCTGCCCTGTGTGTGGAGAATGTATGTATGAGGACGGATGTTAAAGACACGTCTTACCAAGCACTGAATTTGGTTATCCATCTGCCAATGGAAACAAAATTCGCTTGTTAGGGGACGTCCCCTAATACCCCGTGGAAAAGACCGCCGCCAGAGGACGGCAGGCAGAAAGGAGTTTTTTAAGGATGGGTAATTTTATATATTTTATCCTCGGCACAACGCTCGGCGGGATGTTTGGCGTTGCGTGCATGTGCGTGTTGCAGATTAACAGGCTGTCCGAGGGAAAGGGGGATGCAGATGCGGAAACGGAATGTGCAGATACTGTTCCGACTGACCGAGGAAGAAGCTGAATACCTCTGCTCCCTTGCGGAGAAGTCGGGACGCTCCAGACAAGCCCTGCTCCAGTCAATGGTCATGGGCTACCGTCTATGCGAGAAGCCAGACCCAGAGTTTTATAAAATCATGCGGGAGCTGTCAGCAATCGGAAACCGCATCAACCAGCTTGCGGCAAAAGCGAACGCCCTAAACTTTGTGGACACGCCGATGCTCTATGACGAAGCCAAGCGGTGGCGGGACTTTCGTCTGGACGTAAGCAGGCAATACCTTGTTCCGAGGAAGATGTCTGGCTGATGGCGGTCTGCGAAATCTGGGACGTAAAGGGCAGGCTCGACCACCCCATCGACTACGCCGAGAACCCAGAAAAGACCGCTAACCCCAAATACACGGCTGCGGACTTGCAGGCGATGGGCGATGTGATGAAGTATGCCACCAACGGCGACAAGACCGAGCAGCAGTTCTTTGTCACGGGCGTAAACTGTGAACCTGCCACTGCAAGGGACGAGATGATGATAGCCAAGCATCAGTGGAACGATGAGAGCGAGATTGTCTGCTACCACGGCTTCCAGAGCTTTAAGGCAGGCGAGGTCACGCCAGAGCAGGCACATGAGGTCGGCGTGAAGCTGGCGGAGAAGATGTGGGGCGACCGATTTCAAGTCGTTGTAGCCACTCACCTTAATACGGAATGCCTGCACAATCACTTTGTTGTCAACTCCGTTTCCTATGTGGACGGAAAGCACTATCACGATAACAAGAAGAATCTGCGGTTATTGCGTAAGCGTTCGGATGAATTGTGCCGTGAGTATTCCTTATCGGTCATTGAACACCCAAGCGGCAGGAAGAAGCCCTACGCTTTATACCAAGCCGAGAAGAACGGTCTGCCAACGAGGGACAGCGTGGCACGGCAGGCAGTGGATGAAGCAATCTCAAAATCATTCACGCTGAAAGACTTTGACCGTCAGTTGTCGGAAATGGGATACCGCATTAATTTCGACCCTAACAGAAAATACTGGACGATAATCGGGAAAGGGTGGCAAAGACCGAAGCGGCTCTACAAGCTCGGCAATGATTACACCAATGAAAGGATAACGGAACGCATACGGGAAAATTCCTATGCGGTCAAATTCCAGAGTTTTTCCAAAGAGCAGCCGCAGGTCAGAGTGTACCGTGTCCGTGGCTCTCTGAAAGACGCAAAAAAAATCGGCGGCTTGCGTGGGCTGTATCTCCATTACTGTTACAGGCTCGGCATTTTGCCAAAGAAGAAACAACAAAACTTTGCACGGCTTCACTATCTTCTGAAAGACGATTTAATGAAGATGGACGCCATCACAGATGAAACAAGGCTGCTCTGCCGCAACCACATTGACACGGCGGAGCAGCTTTTATCCTATAAAGGCTCTCTGGAATCCGAGATGCAGGAGCTGACCGAACAGCGTAAGGGGCTTTACTCCCAGAGCCGCAAATCAGTCGGCGAAGAAAAAGAAGCGGTCAAGGCTCGATTGTCGGAAATCACGGGGCGGCTTAAAACAATCCGAAAGGAGGTCAGATTGTGCGATGGTGTCCTTGCCCGAAGCGATACCATCAAGGAGAAGTTACAGACCATACGGGCAGATGAAAAAGAACAGAAAGGAAAGGAGCTGATGAAGCATGAACACAGGCGGCGAAGCGGCAGAGCAAATCGTAAGGATGAGCTTGGAGGGATTTGAGGTCGCAGCCAAAATCACGGGGGCGGGTGCGAAGAATATCGCCATCCTGCTTTATTCTATTCTGAAAGAGGAACAGAAAACCAAAGGAAAGGCAAGGCTCACAAATATGCTACGCTCTGGAAAGGAGCTGAAAGTCTTTACCGTAAAAAGCGGCGACTTGAAGAAGTTCACGCAGGAAGCGAAGAAATACGGCGTACTCTACTGCGTTTTGGCAGACCGTGGGAACAAAGACCCCAATGCGGAGGTGGATGTGATAGCCCGTGCGGAGGACGCATCGAAAATCAGCCGCATCGTGGAGCGTTTCAACCTTGCGTCGGTGGACGCCGCTTCTATCGTGACCGAAGCGGAGAAATCAAAAGGTACAAAGACCAAGCCGAAAGATGCCAAGACCGCAGGAGAAAAAGACGCAGGGACAAAGGACGGTCAGCCAGAGCCAGACATCGGCGTGCAGGAAAAAGCGGAGAAAGACAGGCTCATGGACGCTTTGATGGGCAAGCCTGTCCAGAAAGAGGAGAACGCCCCAAACCCCTCATTGGCAAAGACAGAAAAATCCCCTCTGTCCGAGCCTACCTCAGAGCAGCAAAGGAAGTCCGCAGAGGGGGCTACTATGACTAAGGCGGAGAAGCCGTCAGTCAGGGAAGAACTGCGGAAGATAAAGGAGAGCCGCAAAGGGCAGGAAGCGTATGTTTCCCCTGCAAAAGAGAAATCTTCCGACAGGGCAAAGAAACCGACCGCAGGAAAGACGGAGCATAAACAGCCCCAGAAGCGGAAACGCAAACCAAAATCGAAAGGAGCAAGATAGCTATGAGTATCTATGATGTATTCAGCGGCGGCAGCAGAGCCTTTAACAAAGAGGAATGGGCTGCCCAAAAGCAGGAGCAGCGGAAAGAAGCCTATGAGCTGATTGACACGACCTGCCAAGAGATGATGGCGGACGGCGGTGCATTTCAGCAGTACCTTGACGTGCAGGGGCATTTTGACCGCTACTCCGTCAACAACGCCATTTTAGTATCGGCACAGATGCCCGAAGCGACACAGTTAAAAGACTACGGCAGTTGGAAACAGAGCCGTGTCTATGTGGATAAGGACGCACAGAAAGTGACCATCCTTGAGCCAGGGAAAGAGTATCAGCGTGACGATGGTTCAAAAGCTGTCGGATATAACGCAAAAGTAGTCTATGACGTTTCCCAGACCTCGGCAAAGGACAGGCAGCAGCCGCAGGAGCAGAAAACCATGCGGGAGCTTGTGTCGGCGATGATTGACGCAAGCCCCGTTTCTTTTGTTCCAGTTGATGACCTTGAGCTGCCTGCGTTCTATGACAGCTCACAGCAGACCATCTTCATCAAGACGGGGCTTTCCGAGGAACAGCTTTTTGTCAGCATGGCAAAGGAAGTGTCGGCGGCGGTCTTTGACTTCAAGCATAAGGAGAGCCGTGATGATTCCGATTTCAAATCGTTCTGCGTTGCCTATATGGTAAGCTCCCGTTACGGCGTGGACACCAAAGGCTTTCACTTTGACAAGCTCCCGAAAGAATTTGAGGGCATGGAAACGCAGGCGTTCAAGGGGGAGCTTGGCTCGATGCGTGACGTCCTCGGAGAAATCCAGTCGGATATGTATAAGAGCCTTGAAAAGAACAAGCCGCCCAAATCCAAAGAGCAGGAACGCTAATCGGAGGTGCAGCCTATGAAAGAAGAACGATACCACTTGGCATTGGATAAATATGATAAAAATATTGTCCTCAACGCCCTCAATACCCTGCGGACGCAGCAGATACAGGAGGAACGCCCCACCGAGCCTGTTGACGAACTGATAAGCAGGGTGGCATACGCCCCGACCAAGAAAGTAAAGGTCGCCCCATGCAGATGCCATGAAGAACGGTGACGATTACAAGGCGGGCTTAATCCTCTCTCTTTGTGGAATCGTACCTGTTGTGTGGCTTGCCCTGCTGACAGCCCCTTATGTCAGCGGCGGCATCGTGGAGATAATCGGTAACTTATCCGCAGCAATCGAGAATCCGTTTTCCATAGCGGTGTGTAAGGACAGCATGAAAACTGTCCTTTTTTTTCTGATTGCCTACGGTATGGGAATCGGCGTTTATTTCTCCACACGCAGGAACTACCGTAAGGGGGAGGAACACGGCTCTGCAAAATGGGGCAACGCAGGTACGCTCAATAAAAAGTACCGAGATAAAAACGCATCGGAAAACAAGCTGCTGACCCAGAGCGTTCGCATCGGGCTTGACGGGAAGAAGCACAGGAGGAACTTAAATATCCTTGTGGTGGGGGGCTCTGGTGCAGGAAAGACCAGATTTTTTTGCAAGCCCAATGTCATGCAATGTAACACATCAATGGTAATCTTAGACCCGAAAGGCGAGATTGTCCGTGACACGGGAGGGCTGCTTGAGAAGAAAGGCTATGAGGTGCGTGTCCTCGACCTTATCAATATGCACAGAAGCCATTGTTACAACCCGTTTGTCTATCTTCGGAATGATAATGATGTGCAGCGGTTGGTAACGAATTTATTTAAGGCGACCACGCCAAAAGGAAGCCAGTCGCAAGACCCGTTCTGGGACACGGCGGCGAGTATGCTGCTCTTATCCCTCGTGTTCTATCTGAAATACGAAGCCCCGCCAGACGAGCAGAATTTCCCGATGGTAATGGAGCTTTTAAGGGCGGGCGAGGTAAGGGAGGACGACGACAGCTATGTAAGCCCGCTTGACGAACTGTTTGACCGTCTGGAAATGGTGAACCCAGAGCATATCGCATTAAAGTATTACAGAGATTATCATTCTGGTTCGGCAAAGACGCTAAAGAGCATCCAGATAACCCTTGCCGCACGGCTTGAGAAATTCAATCTGGAAAGCCTTGCATCTTTGACCGCCACGGACGAGCTTGATTTGCCGTCTTTGGGCGAGAAGAAAGTCGCCTTGTTTGCTCTGATACCAGACAACGACACCAGTTTTAATTTTCTGGTAAGTATTCTTTATACGCAGCTATTCCAACAGCTATTTTATCTTGCCGACCATAAGTACGGCGGGAGCCTGCCTGTCCATTGCCAGTTTATCATGGACGAATTTGCGAACGTCAGTTTGCCCGATGACTTTGACAAGATACTGTCGGTTATGAGGTCAAGGGGCGTGTCCGTTTCGATTATCCTGCAAAATCTGGCACAGCTCAAAGCATTGTTCGAGAAACAGTGGGAAAGCATCGTCGGGAACGCCGATGAGTTCCTCTATCTCGGCGGCAATGAGCAGAGTACCCATAAGTTTGTGTCGGAGCTTTTAGGCAAGGCGACCATCGACACCAACACCCACGGGAAAAGCTCTGGACGGAGCGGGAACTATTCGACCAACTACCAGATTTCGGGGCGTGAGCTTTTAACCCCAGACGAAGTGCGTATGCTTGACAACCGCTACGCACTTCTTTTTGTGCGTGGGGAACGCCCCGTTATGGATTTAAAGTATGACATCTTGAAACATCCGAACGTGAAACTGACCGCCGACGGAGGGAAACCGCCGTATATCCACGGCGAGCCGGCACAGGCAGTCGCAACCCTTGTGTTTGACGGGGATATTCCTAAGAACGCCGTGAGCGTGGAAGCCGTCAGCACTTCCTATGAGCTTCTGTCCGATGAGGACTTGGAAGAAATATTCAATTTATAAGGAGGATTTACCCTATGAAACTTTTTAAGAAGAATGAGAAGAAAGCAACCCAGAAACTGCCGATGAGTGGAAAGATGAAAAAGAACTTCCGCCGTTACTGCGTGGCGGTGCTTGCCGTTACGATGGTGTTTGGAACATCCATGACCGCCTTTGCCGCCAATGACCCGATTGCCGTGGTAAACAACCTGTCAAATTTTATCTTCGGTCTGATTAAGGCGGTCGGGATGATTATGCTCGGCTTCGGCATCGTGCAGGTGGGCTTGTCGCTGAAATCCCACGACCCGTCCCAGAGGGCGAACGGCTTTCTGACCCTTGCGGGCGGCGTTGTGATTACCTTTGCAAAAGAGATTCTGACCCTCATCACAGGCTAATGCAAAGAAATAAGATGGCAGGCTGATATAAGACAGGGGATAACGGGGCAGATCCGCCCTGCGGAACTTGCCCCGTTATCCAATTTTAAGAACGGAGGTGGTTTATGTGTCTGACAACTGGGTAGTCCAGAACTTGGAGAATGCCCTTAACACTTGGAATGAGAAGTTAGCCGAGATATGGCAGCTCATCACCCAGTCCCCAGAGAATTTCAAAGGCGGTGCGATATGGAAAGTCATTGTTGACATCCACGGTGCATTGCAGGCGGTAGGGCTTGCCCTGCTCGTGCTGTTCTTTGTTGTGGGCGTGATGCGTACCTGCGGCGACTTCGCACAGGTCAAGAAGCCCGAACACGCATTGAAGCTGTTTATCCGCTTCGCACTTGCCAAAGGTGCGGTGACTTACGGCTTGGAGCTGATGATGGCTCTGTTCCAGATAGTGCAGGGCGTGATTTCTACGATTATGAAAGCCGCAGGCTTCGGCACGGCTCAAAAGACGGTATTGCCACAGGAGATAGTGACGGCGGTTGAGGATTGCGGCTTTTTTGAGAGCATCCCCCTATGGGCGGTTACGCTTATCGGCGGTCTGTTCATCATGGTGTTGTCATTCATTATGATAATGTCGGTGTACGGCAGGTTTTTCAAGCTGTACCTTTATACCGCAATCGCTCCCGTCCCTCTTTCCTCTTTTGCAGGAGAGCCGAGCCAGAATGTGGGCAGGAGTTTTATCAAGAGCTATTGTGCCGTGTGCCTTGAGGGGGCAATCATTGTGCTTGCCTGCATTATCTTCTCGGTGTTTGCGGCATCCCCGCCCGTCGTCAATCCCGATGCGGCTGCGGTCACGATGGTATGGGGCTATATCGGGGAACTGGTATTCAATATGCTCGTCCTTGTCGGTGCGGTCAAGATGGCAGACCGTGTTGTTAGGGAAATGATGGGACTTTAAAGACAACGAAATCAAGCAGACTTATCGCAGAAAATGTAAAAGTTGAAAAAATCACTTGACATTTAATTGTTAGATGATTATGATGTAATGATTTAGATTTTAAAATCTAAATGGCAGGCTTGGGGATGAAAGGAGATTTTATGTTTGATTATGTAAAAGATAAGGAATTTCTAAGCCGTGCCCGAAATTTGTGCGGTGAGATTATGCAGGATTTTTGTCACTACTTGAAAGAGGACTATGATATTGGCACAACATTCTATCTTGTAGGGAGCGGTGCAAAGAACCTCATTGTACAAAATGCTTCATTGCCGATAGATTTGGATTACAACCTTGAAATTGTAAGATGTGAAGATTTTGAGGATTGTGGGTTTATAAAAGAATGTGCAAGAAAAACCTTTAATAAGGTGCTGAACGAATACGGTTTAGGAGATTGTGAGGATTCAACATCTTCTTTGACCACAGGAAAAATTCATTTTACCAAAGGTAATCCAACCGAGTTTTCGATGGATGTCTGTATTGTCTGTAGAGATAAAAAGAAGCATTTTCACAGATTTATACACAAAAAGACAGGATTCACTTATCAAGATGAATACTATTGGAATGAAGCACCTCATTTTGCGAGAATACAGGAAAAGGCTAAGTATATTAAGAAAAAGGGAAAATGGGAGCTTGTCAGAACGCAGTATTTGAATATCAAAAATAGATACCTGCGGCAAAACGACCACGACCATCCCTCTTTCATATGCTATATTGAAGCTGTAAACAATGTATATAATGCAAGAATGAGTTGGAAGTAAACTGAATAAAACTTGAAGAATCGTCATTTTTCCAAAGATGGCGATTTTTTTGTGCCAAAAAGGAGGTGTTTATGGATTGGAAGTAAAGATAAATAAAGAAATCCGCAATTACACGGAATCCATGTTTTTCGGGCTGTCTATGCGGCAGTTCCTTTTTTCTGTCCTTGCCTGCGGCGTGGCGGTAGGCTTGTTTTTCCTGCTCCGTGGGAGGTTCGGAACGGAAACCGTGAGCTGGATGTGCGTTCTGGGTGCTTCGCCCTTTGCGGTGATGGGGTTTGTAAGGTACAACGGCATGACCGCAGAGCAGTTTGTGTGGGCATGGATAAAATCGGAGTTCATCATGCCGAAGAAGCTCCTGTTTGTGCCAGAGAATTTATATTACGAAGCAATGAAGAACGCCATTGAAGCCCATGAAAAGGGAACGCCCGCCGTGCAGAAAAAGCGGAAGAAACGGAAACGCAGGGCAAAAAGACGTAAGGAAGCAAGGAAACGGAGAAAGCAGGCGGAAAAAGCAAAAAAGAAGAATGAGAAAGCAAGAAAGCGTAAGGAGGTAGACCATGATTAAGACACTCAGGAATCTGTTCAAGCAGGATAAGGAGAAATTTGCCGTGCCGAAATCGGTGCAGGCGGTCATCCCGTTAAAGACCATGTGGGAGGACGGCATTTTCCTTGTGGGCAGGAACAAATACGCCAAAACCTTTAAATTTGAGGACATCAATTATGCCGTGGCGAGCCGTGAGGACAAGGAAGCGATGTTCCTTGAATACTCGGAGCTTTTAAACGCCCTCGACAGCGGGGCGACCACGAAAATCACCATCAACAACCGCAGGCTCAACAAGGCAGATTTTGAGCAGACCATCCTTATCCCGATGGCGGAGGACGGTCTGGATAAATACCGTAAGGAATACAACAAGATGCTTCTGGATAAGGCGACGGGGGCGAACTCCATCGTGCAGGATAAGTATGTGACTATCTCCGTATGCAAGAAGAACATTGAGGAAGCGAGGAACTATTTTGCCCGTGTGGGTGCTGACCTTATCGGGCATTTCAACCGTTTAGGCTCAAAGTGTACGGAACTGGATGCGAATGACAAGCTGCGTATCTTCCATGATTTCTACCGCACAGGCGAGGAAACGGCGTTTTCCTTTGACATGGCACAGGCTATGCGGAAAGGACACGATTTCAAGGACTATATCTGCCCCGACTCCTTTGAGTTTGAGAAAGATTATTTCCGCATCGGCAACCGCTACGGGCGTGTGATTTTCCTTAGAGAGTATGCGGCATATATCAAGGACAGCATGGTGGCGGAGCTTTGCGAATTAAATCGTAACATGATGCTTTCCGTTGATGTCGTCCCTGTCCCTACGGATGAAGCCGTGAGGGAGGTTGAGAATAGGCTTTTAGGCGTAGAAACCAACATCACGAACTGGCAGAGGAAGCAGAACCAGAACAACAATTTTTCTGCCGTTATCCCCTATGACTTGGAGCAGCAGAGAAAGGAAAGCAAGGAGTTCCTCGATGATTTGACGACCCGTGACCAGAGGATGATGTTTGCCGTGCTTACGATGGTGCATACTGCTGATACCAAAGAGCAGCTTGACAATGACACGGAAGCTCTCTTAACTACTGCAAGAAAGCATCTCTGCCAGTTTGCCGTACTGAAGTATCAGCAGATGGACGGTCTGAATACCGCCCTGCCGTTTGGCGTGAGGAAGATTGATGCCCTGCGTACCCTCACCACGGAGAGCCTTGCGGTGTTTATCCCCTTCCGTGTGCAGGAAATCTATCACAAGGACGGCGTGTATTACGGTCAGAATGTTATCAGCAAAAATATGATAATTGCCAACCGTCGCCATCTGCTAAATGGAAATTCCTTTATCCTCGGCGTGTCTGGTGCAGGAAAATCCTTTACGGCGAAAGAGGAAATGACGAACATCATTCTGACCGACCCTAACGCAGATGTCTTAGTAATAGACCCCGAACGAGAGTACACCCCTCTTGTAAAGGCGATGCAGGGCGAGGTTATCCACATCTCGGCGACGAGCGACAACCACATTAACGCTATGGATATGAACTCTGATTATGGCGACGGTGCAAACCCTGTCATCTTGAAATCAGAGTTTATTTTATCCCTCTGCGAGCAGCTTATCGGCGGTGCAAGCCTTGGGGCAAAGCAGAAGTCCATCATTGACCGATGCACGGCGAGCGTGTACCGCTATTATCAGCAGGGGAACTATATGGGGACGCCGCCGACTTTGCAGGACTTCCGTGAAGAGCTGTTAAAGCAGGATGAGCCAGAAGCACAGGAAATCGCCCTTGCGATTGAGCTTTTCACGGACGGCTCTCTTAATACCTTTGCGAAGCATACGAATGTTGACACCCACAGCCGCCTTATCTGCTATGACATTCTGGATTTGGGCAAGCAGTTACAGCCTATCGGTATGCTCGTGGTGCTTGACAGCATTTTGAACCGCATCACAATGAACAGGGCGAAAGGCAGGAACACATTTATTTTCATTGATGAAATTTACCTGCTGTTTCAGCATGAGTATTCCGCCAACTTCCTCTTTACCCTCTGGAAGCGTGTGCGTAAGTACGGGGCGTACTGCACTGGAATCACGCAGAACGTAGACGACCTGTTGCAGAGCCATACGGCGAGGACGATGCTTGCCAACTCTGAATTTATCATTATGCTGAATCAGGCATCCACAGACCGTATCGAGCTTGCGAAGCTCCTTAACATCTCCGATTTGCAGATGAGCTATATCACGAATGTCGGTGCGGGGCAGGGGCTTTTGAAAGTCGGCAGCTCCCTTGTGCCGTTCGTCAACAAGTTCCCACGCAATACGGAGCTGTATAAGCTGATGACGACCAAGTTTGGGGAGGTCTAAAGGAGGGCTTTTTTGGAGAAAAATCGTATTTACCATGCTGATTGTACGGATGTGCTGCGGGAGCTGCCAGACAGGAGCGTGGATTTGGTGATTGCCGACCCGCCGTACTACCGCATAAAAGGGGATTTTGATTTTGTGTTCCAGACGGTTTCGGAATATCTGGAATGGTGCCTGGCATGGGTAGGGGAATGTTACAGGATTTTAAAGCCGACGGGTGCGTTTTACTGTTGGGGGAGCTGCCAGATGATAGATAAGCTCTCCACCCAAGTTTTAGACAGGTTTGACTGGATAAAGAGGAATCTGATTGTCTGGAATTATAGGACGGGGCGACCTGCGAAAGCGACCTATCGGAACGAAGCGGAATTTTTGTGGTTTTACAGTAATCCCCTGCACGAAATCAATATTGATGCCGTCCGCATCCCGTATGATGAGGGCGGCGAAAAAGACAAAAGGAAAAATCCAAAGGGGAAATCCTGCGGGAACGTATGGGAGTTTCCGAGGATTATGCCTAACTACAAGGAAGCAACGGGGCATCCCACGCAGAAGCCAGAAAAACTGGCGGAACGGATGCTGCTTGCAAGCAGCAGGGTTGGCGATTTAGTGGTAATTCCCTTTGCGGGTTCGGGGAGTGAGATAGTCCAGTGTATCAAAAACGGGCGTGACTTCATTGCTTCTGAAATCAATGAATCTTATGTGGAGAATATCATTTTGCCAAGACTGCAAAAAGAAACGGAACAGGACTTTATTGCATCGGCACAGAAGAAAGGAGGATTTCTATGTCAGAGATAAGATTTCGCAATGTAGCTCACCGTGATTTCTTTCTGGATAACATGATGAAATGCAAGGTCAACGACTGTTACCACAGAGCATTTTTTTATGTGATGGGAATTGCGGAGGAAACAAGGAAAAATATCAATTCTATGTTCGACTTCAAGACAGACTGCATTGAGCCAGAGGGGATGCACGCAGGGTGGCAGACAAGCGGCACGGTCAAGGTCTGCCACCTTGCCTTTAACCTCTGGAACGGCTACGCAGAGGAGGGGCGTGAGAAATATTCCACGCCAGAGGAATTGTTCTGTTGCGAGTTTGCCCCGTATTTCATGGAGGGCATCAAGGTAAGGTATCCCGAATATTGCAGGGATTTACCTGCCCCTAAAAAGCAGACGGAGCATACAAGGTAAATAAAAAATAGCAAAGAAAGGATATGCCTATGAATGTAAAAAACTATAAAACCATTATCTGCACCGCCGCCGCTGTCGCCTTTTTAGGAGCAGCGGTTTTTTGCGGCTTTCAGATTTACAGCCATTATCAGCAGATAGACGAGCAAACCGAAGCCTTTGCGGAGATTGCAGAGGTTGTGGAGAACGCCGAACCAGAGGAAGAACCGCCAAAAGATAAAGATACGCCCGTCAGCGAGGGCGGGGATATTCTTGTGAAATACAAGGAGCTGTATTTACAGAATGAGGATATGGTCGGTTGGATTGCCATTGACGGAACAACCATCAATTACCCTGTCATGCAGAGCAGGAATAACCCGAATTTCTATCTGAAGCACAACTTTGAAAAGCAATACAGCGATTTGGGAGTGCCATATATCCAAGAGGACTGCGACATTCTCACAAGCGACAATCTGATTATTTACGGACACCACATCAAAGGCGGTAAGATGTTCGGGGCGTTGGAAGATTACAAATCCAAGAGTTTTTATGAGAAGCATAAGACTATCCAGTTTGACACCCTCACGGAGCAGGCGGAGTATGAAATCATTGCCGTATTTAAGACCGTGGCGTACAGCTCACAGGGCTACCGCTATTATGATTTTGTCAATGCGGAAAATGAAAAAGAGTTTGATGCCTATGTCGGGAAGTGTAAGGAGCTTGCCTTGTATGATACGGGTGTGACCGCTGAATACGGCGATAAACTCATAACCCTATCTACCTGCGAATATTCCGCACAGAACGGCAGGCTCGTAGTCGTGGCGAAAAAGGTAAACTGATATGACCGCAAACCCTCTGGGAAAGGAGGTTTTGTATGGCTGACATTAAGACTAGAGATGCGGTCAAAGGCACGATAAAGACCCTTGATAAAGCTGCCATTGCAGGGGAACGCATGAAGTCCGCTTATGCCAAGACAAAGGATAAGGCGGAGCAGGGATATTACGCAGAGGAAAATTCCCCCACGGAATATGCTTCTGATAAGTTTTCCCGTGCTTCGGGGCGTATCAAAGACGAAGGCATCCACCAATTCAATAAGCAGGGGCAGAAAAACGTCCAGACCACAAAGGAGAATATCGGCAGGGCAAAGGATAAAATCGCCGAATTTAAGACCAAACGTGCGGTGAAAGCCGCAGAGCAGAAAACAATGCGGAATAAGGCAGGGCAAAAAGCCATGCGTACAATGGGACAGGACGGCTTGCAGGAAATACAAGGGACTGCAAGCCGTCCCGTTGTTTCCGCTGCTTCTGCCAAAACAGAAACGCTCCAGACGGCGGCAAACTCGCTGATAAAGACCAGACAGCAGGGAAAGCGGACGATAAAGACGACCGCCAGAAATGCGGAGAGAACCGTCAAAACCACAGCCAAAGGGACGGTCAAGGCGACAGAAAAAGGCGTGAAAACCGCAGGGGCGACATCCAAGACAGCGATTAAGACCACAGAGCAGACCGCAAAGGCGGCACAGAAAACGGCGAAAGCATCTGCCAAAGCCGCCCAGAAAACAGCACAAACAGCAAAAGCCACGGCAAAGGTGACAGCCGAAGCAACAAAAGCGACGGTCAGAGCCACCATTGCGGCTGTCAAGGCGATTATCGCAGGGACTAAGGCATTGATTTCCGCCCTTATCGCAGGCGGTTGGGTTGCCATTGTGATAATCCTTATTGTTGTCCTGCTTGGGTGTGCCGTTTCCCTGTTCGGGGGCGGCAGCGAAAGCACTTCCTATACCCCTGTCAGTGCGGAGGTGGAAGCCTACACGCCGCTGATACAGAAGTATGCGAAACAGTACGGCATCCCTGAATATGTGGAACTGATAAAAGCGGTGATGATGCAGGAATCTGGGGGAAAGGGCAGCGACCCAATGCAGGCGGCGGAGGGGAGTTTTAACAAAAAGTACCCCCATGAACCGAACGGCATCAAAGACCCCGAATATTCCATTGAGTGCGGCGTGCAGGAATTAAAAGCCGCCCTCGCATCAGCCGAAGTGGAAAACCCGATTGACATGGAGCGTATCAAGCTCGCCTTGCAGGGCTACAACTTCGGCAATGGGTATATCTCATGGGCAAAGACCAATTATGGCGGCTATTCCTATGCAAATGCGGTGGAATTTTCCACCATGCAGGCGGCAAAGCTAGGTTGGGAAAAATACGGCGACACGCAGTACCCCGCCCATGTGTTACGCTATTACCCATACGGACGGGCATTCACAAGCGGCGGCAATCAAGCCATTGTAGAGGTAGCGTTGACACAGCTCGGCAATGAGGGCGGTGAGCCTTATTGGAGTTGGTACGGCTTTAACGGGCGTGTGGAATGGTGTGCCTGCTTCGCTTCTTGGTGTGCCGACCAGTGCGGCTATCTGGAAAGCGGCATCATCCCGAAATTCTCCCTCTGTTCGGACGGCGTGGACTGGTTCAAAGGCAGGGGGCAATGGCAGGACAAGAACTATGAACCGCAGGCAGGCGACCTTATTTTCTTTGATTGGGGAAATGACGGCTCTATCGACCATGTGGGAATTGTGGAGAAATGCGAGAATGGCACGGTTTATACCGTGGAGGGCAACTCTGGTGATGCCTGCAAGCAGCAGAGTTATTCAGTAGGGAGCGGCTCAATCTACGGTTACGGTTTACCTTCCTATTAGGAAAAAGGCGAAAGAATACCAGAGGTTTTATTCCTCTGGCTCTTTTGCTTTACATATGCCCTGTGCTGTCCCTGCTATGATAGTCAGCTCTGAATCATCAAAGGTATCAAAGAGTGCATCTAGCTGTCGGCGTAGGGTTGTTTTTTCTGTCGGACTGTCAGAATGTATGTATTGGTCTACGGATATGTGGAACATCGTCACAAGCTGAATGAATAACTGAAAGCTCGGATATTGCCCCTCTTTTTCGATAGACTGCAAATGTCTTGCCGAAATACCAAGCTCCTCGGCTAATTCCTCTCTGGTAATCCTCTGTTGTTCACGGGCTTTCATAATCGCCTGCCCTAATTCGATAAAGTCAAAATGTTCTATAACTTCACTCATTTTTTCACCACCTGTACTGATAATTTTTACTCTATATATTTTACTGAAGTGAGAGTTCCGCTTAAACGATGTGAAATCTCTTGAAACAAGAGATTTGATTTCTATATAATGGCGATAAAAATTCCTATTTGCACATTTGATTAGAGGAAAGAGATTTTTTATAATGAGTAAAACAGAAAGATGTTAAAATTCATACTCCATACACACGGAGATGCTAAGATAAACTTGGAGGTGGTATTTATGGCAAAAATATTGATAGTTGAAGATAATGCAGATACAAATGAAGCACTCTCTGAATATTTGCATGAAGCAGGGCATGAAATCATATCTGCATATGACGGAACGGAAGCATTAGAGCTTTTTTCAAATAACACAGTGGATTTGATTGTCCTTGATATTATGCTGCCGACAATGTCTGGGCTTGCTGTGTTAAATGCTGTCCGAAAGACAAGCCAGATACCTGTTATCATGCTCACGGCGTTAGAGGACGAATATACGCAGGTATCGAGCTTTGATTGTCTGGCAGACGATTATATGACAAAGCCGTTTTCAATGGTTGTGCTTGGGAAACGTATCACGGCATTGCTGCGTCGGGCAGGGGTAAAGGATGAGCCAAACATATGGAAATATGGTGATTTGACCGTAGATTTTTCTGGGTATTCGGCTTGTAACCAGAATGGGAAAGTTGATGTAACGCCCAAAGAGCTTGATTTGCTGAAGCTGTTGGTTGAGCATAAAGGACTGGTGCTGTCACGGTCACAGATATTAAATGCGGTATGGGGAGATGATTCTTTCGTTATAGACCGTATTGTTGACAGCTATATCAGAAATCTCCGTAAAAAATTGGAGCTTGACTGCATTGTTACTGTCAAGGGGATTGGATATAAATTAGAGGTGGATGCATGAAAAAACTAAAATTATTTCCCAAAACCTTTTTATACACATTTAGCCTAATGATGGTGATTGTTGCCGTGTCACATCTGCTGATATATATTTTGCTTCCCACGGTTTATCATCATCGTCAAAAAAATGAGTTGGAAGCTGATATTGAAAGGTTGTGTGAAAATATTGAAAATACGGGGGATGCCGACAGGCTCTCTTTAGTAACTGAATTTGCAGGAAAATGGAACGCTGATATTCTGGTGCAATATGAGGGGTACGCTTATGAAATGAATCTGTTGAACGTAAATGAAAATGAGCCTTCGGAGATTCATGGCAATATGGAAAATGTAAACATCATTGCAGAACAGACGGACGGCAGGATAAAAATATCCCTTACCCAAAACCCAAAAGGTAATACAGACTTTTTTTATGCCGAAAGGATATTTCCAGACCAAAATGGATATGTGAAAACTACCGTATCGAGAGAACAGATTGAAGATGCGGTCAGCACGGTTATTATTATTTTGCCTGTTACAGCGTTTGTCTGTACGCTTGTTTCGGTATTGTTTGCACTATGGTATTCCCACATGATTACAAAACCAATCAAACAGATTTCAAGCGTTACAAAGCAGATGCAGGAATTATCGTCTGGAGCTTATTGTGAAGTGCATACCCATGATGAAATTGAAACATTGGCAGACAATATAAACAGTATGTATGACAGCCTGCTAAAGACAATCCACGACTTGGAACTGGAAATCCATAAGGTAGAGGAAATGGAGGTTCAGAAAACGAATCTGTTACGTTCCGCATCCCATGAATTGAAAACACCTGTTACTGCCGTAAATGCGATGTTGGAAAATATGATTCTGAATGTAGGGAAATATAAAGACCACAGCGTATATCTGCCAAAGTGTAAAATGCTGATGGAACAACTGGCGGTGATGATTAAAGAAATTTTAGATGCTTCAAAAGCTGAAAAAACAGATATGCAAGATGATAAGGAAATTGATTTGTCAGAACTGGTGGAACAGATAGCCGAGCCATATCAGATGATTGCAAAGTCAAAGGGGATTTGCATAAAAATAGACATTCCACAGAAATCTCTTATTTTTTATCCCGTATCCATGATAAAGAAAGTGATTTCTAATTTGCTGTCAAATACAGTTTCTTATACATCGAAAGGTGGAATGATAAGAGTTTATTTTGAAGGACAGAATCTGATTTTTGAAAATGAATGTGTCCCTATTCCGAGGGAGTATTTAACACACATATTTGAGCCGTTTTACCGACCCGATGACAGCCGTGACAGAAATACGGGCGGGAATGGTCTGGGCTTGTATATTGTTGATACGATACTGAAAACCTTGCAAATCCCTTATAGATTTACTGCTATGGAGAACAATAAAGGGATGCGTTTTACGATTGAATTTTAAAAAGTCTGATAAAAACCGTCTGTACGATAACAGGCGGTTTTCTTATGCCCCAATTTTCAAATAATCTTTTATGATTTTCATACGCCATTCATATTAGAATGATACTCCACTCACATGGGAGATATAGAATGTCAATACGAGCATACGAAAGGAGGAACGGATTTGAACAGCTATAAGAGGGCATTTTTTTATGTAGCAAGAAAGAAAGGAAAAAGTCTGACAATTTTTTTATTGCTGCTCTTAGTAACGGTATCTGTTATGGCGGGTATTTCTATCCGAAACGGGACAGAAAAAGCCGCCCAAATTTTGAGGGAAACAATAGGGGCATCTTTTACCATGAGCGGCAATGTCGACAGTCTGAAATTTGATGGGGATGGAACAGGATATAACGCAGAAAAAATCCCTGTCCCCGCTCAGACGGTCATGCAGATTCTAAGCATGGATGGCATAAAAGCGTACAATGCAGAACAGCATTCTCTTATTCAAGCGGAGGGGATAGATTATCTTTCTGGGATGCCAGACGGGAATCTTTCTGCAAATACGGACACTGCCTGCCAGATGGACTTTGTGAATGGAATCCTGGAGCTGTCAGATGGTAGGCACATCACCGCCGAGGACAAAGGAGCAGCGATTATCAGTGATAGACTGGCAGAGGAAAACCATTTAGGGATTGGCAGTGAGATTATCTTGAAATCAGTTTCCCAAAGCGGACAGGGGCAGATGAAAGTTCGGATTGCAGGAATCTATACCAGTGACAGCAGAATGGAATATGACGATGATACCATCTTTTCAAGCCATGATGTGTTTTGGAAATTATCTGGGCAGGAAACATCTTCTTATGCGGGAAACGTGACTTTTTATGTGAATGACCCAGAAGAACTGAACCATATTGTCATGCAGGTAAAACAGATAAGCTCCATCCAATGGGATGATTACTTTATCCAAATAAATGAATCGGAATATCGGGCAGTTTCGTATCAGCTTCAGACATTGGAAAGGCTTACGGGGATGTTGATTTTTGCAGTAATGATTGTGAGCGTGATAGTAATTGCCCTTGTGCTTACGATGCGGATAAGGAACAGGATACACGAAGCTGGGATATTGCTTTCCATTGGCACATCTTCCACCGAGATTGCCATGCAGTTTATTTGTGAAGTGTTGATGATTGTCTTATTGGTATTTATCGTTTCACCTATATTGGGAAATTTTGTCGTAGGACTGGTGGAAACGGCACTTAGAAATTTGGGAAATGCAATCAGTATGTCAGTTTCACCGAAAGTTACACTGGTGCAGTTCCTTTTAGAAGCATTCATTATTGTAATTGTGGTGATTGCGGCAGCTTTGCCAGTTACCCGAATGAAACCAAGAGATATTTTATCAAAAATGAGCTGACAGGAGGATAAAAAACTATGAGTACATGGAGAAGAGCTTTTTTATATGTCATACGGAAAAAGGTAAAAACCGTTCTTTTATTTTGCGTTTTGCTTGCGATGTCCACTCTTATACTGACGGGATTGTCTATCTATAAAGCAACGGATGATTCTGCTTTGAGCCTGCGGCAGTCTGTAGGTGGGAGCATCCGATTGGAGTTGGATAAAAGTAATGGGGCAAATTGGCGGTATCAGCAGGCGGTAGGGGGAGTGATGGTTGAATATGTTGGAAATCCCATTACTGACAGAGATATTGAGAAGATTATGTCAATAGACGGGGTGAAAGCATATAACGGCATAGGTGACGGGTCTGTTTATGCAAAAGACTTTGATTTCATATATGGGTTTAATTTTGGTGCAGAAATCGATGACAGCAGGCTTCCATCTGTCACAAATTCAGAGTATTTTAATTTCTTTACCCGAAAAGCGTTCCAGTTGATAGAGGGACGGCATATTAAGGAGGATGACGACCATGCCGTTTTAATCAGTTCGGCGGTTGCAGAAAAAAACAATTTAAAGCTCGGCGATACCATTACCGTACAGTGTAGCTATGATATCGGCGATTATCCAGATGTGAAACTGACAGTTGTTGGTATTTACGAGTATAAGGGGGATACTGATTCATTCCAGACTACATCAACGGACAAACGTAACCGTCTGATTATTGACCATAAGGCAATGCAGGAAATCATGCAGAGGGATGAAATACAGTATGACAATGGAGTTGATTTTTATGTGGACGACCCCAGAGAAATTGACAGGATTGCAAAAGAGATGAAGAATCTTGATTTGGACTGGAATTGTTTCTCACTTACGGTAGATAACTCTGCCTATGAAGCGGTTGCCGCATCTTTAACGTCCATGCAGAGCTTGATTGTCTGGCTGATTGTCGGTTGTATTGTAGTGAGTGTCTGCATCTTGATATTGATTTTGTCCATGTGGATAAAGCAGCGGAGATATGAAACAGGAATACTGCTTTCTATCGGAATCACAAAAGCGAAGATTGTTTTTCAGTATATAGTGGAAGTATTGTTGATAGCGGTAGTTGCTTTTGGGCTGTCCTATTTTACAAGCAGTTTGATTTCGCAGGGTGTGAGTGATTTGATTTTTAATCGAGTAGCCGAATCACAGCCTATACCCGAAATAGAATTGCCCGATGACGGCTCGGAGTACCTTGATATAACAGGGCAGTATATTCCTTATGACACTTCAAATATGGAAATGGTGGAAAGCGTGGAGGTGAAAGTCATTCCAAATCATTTGCTTTATATTTATGTTTTTGGAGTTTTCCTTGTTGTTCTTTCCGTTTCAGCAGCATCCATAACAGTTATACAGATGAAGCCTAAAAAGATACTTTCACAAATGGATTAAGGAGGATTTTATCATGAGCATTATGGAAATTCAGAAAGTCCGCTATTCTTATGATAATAAGCGGAAGGTATTAAATGGGATAAGCACAGCACTGGATGAGGGGAAAATGTATGCTATCCTTGGACAGTCTGGGTGTGGCAAGACTACGCTCCTGTCACTTCTGGGAGGTCTGGACAGTCCTTTAGACGGACAGATTTTGTATGATGGACAAGATATTGAAAAAATAGGGCTTGCCAATCATAGAAAGAAGAATGTGGCATTTATCTTTCAGAGCTACAATCTGATTGATTATTTGACGCCCAAAGAAAACGTAGCTTTAACAGCAAAACTTTCTCCACAGCCGATTTTAGAACGTGTCGGGCTGACCGAGGAAGAAAGTAAACGGAACGTTCTAAAACTCTCTGGCGGTCAGCAGCAGCGTGTGGCGATTGCCCGTGCGTTGGCATCTGATGCAAAAGTGATTCTTGCAGATGAACCGACGGGAAATCTGGATGAGGATACGGCGGCAGAGATTATCTCTATATTGAAAGAGTGTGCCCATCAGATGAAGAAATGTGTGGTCATTGTAACGCACTCAAATGAGCTTGCAAAGCAGGCGGATACTGTTTTCTGCTTGAAGAAAGGCAGGCTACAACAGTTATGAGAACAGAATGGATACACTGCCCTGTTTGCGGTGGTAAAACCCGAAACAAAATCAGAGAGGATACAATTTTGAAAAACTATCCCCTCTACTGCCCAAAGTGTAAGCAAGAAGTTTTGATTGAAGCAAAGATTTTACAAGTAACAGTTATCAAAGAGCCAGACGCATAGGACGCAGAGCCGATGAACTTGTGATAAATCACAGTTTGTCGGTTTTTGCATATTTGTGAATACAGAGAAATTCTGATAGAATAAACCTTCCACTATAACACCATACTTTTACAGTATGGTAAGATTGGCATATGGGAGGTGGATTTTAGTGAATACATATAAGACTTCGGAAGTTGCAAAAATCATTGGCATACATCCGAATACAGTACGGATGTATGAGGAATGGGGACTGATACCAGAAGCGAAACGGAAGCCGAACGGCTACCGAGTATTTACAGATTTCCATATTGAACAACTTCGGCTTGCCCGCATTGCTTTTCAAATAGAGGTGCTTCAGAACGGACTAAGGAAAAAGATTGTAGAAACTGTCAAGATTTCTGCAAAAGGCGATTTTGATAAGGCTCTTTGTTTGGCGGAGGAATACCGAAACCAAATACAGAAAGAGCAAAGCAACGCCGAGGAAGCGATCCAGATTGCAAGGCAGATTTTATCTGGCAGGTCGGCGGAGCAGTCTCTTTGTTTAAAACGAAAGGAAGTCTCAGACTATCTGGATATTTCTATGGATACACTTCGGAATTGGGAATTGAACGGTTTGCTTCGGGTAAAACGGAAACAGAACGGATACCGCTTCTATACAGGCGAGGATATTGAGCGGCTAAAGATAATACGGTCACTCCGTTGTGCCAATTACTCATTAGAAGCAATCCTGCGGATGCTGAATGCCCTTGAGCATAATCCGCAGGCAAATATTGAACAGGTGCTGAACACGCCGAAAGAGGACACCGATATTATTTCCGTTTGCGACAGGCTGATTGTATCATTGCAGGCAGCCGAAAAAAATGCAGAAAAGATGATAGAGATTCTTACCGATATGAAAAAGAAATTTTCTTAACCCTACATTTTAACACCAACCTTTTTTTCGCTGTTAAGATAAGAGCCACAACAGCAAAAGGAGGATAAGACAGATGAATGAAATCATCAGCGTAAAGCAGCTCTCAAAATCATATGGCGGACTGACTGCCGTGCAGGGGCTGGATTTGTCAGTCACGCAGGGGACGGTTTTCGGGCTGCTTGGAGCGAACGGTGCAGGAAAAAGCACTACGATTGAATGTATGTTAGGCACAAGGAAATTCGATGCAGGCACGGTTTCTATTTTAGGGATGAATCCGCTCCTGCAAAGGAAACGGCTTTTTGAAAATGTCGGCGTCCAATTACAAGAAGCGAATTACCAAGACAAAGTGACGGTTGCTGAATTATGCGAGGTAACACAATCACTCTATCGGAACGCCACAGACTATGGGGAGCTTCTGAAACAATTTGGTATTTTTGATAAAGCAAAAAGCATGGTAGGGGAGCTTTCTGGAGGACAGCGGCAAAAGCTGTTTATTGTTTTAGCTCTGATACCACAGCCTAAAGTTGTTTTTCTGGACGAGCTGACGACAGGGCTTGATGCAAAAGCCAGACGGGAGGTATGGAAAATCTTATCTGACCTCAAAGAAAAAGGATTAACAATTTTTCTGACTTCACATTTTATGGATGAGGTAGAAGCGTTGTGTGACACAATCTGCATACTCAAAAAAGGAAAAGCTGTTTTTTATGGAACGGTAGAAGAAGCCATTGCAGGCAGTCCGTATGACAAATTTGAAGATGCGTATTTGTGGTATTCTGATGAGGAGGTAAACGATAATGAAAACATTTAAAATAATGCTGAAAAATGAAATGAAACTTTCCCTGCGTGATATGAACATGGTCATATTTGCAATCTGTATTCCGCTTGTAGTCTTGATTATACTTGGCGTTATTTACGGCAAGAAGCCTGCTTCCCCCGGTGCGGCGTACACGTTTCTGGAACAGTCCTTTGGAGCTTTGACAACAATTGCGATTTGTGCAGGCGGTGTTATGGGACTGCCCCTTGTGGTGTCTGATTATCGAAGTAGAAAGATATTGAAGCGTTTTAAAGTTACCCCTGTCAGTCCTGCGATGATTTTAGCGGTGCAGGTTGCGATTTACACAATTTATTCCGTGGCATCGCTTATACTGCTTTATATCGTTTCAGCACTCTTTTTTGGATTTCATATGGGCGGCTCTATGATTGCTTTTCTCGGTAGCTATCTGTTAGTCATGCTGTCGATATTCAGCATCGGCATGATGGTAGGCGGGATTTCCCCTAACTCCCAGACGGCGAGCGTGATAGCAAGCCTGCTTTACTTCCCGATGCTTATTTTTTCTGGAGCAACGCTGCCGTATGAGGTAATGCCAAGTGCATTGCAAAAGGTAGCGGATATTCTGCCATTGACACAGGGGATAAAACTATTGAAAGCTGCTTCATTAGGACTTCCGATAGAAAATGTCTTTGTTCCAATTATTGTTATGGTAGTACTTGCTGCCATTTGTATCGGAGTGTCCCTTCGCTTTTTTAAATGGGAGTAGCAGGTAACGCAGAATGGCTGTTATGCCCTGCCTGCGGAAATAAAACAAGATTAAAAATACGGGAAGATACAGAACTCAAGAATTTTCCACTGTATTGTCCAAAATGTAAGCAGGAAACATTGATAGAAGTAATAAATTTACAAGTAATAGTCATCAAAGAGCCAGACACATTAGATGCAGAGCCGATGAACTTGTGAGAAATCACAGTTTATCGGCTTTGTTTTATATAACCACAGGTAGGACAAGCCCACCGAATAAAAAAACGATGTTTTGGTGGGCCGCATTGCCATACCCTAAAATCCCTCCAACGTCGTTTTGGCGTTTGGAGGGATTTTTATGTGCTGTCCACCGGGGCGGCACCGCTCCACAATAGAAAAAGCTACCTCGCATAGAGTGTCATGGGCCAGCAAGGATGAATCGTCAAAAAAAGCCTTGCTTGCGCATGGCACTTTTCTACTTGTGAGGTAGCTGTCACTTCTCTGCTTTGGAGAGATATATTTTCCAGCAGGTGCAAAGGGCATAGTCTCTTTGCACCTGCACATTTATGTTCGAGTGAACCGCCCACTGGCGCAAGGTGTCGCGGCCCGCCCTCCGATCTGAATTTCCACAAAATTCAGATTGGAGGTTAAACAGTGAAGAATTATCGCACAAGCGATTATGCCCTTAATAAATTCAGCGAGGGCATTGTGTACCAATTTTCTGACGGCACTCTGGAAATCTCAATGGCAGATTATCTGCGGGATAACCCTGACAAAACAGAGGCGGACTTTTTAGAGTTGAAAGCCCTATCCGACGAGATTTATCTGGAGCAGGTACGCCTTGAAACAGCCCAGGGAAACAAAACAGTCTCTATAACCGAGTTGTAGGATACTATCGCACATCCCGCCCCATCCCTGGATGATAGTTATATTATGGCTGATGAGAACCACCGTATCAAATTGGCGGTGGACAAGCTGTTTCAGTATGGCAAGCTGACCCCAAAGCAGAAAGAGCGATTTGTCCGGCACTTTTTCGTCGGAGTATCCCTTCGGAAAATCGCCAGCGATGAGGGAGTACATTTTACGTCGGTGGACGAGTGCATCCGCAGGGCGGTAGATAAACTCCGCACATATTTCAAGGAAATCAAATAGCCCCAAGGGGGGCTGTCAGCAATGACAGGCCCCCTTTTTGTGCTTTGAAAAACTTTTTTGAGAATTTTCTATTTTAGCCCCTACACCCCCTTGTTTTCAGTGCATTAGGTGAAAGGCAAC
>ERZ808046.562-NODE-562-length-28822-cov-6.607967_pt1 | contig 28822 bp, 24 predicted proteins | sample MGYA00380196_ERZ808046 | MGnify/ENA primary metagenome ERZ808046 (study PRJEB31490, sample SAMN06133421) | mouse gut metagenome | isolation source: Z6_2 | host: mice | place: China: Chengdu | collected 2015-05 ...
TATACACTGGAATCCTTCAAAGCCTTGATTTTACTGACAAAGAATGACCAGTGTATAAATTTTTCCGGGAGATTAGGTTAGAGGTTTCCATGCTATCCTGCTTTTCAAAGGAGTATGATCGCCATGAATCAAAACACATAGAAAAAAACAGGCAAAGCTCAGAAGAAAACAACGGACGGTACGCTTCGCGAACCGCCCTTATGTTGAACAAAAGAGAAGAAAAATGTTCAGAAAGGCCCTGTTCACAGGCTTATTCCTGGGAATCACAGCCAGTCTTTGTAAGGCTTCTTTGCTTCACGCTCTGGCACAAAAAGAAATTTCACAGAAGACTGCCCTCATCGTTCAGGATAACTCAAAAGAATTCGGTGCTGCGCCTTTGGAAGATGCTGAAACAGAAGAAAAACTGGCCGAACTGGCCCGGCAGGATAAGGACATTGCGGAAATCTATGCGAATAAAGACCTTTATCCGGGAGAGCTTTTGAAAGCCCTGGCATCCAACCAGGAAATGACTGAATTTGTAAAGGGCTATTTGACTGCAACCAAAGAAGCGGCAGGAGGTATCAGCGCGGATGAGGCAAAGCAGGCTTTCCCTTTATTTATCCAGTGGGATAAACGATGGGGATATGTTCCCTATGGAAAAAAGAGCAACATCGGCATTTCCGGCTGCGGGCCTGCCTGTATGTCCATGGTGATTTTTGCCCTGACCCGGGATGAGAGCGCCACGCCGGACGCCCTTGCCGCTTTCAGTGTGGAAAACGGCTATTATATGGAAGGGGAAGGCACTGCCTGGCTCTTTATGAAGGATGCCGCCGCTGCTTACGGACTGAATGCCAGAGAGCTTGGTCTGGATGAAGCCGTCATCCGGCAGTATCTCGACAACGGGAATCCGGTAATCTGCGCCATGCGCCCCGGCGACTTTACCACCTCCGGACACTTTATCGTGATTTATGGCTATGACGAAAAAGGCCTTCTGATCAATGACCCCAACAGCTGGGAGCGCAGCGGCAGGCACTGGGACTTTGAGGACATCAAATGGCAGATCAGAAACCTGTGGGGATATTCCAGGTAGAACATTCCTCTGAAAATGCTTCCTGCAAAAACTCTCCTGTCATTTTCAATTTCCCTCAAACCACTCATCAAGCACCAGCTTTTGTTTTCCCACCACATAGCCGCTTCCGCCCCTTTCCTTTACATCCTCCACCATACTGACCATCAGGATGGGGCGCTGCGCGTCCTTCTGCGCCGTAAAGATGGCAAACCACCCAAGCTCTGTTCCCGTGCGGTCATCCTTGGAGGCTTTGATCTCCGCCGTTCCGGTTTTTCCTGCCAGAAGCACATCCTCCCGGTGAGCTCCATACCCGGTGCCGTTCACATTATTTACCACTTTAATGAGATCGTCCAGCACCTGCCCTGCCGCATCCGCCGGAAAAGCCTCCGGTATCCAGTACCCGGCCTTTGCATCCTTCTGATATAAAAGACGGGGCCTGAGCATGTTTCCTTCATTGCAGAAAGCAGAGTAAATACATGCCAGATGCAGCGGATTGACCAGCATCTGTCCCTGCCCATAGCCGCTGTCCGCCAGTTGAACCTCCGTCTCAATATGTTCTGTGTTGGAATACTGCGACACTGCCATTTTCATTTCAAAGGGCACCTCGCTGCCAAATCCCACTTCCTTCAAAGAACTTTCCAGTTCCTCCAAGCCGATCTTAAGGGCCGCCTTTGCAAAGTAAATATTGTCCGAATAAATCAGGGCATTTTCCAAAATTACCGGCTCATAGGTGTGGAGGGTTGTGACATAATAAGAGCCCCAGGAAGCATCCTTCTGCCAGCTTTTTCCCTCCTGCCCGTAGTCCTCCGCGGGGTCTACTGCCCCCGACTTAAGGCCGATTGCCGCCGTCACCGGTTTAAAGGTAGAGCCCGGGCACCAGGTCTGTCGGAAACGGTTGTAAAGGGGATTTTTTTCATCCTCATTCAGCGCCGTCCATTTATCATTGGAAAGGCCGAAAATAAAATCATTGTTATCATAGGAGGGCGTACTGACCAGAGCCAGCACTTCCCCTGTGCAGGGATCCATTGCCACGCAGCACCCTTTATCCTCCCAGAACTGCCCGTATAATGCTTTCTGCAGCTCCCCGTCTATGGTAAGCTGTATGTCCCTGCCATGCTGAACCAATCTGTCTGCCAGCTCCTTTTTTTCATTGCCCTCCGCATCAGCAATATAAATCCGGCAGCCATCCTGCCCCTTTAGCTCCTTCTCAAACAGGCCTTCCATGCCCACTCTGCCAATCACACTGTCTGCCCCATAGCCTTCCCCCGCATGCTTCTCCAGATCTTCTGCGGTTACGTTCTGGACATAGCCGATCAGGTGAGCCGCCGCTTCCCCATAGGGATAAGTCCGAAGCTCCGTATCGGAGAGCATCACTCCGGGGATGGCAATCAACATCTCCTGTCTCTCCTTTTCCCTGACCAGCTCTTCCTCCGGTTCCCAGCTCATGAGGGCAATCTCCGCCACTTTGGGAAGGGTCTTTATGGGAACGAAATAATCATCTCTCACCCACTTTGCTGAGAGCTTTTTCTCGATATCCTCCGGCTCCAGCCCCAAAAGCTCTGCTGCCTGAGAGACGGCTTCCTCCCTGTCTTCCAGCTTTCCAGGAACAATCCCCACTGAGGAAGCAGTGCCTTTTCCTGCAAGGACATGTCCGTTTCTGTCCAGAATCCGGCCCCGCTCCGCAACCGTAATACTTACCCGCACCTTATCCTCCGGCCCCAGCTCCGGAAAGATCAGGGCATCCTCCCACACCAGAAGATACCTTCCCTCTCCCTTCACAAAATAAGCCTTATTCTCAAAACTTACATTTCCTGCCGCCGTATCAAGAGAGGTCTGATAGGTCACTGCAAGCTGCTCTTTATCATAACCTGTCACCTCTATCTGCAGATTCCGGGCTTCTATCCCCTCATAAATTGCCGAATTGCGTGTCACGAAGTCCTCACGGGTGATGCCGCCTGAGAGCTCTGGCGCAATCATGTCATACATTTCCTCATACTCCTTTTGGGGAATATGATTCATATAAGCGGTAAGCAATTCCTGCGGAGATTCCCACTCCTGTCTCCTCCACAGAAAAACTGCTGCCACAACAGCCGCTCCTGTTATCAAAAAGGCAACTATCACTGCCGCCGCCTTAAGAAATCTGTGCTTTTTCTTTCTTCTTCGAAACGAAACAACTGTTCTTCTCCTTCTTCTTTTTGCCATTTCTCCTCATTTCTGCGCAGTACGCGTCTTTTTGATTGACCGAAAACGAACAAAAAACCTGCATTCTGATTCATTTCCTTTGCGACATCAATATTACACCTGTAAGATTTAAATGTCAAGAAATCCTTTTATGAGGTTCGTAAACCGCAAAATCCGGCTCATACAAAAATCCATTGAAAAGAGCCTTCTTTCAGAATATAATAAACCCAAAAGCGAAAAGAGGGATATTATGTATCAGTTTCCAAAGGGATTTTACACAGATGTAAGAGAAGAAACAGTATACGCTACTTCGATCACCATTGAAAACGGCGTACTGAAGGAAAACAAAACCAAAAAAGAACAGGGCGTTATCATCCGCCTCTACGACGGCAATCGCTGGTATATCAGTTCCACCACAATTCTCGATCAGGTTCAGGAGGAAATTGATTCCCTGGCGGGGATGGCTCTTCCCTGCCCTGATATTGAGGAAGACCCGATTGTCAGGAAATATGAGGTAAACAGAGAAATCCAGCTTAAATATACCGACTGTGATGTCAGCCAGATCTCCAATGAAAAGAAATTGTCCGTGGCGGAGCAGTACTGTAAATGCTTTCAGGATTACAAAGAAATTCAGCAGTGGAAGGTATATTATGTGGACAATCACACCCGGAAGCATATCGTCTCCAGCAAGGGCTGTGATGTGACCTTTGATACCCAGAACTGCTGCGTTTCTCCCCGCTATGTCCTGATGAAGGATGACAAACCCTTTTACGGCAGAAAGGACATTTACCGGATGAAGTTCGATGAGCTTTCTGGCCATGAGGAAGAGCTTCACGCCGTCATTAAGGAGGATATCTTATACAATGAAAATGCCGTTCCTGTAGAACCGGGAGAATATACCTGTATCTTCTCTCCTGCTGTAACCGGCGTGTTTGCCCATGAAAGCTTCGGCCACAAGAGCGAATCGGATTTTATGGTTGGCGACGAGAACATGAAACGGGAATGGGCTATCGGTACCAGAGTTGGCGCCGAACTTTTAAATATCGTAGACACAGGCCTGGAGGAAGGCTCCGGCTATGTTCCCTTTGACGATGAGGGAACCCGGGCCAAAAAGACTTATCTGATCAAAGACGGCATTTTATCCGGACGGCTGCACAGCGCCATGACAGCCGCCGCCCTGGAAGAAGATCTGACCGGAAACGCCCGGGCCGTTAACTTCCAGTTTGAGCCGATTGTGCGGATGACTGCCACCTATGTGGCCGCGGGTGAGAGCACGAAGGAAGAGCTGATTGCCGGTGTGAAAAAAGGAATCTATATCTCCGATTACAATCACGGCTCCGGCATGAGCACCTTTACCATCGCCCCCAATAAGGCTTACATGATACGGGACGGCCGCCTGGCGGAACCGGTCAGGATTTCAGTAATAACAGGCAATGTCATGCATACCCTTCACGAAATTGACGGCCTCTCCAAAGAATTTGAGCTCTGCTCCTTTGCACTGGGCGGATGCGGCAAGATGGAACAGTTTCCCCTGCGGGTGGGTCTCGGAGGCCCCTATATGCGGGTGAAGCATCTCACTGTGCAGTAACCTGCTGCTGTTATTTCTTAACATTGGGCGGCATGCTCCGCGAACGGCCCTTATGTTGAGAACGGATAGCAAATCATTTGTCGTTCCCTGCAAATCAATATCAAGCGCGCCACATATGCGCAGACAGGAGTAATCATGGTAAAGGAAACATATATTGTGCGAAACCGGGAAATCAACCTCAGCATATCCGCCGGGGAAATCAACTCAGTCATAAAGAAAAGCATCACGCAAAGCGCCTGCCGGGCCTATGACAACGGCTGTATCGGTGTGGCCGGAAAATTGGGCGAGGCCGATGAAGATCTGATGGCGCAGGCCGTCCGGAATCTAAAGCTGCAAATCCCTTATGAACCGGAAGCCACCTCCGACATGGTGCGTCAGGAGGACTGGCAAAGCCGCCTTTTGAATAACCGCTCTTCGAGCGGGGAAGCTTTTACCGTAGAAAACAACAGCGGCTTTTTAAAAGAAGCCGAAGAAGTACTGGACATTCTGAAAAAGGAATATCCACAGTTTATTTTCAGCAACAAAATCCGCTTATCGGAAATCAGTAAACAGCTCCGCAACGATGCCGGAACAGATCTCCGTTTCAGTGACCGGCTTATGAGCTTTGAGCTGCTGGTAAAGCATGCAGAATCAGTCAGCGTCTTTGATGACACACTGGTCTATGTGAGCCGCAAGCCAGATCGGGAAACGTTTCTGAAAGAAGCAAGAGAGCGTTTGGATGCCTTTTTAAATCCCCTCCCCCTGCCGGAAGAAAATATGCTTCCCATGATCGTAATGCCTTCAGCCTTTGGCGAATTTCTGTTCCAAAATCTGGATGCCCTGGCCATGGGACGCGGTACGTCCTTTTTCAATGGGAAGCTGGGGCAGAAGCTGTTTGATGAAAAATTCTCTTTCTATGTGGACAGAGGGCCCGAGGCTTTTGGTACCGCTTTTTTTGACGCGGAGGGAAGCACCTGCAAAAACGACCGCTGTTACTTAATTCAAAACGGAGTGCTGGTCAGACCCTTTGCAGATAAAAAGCTGGGAAAGGAATTCGGCTTTGAAAATACTGCCACTGCAGGAGGAGCCTATGACAGCGTTCCCTCCAATACGGATATCTGCTTTTCCATGGAATCCTCCTCTCAGACTCTGAAAGAGCTGATGGGTGAAAAGGATGGCATCTACATTTCCGTCATGAGCGGCGGTGATTTTACCAGCGAGGGGAACTTTGCCTCCCCGGTGCAGACAGCCTACCTCTACCGCGGCGGAAAGCTGGTGGGAAAACTGCCGGAATTTAATGTGTCGGGAAATATTTATGATATTTTCGGAAAGAACTTTGCCGGCGTGTCCTCAGACAGGGCCTATGAAGGGGATTTTAAGATGGTGGTAAAGATGAAAATTCAGTAAACAGAAAATATGGAACGTCCGGCAGGGTTAGCTGCTGCCGGACATACTGTCTGAGCGGGCTGCTCATCCCAAAAAACCAAGCTATACTTTATCATTTTTTAATATATATTTTATTGACAATACATAATTCTGTTTGTTATAATCAGTCAAAGCATAAAATTCTAACACCAATTCGTTCTATCGTCTTTTTTCCTCTGTATTCCCATCATGGGTGTGACAGTCTGTTTTAGAATCCTTGCTTTTTTATCAACGAAACAGGGCAGGGAGTCCGAAGAGATTTTTCACAGTTCGAAAGCTGTCTGTCATGAGAAATGGAGTATAAATGCAGATGAGATATCTGCCTGAGGAAATCCGGAAGCTCTTTCGGAGTGATATGAGAATCGTGGTGGATTTTCTTGCAGAAGGAAAGGGCTACCGCTCTGACCGTAAGATTATACATAAGGCCGCACTGATTAAAATGATTAAGGTTCTTTCGGGTGAAACAGATATTGACAATATTGAAACCTGGATGGAAGAGCGCGGAATCAGGGAGGAGGATGAGATCACTGTGTGTGAGTTATTTGACCAATATGAAAGGAAAGGAATCGAACGCGGGGAAGCCCGAAGGCTTGTGGAAGATATCGAAAACGCTATGAAGTATTTTCAGGTTACTCTTGAAACGGCCTGTGAGGGTTTGGGAACTACTGTGGGCGGATATGAGAAGGCAAAAAGGCTTTCTGCCCCGCCCCTGTAAGCAGAAAGTCTCAATCTGTCTGCACTATATGCTGTCAGTCTATGATCTCCATTTCGCCAGTTCTTCCTCGTAAATCATAAGTGTATGCTCATCAAATAACACCCACTTTATGACCTCTAACTTACCCGGATGGCTGGCGTCAAAGCTTTTCGCTGTGCTGATAGCAATTCTGGCCGCTTCCTCTACAGGGAAACGGTAGATACCTGTGGATATGGATGGGAATGCGATACTCCGTATTCCATTTTCTACGGCCAGCTCAAGGCAGGATTGATAGCAGGAGGCAAGAAGCTCATGTTCCCCTGATTTGCCGCCATTCCAATACGGCCCCGGCGTATGGATTACATACTTACAGGGAAGATTATAAGCCTTCGTTATTTTTGCTTTTCCTGTCTTACAGCCATTAAGCAGACGGCACTCCGCCAAAAGCTCCCGGCCGGCGGCGCGGTGAATCGCCCCGTCCACCCCGCCTCCGCCAAGTAAGCTGGTATTGGCTGCATTTACAATCGCCTCCACTTTATGGTTTTTGGTGATATCGCCTTTTACCATAATAAATTCCGCTTTGTCAGGCACAGCCAGCTGTCCTTTTTCTGTTTCGATTTTCAAATTTTGCATAAATAATCATACCTCTCTTCCCGCGTCTGTTTTCGCTTCTCATTCATTTCCGCATACCAAAATCGTACTCTCCCGCGCCCCAAGCTCCACCGGCACTGTCCGGCTTCGCTTTTCTATCTTTTGCATGGAGCCCTTCCATGGATCCCATACCTGCTGAATATTCCCTTCCTTCACAGTGGCTGTCACGCGAATGGTTCCCTCCCCTTCATTTGTCAGGAAGAAAAACGAGACTCCCTCTTTCTTTATGTGTGTTTTGCGCAGATTGGTGCAGGCAGGCTCCAGCCCCAAATCCTCTCCGGCTCCTTCCCTGACCGCTTCCACAGGCACAGTGTCCTCAGGGCAGCGAATCACCTGTACCCCTGTCTTCTCCCAATCCCGCAAAAACTTCTCTGACTCCGCAGAATGCCTTCCGTCCGTAAGGATTACCGTATAAAACTGCTCCGCAATCCTTATCCCGCCGCTCTCCGCTGCGGCATTTTCCAGAAGCTCCTCTTCCAGATAGTTAAATTCAATCTGATTTTCATACAAAGGCTTAACCAGCTTCCAGGAAAGCGTTCGATAATTACACAGCACCGCCACGCGGGCCTGGTTGACACTATCGGTCATCAGCCAGCTCATCCGTTTGATATAATCGCTGATCTGACCGTATTCCTCCCAATACCCGGAATGCATTCCAACCTCCGGCGGACGCTCATCTTTTCTTTTCCCCCGCACAGAATAATAAAAAGCATGGGGAATGATGAAATTGACGCCACGCACAAACAGCCAGTCCAGATACCATTTCATATCCGCCTTTGACAGCGTGTAAGGATTTTCAGGGGTAGAACAGCAGCCAAAGCACTCATTTCCATTCCTTCTTTTTCCCCGGTGTCTTGCCGAATCGGAGCTGCATTTGGCCATGGTGCTGTGTTCCCCGCAGAGCCCTTTTTCCTCCTCCGGCGCCACAAATCTCCACACAATATCCTGGCAGGGAATATCAAAATACTGCAGATAGCCGATATCCGTACTCTTTTCCGGATGTCCGGTCAGGCCTATCCCATGGGCATGGCACCACTTGGCAAGCCGGGCATAGTAGGAAACCGACATCCGCTGATAAATCACCTTCCGGTAGATTTCCTCCGCCCTCCTTTTCTCCTCGCTGTCCTCTTTTTCAAACAACAGGTACAAATCCCCGGCGCATCCGCCCTCCCTGAGAAATTCCTCCCAAAGTCCGGCGCTCCAGGGAAGCATATCCTCCCGCCCGCAGCGGCCAGGGATATTGGGCTCGTCCGTAAAAATTGCCGTGATTGTATTTCCAAAGTATTCCTTCAAATGGCGGTAATAGCGTTCGTGGGTATTTCGGATAAAGCTCTCTACCGCTTCCGGATTCAGCAAATCCGCGCTTTTCGGCGCTTTGCTCTCCCCGTCATCCTCCCCCTCAAAGCATCCCCGGATGGTTCCCCCCGAGGGAGCCATCACAAAGCGATAATTCTTTTCTCCCATCGAAAAAAAGGCAACATTCTCCCCCGTCCTATCCCACCAGCCTGCTTTCTCCCCTGATATCTCCTGCCGGATCAGGCCAAGGGATGCAAATTCCGGATTTTCCTGCACTACCTTGCCGTGGCAGGAACCGGAAGGGTACATTGCCTCATCATAAAGCATCACCTTCATCTGCAGACGCTCTGCCAGCTCTGCCGCATACCTGACAAAATAGAACCATCGCTCTGTCAGGTAGCCAATCTCTTCCGAAAGTCCCATCCTGGGGTGGATGATAATCCCCTCCACGCCTTTCCTCTGAAATTCTTTCATCTGCCTTTCAATTTCCTGCTCATCCAGCTCATCGTTCCAAAACCAGAACGGGTATGGAGTAAATTCTTTCTCCGGATATAAAAATTTCTGTTCCAGCTCCCGAATATCCATGTAAAAATATACCTCTCTCTAAAAGCTTTCCTCTTCCCTAAATATCCTCTTTCCCGGAATCCTGTCACTGTTTGCTGCTCCTGAGCATCTGAAAGGGAGTTACCCCCTGGATTCTCTGAAAGACCATGGAAAAATAATTGCTGTCATTATAGCCGCAGCTTCTTGCCACCTCCGCCACGGACACGCCGCCCTTTTCGAGCAGCTTCTCCGCATTGGATATCCGCACATAAGTGATATAGCGGTTCATGCCGATTCCGGTAACCGCCTTGAACTTTCTGGACAGATAGCTTTCGCTGATGGAAAAGAGCCTGCTGATCTCCTGCAGGGAAATATCCTGGCCGTAGTTTTCCCCTATATATGCGGTAATCTCATAGATAATCTGATCCGACTCCTGAATCTCCTGTTTCCGCTCACAGCGGTAACGGCACAGCAATACCAAAAGCTCCCGGATATAGCTGTGTATCAAAATATCCTTATAGGGCTCCTTTTGCTTATATTCCTTTTCAATTTTGAAAAAAAGCGCTTCCAGCTCCGCCCTTTGCTCCCTGGGCACGCTGATCACGGGTCTCTGGCACAACTCCCGGTATAATGGCTCCATCTCCCCGCTGAAAATGGAATCCGGGAAATTCAGCAAAATCCTTGCGTTCTTTTTACAGTCCCCGCTGTCGGTCCTGTGCAGAACACCTCTGGCAACAAAAACAAAATCCCCCTTTTCCACCCCAAAAATCTCGTCATCGATGAAATAGGTGGTTCTGCCCTCCTGCATATAGTAGAGCTCATGTTCCTCGTGATAATGAACTTCACAGCTCTTTCTTCTGTTTAGAGTCCTGTCCCTGGAAATCAGGGAATCCGAAACCTTTCTTGCTTCCACTGTGGTACTGCTCCTGTGATTTTGCTTGAATTTTGCCCCAAAAATTTGGAGGTGATTTTCTTTTACCCTCTGCTTTCTTATCGCTAACTGTATCACAGACCCGGTTATTAGTCAATTTTTTCCTGTTTTTATTTTAAATAAGCAATTTAGTCAAGGATTTTATAAAAATTTTGACTTATACTAAACAACGGATGTCAGGCTTCGCCAGCCATCCTTATGTCAAAGGAAAAGAGAAGAAAACATATGAAATATTTAACTCAGCAAGTGACCGAACTTAAAATTGCCTACATCGGGGGCGGCTCCCGGGGCTGGGCCTGGGGACTTATGAGTGATCTGGCAGCCTGTAATGATATCAGCGGGGAGGTTGTTCTCTACGATATTGATTTTCAGGCGGCAAAAGATAATGAAATCATCGGCAATCAGTTCCGCAATGCCGAAGGCGCCAAATCCGACTGGAATTACCGTGCTGTCCCCACTCTTGCAGAAGCCCTCTCCGGCGCCGACTTTGTGGTGATTTCCATCCTTCCCGGCACCTTTGACGAGATGGAATCCGATGTGCATGCTCCAGAGAAATACGGCATTTATCAGTCTGTAGGGGACACCTCGGGTCCCGGCGGTATTTTGCGCGCCATGCGTGCCCTGCCCATGTTTGAGGAAATCGGGGAAGCCATCAAAGCCCATTGTCCGGATGCCTGGGTCATCAACTACACCAATCCCATGACGCTATGCGTGAAGACTCTTTACCGGGTATTCCCTCAGATTAAGGCCTTTGGCTGCTGTCATGAGGTTTTCGGCACTCAGAAATTCCTTGCCCGGATGGTGGAGGAAACCTTCGGGGTAAAGGAGGTAGACCGCCATGAAATCAAGGTCAACCCGGTAGGCGTTAATCATTTCACCTGGCTCACAAGCTCTTTCTGGCAGTCCACCGATTTGTTTCCCTGTTACCGGGAATTTTGCCAAAAATATCGGGAGGGCTACCGCACCGGTGACAAAAACGTGGACTCCAACTGGATGAACGACAGCTTTTCCAGCACCGAAAAGGTAAAGATGGATCTCTTCCTGCGCTACGGCTATATCGCCGCTGCAGGCGACCGCCATATGGCAGAATTCTGTCCGGGGAACTGGTATCTGAAAAGCCCGGAAAGGGTGAGGGAAATGCAGTTTGGGCTGACCAGCGTTACCTGGAGAAAAGATGATTTGAAAAAACGTCTGGAAAGAAGCAGACGCTTAAGATGCGGGGAAGAGCAGGTGAAAATAAGCGGCACCGGGGAGGAAGGCGTCAATCAGATTCGCGCTCTTCTGAGCCTTTGCGACCTGGTTACAAACGTCAACCTTCCCAACCGGGGCCAGATTCCCAATCTCCCTCTTGGCGCCGTTGTGGAAACCAACGCCGTTTTCCGGGCCGGGAGCCTTACTCCTGTTCTGGCAGGCCCCATCCCTGCGGAAATTTATCCTCTGATTGCCAGAATCTGCGGCGAGCAGGAAATGCTTTCCGATGGAATCGCACACAGAGATGTACAGAAGATTTTTGCCGCCTTTGCAAACGATCCTCTGGTGACCTGCTCCCTTGAGGATGCCCGCAGGCTATTTGAGGAGATGTGTGAGAACACGAAAGCATATCTTACGATGTATGATCTGACAAAGCAAACAAATTCCTGAATATAAACAGGAAATGATAGAAGCTACGGAAGAGACAAAACAGATTAGCAGAGACCCGAATACCAAGAGATATGGTAGTTTCGCGGAAGCGCTGGAGGACATTGATTTATGAAAACAATCATTACGATTCAACACACACAATCGATTCACCATACAAATGGTATGGTTGGCTCCTGGACAGATTGGGAATTATCAGAATTAGGAGTGGCGCAGGCTAATAGAATTGGAGAAAAGCTAAAAGCAGAGTTATCTGAAAAAAAATTTGTGATGTACTCATCTGATTTATTACGCGCAAAACAGACGGCTGAAATCGTTGGTCGGTATTTAGGCTTAATTCCGATTTTAAGAACTGAATTGCGGGAAAGAAATCTTGGCAGGTGCTGTGGTAAATCAGTCCAATGGCTTCGTGAAAATCTTGAAATGCAGGAGAAAACTATTGATGATAGATTGTTCTCTGATGCGGAAAGCCGTAGAGACGAGTGGAACAGACTGCAGCCATTTTTTGATGAAGTAATGGCAAGTGATGATGAAAATATAATAATTGTTTCGCATGGTGATCTGCTGAGTGTTTTCAATACAATGTTTCTTGGACTAAGTATTGAGACTATAAATACAAGTGAAATGTTCGGTTTAGCCGGTGGAGTTTCTTATATGTTCGAAAATAATGAAAGAAAAAGATTTATCAAGAGAATGAGCGATATGTCTTATGTGAATTAGAGTTTTTTCTGATCTTACCTGAACAGGCAAAATAGAGAAAGTGCAATAATATTAAAGTTTCCCAATCTGTCGGACTATAGACATCCAGAAGATTGGGAAACTTTTAATTAATATGATTCCAGTATTTTAGTCAGTTCTTCAAAAGTATTTACTATGATTCCACTATATTCTTCATTATCCCTGTTATATAGAATTGTTTGGATCCCCAAATCAGCCGCAACTTCAAGATTTTTTACACTGTTATCAATAAATATACACTCTGAAGGGCCTTTTCCTATTTTTTCTAATGTCAGCTCATATATTTTCTTTTCTGGCTTACGGCATTTCACATTTCCACTGACAATTTTGTGACTAAAATATTTATTCAATTGGTAAAATTCTGTTATGTATGAACTCCATTCAGAAACATCATTTGATAAAAGAACAAAATCATATTTTGTATAAAATTTTTCGGCAAAAGAAATAAAGCCGCTATCTAATGTTAAATATTTTTCTATATAATTTTTCATATGAAATTGTGGATTTTCATAACCCAGCATAGATAAAAAATCATCAGAAGTAATTTCGCCATTTCCTGCCTTAGTAAAAAGCTGATCTTCTTTAAACTGTTTTTTAAGTTTTTCATGCTTAGAACTATCAAAATATGAAAACGTATATGGTATAAAATTACCCTTACTTTCTTCTAATATGACTCCATACATATCAAATAATAATGTTGTTATTCTATGCATTTATCTATACCCTTATGATTTTTTACTTTTATATAATACATATTATAACATATTTTTTTGCATTTAATAATAAATTTTTAGTATTGCGTATTGCAGAGATTTATAGGATGATTCTTTTTGTTTGATTGCAGCCATCGGCTACGGTATGGTATAATATTTTTATCATAAAATGATAAGGGTATCTGATATGAATGAAAAAGAAGGGCTGCTGAGAGTAGGAAAATATAATTCAAAATTCAATGAAATATTAGGAATAGATATGAAGGATTATGAAATATACAGGTCAAAAGGTTTGCCGTCACATATGGCTAAACGGAAACATTTTAATTGTTTGAAATATATTGACTATATACCGGATATAATATTAAAACCTGATTATATTGGAGTGAATCCCAATGAGCAAGGGTTAAGTGTAGAACTTATTAAGAGATATGCTGATAATGTTTTGATTGGAATAAAATTAGATGCAAAAGGAGAATATCTATATGTTTCTACTATGCATGATATACAGGAAACTAAAATCTCAAGGCGATTGCATAGTGGAAGAATTAAGGTATTCTCTGTTGACAATAATGAGTGAGGATAGTATATTATAAGTGGAAAAAGAATATGATAGTAATAAGCATAATTATTTTTGAGGTCGGAAATGGTTCCCGACACACTCTGAAAAGAGTACCTGAGATGATGGTTACACCACCCATCCAAAAATAATTATGCTTTTTATATATGTGCATATAATTATTTAGCGAAAATTATCCAAAAGCACTACCTGGAAAACTTTATTTTTCTCCCTCGCCTTAGCTTCTGCAATATCATCATCCGACATCTCTGTTATCCATTCGCCCTGCTGAATTCTTGATAACGCAAATAAGACATCTTGTATATTAGGCAGCTCCATGTCCGATTCAAGTGGGAACTTACTGGTATACAAGAAACCAAAACCCTCACGGGAAATTCTTACATATATTTGGTTCATCTGTTCATATATATCAACACATGGGGTATGATTAATTAAAACTGCTCTGATCAGAAAGGCTATTGCTGTCAGTTGAGCCTTCGTCGAGATGGTATCTATTTTTTCTGTTTTAAATTTATAATTCCCAACTATGATAGTTTTTCCGCTGATTTCAAGGTTTTCCCGAATACGTTGCGTATTCATGTCCTTAATATATGTTCCCATAGCGCCATGATATATATATCTTTTTTGAATCCAATGAGGCTTTGAGCCTTTTAACAGATTATCTATATTTTTCTCTTTTGCTATATTTTTGGCTTTTACAGTTATATTCGCAATTCGGTAATTTGTCATTAAATAAATGTCATCCGCAATATCAAGATATTCACTGCTTCCTCCAATAATAAGCATCGTAGACACTTTTGCCTCATTATAAATTTGTCTTATACGGTCAGTAAAAGGAATGATAGGATCATCAGAAATAAGGCTTTTCATACGAGCATCCTTTATCATAAAATTAGTAGCTGTTCTATCTTCATCGACAAAAAGTGTTTTGCAGCCAAAAGAAATAGCTTCAATGATATTAGCTGCCTGCGATGTACTTCCACTTGCATCTTGAGTAGAAAACATTTCCGTATTTAAGGTTTTTGTCTTAGTAATAAAAGGCGAAATATCAAGATTTGAAATACATCTTCCCTCTTCTGCCACTATTTTGCAGCTATTTGTTCTCGTGATGCAATATTCCCTGCCATCACCCTGGATATGATTATATATACCGGCCAAAACACTATCTAAAAACGTACTTTTACCAGAGTATCCTCCCCCCGTAATTACATTAATACCTTCACGTATCGCCATCCCTTTTAAGATAAAGCCATCTGACAATTCTATTTCCACCTCATCCTCTTTCGGAGAAGTAAAAGGCACTGCCCCCTCAAGCGGCAGTTGTCCCTCTCCCCTTGGGAGTATACTGTCATTTGCGACAAAACTAATATATCCCCGTTCATCCAGCAATGCTCGGATTTCCTGTTGTCTGTTAAATAAAACCAAATTATTTTCATACCTTCCCACATCAAATTGCTGTATAAAATTCCGGATTGCACGTGCTAAATCTTTTTTTACTATTTTACTTGATGATCTACCTGAGACAACATAATGCTTTTCCTTCATAAGCACCGGAAACTGTATGCGTAATACAATTTCTAAAGCCCCATCTTGAATATATGAAACATTCCTTAAAAGAATCTGCGGTCCGGGATGGTATATATAAATAGAACCAGTATATTTTTCTTTACCGGTAACACTATATTTGGAAAGTGAAATTTCGTCTATTTGTCTGACAAATTCTCTAAGACAAAAATCTGCAAGTACAATGTCATCTTTAGAATTATGCCCTGGCAAATTAAGTAATTCCAAAGGAATGTGCAAAGTAAACCTGACACATTCCGGCGTATCCCTGTATGTTTCAGAGCATATAATGTCTATGCCACAATATGAATATTTACAATTTTCTTTGTATAATCTGCGAAGCGATGTAATATCCTCCAAATCACAAGAGGCTAAAATGGATATTAATCTATTCATATATTTTTCTTCTCCTGACACTTAACTTACTTTATTACAATTTTCTTCGCATCATCCGGTATCCATTCCTGCCTGTGTGATACAACAACTACTATTTTCCCTTGCTTGCTCAACTCTTCAAATTTCGACAATAGTTTGGGAACCAATACGTTATCTACGGAAGAAAGAGTTTCATCAAATATCATAATAGATGCATCATGGTAAAACACCCTTGCAAGAGCAAGTCTGTTTATTTGCCCTGTAGATAAATTTGAAGCTTTTGCATTTAAAACAGTATCTTGTATTTGGGTCAAATCAGAAAAAACATCCTCTAACTGTGACTCTGCAATAGCCATTTTTAATCTGTCATTATCCGGGATAGCTGACAATGTAATATTTTCCATAACAGAACCATTAAAGAAAAGTGGTCGTTGGGCTGCATAACTCACTTGAGGATTTAAAATTTTAGAATCCTTTCCCCAAAATACAATTTTTCCCTGGTTTGGCTGTATTATTCCCACAAGCAATTTCAATAAGGTTGACTTCCCTACTCCGCTCTCGCCGACTATATACGTTACTTCTCCTCCTTTTATCACTGCATTAAAATTGGAAAACACTTTACTCTCGTCTGAATATGAAAAGCTAACATTTTCTATATGAATCTCATCAATGCTACCCTCAAACGCCTTCGGTATCTCCTTTTTAAAACAGTTGCAGCTTCTAATCTTTCCCATATATCTATTAAATGATACGAATTGATATTGATAATTTTTAAAGAAATCTCCCAAAAAAGTGATAGGATTAGTCAAAGTATCCTGTATTGATAAAAAGGCTATCAGTGTTCCGAGGGTTATCTGACCATTAAAAGCCAAAAAAGCTCCAATGATCAATAGCATAACAATTGTGATCATATCCAGAAAACGATTAAGGGTATCCAATACAATGCTATATTGGCTCTCCTTTTTATATAATGGAGAATATTGAGTATAAAGAAAATTGAACCTCTTCTTGGCGATCGAGCCATCAAAAAAGCGAAAAAAAACGTTTGCCTCAAACACTTCCAATATATTAGCTAACAACTTCGACTTGATTTCAACCGTTTTCCCTACTATTTCCTCCAGCTTTGAAACAATATTCTTATTGATACCTATCTTTACAAAACCTAAAATTATAATCAGAAAAGACAGATGCCAGCTAATGGTAAAGCCTATGATTAATGAGGCAATGAATCTGTTTATACTGCCGATACAATCATAAAATGCATCATAAAAATTTGTAATCTCAGATGTATCTTTTGTCAGGATATAATAGGAATCTCCTATTTCCTTTTCACTGTCATCAAACCTGTCAAAAAGATGCGTCATTAAATTTTTCCTTAAAAAGGAATTGATATTACCCTTCATTTTATTAAAATAAAGAGTCATTGCATATAACATGATAAACTGTATCGTTGCCATAGAAGCACTAAGGACAATACCTGAATATAATTTATTAGTATTTTTTTCAATAATACTGTCACCGATCCATTTAATTCCAAGGGTTTCTAAAATGATTCCCATATAGCATTTCACTGTATCAATTGCTATCAACAAATAGTATTGCTTGCGATACGGGTTAAGCCTAAGCATCATCTTAAACTTACTCAACATCTGTTCCCCCCTTTTCTGTCATGAATTTACTGAAAGAATGCAGCTTTCCAATTTCTTCACTGCTGCCGCTATGTATCTTTTTCTCATCATCCATAAAAATAATTTCATCAAACAGTGCGATTAGCTCTGGTTGAATTCTATGGTCAACCCATATACAAGTAATAGGTTTGGCGGCAAATATCCTTTTCATAATGCGGATTTGCTGTGGCAAAGATACCATTGAAAGACATTCATCCATCACCATAATATCCCTCCCGCTTACAAGAAAAAGAGCTAAATAAAGGCGTTGCCTTTCTCCACCGGAAATATTAAGCCCTCCCTTTTCTACATAAAACTCACTCGAAAAAGAAAGCTCAAGCGCTTCTATCCAAAACTGCATTTCACTGTCAGATATTTCCGGATAGATTAATGTAAATAACTCTCTTACGCTGCCAGAAACAAAAAACATATCCTCCGGAGCATAAATTAACTGCTTTCGTAAAGATAAACTATCCCACTCAGATAGCTCCCGGCCTTTAAAACAAACACTTCCCTTATACTTATTGTCATATCCTACCAAAATTTTAAGCAAGGTGCTTTTTCCTATCCCACTTTTTCCCACAAAAAGATATTTCTTTCCCCTCTTTATATTCAAAGCAATATTTTGAAATACATTTATATTATTATATCGATATGCTACATTTTTCAATTCGTAAATCAGGTCTTCCTGTTCCTTATAATCAACACATTCCGGAAAAATTTTTTCTCTTTCAATACTTTGCCATTTGTTATATCTTTCAATATAGGGACGTATTTCCATGCATTTTGCATATATTCCTGAAAAAGAAAATACGGAAGAAACAATATGATCCATAATAACAATCAGGCTGGTAATCGTTCCAAAAGTTACATATCCCTTCATGGCCATTCCGCCTCCAACGGCAAGAATAATATTACTTATAGCGATAAATGCAAATATCTCCATTCCCCAAATAAATGTGAACCGGAAAGCTTTCTTATAACCTGTCTTCCGAAAAATTTCTTCTGCTTCTTCCGCTTTTCCCAAAATGAAATTCCGTGCGCAAAAGCATTTGAGTTCCACTTTAGAAGCCAAAATATCATACTCTAATGAATTTCTATTGACATCCAGTTCTGTTAATTTGCTGCTCAGAGCCCCAATTTCTACATTTATTCGTTTTACACTGAAACAGACCACGGGAACTGCGAATAACATTATAAAAAAAAGAAGCATATTCTCGTTAAAGACATATACACTTATGAAAACAAACAGGGTACAATTTCTTACGATCTCAGGAAACGCATTTATATAAAAAGAAATTATCTTTTCCAGTTCTTCCTGATATCTATTAGCAATATTGTTTCTCCCAAATTCATCTAATTTACACATGGGGATAGAATATAAATGTTCTAAAAATTCACTTCTCAGCTCATATGTACTCTGATACTCCGCATGTCTCTTTGCCTTTATAATTAATGCATTGACAGTCAGCATCATGCCAAAATAAAATATAAGCAACAGAACGTTTTCAGTCAAAATCGAATTATCCTTCTTTATTACATTATTTACCGTATCGCTAATACATACTGTATATAACATAAGCGAAACATTACTTAATAAAAAAAGAATGATAATGATAATACTTCGTAAATAAAGTCCTTTTGCAAATTTGCTGTCAATTCTATACATTAATTTACCTCCATTTCTTTCAGGGACTAAAAATAAACTACTTATTAGCAATTTACAATTGGATATTCAACATCATAGTTAATATATCATTACCATACGCCCGCATCAATCTGAGAGACCTTAACGCCATTTTTTTGACCTCGAACCTCTCATACATACATGATAATATCAATCACAAATATTTCACCTTTATACTCCCAATCCAGACAGCCATTGTATTTTGCAATCACATACCGGATGCTCCGCATCCCGATTCCATGCATTTCATCTGGATTTTTCAAAGTTCTGAGTCCTGTTCCTTTAGCCGATGCAAGGCAGCTGTTCTCCATATGTATGGAAACTATGTTCCCTCTCTGCATAATAGAAAACCGGATATGTTTTTCACCTGTACATCTTTCACAGCTTTCTATGGCATTGTCCCACAGATTCCCTAACACTGCTGTCCAGTCCATATCCTCCTGTTCTTTCTCCCCATGGGACAGATTCCCACAATCCAGATATACTGAAATTCCACGCGTCTGTGCATAATCCGCCTTCTCAGAGATCAGATAATCAACCAATTGTTTTCCTGTATACTCCCGAATATCACCATATGACTCATGCAGCCTGTCCACATACTTCTCTACCTGTTTCATCTGCCCTGCCCTGGCCATTCCCTGTATGGCCAGCAGGTGATTTTTCATATCATGAAAGAGCCGTTCTTTTTCAAGCCTGCGTAATATAATATTTTCATAACCCTGAGCATACAGGCTTTTCTGCATTTCCACCAGTTCAGATATGCTCTCTCTCATACTGTGAATATATAAAAAAATCAGAGCAACTATAAACAAAATACTGATAATGAACAATATCCTTACCCGAGGCCACGCCATGTTCTGACGATTTGGAGACGATGACAAAACTATGTCACTGCCAAGCAGGATCATATGCTCAAAAAGCGGGATCATATAAACCCATTTTTCATACAAGAAAAAAGTCAGCTTATCTTTTACGGTATAAATTGCGAAAAGCCCCCCCGCAGCAATACATCTTGCAAACAGATATATAATAATTCTTTCAAATTTAAGGGAAAACTGCTGTTCCAGCATAAAACCCGGATTATCAGTAAAATGCCCCACAAGAATACTTGTTATCAAATCCAGACAGTAAATCGTCTCATAATAAATTGCCATCATAAAAAAGTATTGTCTTCTGCATCCAAACCGCCAAAAATATACCAGGCTGCTAAGTCCGATACAAAGCAATAAATAATGCCGCGAATACATTGCTCCATTACGCTGAACAACGGTCAGTGCAATAATCAGTATCACACCAAACACATATATGACTTTTTTAATAAAACTGCTCTTTTTTTGGGAAAAAAGCAATCTTACCCATATAAAGGAGCCAATTATTTCAATAACTGTTATAAGTGCCTGTACTCCCCGCAACATACCTAAAACCTGCCCTTATAATAAGAAAGTATTTTTTCTCTCACCTCTGATGTTCTAATATGCCCAAGCGATATCTTTTTACCATCTGCCATTTCTATCTCTCTTAATTCAAACCTTTTAATTTTCTCAATATTAACAATACACCCTCTTTCCACAAGGATAAACTGATTTTTTTTCTTCAATTCCGACTGGATCTGTTTCAAAGGCTTGCGCACTGCAATTTCCCGTCTCTCCAACACAAAAATTGAATATTTTTTTTCTTTGAAAATATAAAAAACCTGGCCCAATGATATCTTCTCGAAAAAATTGGAAGCTTGTACAAGATAGTAATCATCATCTTCTCTTTCGAATTCCTTCTTAATCTTGATTTGTACTTTTTCCCACTCTTCATTAAATTGATCTTTTAATATAAAATCATATGCGTCTACTTTATACCCCAAAATCGCATATTTAGGATATGCAGTCAAAAATATAAGAAGCATATATGGATCAAATTCGCGAATTTCTTTTGCGAGTTTAATTCCATCCATATCAGGCATTTCTATATCAGATAAACAAAGATTATATTCTTTCCCTGATTTTGCCGTCTGTAAGAAAATACGGGGGTTATCATATATATCAACTTCAATATTACAATCCCAATTACTGGAAAGTATTTTGTTTTTAATTTCCTCTGCATAGCTTCTTATATCATCAATAATGGCTATTCTCTTCATAGGTATATACCACCTTCTTCCAATAATAGCGATGTCCTCGGCCAGCTTCCATCATAATCCCACATCACTTTTTGTTTTCTGTGCACCGCAGCATGACCCTCCTGTCTTTTCAAGAAACTCCCTGGCCGCTTTCGCCCCGCCGCATCGCTTAAATCCATCCGATATTTTCTTTGCTGCCAGTTTATATTGATCATTCCCGAGAAGCTCTTCTGCTGCTGCAAATATATTTTCTTTCTGAGCCTTCAGCAATTTGATTCCGGCGCCAAGTTCCTCCACCCGCCTGGCAACTGCCCCCTGTTCGGGCGTCTGTGGGAACAGGATTAATGGAACCTCATAATATAAAGCTTCTGAAGCCGAATTCATACCGCAGTGCGTGAGAAACACATCGGCAATCGACAGCACTGCCATCTGATCTACCGACTCATAAACTTTAATATTAGGGGGCAAATCCACGTAATCTCCCTCATTAGCTCCCAAAGAAATAATCACCTGATAGTCCGTATCTCTGAATGCTTCTATGCAGTTCCTGCAGATTTCCTTATTCTTCATCACGGTTCCCATGGAAATGTAAATCAGCTTTTCTGCCGTCTTTTCCATCTCCTCTTCTACCGGCCGGATGGAGGGCCCGATAAAACAGTACTTGTCCGAAAAAGTGTCGGCACAGGGCTGAAACTCCTTCGATGTATATACAATGGTATTCGTCTCATTGTCGTTCTGAACAATATCCAGAATCCCTTTTACCGGATATCCTTTCATCTGCAGTTGTTTGATCTGCTTATTAATTTTTGGCATGGAAAACAGCATTTTCAGCACTCCGCCGATTCCCTGTTTCATGTACCTTGAGGAATACTGATTAAATGCAAATGTTGTTGTCGATGACACATAAGGAATATGGTACTTCATTGCCGTAAGCTTTCCCCAGTATGCAATCGAATCGGAAACGATCAGATCTGGTTTTATATACACTACTTTCTCCGCCACCATATCGTCCAACGCCAAAGTTGATTGCACCAAAAGCTCGGTAGCAAACGCCATATCCTTTCCAACTCGTTCGGCATTCTCTTTATCTTCCATTTCAAAATCATAACCGTCACAGGGAATAAACTCTGCCCCTGCTTTTTCTATCTTCTCCCGGAATTGCTCAAAAGAAAAATAAGTAACTTTATGCCCTGCCGCTGTCATTTCCTTTACCAGCCCCAAGGTTGGATTCGTATGGCCGTGTGCAGGTATGGAAAACCAAACAATATTCATCCTGATACCCCCTTTATAAACCTTCATGCACCGCTGGCGCGGTGTACCGCGCCGATAAATACCTGGCTTTCATTCCCTCGTACCCGTCTGTAACTACTCTGCTGATAAACTCTTCATCCATTTCCAGGTAGGAAGTTGCAAGCATAGTAGCTATGCCGTGAACATAAACCCACATCTCAAGATGGAAGCAGTAGGCATCTTCTTCGCCAAGCCCTAATTGCTGCCGTATGATTTCCAGCAGCGGCTGTATTTCCGCTCTGTTTTCCTCCACCTTTTCACGGGAACGGTCACGCATAAAGAGCAGCTTAAAAAGCTGCTTTTCTTCCCTGGCAAAACGGATATAAGCCATTCCGCTTGCCTTATAAGGCGGATATTTCCCGCATTCCATATCCTCCTTCAGATAACTCTGGTATAACTCATCAGCCGCCTTTATCACTTCCTGCTGCACTTCCTCCATATTTTTAAACAACCCGAAAACAGGCCTTGAGGAGGAACCTAATTCTGTCCCCAGAGCTCTGGCCGTCAAAGCGGACATTCCGCCTTTTCGCGTCAGCTTCAGTGCCGCAGCAATGATTTCCTGCCTTGTAAACATAAATTTCCGTGGCATTATATTTTCCCTTCCCGTAGTGAAACATATGTAGTGCAACAAATGTTGCTTTATTATATAAAGAAAACCAGGGTTTGTCAACCCCCTCCTGAATTACCGAATCATGTTTTTACAATCTTTCCCTTAAAACTTCTACCCTGCATTCATGTCTCTTGTTTTCATCATTTTTGTGATAGGCGATCCCCACAGCAAGGATACGTCCTGTATACTCTGGCTTTTCTCCTATCTTTCCTTCAAATTTGAGTGCATATTGCCTGTCCTTTATCTGCTGGATGGCTTCGTCTGCCGTCTGGTTAACTTTCAGCTCGATGATAATCGCATCATGATCCTTCCTGACCGGATAAAAAATAAAATCCACATAGCCTGCGCCAGCTCTGTCCTCACGCTCAATTCTGTAATGATCCCGCGCCTGGAGATATACCAGTTTTATAATAGACGCCAGTTCCGCTTCATTGTTGTAGACAAGCAGCGGACTTTCTGTGTTATGAACAAATTGGAGAATCTCTGCCATCGTCTCCGTATCTCCAGCCCTGGTAGCGGCAAGCATCCTTCCCGATTCTTTCGTAAGCCGGTATACATTCCCCAGGGACTCTTCCTTTCGGGCCATGGCCGCAAACTGATCCATCAGCTCTTTATTTGGAATAGAGACACATCCATGTTCATAGTTAAGGAAGCCATAAACTACCATAGCTGAAAATATCTCATCTCTTGTCTTAAGCTCCATTGAAGTGGCTGCATATTCCTGCACATCCGCTGGTACCGGAATATCAGAAAGCAGCAATCCCACATCTTCCTTTACGCTGTCCACATTGGCTCCAATGTAATAAAACAATTCATCATAAGGGCCGGAGCTTGTCCAATAATTCCCAAGGTTGTTATTTTCAAGGGCCAAAACCACGGAACGGGGATTGTACACTCTCTCACCAGATTTGGTGTGGTATCCGTCATACCATCTGCGAAGGTCTTCTCTCGTTACCTTCCTCTCCGCAATATCCTGTCTTAGATATCTTCCATAAAGATCGTCTACCTCTCTTTCTGTAAAGCCAAAATATTCACTGTATTTCTCCTCTGTCGCCATGGTGTATTCACAGAACATGTTAATCTCAGAGCCGCTGGAATATTTGGCGATGGGCAGGATACCGGTCATATAGGTCATCTCCACATAGGCCTTATCTTTGAGAAGACTGCTCAAAAACTGCGTAAAATTTGTTTTATCCTTATCCGTTGCAAAATCCTGATGATAAATAAAATCCCACTCATCCAGAACAAATATAAATTTTTCATTTCCGCAATACTCGTATACCTTTTTCAGCGCATCCCACACATCGTCATCCTTTTCTATTTCGGCATCCGGATAAGCTTTTCGCAAATCTGTCAGTAATCCTTTTACAAATTTACTGATGTATACGTTATAAGAACCGCAGCCCAGCGGCAGCTCATTAAACATAATATGAATCACGTTATGTCGGTTTAAATGCTTCCTGTACCAATCATACTTAGAGATATTTAACCTGTCAAAAATTTTACCGCTGTCTATGCCCTTCCCAAAATAGGCTGCGATCATATTGGCTGTCACTGTTTTTCCAAAACGGCGCGGTCTTGTGATGGCGACATATTTGGGTTCTATCCCCTGCCCCAATTCCTGTTCTTCTATGTCGTCTAAATCCAATTCGACCCGTTGCACTAAATCAGCCAGTATGCCTGATTTATCCACATAATACCTGGATGCATACTCTCTTCGAAATAAGCCATATGCACTCGAACTGTTCAAATAAACACCCATTCTATCTTCACACCCTTTCCATCCATCCTGCCCCGCTCCCCAGGTGAGGCAAAGCAGGTTCTCCCTTGCAAAAATCGTGCGCATCCCCCAGAAGGGTTATAGAGAACGACAACATATTATGTCATTCTCTATCCATCTTGCCACGATGACCCTTGAAAGTCAAGGAAAGGAAATTTATCGTCCACTGAAAGGATTGACAACAAGCAGTTCCGTATGATAGCATGGATACATACCAACAGTATGTTAAGGAGGTGAAGAAATATGGCAAGAAACAGGCATCCGGAAGAAACTGTGAATTTAATATTAGATGTTGCTTTTCGCTTATTTATGGAAAAGGGGTATGAGCATACTTCCATTCAGGATATTATAAATAATTTAGGAGGTCTCAGTAAAGGCGCCATCTATCATCATTTTAAGTCAAAGGAAGATATTTTACTTGCTGTTACAGACAGGATGACGGCGGAATCCAATCAGATGCTTGCAGTCATTCGTGACCGTTCTGACCTAAACGGCAGGGAAAAGCTGAGAACAATTTTCAGGGAATCCATCAACCGGCCGGTACAGAACGATATCTTTACGGTAGCTCCGGATTTTCATAATAACCCGAAGCTTCTTTTCAGTCTTTTGCATGATACCATAGACAATGCAGCGCCAAATTATATTTTGCCGATTATCAGGCAGGGTATTTCAGACGGTTCTATCCAAACGGATTACCCGGAGCAATTGGCAGAACTGATTTTGCTTGCAGCAAATGTCTGGATGAATCCCATGATATTTGACAGTACTGAGGAAGAATCCTACCGTAAGTTTATCGTATTCAGACAGATGCTCCAGGGCTTTGGTCTGGATATCGTAGACAGCGAAATGTTAGAGAGATTGCAGGAGCTGGCATCGATCTATCAAAAAAACAAGCAATAGAACCACCAGCGGACAATGGGAATACTTTTCTGAATAAGGGAAATTTTTTATTTCCATGAATCAATTTCTGCCCTGAAAAACGGGCAGATATATTTTAAAATAAATACATACCGACGTGCGGTACCGAAAGGAGATATTATGCAAAAATTATTTTCAAAGGATTTTACGTTAGTTGTCATCGGTCAGATCATCTCTTTGTTTGGAAATGCGACAATAAGGTTTGCATTACCGCTTTATTTATTAAATCTGACAGGCTCATCCGCACTTTACGGAACTGTCACAGCGTGTGCCTTTATTCCTGCCATTTTGCTCTCACCAGTTGGCGGCATTGTTGCAGACCGGGTCAACAAAAGAAATATTATGGTGATACTGGATTTTTTTACGGCAACAGTTATCCTGGCCTTTTCTCTGCTTATAGATGAAGTAAATCTCATTCTCCTTTTGACGGTTACATTGAGCTTTTTGTACGGCATTGCGGGTGCGTATCAGCCAACCGTGCAGGCAAGTATTCCTGCGCTTACCAATCAGGATAATTTTATGGCGGCAAACTCCATTATCAATACAATCAGTTCATTTGCGTCATTGATTGGCCCTGTACTTGGAGGTATTTTATACAGTACATATGGATTAAAGCCTGTATTGTGGGTTTGCATGGTATGCTTTATTATGTCGGCGGTTATGGAAATTTTCATCAAAATGCCGTTCCGGAAACAGGCTTCGGGCGGCGGTATATTAAAGACAGCCAGAACCGATTTTGCAGAGAGCATCCGCTTTATCCGAAAGGAAAAGCCTGTGATCGGAAAAGCCCTTCTAGTCATCTGCGGAATTAATTTGTTCCTTGCCGCAATGATTATCGTCGCGCTTCCCTATCTGGTAACGGAAGTATTAAATTTGAATGCTTCGCAGGCAAACAGACTATATGGTTTTGCAGAGGGCGCATTGGCGGCAGGCGGGCTGGCAGGGGGAATCGGAGCAGGCATTTTTGCAGACAAACTGGCGGTTCATAAATCAGGCAATCTCGTAATCGCCTGTGCGGTATGCGTGTTTCCTGTCAGTGTTTCCTTGCTGCTGTTTTCATCTGCAATCATAAATTATATTGTCCTTACCGTATGCTGCTTTGCCGTTATGGTATGTTCAACGATTTTTACCGTGCAGATGATGTCCTTTATCCAAGCGGAAACCCCGCAGAATTTAATTGGAAAGGTGATCGCTGTCATTCTTACCGTTTCCATGTGCGCACAGCCATTGGGCAATGCATTCTACGGGATTCTGTTTGAAATCTGTAAAGGGTTTGAATATGCTGTTGTTTTATTTTCGGGTGTTGTGTCGCTTATGATTGCCATCAGCACAAAAAATATTTTCAAAAGATTTTCAGCAGATTAAGAAGGAAAGGCTTATTTTTTCACCTTTGCCTTCACCAACAGCATCATGGGTCTGCGCAGTTCATCCTTCATTCCGGGGATATCCATCATCTCCCCGGGCGGCTGCGCCTCCTCCACAGCCTCCAGGTCAAATCCGCTGTTGATCAGTCCCATGAGTATCTGCGTCAGGGTATGATGCTGTTTTCTTACATCACATCCTAAAAAATGCGTTTTTCGCTCTCCCGGCATAAAATAATTGTCAACCGGCCAGTACGCCGGTCTTCCATCCTCCTCATAAATCCAGTCCTGCCCTTCGCTGGCAGTAAAAACCGGATGCTCAATATTGAAAAGAAAAATTCCTTCCGGCTTCAGCGTCCTGCGTACCTTCTGAAATATCTGCTCCAAATCCTCAATGTAATGAAGCGCCAGGTTTGAAACTACCAAATCCCATGTTTTTTCCGGATACTCATATTCCTCTATCCCACAGACACGATATGTGATTTTCTCTCCACTGTTGCGCCTTTTGGCTTCTCCTATCATCCGCTTGCTTAAGTCAATCCCCATAATCCGGACGGCGCCCTGTTCCTGGGCAAATTTGCAATGCCAGCCATAACCGCATCCCAGATCCAGAACACTTTTTCCTTTAAGCCCGGGAAATAAGGGTCTGAGCTGATGCCACTCTCCGGCTGCGCTCAGGCCTTCTCTGCTGCGTGCCATCTGGGCGTATTGGTCAAAAAATTCTTTTTTCTCATATTCGTTTGTCATATCTTATTTACCTTTTTTTGTTTGAAATAATAGTGTTTTATTTCCTGTGTCTAAAACCGCCCTTCTCCCAATAGGAAAAATTGCATGATTAGACCCATGACCAAAATCGTCACAATAAGCAACTGGAATGCTATATTTTTCACCAAATCTTTCCAACACCTCAAACAATAGCGGCGAAATTGCATCTGAATAATGTCCAAACAACAGCCCTGTTACTTGCTCCATCAATTGGCTTTGTCCTATACATGTTAAGAACATACTGACATCCTGAACGGATTGAAATTTATCCAGTTCTTCAATAAATAGTATATAATTTCTGTCCATTCGATAAGGAAACAATCTGTTTCCCAAAGCCAAAACAAAATTGAGCAAATACCCGCCAACAAGGACTCCCTCGCAGCATCCCGCTGTTATCGTATACCAGTCACTGTTACTAATATAGTCGGTTAACCCTCCCTCAACCAAATGCGAAACAAATTGTTTTTTGTCATATTCGCTGATATGATCAAATAATCCCGGTGTCTGCCCATAGTATGTGATTATGCCTGTTTGAGCATATATAGCATTAAGTATAGATGTCCCGTCACTATAACTCAAAAAAAGCTTCGGGGTTTCTTTTATTCTATTATAATCTACTGGTGAGTAAAAAGTTTTCTGTAAAAAAATAACCCTTTCGTATGGATTTATGGTATCTTTAAGTTGCTACACT
>ERZ808046.563-NODE-563-length-28704-cov-3.881720_pt1 | contig 28704 bp, 22 predicted proteins | sample MGYA00380196_ERZ808046 | MGnify/ENA primary metagenome ERZ808046 (study PRJEB31490, sample SAMN06133421) | mouse gut metagenome | isolation source: Z6_2 | host: mice | place: China: Chengdu | collected 2015-05 ...
CGGCCCCGAAAAAAGTTCTGTCGAATCACACCACCATGCGTCAAACCCTCGCTCAAACAACCCCCTTTTTGCCTGATTCCAATACATTTCTCTGGCCTTTTCATTAAATGCATCGTACGTGGCTAAATCATTGAGCAAGAAACCTGCTTCTTTAAATTCAGTATGATTTTCACCTCCAAAATTCATATTAGGCCATACCGAGACCATTGCCCTTGCATGAAGTTCATGGATTTCTTCCATACATTTTTCCAAATCACCATATCTGGAGTCATCCGCAATTTTCTCCCCCCAGTTTCCAGGTATCCATGTATTCCAGTCCTGTACAACACAATCAAGCGGTACGTTTCTTTTCCTGTATGCCTTTACAACATCAAGAAGCTCTCGGGCTGTATGATATTGTTCCTTCGACTGAATATAACCATAAGCCCATTTTGGAAGCATCTGCGCTTTCCCTGTAAGAAAACGGTACATATGAATAATTTCATCCATACTGTCCCCTCCCAAAAAATATGTATCGATTTGATCCACCGTATCCAAGAACAGGTAAGAATCCTTTCCCTCATCACAAAATGTCATTAAGGAACAGCAATCCGTTAAAAACCCATACCCTTCTGTAGAAACAAAAAAAGGCATAGGGATTCTCATATTATGTTGGTACAAGTACTGGTTACGCCCACGGTAATTATAAATTCCATCTTCCCCTTGTCCCAATCCATGAATTCCCTCCGCCTCTTTCCACTGAAAAAAGATTCTGCCTCGATAAGCATTTCTTACCACTTCTGGTTTTAGATTCTGGATAAAATTCCGTTCTCCATCAACTGTCCTGACTCTCTGTACGACAGGTTCTTCTCCACCTGTGGTGTAATGAATCACCTCTTTTTCCGTAAGCTCCCTGCCGCGTTCTTCCAGCCATGTCTCACCATTCGGATACATCCACGTAATCTGTCCGCTTTGTTCCAATATCTGCACAGTTACCTTTTCTGTTTTCAACAAAATACGCTCATTATCCCTTTCCACATCAAAAGATACTTTCTTTTCCTCTTGCACTTCTACAAGATTTGAATGTATTTCCCCATCAATTTCTTTTCTTGCTGTAATACACCGAATAATCCCATCTGTCACCGGAATCAACCGATGCCTGATTTTTCCCGTAATAACCTCCAGATAATTCTCTGTTCTTACTATTTCTGTCATAATTGGTTATCTCCTTTACATCTCCGTCTCTTCTTCAAATCCAAGGAACCGCTCTAGTCTCTGTAATTCTTCTTCATGTTTTCCATGTACTGCAATCCTGAAAAAATCTTTTCCCTGAATCCCCTTTATAAAATAATAATGACTTTCAATTTTAAAAAATGGCTGTTTCAACATTTCCAAATACACGAAATCTCCCAATGGCTTTAAACTTCGAATAAATTCACTGTTTGTCGTTTCATCCATCAGATAATCATAGGCATTCCATCCTGACTCAGCACATTTTTCTCTTGAACTCTGTTTTTTTATGACCTTCATTTTCTTCCCACTATCTTTCTGCTAGTCATTTACCCTGATTGATGCTGAAATCTGCCTCACAGCTTCCAAAAATGCATCAATCTCTGTTTCTTTCGTGAGCCAGGAAATACTAACCCGCACCGTTCCTGTCTCCTGTGTTCCCATTGCGTTATGGATAAGAGGTGCACAATGAAGCCCTGATCTCACAATAATCCCAAAACCTTCTTTTAGGATATATGCTGCATCTGATGCCTTCATCCCTTCAAAATTCATACTTAAAACAGGTCCTTTGCACGAATTGTGGGATCCATATATAATCACTCCCACAATCTCCTGTAGTCCACTGTACATCCTATCCATCAATTCCCATTCTTTTTGTTCGATCTGTTGTATACCTGTTTGAAGTATCTCTTCTATTCCTGCATTGAGCGCTGTAATCCCCACTAGATTCTGGGTTCCAACCTCATACTCAAAATCCCCGTTTTCATAGGTAAGCTGTGCACTATTTCTTCCTGTCCCACCATATAAAAACGGATGGAATTCAACATCTTTTCGGATATAATATCCACCAGTCCCCTGTATTCCAAGCAACGCCTTATGACCTGTAAACACAGCCGCTGCTGCTCCCCAGTCTTCTATATCCAACGCAATGGCTCCTGCACTTTGCGAGACATCCACCACTAACAGAAGGTTATGCTGCCGGGCAAACTGTCCCATCATTTCCATGTCCTGGATTTTTCCTGTGACATTAGAACAATGATTTACAACCAATATCGCAGACTTTTCAGTCACTGTCTTTTCCAGTGCTTCTCTTGTCACGCTGCCATCAGGTTCACAGGGTACAACCAGCATTTTGGTATTTCGAAACTTTGCCTGGTTCAAAATCGGACGCAAAACACTATTATGTTCTGTCTGTGTCACAAGAATGTCTTTTGATGTTCCATCCTCTTTCCACAGACCACAAAGTACAATATTCATTGCCTCTGTTGCTCCCGATGAAAAAAAGATTCGATCGGTTTCACTTACCCCCAAAATTTTCCCCAGATTTCTTCTGCATATATCTGTTATATCCTCTTTTCCAATTTCCTCACCGCCCCGGAACTGAGAGGCCGGTACACTTGTAATACACGTATGTACCGCCTCTTCTACCTTCTCCGGTTTTGGATAAGAAGTTGCCGAATGATTCAAATAAATCATTTACCGCAATCACCCTTCCACGATTTTAAAATCCATTACCTTCGCTATTTCTTTTATCATCTTGGTGTAATCGCCAAAAATCAATGCCTGATGATGACCAAAGCCCGCCAGATGATGCATGTATGCTCTTGCATCATCCATCTGGATATAGTAATATGGACTGCAATAATACTTGTCATATTCTGAACGTATAACTTTACCTTTCTTAATGCACATCGTATCACCTGCTGGATTAAACCGGCCTAATGTAACATAATCTTGTTCATTTTCCGTAAAATCAACCTGAAGCTTTCCGCCAAATCCCTGACCGGTAAATGCCCATAATTTATACTCCAACGGACGGGTTCCATAACCATTCATACACAGAGCCGGAACTGCATGATGTATCCGCAGCAGTTCATCCGTTTCATGATTCGGATTCCCCATAAATACCGGCCGGTTTGCCGCATACTGCATAATCAGCATTGCCATAAGTGCATTCAGGTCTTCCTCGCAACCACTCGGAATTCCTTCATCTTTCATAATAGAATGGCACATGCAAGGAGTAAATTTACGGTTCTGCGGTATCTCCGTTGTACAAAGTTCATGGCATGCTGTTGTAAATGCATTACAATCATAAATATCCATCATCTTCTTTGCCGCAAGATAATATTTGATATCATTAAGGAACCACTCTGTATTTACCTGTGTATCACTTGATCCATTGATAATACGATCTGCTATCGGACGAGCCTCTTCATCTGTAATCTGATCCATATATTTAAAAATATCTGTAAATGGAAGCTTCACAACTTCAAAACCATACCGCCGTCTTAAAACTTCCGGATCACGGATCAGACTCTGAATACCAAATGTTGGCTGGGATCCTGCTGTCAGCACGAGCGCTCTTGTATTCTTCACAGCTTTTCTCACCCAGAGAATATGTAAGATTTCATTTACATCCTGAAGGTCCATACAAACATATGCCTCTACTCCGATAGAGCGGCAGTATGCCGCAAAATCAATTCCTTCATTTCCGTTCTGCCAAATTACAACCGGTTTCTGATAGCGTTCCAGCTTCGGAATTCTCCATCCCATACACAGAAAACAGTCCATCTCTTCTGTTCCTTCTCCGATTTTTTTAAATAACTCTTTTTCTACGGTAAATGTTTCATCATAACGTACATCCATAGGATCCATGAACTTCACTTCATCAATCACACCGTCCAGATCTTCCACCGCTTTCTTAAATGCTGCATCTGCCGCCCGAGACTCCGCCTCAACGGTCATATCTTCTTTACGCCCTGCACGGCACGGTCCCTCCCAAAAATGTGTATGTGTAAGGCATCCTACCAGTGGTTTTACAACCAGCTTCATTTCATTTGCTTTCTGTTTCATTTGCTTTACCTCTCGTCTGATTTTTCTTTATTATAAATTTGCTTTTATTATTTTGTTTTTCTATACCGCAGCACATTTCGGAAAAAACGTTCTGCTGCCGGATTTTCTTTTGTTCTCCCTGCCAGTTTCAGTTGGCAGATTACTACATTTCCTTTACCATAAGCCAGCTCTCCAACTGCCGCTGCCGGTCCCCAATTTCCTTCCAAATCGGTATTTCCACTCAAAAGCACCGGAATTAATCCGTCCGCTGAAACTGTGGAATCCAAAATCGGAGTGATTCGGTCTTCTTTCCTGTCATACCAGTTCCAAAATGCACGTTTCCTGAAACCTTCTGCTAACCAATGTGCTGTAGCATCTGATACATAATTCATTGGCAGCATAGAACTTAACTGTATCTCCACGTCTCTTTCTGTAATCTGGTATACTCCTGGATTCATTTCCAGAAACAGGAGCACCGCCCCTTGCTTCGTCAATTCGTCTATCCAAGATTTGTTTCGTTCATATGCGTGAAAATCATCAACGACTATCACGCTGTCTGCATCGGCTCTTTCAAGTGGCTCCACAATAGTTTCTGTTTCTATAGCCAATTGCTCCGCTTTTCCCTGACAACTTATCAATACAAGCTTTCTTTCCGGTTTTTCCAATGATTTCTGATATACCTGAATCACAATCTCATTCGTATGTACTACTTTATCTCCAGCATCTTCTAATGCTGCCCTGACTGTCACATTTCTTCCTGCATCCCTTGTCGGAACCTGGATAATACCTGTACACATACTATCGCTTTCCTGAACCAGCACCGGTATTCTTCCACAGACCTTCACCTGTTTTTTCTCATCAAGGACCTCATAATAACAGTGGTACCCATTTGTGCTTTTGGGAATATCATTACATGCCCACAATTCCACAGGAATTACTTCCCCTTCATAGCACGAATACCTGTCTGTTCTCAAACTTACCATTACCGGAGTCAGTGCATCCCTGTAAGCAAAATATGCCTGTTTCGGATTCCGATCCACATCCATGATTGCCTTCATCCATCCTGCCGGAAAAGCATCAATAAATAAATGTATTGCAAAGGACACCATTCTCCTGTCCCTGCGAAATGCCTCTGTCATCCATTTTGTCGCCCATGCCTGATGTTTTTGTGACTCCTCTATCCAATCCTTTACAGAATGCTGGGTATCATAAAAGAAATAATGAAAATTTCCTGTCTGAGCCCCCATGATCTTTGCAGGGCTCCATCCGCTTTCCTCTTCGTTCGTCTGCGGAAGCCATTTCCCGGGGTAATATTTTCTCATGACAGACTCTTCATCCAGCCCTTCTGCCCCAAACTCTCCGCATCCATAATTCCATCCTCTACTGACAGGAAGCCACTCGCCTTTGTGAAGAGCGCCTGCATCCACACCACATCCATTGTACCAACAAGTATAACAATGATTATCCGGCAGTGTCTTACTCGGTGGATCGTAATCACCATCCACATGTTTGATAACCCGATCCGGATTATAAAGTTTCACCAACTTATCCGCACAATCAAAAAAGTCCATCAGTTCTGAGCGATTTAAGTGTCGATGCGGCTGGTTATATGCATTTGGGAAAGGTTCATTAATATAAGAGACCAGTATGTTACACGGATGACTCCGTATTAACTTTTCCATTTCTCCGGCCTGCCGAATCGCCTCTGCCATCTTATTCTTACGCAGCACTCCAAAAAGCGGCAAGTCTGTCTGTGTCATCAATCCGATCCTGTCGCAGTATTCATAAACCTCTTTCTGAACCGGCCTCTGGGTCAGACGAAGGAAATTCATATTACATACCTTTGCAAGAATCAGATCCGTAAGGAGCTGCTCGTAGTCACCTCTCATCACGCACTGCTGCTCGTGTCCCATTGTATTTGCACCCCGGAGGCGGATTTTTTCTCCATTTAAGTAAAACGTCCCCTTCGGTACACTCTCCGTATCCATTCGGAAACTACGCATCCCAAACTGCTGCGTCTGTCCGTCAAGCGCCCTTCCTTCTGTTGATTTCAGCAACACCTGCATCTCATACAACCAAGGGGTAAACTGGCTCCATATCCGCACATCCGTCATTTCAAAAGGAATTTTTAAATAATTTATGCCTTTTTCCATATACAACTTCACCGGTTTATCTAGCTCTCCTGCTGCGGTGAGCTGAGCTTCCGTAAAAGCATCTCCTAACCCGATCTCGCAAGAGGTATATGCCCGGTATTCTCTCCCGTCAAAAACAGTCTGTTGAAAATTTCTTCCGTACAAAGAATACTCAACAATAATATCTTGATATGTAGGATCACATTGAAATATTTCTAACCACAGCTCAGCTCTATTTTCTTCCGGAACCGGACGCACATATATATCCTGTATAAAACAACGTGCTCTTACCTCCAAATATACACCTTGGTAAATCCCCATTCCCGGAGGACAATGATGCCACCCCATTTCCGGATCATCATATCCCGGACCAGTAGCCGCATAAATTTTATCACCACCGATCATTTCTCCCGCAAGCTGTTCCTGATTCCTTTTCTGTACAAAATCATTCTCCACTTCCACGACCAGAATATTCTGCCCTTTCGTAACACATTCTGATATGTCAAATTCAAAAGGAGCAAAAAATCCTTCATGACTGCCGATACACTTCCCATTTATATACACATTGGCAAAATAATCCACTCCATCAAAATGAAGAAACAATGCCTCATCTGCTTCAAGCCTTATTTGAAATTCAGTTCTGTAAAAAGTTGTTTTCTTACCAAGAGGCGCTCCGAAATGCGGAATCTTCACCTGTTCCCACTCGCCATCTCCGTTTATTACGCGAGAGAATTCCTTTTTATCCGCTTCTGTCCCGATTCTCCAATCAAATACTGTAAGATTTTCTCTCCTACGAAACGCCGGCATCTCTGGAGCGTAATTTTCCATAAACACACGATAGTATGACTTTTGCCGTTCCACCTCCCTGTTCAGCTCTTCTTTTGTTATCATCTTCTGTGTAAACACGGCCGGCGCTATTCCGCTCTCAAATGGAAGTACCGGTGCGTCCACAAGCGGTGCATGAACCTGTTCTAGTCCTTTTCCGTCCGTACAGATTCCACTCGCCGCAATATTGGCAAATTGATCATTTTTCATGTCGTACTCCTCCAGACAACATCCATTTCATTACCGTTTATAGCCTTTAGCAATGCCTCCATAAAGAAAAAGTCTCCAAACAATGTGTAATGCCCCAGCCCGTTAGATTCTTTCAGCATTCCTGGTATCTCTGCTCTGCTGTCAAAATATTCTTCCCTGCACAATTCATTCAGCAGTGTTTCCGCATATTCCTTATATTGCAGCTTTTTGGTACATTTTGCCAATCCATACGCTGCACTTGCAACGATTGCAGCTGCAGAAGTGTCTTTTTGTTGTTCCTTATCCTCGGTTAGCCTAAAATCCCATACTGGTATTTTGTCTCCGTTCTTTTCTGTTTCTTCTTGAAATCGTCTAATCAGACGTTCCGAAACATCTATAAAACGCCTTAATCCGGTATAGGTATAAGCAATCATAAATCCATAAACTGCCCATGCGCATCCTCTTGCCCAGAATGATTCATCCGAAAATCCACAATAATTACATCCCCACAGTGGTTTTCCTGTCTCCACATCAAACCTGTAAGCATGATAAACACTTCCATCAGCCCTCACAAAATATTTCAATGTTGTATCCGCATGTTCTATCGCAATTTCTCTGTAAAACGGAATTCCTGTTTCTTCTGAAGCCCAGAAAAGCAATGGTAAATTCATCATACAGTCAATAATTGCTTCTCCTGCATTTTCAGTCTGGATATCATCTTTTCTGCCCCATGCACGTATAAATCTGCCCTTTATAGAGAACCTTTTTGCAAGTTCATCAGCAGCTTTCAGCGCCATTGTCCGGTACGCCACTTCCCCTGTCAAACGATAAAGTCCCACCGCATATGGCAAATAAAGAAATCCCAAATCGTGCATAGTCTCTTCTGCGTGCATATATACCTTGTCATAATAAACCTGTTGAAAACCTTCTAGCCATTCTAAATATCTTTTTTCTTTAGACCATTCATATGCAAGTAATGCCTGTCCAGTAAAAAATGAAGGCATCCAAGTTTGAATATCCATAAAATCCAGCGGCTTCGGATTTTCAAAATACTTTCCATCCTCACATGCACAAAATTCCGGATTATCTTTCGGAATCTCCCGCATATGATTCTCCAATTTTTTACAGCATGCCTCAAAAATTTTCTTATAGTCCACGCAGCATCTCCTCCAATTCTCAATAATTTTCTCTCATACTCACCCTTTTACCGCCCCAACTGTAATTCCTTTTACAAAATACTTCTGGAAAAACGGGAATATCACCAACATCGGACCTGCTGCCAGAAGGCACAATGCCATACGCGCAGTCTCACTTGGAAGGGATGCCATGTCAATAGACACGCTGCCCGACATCATAGATGAGCTTAAATACTGAATATTGTTCATAATTCTGTAAAGATAATACTGCAGCGAACTTAAAGAGGCATCATCTATATACAACATAGACTGATACCAGTCATTCCAGTAAGTAAATGCAATGAACAAACCTACAGTTGCCATTGCCGGTTTGGAAATTGGAAGGATAATTCGAAAGAATGTTTTAACTTCTCCTGCCCCATCTATTTTTGCCGCATCTATTAACGATGTCGGAATATCGGATAGCAATCCCTTCATAAGGAAAATATGCCATGGCATAATTAAATAAGGGATAATCAATGCAAACAGCGTATCTTTTACATGATAATACTGCACCATCATAATATAAGTTGAAACAAGACCCCCATTAAACAGCATGGCGAAAAATACCATGAACGAAAATACCCTGCCCAGTTTAAAATCTTTTCTCGCCAATACATACGCAAGCATAGACGTAAACAGCAAACTAAAAAAGGTTCCGATGACCGTCACAAGAATCGTAACACCATATGCATCTATAATTGCCTTTGGGCTTTTTAATATATACTGAAATGCTTCCAGTGAAAACCCTCTTGGTAATAACGAATATCCCTGTTGAGACAATGCAATCTCATCAGAAAAGGATGCTGCAAGGATATAAAGTACCGGGCAAACACAAAAAATTGCCACTATGATAAAAATCAGCGTGATAAAATTATTTAATATTTTTTCTTTTTTTCCCTGAATCATAATACCCTCTCCTAAAATAACGCATAATCCTTATTCCGCTTCTTAACAATCAAATTCACCGTTAATACAAGTATAAATCCTACTAATGACTGGTAAAGAGCAGCTGCCGATGACATTCCGATGTTTCCGCTTACACGAAGCGAACGGAAAACATATGTATCAATTACATCTGTCACCGAATAAAGTGTTCCTGAGTTTCTCGGAAGGAAATAGAACATTCCAAAATCTGCATAAAAAATCTTTCCAATCATCAACAACCCCATTAAGACAATTGTCGGCATCAAATGTGGTATACACATATAACGAATTCTCTGTCCTTTTGTTGCACCATCTATTGCAGCAGCCTCGTGAAGAGTTGAATCCATTCCTATCAGGGTTGCATAAAAAATCAACGTATTATATCCCAGATGCTTCCATATGTAAGCCAGTGTCAGTATAAATCCCCAGTATTTTGGGTCATTGTAAAAATTGGGAACTGCCATTTCCAGTTTTTCCAATATATTTGGAACCACTCCCAAATCCGGACTTAATAGCGCATATACAATATAACTTCCAACAACCCAAGATATAAAATATGGTACGAAAAAGCAGGTCTGAAAAAACTTCACCTTTTTCTTTGACAATTCATATAAACCGAGTGCCGCTGCAACTGATAACGCTAATGTTACTATGATAAAAATCGTATTGAGCCCGATTGTATTGCGGGTAATCGTCCACACATCCGGAGAATTAAAAAGAAATTCAAAATTTTCCAATCCACACCAGTCACTGCCAAAAATTCCTTTTGCTACATCCATCTTTTTGAACGGAATAATCAATCCACCAATCATAGGAATATAATAATATCCAATCAAGAAAAACAATCCCGGAATTGCCAGGAACAGAAGACCGTAGTTTATCTTCTTTTTCTTTTTCACAACTACTTTTATTTGTTTATTTACCCTTTCTATCATAATTCTTCCTCTCATTTTTTCAGGGCAGGATCTCAAAATTGTATGTAACTTTCAATTACTGTTTATAAGTTACCTGTAAACAATTACAAATCCTGCCCTGTCCGATTCAGCATATTCCCGGATTTTTCCACCGGTTCGTTTCTTGCAAAACTACTTACTTATTATCTGCAAGCCATGTATCCAATTGGCTCTGCATTTCTTCTACGATTTTGTCTCCACCTGCTGCCTCCAACTTTTCAAGAAACTCCGGCATTACCGCTTCCGGATCGACAGCACCTGTTTCCAAAGACAATGCATACTGGTCTACAACAGAATTTACTGCCGCCATTTCATTTGTAACAGATGTAGAATCAAATGCAAAACCAAGGATTCTAGACTGTACTGCTGCATCGTTCATTTCCCGGGTCTTTTCCCAGTCATCATCATTCTGTCCATCCCTAAGCAGTCCGTTGAACTGATTTCCAAACATCCAATCTACATTTGGGTTATATCCTTTACTGTCATCTGTCACTACTTTTCCTTCTTCATTCAATGTATAGTGCACATCTTCAATACCGAAGCAGAGCATATTATATAAAGCTGCATCTGTATTTACGAGATTCAAAAGCTGCATTGCCATTTCCGGATTCTTTGACGTTCTGCTGATTGCATTTAAACTGGAGGTCATGCTGCTTGTAGCGGTATAAGCCTCTGATATCGGAATAATTACAACGTCCTTTCCTCCGAAGTTATTAGATTCTGTCGTTTCTACTCCCGGTTTATAAGTTGCATTTACACAAGAAATATGTTTTCCAGCCTTCATGTCCGGAACCGCATTGTCAGAAACAGTTGCCGCATCCTGCCGTACAAGCCCTTCCTGCTGCCAACGATACATCATCTTATAGAACTCTGTCAGCTCTTCTACATCTGCATACTGATTCACAATTTTATAATCTGTACTATCCAGTTTCAGCACTCCCGGCACTTTGTTTCCTGCAATTGGTTCAAAACCGATTTCTAAGTACAGCTTTCCTACAAGTCCGTTGCTGGATGCCGCAAATGGATACATATCAGGGTTGTCCGCCTTCACTTTTAAAAAGAATTCTTCTAAATCTGCCAGCTCCTCTACAGAATCTACATCTAAATCATATTTATCCGCATACTCTTTCAAAATTACAACATAGTTTTGTTTTGGAAAAATCTGCTGTGCAGGCACTCCGTAAACAGAACCTTTTACTCTTGCTGCATCCCACACGCTTGCATCCATAGATTCTTTCAGCTCCGGAGCATATTCATCAAGCATATCATCAAGTTCAATAAATGCATTTTTATTTACATTATCGTAATAATTGTTGTTCCAGTCCGATGTCCAACAAATATCGTATTCTTCACCGGATGAAATTACCATCTGCATTTTTTGAGGGTAGTTTCCGTAATCTGTCATAATAAGCTGCAGATTAATATTCATATCGTACTCTTCCAGAAGATATTTATTAATATGTTCCTGTACTGCTTCTACATCCGCCTGCGGCCCTGATCCAGCCAGATACCATTTTATTGTTGTTTTCTCACCTGCTTCTTTTTCTGTCCCGGCGTCCTCACTTTTCCCTGAACACGCTGCCAAGGACAACATCATTGCAGCTGCCATTCCCATTGCAGCCAGTTTTTTCATTTTGCCTTTCATGATTTAAACCTCCCATATAAATTTGTCTCGGGCGTTCTGCCCCGTTGCTGAGCACATCTTAACACGCACTCTTGTACCCCCGCTACTCAAAAAAAGTGCCGTATTGTGTACAAATACGCAAATGTCACATTTTTACAGTGTCCCCATTTTACAGTCCTATACTTTAAAAACAATAAAGCAGCCCGTTTTTACGGACTGCCTGTTTTAACATCTTCTTTATACTTCCTCCTCTTCTGCGATTCCTCTTTCTCTTGCCGCATATTCTCGTGGTGTACATCCATATACTTTCTTAAATAACCTATAAAAATAATTCTCATTATAGATTCCGATATTTTCTGCAATCTGGCTAATCGGCATATCTGTTTCTGTCAAAAAATGTACTGCCCGCTTCATTCTCACAGACAAAATATATTCATTTAACGTAATCCCGGCACATTTTTTGAATTTTTTCATAACATATCTGCCGGACATACCGATGTGGTCTGCGATTGATTGAGAAGTCAAATTAACATCGGCAAAATTTTCTTCTACATATCCGATAACCGTTTCCACAAAAAGCTCTTCTTTGTCATTTTCCCGTTCTGTATGCTGATAGGTCTCCCCCTGTACAGATTCAATATAATCTTTTAATTCTGTAAATATCTGTTCTAAAAACTCCATATTCAGTGCATCTTGATAAACCTTATCAAATCGGATAGGTGTAAAACGTTTCTTCATCATATTGATTTCACTCAAAACCGTATTAATCTGTGTTATCAAGGCCATTGTATTCACAACAATATTTTCATAAGACAGCTTTGCAATACTATCCCTGATTTCATCCAGCACCTGACAGATTTCCTCGCGTTTTCCAAGTTTTAACTGTTCATCCAGTTTCTTTCGAAGTTCTCTTGAATACGTTGTGTCTGTATTTTCAATGTTCTCCTTACATTCCTCTCTGCCAAGAACGGCCGATTTTCCATAAACGAGTTTATAATTCAGAAATATTCCAGCCTCCTCATACAACTCAGCAATCTCTGTAATCTGTCTGCCAATTCTACTGTAAGCGACAGATATTGTTACATCAAAATGCTCTGTCATAAACTTCTGCATATTTCGAATATGATTTCTGATATTCAGACAGCTTTTCTCTTGACTTACTCCGTTTAAAATTAATACAATCCCACCATCTGACTCCGGTACCGTTTCTGACTCAAAGTCCTCCTCTAGCAATTCCTGAAATACATTTCTTGCACTGTCCAACAACAACTTATTATCATCCTTTTCAAATGAAAATCTATTTTTTTCATAAGAATCCAATTTCATACGGACAACTGCAATACAATAGTTTCGATTAATACTTAAAACCGATTGTGGCATATTTTTATAAAATGCTTCAATTCGTTCTTCCGAACTATCTTTTAATAAACTGCTCAACCAATAATGATCTACTATTTTCTGAGAATTATTTCTTTCTTCCTGCAACTGATCCGTTACCTTTTTCGCCCTCTGGAACGCCCGCCTTAAATGTTGAATTTCATCTGGATCTTCTATAACTGTTTCCTCCGCACTTTGTTCATCCACCTCGGAAACATAACTTACAAGTTCATTTACCGGATTATAAATGCGCTTTGACAATAACATGATTGCAATAGATGCCATAACAGCGTAGATGGCGCAAAGTAAAATAAACTCATTTCTCAATTCGGTCATTCCGCTGAAAATATCCTGATAGTTCTGTATCATAACAATAGTGTTCATTGTATCGTCCAGATTAATATAAGATATCAGATATTTTTCCCCTTCATGTCTATGCACATAATATCCCGATTTCATTTCTTCAGACTGCTTCTCCATACATTCCTTGGCAATCTTTTCTCCAACAGAATTTCCACCGCCTCGACCGCCATAAATATCACCGTTTTTATTTGCAATATAGATTTCCGAGCTTCCGGAAGCCCCAGCATTCAGATTATCAATAAATGCATCTGCTGTTTGATTCAGTACAATAAAACTCCCCTTACCGGATGAAGGATTCGAATATTCATACATAAAATAAGAAAATACATATCCGTCTGCCTGAATCTGATTTGTTCCAAGCTCTACCTTACGCAAAATCGGTTTTAACTTCGGAACATCTCCATTTCCCTCCAGAAAGCTCTTTATCTCGCTGATTTCATTATCTCCCGCATTTGCAGAATACCAATTTTTTGTATTCGCATTATAAATCAAAATCGAAGCTAAAGAAGACTGCGCCTGAATCATAGAATCTTCCAGATTTTTAACCAACGAATAAACATCATTATATTTTGATGCGATACTGTACATAATCTCCGCTACATCATTTAGCAAAAAAACCGAAAGACATAGTGAAGACATATTATCTGAAATATATGTGAAATTATATTTCATCTGCTGCAAAACATGTTCATTAGATTCATTAATTCTCTCCAACACATTTTTCTCTGATAAATGATACAAAATTGCAGTAAAAGGAATTACAACACATGCAATAAATACAAGCATCCATATTACAATTCTTTTATAATAACTCCCCTTCCTTGTCTTACTTTCTCTTTTCATATCTCCTCCGCAGTTCTTTTGTTATCCATTTAAACTTCCTTCTCATATACACAAAGAACTTCTGGAAATAAAACATTTCCAAAAGTTCCTTAAAAGTCTTTCAAATACTAAAATCTCATCTTATCTTCAAAATAAGCTTTCAGATCTTCAATCTTCACTCTCTCCTGCTGCATGGTATCTCTGTCGCGAACTGTAACAGCCCCGTCTTCCTCAGACTCAAAGTCGTAGGTTACACAGAATGGAGTTCCGATTTCATCCTGACGACGGTAACGCTTGCCGATATTTCCTCTGTCGTCAAATTCACAGTTGTAATATTTGCTCAGTTCTGCATAAATCTTCTCTGCGCCCTCATTCAGCTTCTTAGACAACGGCAGCACACCAACCTTTACAGGCGCCAGCGCCGGATGGAAATGAAGGACGGTACGCATATCCGGCTTCTCTTCTGTTCCGATGTTCTCTTCATCGTAAGCGCTGCAGAGGAATGCAAGCACCATACGGTCAGCTCCCAGTGACGGCTCGACAACATATGGGATATATTTCTCTTTCTTTTCATCATCAAAATAAGTCAAATCCTGCTTGGACACTTCCATGTGCTGTGACAGATCGTAATCTGTTCTGTCTGCGATTCCCCACAGCTCTCCCCATCCGAATGGGAAAAGGAACTCTACGTCTGTTGTAGCCTTACTGTAGAAGGAAAGCTCTTCCTTATCATGATCACGGTATCTGATCTCATCCTCTTTCATACCAAGAGAATACAGCCAGTCAAGACAGAACTGCTTCCAATATGCGAACCACTCAAGGTCTGTATCCGGCTCGCAGAAGAACTCCAGCTCCATCTGCTCAAATTCTCTTGTACGGAATGTAAAGTTGCCCGGTGTAATCTCATTTCTGAAAGATTTACCAATCTGGGCGATACCAAACGGAATTTTCTTTCTGGAAGTCCTCTGTACATTTTTGAAATTCACGAAAATCCCCTGTGCCGTCTCAGGTCTTAAGTACACTGTATTCTTAGCATCCTCTGTCACACCTTGGAAAGTTTTAAACATCAGGTTGAACTGACGGATATCTGTAAAATTATGCTTTCCGCAGGTCGGGCATGGAATCTGATGTTCCTCGATAAACGAAGTCATCTGCTCCTGTGACCATGCATCTACGCTTCCTTCGATTGCAATCCCTTTTTCTGCGCAGAAATCTTCAATCAGTTTATCCGCTCGGAAACGCTCGTGACATTCCTTACAATCCATCAATGGATCGGAGAATCCGCCCAAATGGCCGGAAGCAACCCATGTCTGCGGGTTCATCAGGATTGCACAGTCTACGCCAACATTATAAGGAGATTCCTGCACAAACTTCTGCCACCATGCTTTCTTTACATTGTTCTTCAGTTCCACGCCAAGATTACCATAGTCCCATGTATTTGCCAGTCCTCCGTAAATCTCTGAGCCCGGATATACAAATCCTCTTGATTTTGCAAGAGCCACAATCTTGTCCATTGTCTTTTCAACCATAATTTCTGTTCCTCACATTCTTTTATAAACATTTTCTCAATTGTTACCTAATTATAGCGATTTCTGTCTGTTTTGTAAAGCATTCTTGCACTTGATCCCATAGTTTTAGTAACTATTCGTTACTGTTCACGGAGCCGGGCACTCCGCTGCACGGCAGCCGAGCCAGTAAAGTACCCCTTTCGGGCATCCAGCCCATTATAAGTTCACCTGCGGTGAAGGGGCTGGATTCTCTCTCCATCACACTTTCTTACGGACTTTGCAGCAAGTGCAAAGTCCTATGGCTGAATAGTTACTATAAAACAGTAACAGTTGGGTTACTTTTCACACTTAAAAGGTTGCTTAGTTCCGCAAACTCTTCCAGTGACAATGCCTCTCCCCGGACACTTGCCCCCTTGCCCAGCTTAGCAATTGACTTTTCAATCTGATCCTTTGTAAAATCCAGTTCAGGAGAGTTCTTCAGCCCATTCGCCAAAGTTTTTCTTCTCTGGTTGAAGGATGCCCTGATGATCTTGAACATCAGTTTCTCGTCCTCCACCTGTACCGGAGGTTTTTCATACCTTTCCAGACGGATTACCGCAGACCCAACCTTCGGCCGCGGCATAAAGCAATTCGGCGGTACATTTGCAACGATATAAGGACTGGCATAATACTGCACTGCCAGAGACAACGCCCCATAGTCCTTTGTTCCCGGTCCGACCTGCATCCGCTCCGCCACTTCCTTCTGCACCATGACCGTAATGCTCTTAAGGGGAACATGGTTCTCAAACAATCCCATGATAATCGGAGTTGTAATATAATATGGAAGATTAGCTACTACCTTGATCGGCCTGCTGCCGTTCTGCTCTTCGGCAAGCTTTGCGATGTCCAGCTTCAGCACATCATCATTGATAATCTGCACGTTGCCGTATCCGTCCAATGTGTCTTCCAGAATCGGAATCAACGTTTTGTCAATCTCCACCGCCACAACCTTGCCTGCGGCGCAGGCCAGATACTGGGTCATAGTTCCGATTCCCGGTCCGATTTCCAATACCATGTCCTCCTTCGTAATCTCCGCAGAACGGATAATCTTATCCAGCACATGCGTATCAATCAAAAAATTCTGGCCGAACTTCTTCTGAAATGTAAAATTATACTTTTGAAGCACCGCAATTGTGTTCTGCGGATTGCCAAGCATTGGGGTTTTCATAAAGATATCCTCTTTCTGGTTTTTTCTGTAATCTCAGCCGTTTCGTTGTTACAGCTCATAAAATCTGCGTGCATTTTCCTCTGTAATCTGAATGATTTCTTCTGTCGATGTCCCCTTAAGTCCCGCGATTGCTGCAGCCACATCATAGAGGTTCTCAGAAGAATTGCGCTTGCCCCGGTTTGGTTCCGGCGCCAGATACGGACAGTCCGTCTCTAATACAATATGAGACACGGGAATTGCCTGTACCACCTCTTTTAGCTTTCTGGCATTCTTAAATGTCACGACCCCTCCGATGCCAATCAGATATCCCATACGGACATATTCTTCTGCCATTTCCTTTGAATAAGAATAACAGTGGATGATTGCCTTCATTTCCTGTCCATATTGTTTTAAAATCTCCATCGTATCTGCCGCAGCTTCCCGGCTGTGGATGTTGACCGGAAGCCCCGCTTTGCGCGCCAGTCCAAGCTGACGGATAAACCAATGCTTCTGCACATCATGACTTTCGTTATCCCAGTAATAGTCCAGACCGATTTCTCCGACCGCCACGATTTTTTCCCGGCTCAGAAGTCCTTCCATTTCTGTAAACCGTTCCTCGTCCAGCGCTCCCACTTCATCCGGATGAACCCCTATCATTCCATAGACATACGGATATTTCTCTGTAAGCTCCAAGACATGGTGCCAGGATCCTACCGCAGCGCTTGCATTGACAATCGTTCCGACACCGTGCTCCGGCATAGATGCCAGCAATATCTCCCTGTCTGTATCAAATTTCGTATCATCATAATGTGCATGTGTATCAAATATCATAATTAAATCTTCCTTATATATTCACTGTACCAGATAATTGTTCATATTATAGCACAATATCATCTATTTTTTCAAATGTCCCCAGACGATAGGATTCTACCGTATTCCCCGCTGCCAGATAGAAGGTCTCATCTGCATAAAGTCCGCGCACATTGGACGACATCCCCGTTAATTCCCGTTCAAAGACGCTCTTGAACCCACTCTCTTTATCGTAAGAGAAAATATAATACTTCTGGTATTCTCCATATGCGCTAAATCCAAACAAACCTCTCTCTACATCAATAAACGCCGCCTTATAGCTATAAGCCACATCCGTAGAGTAGATACCTTCCATCACATATTTTTGGATTTCCTGTACATCCTTGGGATTGCTGATATCAAACATGGACAGTTTGACACCGTTGGTCGTTGTTCCTGTTTCATCCACGTCCATACCGATTCCCAAAAGCATCCCCTCTCCGAATGGATGTAAATACTCCGAGAATCCCGGTATCTTCAGTTCGCCCAGTATCTTCGGATTCTTCGGATCCGACAGATCCACGGAGAATAACGGATCCATCTGTCTGTATGTCACAAAATATCCGGCATCTCCCATAAACCTTGCAGAGTATACCCGTTCATTTTCTGCCAAATCCTCAATCCGGGACAATTCTTTTAAATTCTTATCCAGAATATACAGCACGTTGGTATCTGTCTTAACTTCTTCACTTTCCTCTTCTGCAGTCTCTCTGAATAAAGTAAGCGGCATAACATCACTATTTCCTGTAGGGCTGACTGTTGTCACCAGACGCAGGTTGCCTTTATATTCATCAATACTAAAAGAATCATTCAGTGTACCGTCTACCTTCGTCTGTCCACCTCCTCTAAGCTCTCCGTCCTTGTACCCAATCTTCCGGATCCATGTCCGGGTAATGTTGCTGCTGCTCTTTCCATATCCATAATCACTCTCACAGATGTAGATATTCTCACTGCTTACATAACACATTCCCATTGTTCCGAATACCGCCTTGCTGTCAACCTGCTCTTTTGGATTATCCAATGAAAAAGACGTAATTACCGTATACTGGCTTCCCGCCTTGAATGAAGGCAGGAAGATATCTGTACTTCCAATCACCTTTCCCTGCACCATCGGAATATATGCTTTCAAATCCCTTGGTACACAGCCCATATCAGGATAATAATCACTCAGCATATAGACATAATCACCCACAACACGCATGGTACTGAAATTGCCGCTCTGGGTAATCTTGCCGATGGATTTCACTTTATCCGGGTTGCTTACATCAAATGTCTCTGCCACGGAATACTCCCTGTAGCTTCCATATTCCCCATCCGCCGGCTCCGTATATTCCGAACGGGTATAGACTGCAACAAGCCTGTCACTTTTCACAAAAATCTCTGACACGTATATGTCGCTTCCCAGCTCGATTTCTCCCAATTCCTTCAAAGCTTCGTCTGTGATATCTACAATGTTAATGCGGTGACCGTTGAGCACATAAAGCTTCTCGCCGTCTGTTTTTACAATATCGCCCTCACCGACCCCCTCTTCGCGGATATTCGTATCGGAATAACCGCTTTCAGCATAAGCCGCAGTCCCTGCGCCCATATCTGCCGCTGAATCTTCCACAGTCAATTCTGTTCCTTTCGCTTCCCACGTACCGGCTCTATTGCTCTGGTTTCTCCGCTTATTCTCGGCTTCTATATAAGAATGAATCTCTTCGTAATCTTTTGCAGATGCGATTTGGTCCACCTCTCCCACGCTGCCTTCTCCGCCGGCAGCCGCTGATTCTTCTGCGGATTCTGTCCCACTGTCTGCTTTTACGGAAACATCTTCTTTACCGCCCTTGTCCTGACCGCCGAATAATCCAGCCCCCGCCGCTCCGACTCCTGCAACAACAACACAACATGCTGCTGCCGCCATGAACTTCCGATAATATGCCATCTTCCGTTTCTTTGCCCTCTCTTCTAACTGCTCCATCACACAATCCGGTTCAAGGGTAACCGGAATCTGAATCTTATCGGACTGTTCATCGATTAATTTCTTCAAATCTTTTTCTTCCATGATTCAAAACTCCCTTCTTTTACTCTATCACCTGACGCATCTTCTCCAATGCCCGGGCCTTGCGGGAACGCACGGCAGCAGGACTCATCTCCATCATCCGCCCTATCTCCTGGCTTGGATAGCCGCCCAGAACAGAACCGGCTAGAATCATCCTGTCCTTTTCATCAAGCTGCATAAACGCTGCCCGCACATCGCAATTCTCCGCATGGTCCGTCTCCTGCGCTGCAATCTCCTCCGACAATTCCCCTGTCCTGTTCCTCTGCCGGAAATGCTTCTTACACTGATTCATCAGAATCGTGAAAATCCAGTTCCTGAAAGACTCTTCCTTTTTCAGCTTATGCAGATTCTCATAAGCAGCAACAATGGTTTCACTGACCACATCCTCTGCGTCTTGCGGATGTCTCATCGTATAAAGTGCGAATCGGTACAAATCTTTGTAAATCCTTCCGTATAATATACCGAATGCCTGTACATCCCCATGACGGGACCTTCGAATCAGCACCCGCTCCGAACACTTCTCATAATCCTGCATCCGTCCCCCTCCTTTCAAAAAATTCAAACATATTTTGCCCGTTATTGTTCACTCGCAAGCTTGACACTGCTGTCAAGCTATGCGTCAATACTGATAACATGATAGATTTCAGCCCCCTGATACCTACGTATTTCTACACACTTTGTACTACAGAAATCCTAAATCATCCGGTATCATCATATTAGAGTTTTTAAAAGTAAATTTTGTTGCATGAAATCCAAAAAAAATTTATTTCCTGTCATCCTTATATTTATCATACAAGTCTTCGCCTGCCAGTTTCATAATGTCCAGAATCGCTTCCTCCGGAATCTCCATATATTCTGCCAGCTCTTCCACCGTCACCGCACGTCCTTTTTCCTCCGCCAAATGATGCAGCGCAGCGTCCAGATCATTCACCTTCTGTTCCATCCTTTTATCAGCGCGTTTTAATTCAGCCTGCTCCTCAATCAAAATCTGTATTCCCTGACGGATTTCTTTTTTTAGACGCAGATCCAGCTCTGCTTCCGTCTCTTCTGACACTCCCCCGGCTTTCAGCAGATCAAGCGCAAGCATGAGACTGACATTCCCTTCCTGGACCAGATCCCCCAGAAAAATCTCCTGACAGCTCATTTGCATTGCTATCTCTAACACGATTGGAAGGTAAATTTCCGCTAATCGATTCTTCGCCTCTGCATCCCCTGATGCCGCCGCCTCTAAAAGCTGTCCTCGCTCCCCCGGTTTTTCTTCCCTAAGAGCCGCAAGGTCTTGGCTGTATTCTTTTAAATACTCCTCTTCTTCAGCATTTAGCCGCCTCGAATCGGCAGCGCCGTTGTTGCCCGCAATTTCACCACTCTTCACATAGCCTGTCACGGTAATCCGCTGAGATAGCAGATAATCATAAACCAGCAAAATCTGTTCCTCTGACAATGTATCATTATCAAAAAAATCTTTCACTTCCTCCTGCGAAATACGGCTTCCCTGTCCCACAGCCTTTTCTTTCAGAAATCCCAGTTTCTCCAAAAATTCTTGCTCTTTATTCATTCTGCACCCTCCAGATTTTGAAAAAGGACTTGTCGGCTCCAGTGACTCCGGCAAGTCCTTTTGTACGCTTTTTAGTTTCTTTAATTTCTGTAATAGTTAATCAGACAACCTTTCAAGATGATTTCACGTTCTGCGTCAGTCATATCTCCCAGCCTCAGATCGATTTCCTGCAAAGTGCCGCCAACAACATAAGCTTTCACAACAGTCTGTTTCTCTTCCACAGCCTTACGCACGTCTGGAACAAAGATATAATCTCCGTTCTTAAATGGAAGCGCTTCATGGTCTGCATCCGTCAAAAACGGGAGCATACCCCAGTTGATCAGATTAGAGCGGTAACGCTTTGTGGCATATTCATTGGCAATATTTGCCCAGCCTCCGAGCACCTTCTGACAAGACGCTGCCTGCTCACGGGCAGAACCGTCTCCCGGTTTCACCGCAAAAATAGTACTTCCGACACCGATATTTCCTTCACCGGCCTCCGGATAATCCTTCTGGATCGTCTCCATAATTGGTTTTAATTCTTCCAAAACATCCAATGGGCAAGTGCCTGCTTCAATGGCTTTCTGCGCTGCCTGAACTTCCTTGGCACGTCCTACATAAGCCGGGTCTTTTCTGGAAAGAGCAAATTCAGCCAGCCCCAACGGATTGGAACGGTAAGAAGAAGTCTCGCCCGACGGAATCAATTCATCTGTTGTCGTAACCGGATCGTGAATCTCAGAAACCACCTTCAGAACCAGATTCTGCGGCAGCGCCGACATTGCCGGCCAGTCCTTAATGTTCGGTCCGAACTGGATTTCAACAGACGGATCTGCAATTCCCTTGCTGTCAAAGACACGGTTCTCATAAATACTTTTATCAAAGTAATATTTCTGTCCCTTATATTCTACGTCTATTGCTGTCGCAGGAGTCAGGAATCCCTTATTGGCGGCAGTTGCCGCAATGGAACGTGCATCCATCAGTGCAACAGAGGAAATCTGTCCGCTCTGCAGCTTAGAACCTTCACGGTTCGGGAAATTTCTCGTAGAATGTCTGATGGAGAACGCATTGTTTGCCGGAGTATCTCCCGCACCGAAGCACGGTCCGCAGAATGCTGTCTTCACAATCGTACCTGCCGCCATCAGATCGGCCACCGCACCGTTCTTCACAAGTTCCATATAAACCGGTGTACTTGCCGGATATACGCTGAACGTAAATGCATCAGAACCAATATTCCTTCCTTTGATAATGTCAGCTGCGGCACAGATATTTTCAAATCCGCCGCCCGCACAGCCTGCAATAATTCCTTGCTCTACATATAGTCTGCCGTCACGGATTTTATCCTGCAATGAATAATTTACTGCACCATCAAGGCTTACAAGTGCCTTTTTCTCTACGTCATGCAAGATATCCTTCAGATTTGCATTTACTTCATCAATCGTATACACATTGCTCGGATGGAAAGGCATTGCAATCATCGGCTTAATTTCGCTTAAATTTACATAAACCATACCATCATAGTATGTACATGCCCCCGGATTTAATTCCTTATAGTCGTCGCTTCTTCCGTGAATCTCATAAAACTCCTGAATCTTCTCATCGGTTTTCCAGATTGAAGACAGGCAGGTGGTCTCTGTTGTCATTACGTCAACCCCGATACGGAAATCTGCGCTCAGCTTCTCTACGCCAGGCCCGACAAACTCCATCACTTTATTGTTTACATAGCCATTTTTAAATGTCGCTCCAATAATCGCCAGCGCCACATCCTGTGGACCAACTCCCTTCATCGGTTCGCCGTCCAGATAAATTCCGATAACCCCCGGCATCTTGATATCGTACGTCTTATTCAGGAGCTGTTTTACAAGCTCCGGTCCTCCTTCACCCATTGCCATCGTACCAAGGGCGCCATAGCGTGTATGGCTGTCAGAACCAAGGATCATCTTACCGCCGCCAGTGAGCATCTCTCTTGCATACTGATGAATGACTGCCTGGTGCGGCGGAACATAAACACCGCCGTACTTCTTCGCACAAGTCAGTCCAAACATGTGGTCGTCCTCATTAATTGTACCTCCAACTGCACACAAAGAGTTGTGACAATTTGTCAGCACATACGGGATCGGGAATTTCTCAAGCCCTGACGCACGTGCAGTCTGGATAATCCCGACAAATGTAATGTCATGAGATGTCAGCTTATCAAACTTAATCTGCAGGTTGTCCATATTGCCGGATGTATTATGTGCGCTCAGAATGCTGTACGCAATTGTATTCTTTGCAGCTTCCTCTTTGCTCAGGGGCGCCTGTATACTGCCGTTATCTTCCACAATCTCTGTACCATTCAGCAGATATACGCCGTTATCATATAATTTAATCATCTGAATCCTCCTGTTATTCTACATTATGGATTTTATTTTATCACGGTGAAGTGTGCTTGTAAAGAAAAGGGGAGCGATTATTCTCGCTCCCTAAGCACTTTCTTTACTTCAATCTGCGTTTCACCGATTTGGATTACATCATCCCGCTGGATTTCCTTCGGCTCATAAATCCGCTCTCCATTCAGATAAGTCCCATTTCTGGATCCCATATCCATCAGGCACAGCTTCTCCTCCTGCCGCAGAATGACACAGTGCACCTTCGAAACTCTCGGATCTTCCTTAATCGACAGGAACCTTTCAAACTCGCCGTCAGTTCTGGTTCTTCCGATTCCTACATTATCATAGAACGTATAGCTGAACTTCTCCCATGTGTCCAGATTCTCCAGAATCACCTTCCACTGCCTCTTTGTTTTCTTAGGAGGCTGTGCGTCCTCGGAGGGCGCCTCTTCTTCCGGCCTTCTGCTCTGTCTCTCCGGCTCCGGCTCATGCTCTTCACGGCGCTTTTTCTGCGCCCTTACCGGCTGTGGTTCTTCAGCCTCATAGTCATCCACCTCATCTTCGTACTCATTTTCGTACTCATAATCATAGTCATCATCCCGTCTGCTATTCTTCCTCAAGGTGACAACAATTGCAACAATCAGACCTAATGCAACTGCAATTAAAAGCCCCATTATCCCCCAATACAACATATGTTTCTCTCCTTTGTGCATCCTCTGCCGGATGATAATAGATATTCAACCAACAGTTTTATCATTCATTAACCCAACCTTATCTTATGGACTTTGCAGCAAGTGCAAAGTCCTGCGCTGAACTGTTACTATTTTACTATATTTTCACATTTCAGGCAAGAGGTGAAGAGACTGACGGGAAATGGCAGTCCCTATTGTAACAAAATTTAATATTAAAAAGATATTCAGGCAAGAAATTCTTCTAAAATCTGCCGGATTGTTTCTTCCTTCAAAGCGGATTCCTCATCTTCCCCAGACTTATCCCTCACAGCCTTACGGATGACCTGGCGGGCAGCCTCCCCTTGCTGCGTATGCCTCGGTTCTCCCTCAATATTGATAGACAATTCCTGTGCCCCTTCTGCCGTCTCTTCTTTTTCTTTCCCTTTCATATTCTGCCGCACTGCTGCTGCCTCCGGCTGAATCACATCAATTCGTTCCTTCTCCTGCTGCCTTGTCCTACGAATCTTTCGTACACAGGCATTCGAAAGATAATCTACCATATAATTTTTTACTGCCTCAATTTTGTACTGCTCGTCCGACAACTGCCCGATCACAAAGAGTAAAATCATTTCCGCTGCACCTATCGCCGCATACTGATATACCTGCTCGCAGAAGCCATGCGCCATATAATGGGAAATGGTCCCCCATGCCGCCAGTATCCCCGCAAACCAGACCGTCTGTATCTCTAACTGTCTCCATGTATGTATCCGGAACAAAAACCCCCGGTACTCATATATGTATTTCTCTACAAATACGCTTACATTTTCTACCTTGTCATGCAACATACATGCATGCTCATATTTTGCGCGCACCAGTTTTATCAGTTTGTGTGTACTTTTGGACATATTCCCCGCTGCTCTCACCATACGACGCAGAGTGAGCTGATTCACCAGCTTTGCCAGCGCCCCTGTGACACCGACTGCAATCATAAGATAAAATACAATGTTCGTGTCCGTCACTACCTCATTAAACATAACGAAGCCCTCCTATTATTTTGTTTTATGTTCATCACAATTTCCCCTGCATTGTGTTGAGACTATTATACCTTGCAATTTCACGTTTTTCCTCAAAAAGCGTCCGACATATTTCTACATCATGGCAGAAGCTTCCCTTAGAAAAAATACCGACCGCCCTTTCTTTTATACCAATGATATCAAGAACTTTTATCTCAGCGTAAATACTTGCCCGATATTTTCTTACCTTCAGAAAAACCTTCATAATTCATGTCTATCCATGATGTATGATGACGAATTATGGCTTACGAAAACTGTTCTGAAAGAAATCGTCATCCAATCCGTGAGCTTTTATCATCTTCCGGTAATCTCTCGGAGACATCCTGTACCGTTCAAAGAACACCCTGTTAAATGTCCTCTGGCTTCCAAATCCTGAATTTTCATAGGCCTCTGTTATCGTTTGATTCGTATACTTTAAAATCCCACAGGCATACTCCAGACGCACCTGATTTAAATAACTGTTAAAATTCATATGGAAAGTACCGGAAAATACCCGAGAAAGGACATACTGGCTGTATCCCAGCACCTCAGCCACTTGCGTCAGCGTCAGCTCCTCTGTAAAATGTCCTGCGATATAAGTCACCGTACGGTAAACAATGTCATCGCTGCCCATACTGTCTTTTTCAAGTAACTGAAACTGAGGGATTGCCCTTGCCAGGATAATCTGCATAAAAGCCTGCCACAGCGTATGCGACTGGCTGATTTTGTCAGAAACTTCCAAAAGACTCCCCATTGCATACGGAATATCCTTATGCACACATTCCGCCTTGATCACGGGCACCTTGGGACAAAGCTGCTGCAGTGTCTGCCCATATCCTCCAAAGAGGGATACAGATGCCAAGAGATAAAGCGCACGGCATTTCCCCGTGTCAAACACCTGATAATGATGGATCATCTCCGGAAACACAATCCCAAAGTCATGCTTCTCCATATGGTATAATTCCTGCCCGACTCCCAATTCCAACGTCCCCTCTGTCACATAGATACACTCCAGCGATTTATGAAGATGTGGTGGAATATGGCTGGATTTTTTATCGTAAATTTCCAGATTCTCTTCAAAACGCTCGTAAAATGGAATCATTGCAAACCTCCTTTGCAAAATTTGGCTACTTTTCAATTGGATTTGACAAGTATTATATCTCAGAATGGCATATAATACAATCAGAAAGGAGGTAATGATACCATGAAAAAAGCAATTAAAAAATATTTTGACGAACTCTTTCAGTTCTATGGAAATCTGTTTGCCAACGGATATCGTTTTTATCAATAATATGGAATACGGCAACAGAACTCCCTATCATATCTTACAGACTGTCATTTTCAAATAACGAAAAGACAGTCTGTTTTATTTTTTCATAAGCAATCATCATCAACCATTTCTATTACTAAACCCGTTACTATTTGCGGCCTCCCAGACCGTGAAAAGTAACCCTTGTGGACGGTTGCTCTTCAAAATAACTAGTATTTTTCTTTCATCTTTGCTATAATCACTATTAAATAGAAATTACCGCTTCAAGCATGATAGAACAACTCATGCCAAAAGCTTTTAAAGGAGGACTGCAGCTATGAAATACAGACCAAGAGGAGTCTGCTCACAGGAAATCAGTTTTGATATCGAAGACAACAAGGTTAAGAATGTATCTTTTCTCGGTGGATGCAGCGGCAATTTACAGGGAATCGGCCGTCTGATCGAAGGAATGGATGTCAATGAAGCAATTTCCCGGATTGAAGGGATTCACTGCGGCTTCAAGGCAACTTCCTGCCCTGACCAGCTTGCGAAAGCATTAAAAGAAGCAACCGGACAATAATCCTGGCTGCTTCTTACATTTCTTATGAATCTCCGTCTCGAACTTCGAAAGCAGCCACCGTATGTATCATGAAAATTAGTGGTGTTTTCCTCGGCACAGGTCTCTATCTCTATTAATTACGTCAGTTAATAGTTGCTCCTGTTGATAGCAGCACGGTGGCTGCTTTCGAAGCTCGAGGGATGATTTTTATTCTGTTTTTGATATTAATATTCTACTATGATTTACCATCAAGGTATGAAGATGCCATTTGTGAAAGAAAAATCCTGATCGTACATCGGATCTGCTTTATTTCCTGCAAAGTGGTCGCAATGCACGCGGTAATAATACCCTCTCTCTACAAGTACGACTTTACCACTAGACACATAATACGTATTTTCATCTTCCACAGTCCATGTAGCAATTTGTCCCCATTTCCCTGTTTCTTCATTATACCGATCAACATAAACAATAACGGCTATAAAATCCACATCATGGTCTGCTGTTGTCGCTCCGTATGCATAGATACGTCCGATTCCGGCTTTGGAGATTCCGCTGTTTCCATCCATCAGATGCTCTCCGCGCAGCATTGGGTTGGAATCTGTACTCCCTTCCGATGAATCTTCCATCGTCAGATAGGAGCCGTCCACCAGTTTCATATCATTTTCTTCTGCCGCTGCATTTAGTACTTGTCCAAACAGCATTGTACTTACGACCGCCAGCATACAAATCATTGATAATATTCTTTTTTTCATCTTTCGTATTCTCCTGTTTTTGTTTCCCTTTACTAATAAGACAACCGAACTCGAAAATCCTTACGCTTTTTTTTCAATTTTTTATAAAAAATATAAATTTTCTAATATCTTTTCTAATTCCTCTTTTTCTAAAACACCTTTTAATTCATAATGTATCCCATTATATTCAAAATTTGCTATGCATCTGCTCTCTGTCTGCTTAGGCTTTTTCAACTCCTTTACTTCAATTTCATTTCCATCTACCTCTACCTTATAAGTAGCTACGATTTCATCTTCTTCCTTTCCTGTCCATGAAGAATCATCTTGACTAGCATAAACTGAATATCGGATAACCGCATCATTATACTCGAAAAATAATCTAGCTAACTGTAAATCCTCATCAATTTCATACTCCTTTATAAACATCCCCTCAGGCTTATATCTCATCCATACCGGAGTTTGTCCAAATATCTCACTGATTTCCTTATAGACTTGCATTTCATCAATATCTTCTGTATCCTTATTCTCCA
>ERZ808046.565-NODE-565-length-28639-cov-14.671312_pt1 | contig 28639 bp, 25 predicted proteins | sample MGYA00380196_ERZ808046 | MGnify/ENA primary metagenome ERZ808046 (study PRJEB31490, sample SAMN06133421) | mouse gut metagenome | isolation source: Z6_2 | host: mice | place: China: Chengdu | collected 2015-05 ...
TATAATTTCTACTCACACATCCCTCGCGGGATGTGACGGGGCTATGCAGAAATTGAGTTTGATGATGATGATTTCTACTCACACATCCCTCGCGGGATGTGACGGAAATTATGATGCCAGTGACACCGGAAGACTGCAATTTCTACTCACACATCCCTCGCGGGATGTGACGTGGTAAAACCAAAACGATGGATTGATCCGTACAAAATTTCTACTCACACATCCCTCGCGGGATGTGACAGTTGATCTTAACAGTGGAGGACTGGCCACAGAAATTTCTACTCACACATCCCTCGCGGGATGTGACTTACTTCACCCCCTCAGGCACATCAAAAAGAGGATTTCTACTCACACATCCCTCGCGGGATGTGACCGGTCTGATCACCAGAATCCACCAAAACAAGCGATTTCTACTCACACATCCCTCGCGGGATGTGACCCTCCCTTCTTCCAGAAATTCTGTTTTAACATGATTTCTACTCACACATCCCTCGCGGGATGTGACCACGATATTTTGTGCATAGCATCGTAGTCACCCCCAATCTATGGGATGGACACTTTTTCTCACTTATTAACATACCTATGTTATCACTAAAACAATAGCATTTTCCTGGCGAACCTCCCTGCAATTTCTCCATCACTGCCACTTCGCCAAATGCATACAGTCTCTTAAATAATAATCACTCCCTCCGGATTGTATGTTTCTTTTGCCCCGATGTGCTCAATCCGTCTTTCCCAGTTATTACCCAAATAGTAAAATCTCAAACTGTCATTTTCCTGGTCAATCAGCTTTACTAATTTATCTTTCAACTTCAAAAAAGACGAATAGTCCAGGTCTGCCTCAAAGACCGAGTTTTGGACTCTCTGAGCATGATTCTGGCATTCCTTTGCAACTTTACGCAGTCTGGTCTTTCCCGCACTATCCACCGTGCATACATCATAACTTATTAGCACCATCATACCTATCACCTACTTTAGCAAAAATGCCGGATATTCCTCAATATCCCCTCTCACGTACTTTGCCAATAAATTGCTTTGAACATACGGAAGCAATCCCAGCGGAATCTTCTGCTTCAAATATGGATGAACAATGTCAGAGCGCTTCTTTTCCTGCCAACGCGACAACACCTTTTTCCTTCCATCATCATTCAGCCACACCGCGCCGGAAATCTGCTTCTCGAAGTCGCTTTCACCAATAATCTGAAGGTTCAAAAGAGTCAAAACGAATCGTTCTGCGACACATCGCGTTTCCTCCACAAGATCACAGGCCAAAGAACTTCTGCCGCTCCTCAGGCTATGGCAAAAACCAATATAGCTGTCCAGCCCAACCGTCTCTAAAGATGCAGCAAATTCACTTGTCATCAAAGTATACACAAAAGACAGCATTGCATTCACCGGATCCAGCGGAGGCCGTTTCGTGCGATATTCAAAAGAAAATGTTGATTTGGGGTTTGTAATCATTTTGCCAAAAACAGAAAAATAGTTCCTTGCACAATTTCCCTCAATACCCATAATTTCCTCAATCGTTTCTGCCCGAAAGACCTTCTCAATCCCCTGTTCTAGCACCTCCAGCACATTTTTTATTTCGTTATCCTCTCTTAAAGTCAAATTATCGTGGAGTGTCCGGCGAAGCACCTGCCGGCAATTGCTGAATTTTGCCGCCATTGTATTCCGCGAAAGTTCAATTCCCGATTCTCTGAAACGCTCAATCTGAGCGACCCTTAGAAAAACATTTCCTTTCGTTTCCCCACACACCTTCGCCAGAAATTTCCCCTGCGGAGAAATGAAGTTGATTGGAATCGTTTTCCCAACACATTTCCCCATCAGGGCCGGAGAACATCCGATATAATTAAAACAAACAATATTTTCTATGTTTTCGAAGGGAATCCGCAGCCGATCTTCCCCATCAATTCTACATACAAGATTTTCTCCATCAAGGCTCAAATACGCAGATTCATTCGTGACATAAATCGTATTAAGAAGTTTTCTCATAAAGGATCCTCCCCCATTTCCCTAATGCGTGTACGCAGATCCTTTTTCCTGTCTGACAGCGGCATACACATATCTTTCATAGAGCATCCGCTGCAATTCTGCTTTTTTCGAATCGGCGGTATCACTCCCTTCTCCAGACTCTCCCGCATATCTTCCAGCACACACCTTAACTTCCCGTCATATTCCAGGAAATTATCTCTTAGCGGAAGAGGAACTCTTTTCTTCACATCAGCATAATACAACACTGCATCGCAATCGCCGCCAAATACATAATCGACGCATATTTTCTGTGCGAACACCTGCATCAAATCGTCCTCATTAAAATCCCGGTTTTTAGGCTTGGAAGGCTTATATTCCACAATACAAAGCCTGTACCTGGAGGGGAATCCCGAAATCAGGACTCCCTTTTCATCCTCCGCCGCTTCTAAGCAGTCTATAACCCCATATAAGTTGTACTCCTCCAGATCATTATAAACTGGTACTGATGTAAAAACTTTTCTTCCATGCAGCGTATATTTTTTATCCGGATTGTGAACACGTTCATGCATAAGGTTGGCTTTTGTCACAAAGACATTTTCTGCCCATGCCCTGTCGATCTCCAAAAGCCCCCAGCGATGCGGACAATAAAGATAATGCTGGACAGACCGGATCGCAATCTCTGCATTCATCATATTTTTTCCATCAGCTCAACACCTTCCGGCATATGAGGGTCAACTGTCAGTTCATAGTCAGAAAAACCACGCGGCGGCATCTCATCCTTTTGCTTTACAACAATTTTATCAAATAAAATATGGGACGGACAATTTCCAAGGACATTGCTGTGTTTAAAAACAAAAAGCTTTCTCATACACATCTTGCCCCGTGCAGCACTGTGATCATGCTCAAACATATTAATTATGGCCTCCCACAGAAGTTCCACATCCGCTTCCGACACATCTGTTATTTTATTCGCCAGTGCGGCAGAAACATATCCCTCTGCCCGATAAAGCGCATATGGAATCATACTTTTTCTTCCCATCTCTGTTCCGCCTGTCTCTGTCCGCTCTTCTGTCGTTCGGGCCTGTCTTGTAATTGTAACATCCTGGATATTGACCGGAGAAATGCTTTTGGCAAAATTAATCTGTACCGGCCCGCGGACAATACCGCAAGGGTCGTCACCTGTCGACATCACCGCTCCGAAGGTACGCACATCATAATAGTTCCTGCACATATAATCACGTGCTTTCTTTACATCGTCCGGATTCTTATTTTTTTCCTTGTTGTGCTTCAACCCCTCCGCATCATAAGCCTCTGAAAATTTCGCATTAAGCGAACGGTCCGGCTTAATGAGAATTCCATAACCGGGCTCCCCCTCCTTACAGAGTTCCACATAATTTCTGATTTTTCGTTTCAGGCATACATCCGTAATATACCCATATCCGGTCTCTGCGTCCACTCTTGGACTGTTACCGGCATCCGGATCTCCGTTTGGGTTTCCATTTTCCACATCAAAAAGCATTACAAAATCATATCGGTTACTGATTGCCATCTCTTTTCCTCCTGTTTCATTTAAACATTTTCATATTTCTGCACAGGCAGCACAGGCAAATGTGCAACCCGCCATATCTGCCTCCATTGGGATTTCTGCTTTCAAGTCAAGTTTTCTTATGGTCAGTACAGTTAAGCTTCCTTTTCCGGATTTTTCACAAAGAAACTTTGATATTGCTGGTAATACCCGATAATAAACTTTCCCTGGTCCGGCAGCAGAAGTGTCCCCGGAAATTCCCCCTGCAGCTTGTCCATGATTTCACCAATTAAAATATTATAATAAACCGGGTTCCTTGCCTTATTCAGGTGATTCTGTGCAAGGCGCAGAAGCTTCGGGAACACCAGCACCGGTTTTGATGTGGCGGATGCAAAATATGCATCTTTAATCGTCCGATTCAGCGAATTCCCTGATGCATCCTGTTGAAGTTTCTCCAATACAGCGAAAAGTCTTCCGCATAAATATGCGGGACTGCAATTTTCCTTATTCAGTGCCATCTTAATTTCCTCCTCTTTCCCGGCAATTCTCAAATTCCTATTGATACAGGCTTTAATCACACCTGCTCTGACATCATCAATTTTCATATCTGAATCCGTCTTCACTCTCCGGACCACATGTTCCAGAAGAGAAACCGGATACGCGGTTCCATACATCACAGCCTCAAATACCTTAGCTAACAGCATCGGATTGATTTTATCGTTCTGACTCTTCGGTGACAGCAGGCTCTTTCTGATTCTCCAAAAAGGCACCGGCCTGGAATCCTCTGAAACCTGCAGATCTTTTTGGTGTTTTACAATATTCCAGAGAATCTCCCCATATTTCTTTCGATAAAAGAATTTAACGGCAAGCCTGGAGGAATTTGGTTTTAAACCCAGCATATAAAAATCAACTTCAGGATCAATATCATCCAAATCCACAATTCTCTTTTGAACAATGGATCCTTCAGCCGCATCCTTTAACAGTTCCTTTAACATTCCTTCTGTCTGTTCCGCCGACATAAATTCCGACTCGCCAAAGAACAGAGCCGACATAAGAGATTCCTCTTTTTCTCCACTGTTCATTGCCCAGAAAATCACAGTCACATCATCTAACAGCTCCTTATGGGACTTTTCTCCCAGCAGATAATTCAATGTCTCAGAATATCGCTTCATTACCGTCTCTGAGATATTACTATTGTAAGACTGCTCATTTCCGTACGAGTTTTCGGAAGAATTGTTAAATCCTATCAAAACACTTCCTGTTGCCAAACCGCCGGAAACACCTTTAATTTTATTGTGAATTCTGGCAATGGGAGCCACTTCACCGCAAACCGAGCACTGCGCTTTTAAGGTCTCCCCATCTCTGCCGGAACCCCTCATCGCTTCCCATTTTTCTTTCACCTTTACATCCTCATGAAGCAGCCGGTCCGGTTCACCGGTCAGGCAAAACGCAAATCCTGAGCCTCCGTAGTTCTTTCCAAGCTCCAAAAGCAGTGGATTTTCCTTTTCCTCCTCTGGGACCCAGTTTTCAAGAAACGCCTGGTATGCATGAACCACCGGAGAATCCATTCCCTCCAAAAAGTTCCTGTTGGCCTGTACAAATGCCTCATGGGATTTTTTTGCCTTATGGGTCTTATCCTCTGTCTGAAACACTCCTCCATCATAATTCAGTCCAAATATGTATAGCGGCCTATGTTCAATAATATTGGCATCAATCCCCGGTTTTTCTGTCCGCTGAGGCATGACTTCCATCCTCGGCACCAGTTTTACCTTTCCCTTTCCATTTTTGGACAGGATCATTTCCTCCTTCTGCCATGGAATGATCCCATCTATCTTTCCTTCCGGCGTCAGACAAATCAGATAATGAATTTTCACCTTGGAATACCCCTCCGGAAGAACCTTACCGTCCCTGGAAAGAACGTCATAATAATCACACAGGGCTTTTATCAGCATCTCAATCCCTCCCTGTACTTTTCCACATCAATTACGCCGTTTACCATATGCGGATGATAGTAGACCGTCAGGGCCCGGTCAGAAAATTTCGGATTCTCCCAATCTCCATTCACCGGTCTTCCGCCATCCTCAAACTGCACCTGGTAGCTCATAAAACCCAAATCCACATCGCCTGATGCTAAAACAGAACTGCTGATCAGATTCTTGTCAAACTCCTCCACCAGTCGGATGCTCCGGACCGGAAATTCGCTGCAGCCCAGGCATGGAACCCGGAAGAACTGCCCCTTCTCCAGCCTTCTCATTATGATGTTAAAATGCTTTTTCTCGTCATCTCCCTCCTCCTCATTTTTGATACCTGTCAATTCAAAATGAAATTCTACTCCATATTTCACGTTCTTTAATACCATCGCCGCCCTCTGGCTTCTGCTTTCAGACGTATAAATACAGGGGTCGGCCCCCTTCCCTTTCATCTGATTTTTCACCGCGCTGAAAAGGACCTTATCTTTCACTTCATTTCTGCGGATATTAATAAAGTCAATCGGATTGAACACGATGATTTTATCAATCACATAACGAATTGCCGGTTTCCAGTAAACGCTTTTTAATAAACCTTCCAAAGCTCCCGGAGTCGGAACATCATAGCTTACCCGCTCCACTTTAAGTTCAGGCCTGGTAAAACAGGCATAATCCCCATCAATGATCACCCGAAAACCATACGCCATCATCCATCCCTCCTATTCAATAAAATAATCCTTCGCTTCAAACAAAACTCCCAGCTTCTCATCGTAATAGTCGGGATTCGTGAGAAACCAGATTCCGCTTCCATAATCCTCCAGCACATGTTGGCGGAACAATTCATCAAATTCATATTGATATACGGAAAATGTATACTTCTGAAGTTTTCTTGTCATTCCTATTCCTGTGTATCTGACCTGTTCCATCAGGTCCCGGCTCCTCTCATCCCTCACTGCAACCACAGAAACCGTTTTAGAATCCACAATTTCAAAGGAATCCCCATACTCCTTAAACGGAATGGAATCAATGGCACTGCACATGGAACCGATGGAACCACTTAAAATCTCATCCCTTTTCATAAAAAACAACCGTTTATAATACTCCTGTATACACTCCTGACAGGAAATATCTTCATATTTTGCAAGAAGTCCTTTTGTAATGTTGGCCCTCTCATCCTCCCACTTCTTTCCAGTTTCATCTTCCCGGTCAAAAATAAAAACTTCCGCACATTTTCTCTTTCCTTCCCGGTTACACCTGCCTCCCGCCTGTAAAATGCTGTCCAGCCCGGAACGTTCCCGGAAGACAGAAAAGAAGTCCAGGTCCACGCCAGCTTCGATTAATGAAGTGGAAACTACAACAATTCTTCTGTCCTCCGGCACATCCTGCAGGTTGGGATAATCCAGCTCCATCCGGTAAAGCTCATGCTTTATTTCATCAATCACCTGTTTCCTGTCAAACGCTGTCATGTAAGTGGAAAGATGATAGCATCTGCCGCTAAAAGTTCCAAACAACTCTCTTGCTGTTCTTCTTTTATTTACCACAATCAGACTTGATGGAAACTCCCTGGTTCTCTGAGCAATCTGTTCCAGGTTTAGCCTCCCCAGATAGCGATAACTGCATTTTTGAAACACCGGAAACAGGGAGTAATCATCAATCAGATCCACAATCCTGCTGTCAGGAAAGACACATTCTTCAATCAGATGCTTAAAGTCCGGCATGGTCGCTGTCAAAAACACTGCCTCACTGTTTAAATACCTTGCAATATAAGAAACCCCCTCCAGACATGGTTTCAGGTAATTCTGAGGCATAAGATGCGCTTCATCGAAAATAAGAACGCTGTCAGCCATATTATGCAGCTTCCGAAGCTTTCCTCTTCTGTTGGAATACAAGGATTCAAAAAACTGAACTGCTGTTGTAATAATTAATGGTGCATCCCAGTTTTCCATTGCTGATTTTGCCGCCAGACGGTAATTCTCATTGTAATCCTCCTGGTCCTCATAAGAGAATGTGGACTGGTGCCTTAAAATATCCGCATCCTCTCCTAATATTTTTTCAAATACTTCGGCTGTTTGTTCAATTATGCTGTTATATGGAATCACATAAATAATCCGTTTTTTCTGCTTCCCCAATGCCCGTTCCAGTGCAAACTTAAGGCTGCATAAGGTTTTCCCGCTTCCGGTCGGCATATTCATCAGATAAATTTCCGATTCGATAGTACTCTTTTCAAACACCTGCTTCTGCAAAGATGCTCGCGTTCTCTGTAAATCCGTTGTACTGACAAACGAATTGATCTTTCTGTTCACCTTTTCCAGGCACTTTTCAAAATCTGCAAAAAGTCCCGTCCCAATGCCATTTCCGCAAAACCCGGCAGTATCTGTGGAATCCGCATCTACCAGGCAGGAGAAGCAATATCTCGTAAAAAATGAGAATTTATCAAACAGCCTGTCTTTCGCTTTCCCACAGTCTTTCATCAGAAATTCAGCGAAACTTTTCTCATCCACTTCCGGGATTTGCAGCTCCTTCTGATATGCGCCATAATCCTCAAACTCCCTGCTCATCCTTCCATAAAGAGTAGTCTTATCGCCTGTGTCGTTCTTGTAGCCGCCATCAGGAATTCCAGAGTGATGGCCAGCGATGCAATATCCCATCATAACGCCTGCCGGTCCCGGGTATAGTTTTTTTGCAACAATCGCTCCGCATGCGGAATGTTCCACTTTCACTGCCTCACCGCAAATCCTCTTCTGAAAAGAATCCTGAAATTTACCCAGATCATGGAGCAATCCCGTCACGTATGCCACATCTTTTAAAGCGGGGATCGCATATTCCCGACAGAGCCTTGCTGTATTTTCACTATGTTCTTTTACTGTCTGTATTTTTTTCGTTTCATCATTAATATGTGCTATATATTCCATACTTTTCCCCTCTCATGTACACAAATTCCCATATTCCCCTACAACTATAATACCATACATCAATTCGTTTGTGAAATATAGATTATTTAAAATCCCCCCTTCCCAGTCTCATACATGCCCTGATTTACCAGTTTGTAATATATGTCCTTCCCCCACGATCTTTAAACCACTCTCATCTTATCACAGCTTTGTCAGAACGTCAATTATTTTAACTTAATTTTTAGTTGGTAATACTATTTTCGAAAAAGGAAAGCTGCCTGCATGGACACACCACTTATCAGGCAGCTTTCTCTTCCTAACCAGACTCATTACCAACTAGAAATTATTTCTACTCACGCCTCTCTGCAAAAGACGACCAGAACCAGTTGTCAAATATTTCCCCAACCGACTATCCTTATTTTATCCTATTACCCCCTTTATAACAATCCATTTTAAACAAAAATTGTCCTCGTAAGCCATATCAGGCAACAGTTCAGCCCTGCATCTTCTTGCCCGCGTACCGCAGACAAGAAGCATGCGGCGTCCGCCTTATAAAAATTCCGGATAAAAAACGTTTATGAATGCAAGCTTTCAACGCCTTTTTTATCCGGAATCTTCGCACGGCTAAACTGTTGCTAAATTATGAAAGACCAACTAAAACGCCAAGAATAACTGTGGCAGAAGCCAGTACAAAAAGCACTGCCTGGAACTTGATCTGGAATTTCGCCCATTTGCCCCAGTCTAACCTGGCAGCTGCCAGGGCTCCAAGAAGGCATCCTGAAGTAGGAACAATGAAGTTTGTGAAGGCATCGCCAAGCTGGAAGGCCACAACTGCCACCTGCCTTTCCACACCCACAAGATCTGCCAGAGGCGCCATAACCGGCATGGTGAGGGCGGCCTGGCCGGAACCGGATACCACGAAGAAGTTGAATACTGACTGGAAAATATACATAAACCAGGCAGAAATCACAGGCGGGAAGTTCTGCATTCCCTCGCTGATACTATGAAGAATGGTGTTAAGCACCGTTCCGTCTGTGGCGCTGGTGCCCCCCAGAATAATGATGATGCCCTGTGCCATACCTACACACATAGCTGCACCCAGAAGATCAGCTGCACCTTTGTCGAAGGATGTGGCAATGTCATTGACCTTCATATCATTTAAATGGAAAATTACGCCGATAATGCCGGATACCAGACCCATTACGAAAAACTGGGATGCGATTTCCGGAATGTAATAGCCCTCGCTCACAACGCCCCATATGGTCCATACCATACATGCGGCAACCGTTAGAAGAACAAGTTTATGGCCCAATGTGAAGGGCGGCATTTCCTGCCCCTTTCTGGCAAACTCGGAACGGTACTCTTCGTCAGACTCATAAGCCACGGAAAGTTTGGGATTTTTTTTGATCTTCATGGCATAACGCATGGTAAAAACAATAGCTACTGTTGTGAAGAAAATCCACATGGGAATGCGGAACCAGGCACCGGACATAACCGGAATTCCGGCAACTCCCTGCGCCACTGCAAGGCTGAAGGGATTCTGCCAGGAGGAACCAAAGCCGATCTGGGTCGCCACATAGGAACACATAATTCCCACCACAGCATCATACCCCATGGCAATAAACATGGGAACCAGAATCATAACAAAGGGAATGGCTTCTTCTCCCATTCCAAATACGGCTCCGCCCAAAGAGAACAATACCATAAGAATCGGAATCAGGAGAATTTCTTTTCCGTTCGTCAGAGCGATGACCCGCATGATTCCGCTTTCCACGGCTCCTGTCTTTAAGACGATGCCAAAGGCACCGCCCACAACCAGGATAAAGGCGATAATGCCTACGGCAGTGCCCCACTTATCTCCAACGGTCATACCTTCGAATACATAGTTTAAAATACCCTGACCGCCAAAATCTTCTGTTCCAAATAACGGCGCAATCTTCGTCACCTTGTTTCCGTTTTCATCCAGCACATACTGAAAGCTGTCCGGATCCAGAACGGTTCTTGTCTTTTCTGTACCATTCTGCATGTAAGTGATTTCCCTGGTCTCATATTTTCCCAGCGGGATAAATACAGTCAGAAGGGCCGCAAACAGGATAACACCAAAAATGATAATGTACGTATGCGGCATCTGGAATGTTTTTTTCTTTTTTTCCATGTCAGTACCCCTTTTCTTATCTCTCAAAGGTCCCCTTCACAAGAACCTTTTTTTCGGAAATCATGATGGTTCCCTTTGCCATCACCGTATGGATTTCCAGAGTCTCTGCGTCTGAAAGCACCAGATCTGCATCGGCGCCCTCTGCAATCTTTCCTTTGTTTTCCAGTTTTAAAAGAAATGCCGGATTTTTTGTCACAGGCTTAAGGGCGTCGGTCAGGGACACGCCGTCCATAAGCACGGCATCCCGCATTTCCCGGTAAAGGGAGGATACCTTTCCCACACCCAGCCCAAGAAAAGTTCCGTCCGGAGCGAATACCGGAAGACTTCCCTGTCCATCGGACGAAAATGTCACGTGCTCAGCCGGAACGCCTGCATCCAGAGCCATCTTAAGGCCTGTGCTGGCTTTTACCTCATCCGGGTCTAAAAAGGCCGGATCGGAACTGGTAGTTAAGTCGATATAACCGCCCATGGTCTTTGCATAATCAATACCATCTTCCATCAGAGCATGGCTGCGGTTAATATGGGTCGGCAGCATGTTGGTTGGGGGAATCTGGGTATTCTTTAACACATACCGCAAATATTCCAGCTTTTCCTTCCCATCGCCCATGTGAATATTCACAAGTCCGGCTTTTGCGGACAAAATTCCTCCCACTCTTGTGTCTGCCACGATTTTTGCAAATTCCTCCCGGGTGGGCTGTGAAGAACGATGGTCTGAAACAGCGATTTCTCCGGTCCCCACCACCTTCTCTAAAAGAATGATGTCATCCATAATACTTCCGGTCAGCGTTCGTACCGGAACCTGATAGGATCCCGTATACACATAAGTGGTGATCCCCTCTTCCTCCAATCCTTTCGCCTTTGCCAGAAGATTGGTCATGGTTCTTGTGCAGCCATCCGTTCCAAGGCAACCCACAACAGTAGTGACTCCACCTTCGGTGATGTCTGTCAGCATGATCTCCGGTGTCCTGGATTTGGCACCACCTTCACCACCGCCGCCCAGAATATGGACATGAGCGTCAATAAGTCCGGGCATCAGTACCTTGCCTGTTCCGTCAATTTCTTCAACGCCATAGGCATTTTCTGTTGGCAGGTGCTCTGCCATCTTTAAGATCCTGGCTCCCCCCACCAGCACATCCATAAGTCCCAAGTCATCCGGGGCATAAACATGGACGTTTTTGATTAAATACATTTACCGTTCCCCCTTCCTTTCATTTATTTTTTTACAGGTATCATATCGACTGATATGATATCATGTCCGTTCCCGGACATGATGCCTCCGGCGGATTTCAGTGCACAATTTTCTGCGGTGTACGCAGAAAATAATGCACAGGTATCATATCGACTGATATGATACCATAACTTTCCCTGTATGTCATGTGTTTTATATAAGCAGTTCATCCACAGCCGCCCTGTATTCTGCCAGCCGTGTAGCCTTTTTGATTTTCTTTTCAACTTTGGGATGATCCGGGAACAGCCGTATCATGTAAAACCACAGTTCCTTCATCCGGAACAACACATTTCGCTCCCCTGACATCCGTTCGCAATACTGCTCAAGCAGCTCATCATGAAAATTTTTCAGGCGGGTTTTGTCAAATATTTCGCTGCTCCTTTCCTCCTTCAGGGCCCGGGCCAGCTCAGGATTCTGAATCAGTCCTCTTCCCAGCATGATGGTTTTTACTGCCGGAAATCTCTCCCGGAATCGTCTGAAATCCCCGTCTGAAAAAATGTCTCCATTATAAACCACCGGGTTTTTACTCTGAACCAAAGCGTCTTCGAATACTTCCAGATTTGGGATATTATTATAAAAGTCCCTTTGGATTCGCGGATGAATAATCAATTCCTTTAAGGGATATCGATTATATATTTCCATCAGCTCCGGCCATTCCTCCGGCGAATTCTTACCAATTCTGGTTTTAACGGACACCTGAAATTCTCCGCTCCAAATCTGTCGGTCCTTAAAAACTTCATCCAGAAACCGGTCCAGCTCCTGAGGATAATAAAGGAAGCCGGAGCCTTTCTTTTTTGCTGTCACTGTTCCTGACGGACAACCCAGATTCAAATTAATTTCCCGATATCCATATTCTCCCAAAACCTCCATGGATTTTAAGAAATCCCCAGCGCGGTTCGTTAAAAGCTGCGGCACCAGTAAAATATTCGGATTGTTTTCCGGAATCACGTCACGAAGCTGCCTGATTCCAAGCCCTGTCTCCGGTCCCGGAGATAAAAACGGCGTGTAATATTTCTCCACACCGGAATAATATTTACGGTGCAGATTCCTGTATGTGTAACTGGTGATGCCCTCCAGAGGGGCAAAGTAAAACTCCATTGCGGGCTTCCTCCCGTTTCAGACTGGAGTACTCTCGGAAAATCAGCCGCAAAGATGGGTGTGGGGGAGTTTCCGAGAGTGCTCAACTGTTAATAAAAAGAGACCGGAAGCCATAACCCGGTTTCCGGCCATCAGTTTTACTTTAATTTAAGCATTATATTTGTTTTCATCCAGCATTCCTTCTGACCTGGCAACATAAATACTGGTTGCAGAATCACCCACAACGTTTAAAGCCGTTACCAGCATCTCGATAGGACGGTTGATGGCAAGAATCAGACTGTAAGCCAGAAGAGCACCATCATTGACAAATCCGATGCCGGACAGGATAGTAAACAGGATAATCGCGCCTGCACCTGGTGCTGCCGGGGTGCCCGCAGATGCGATCAAAGCCAGAAGGGCAATGATGATCAGCTGGGAGACAGTAACATCATAGCCTGCACATCCTGCAATGAACAGGGTTGCAACGACCTGCATAATAGCAGTACCGTTCATATTGATGGTCATACCAAGCGGAAGTACAAAGGAAGCAATTTTCTCATCCACACCAAGCTCCTCTGTGGTAGTTTTGATGTTTAACGGAAGAGTCGCCGCACTGGAAGATGTGGAAAATCCGAATACTGCAACCTTAATGATCTTATTCGCAAATTTCATCGGATTCACTTTTGCACTCAATGCAACGAAAATCGGATAACCCACAAACAGGAAAATAAGAAGCAGAACCACTGTCATGACCACATAAGCCAGCGCCGGCTTCAAATGGTTGATTCCATATGTGGCAAATGTTCTGGAAAGAAGAACAAAAATGGCAATGGGACCGAACTTTGTTACCACATAATTTAAAAATACCACAACGATATCATTTACTTCCTGAATCAGCCTCTTTAAGGTTCCTGTCTTTTCATCCCCCAGCACATTCATGCAAAGGCCCAGAGATACCGCCAGAAATACAATGGAAAGAACAGCGGTGTTGCTGGAAAAAGTGGAGGCAATATTGGACGGAACTACATTTAATACTACATTCAGAGGGTTGGAACCAGTAGAACCTGCTGCACCCTCCAGTCCCTCTACCTGGATATTAAAAAGTCCTGCATTATAAGCAATCATTCCTGCCACACATGCAAATACCAGCGCAAAAAAAGAACAAATCAGAAAGCCGGCAATGGTTTTAAAGGAAATCCTTCCAAGCGCCTTTGTGTCGGAAATCTGCCCGATTGCAAGAGTAATGGAAGTAAATACCATCGGTACAATTACAAGCTGAAGGGCACGGATAAACAACTGACCCATGATGTAAAAAATACCAAGCGCACTCTCCGCACCCTGGGCTGTGATATCCTGAAAAAGGATACTGTTGATGGTGTTCCAGAGCTCTCCCCGTCCGGAGCCATTGAGGGATTCTCTCAGAAACATAAGCAGCACACCGACAGCGATACCGCATACAAGAGAAATTCCCATTCTGACGGCGAGTGAGTTAGTTTTTTTCTTTTGATTCTCCATGTCTTCTCTCCTATATTATGATGTTGGGGTCAACAGGTATTTTGACCCCTTATGATACCACGGATTGATGTAGTGGCATACAAGTATGCCATACATGACCTCTTGACCCTGGTATCATATTATATTTATGGAAGAACAGTTACCGTATCTCTCCGATATCTGCTCAAATATCTCAAGTATTATACCCTCTTTTGTTTTGTTACGCAAGCATTATTTTATACTTTCTTTATAAATATAAAATATTATTTATATTTCCATTCAGAGAGAATCAGCCCTGTCAGAGTACAGACCGTTCCGGCTGCTGCAAGAGGCGTGATTTTTTCATGGAGAACAATCATGGAGGTAACCACGGTAATAACCGGAACCATATAAATATACACACTGGTTTTAACGGCCCCCAGTACCCGTACTGCATAATTCCACGTGACAAAGCAGAGAGCGGAGGCTCCTATACCAAGAAAAATCAGATTAAATACATACACTGGATTGGCAAACCTGCCAATCCCCAGCTTACAGTCAAAAAACGGCAGCGCAGGAATCATAAGCAGAATTCCGTAAAAAAAGATCCGCCTGGTCATCACTACTGTGGAATACCCATATCCGCTGATTTTTCTTGTAAACACAGAATAAAAGGCCCACAAAACAGCTGCAGCCACTGACAGAAGATCCCCGATGGGGTTTAATTCCAGTCTGGAACCATTAAAGCTTATAAGGCAGATTCCGGCCATGGAGACCACAAATCCCGCCAGAAAACCGGGCTGAAATTTTTCTTCTTTATACACCAGATGAATAAGAATTGCCGTAAAAAGCGGTGCCGCCGATACAACAACGCCTACATTGGAAGCCATTGTATAAGTGAGAGCCATATTTTCAAACAGGTAATACAGGGTAATACCGCTGATTCCCGCAGCAATGAAGGGGAGTTCTCCCCTCCAGCCTGTGAAGGGGATGCGCTTCCCGGCCACCAGGCTGAGAGCCACATATCCCATAATAAACCGGATAAACAAGATTTCCACCGGATTAAAATCCACCAGAAGAATTTTTGTTGATATAAAAGTAGTTCCCCACAACACGGCTGTCAGAACTGCCGCCAGATGCCCCGTCATTGTACGCCTTTCCATTTTACTTCTCCTCTACCGTAATTCCTGATGTCCTGTTCCACCGCACCACATACTGATCCGTTTCATATGTAAATCCGACAACCCTGTATATGCCTTCCCTTTTTCCTATTTTCAGAGAATATCCCGTACAGTCCTTTGTCATGTCACCCACATATGGGTACAAAATGCTGTCCGGATGATTGGGCGGCTTTAAATATGCGTCTGTCCAGTAACGTCTTCCACTTGTGTCTGTCCCATCTGCATTTTCTGCTTCACAGATTTCAAGGGCCTGTATAATCTGGTGAGCTGTGTCATAGAGTCCGGACATTTCTGCTTTCTTTACATATCCGGTATACACTCCTGCCGACACTGATGCCAAAATGACCATTATGGTAATCACAACCATAAGTTCCACCAAAGTATAGCCGCTTTGTCCTCCTCGTTCTTTCTTTTCCAACCCAGACATTCCTTTTCTTGTACATTTTTCCAATTTCTCCCAAAGATTATACTTTACTTTTTGCCGGAATACAAGATGGAGGAACATAAAAAACCGGAGCAGAATCCCCCCCTCCGGTTCTTATTCATGCTCCAGTTCCTTAAGTTTTTCCTGAATTTTTTCAAAGTCTTTTTTTGTCTCTTCCATTTTAGACGGATCCCGCAAAATGGCTGACGGGTGATACACGGCAGTAAGCCAGGTATTTTTTCTGAACAGGAATGTTCCGTGCTCCCTTGTGATTTTATAGTTTCCATCAATGATGCGGCAGGCGGCAACTCTCCCCAGGCATACAATGATTTTCAGCCGGATTAGTAATGTTTCATACTTCAAATATGCAATACAGGCCTCCTGTTCCTCCGGCAATGGATCGCGATTCCCCGGCGGATGACATTTTACAATATTAGTCAGATAAATGTCCTGCCGCGTTATGCCAATATGGCTCAAAAGCTCATTTAAAATCTCCCCGGACGGCCCCGTAAACGGAATCCCATCACGGTCCTCACTGTTTCCCGGAGCTTCTGCCACAAACATAATGACGGCTTTCAGATTTCCTCTCCCCATCACCGGTTTTTTCCTGGTTCCGGACAAGGCACACCTGGGACAGTATTCCACAAATTGCTTTAACTCTTCATATGTATACACGATTTTAGTCCTTTCCGGAGGATGTGTACGATTCCCATGAAATTTCGTCTTAAAGATTCCGGCCAAATTCCCACAAAGAGCTTAACAGCTCCGCTGATTGGTTCTGTTTTCCAAAGGCTTTGAAAATCCCCATGTCTTCCAGTTTTAAATAATTCAAAAAAGAATTCTGATACTCGTAAATAGCCCCGCCGTATACATCATCACTGCCGGAGCTTAAAAACAGTGCCGCTTTTTTTAAATTCTTCGGTTTATCCAGGGCATAAATGCGGTTGATGGCACATTGCAGCTGTCCGGTAAAACTGTGATAATAAATGGGTGATGCAAGCACAATCATCTCAGCCTTATCCAACACAGGATAAACTTCCTGCATATCATCCTTCTGGATACATTGGCCTTTCCCTTTTGTGTGGCAATATTCACAGGCAAGACAGCCTGCAATTTTCTTTTTACATACGTCCACCACCGTTATTGCATGGCCGTTTTCGCCGGCTCCTTCCACAAAAGCCTTTACCATTGCCGCCGTATTCCCGTTGGCACGCGGACTTCCATTTAACACTAAAATATTCATTACACCTTCTCCTCTCCCATTTCCATAGACAACGTTACAGTCACATCTCCGTCTCCCAGCGCTGCCCGAAGCTCTTCGACATTCACATTCTCAATCTTTCCAATCGGGGTTAAGCTCCAGGAGTTGGTATCATAATAGATCACAAAGGTTCTTCCCTGATACAGAATAATGTCGCCGGCCTGTGTGTTCATCTGCTCGTTGTTTTGCGGCAGTTCAACCCCCAGATCAGCTCCCTTTTCCATGCCCGCATAATCACTCATGTTCAGAGTCAGCGGACCGTCTGCCATCAGTTCTTTCAGTGCATCCACAGAAGAATTATCTTCCAGAACCGCTGTAAAAATGACATTTCCTGCCTGAATTTTCATCTTCATTTCTGCTTCCTCCTGTTCTGCCCCATCCCCGGTGGAGCCTGGCCCGCTCTGATTCTTTCCGCAGGCGATGTTTGCATACAGAGCCACAAAACAAAACACCAAACAGATAAGCCTTTTCATAGTCTTCCTCCTCTGGCAGATGCATCTTCCGGCACATTCTGCATTCGCTTTTCCTTGTACCTTTTCATTTTACCTGCATTTTTACCAAATGGCAATTACTTATATTGAATGATTTTCTATAACCGGAAGGCATAGTAACAGTTCAGCCTTGCATCTTCTTGCCTGCGTGCCGCGGACAAGAAGCATGTAGTGTCCGCCTCATGAAGATTATGATTTGTTCTCAATCCCGTCTGCAATGTGGATCCATTTGCCGCTCAGGAGTCTGGATACACACCAGACCGACTTAATTACGTAATCAGCCCTAAGGCAGAGCATAACAACCCACGCCGGCCCCCCGAAGAGAAGGCCGCCTGCGGCCCCAAGAGGGATCGATACCAGCCACATAAACAGAATATCTGCTTTCATCAGAAATTTTGTATCACCACCGCCGCGAAGGACTCCTTTGGTCATCACGGACTGGATGGCCTGGAAAAATACAATCACCACATAGGCATTCATCATCTGATGAACCAGTGCAATGGTATCCTGATTTAAAGAATAAACAGCAATGGTCATGGGGCCAAAGACAAAAACAGCCAGGGCGCTTAATGCGCCAAATACGATGCTGAAAAAGTAGAACGTTTCGCCCTGTTCCATGGCCTTCTTTCGATCTCCCGTTCCCAGAGTCTGGCCGGTAATGATTCCCGATGCGTTGGACACCCCCTGGATGACAACGGTACAGAGTCTGTCCACTACCTGGCAGATGGCATTGCTGGCGACAACCGCAGCTCCCATATGGCCAAGAACCACTGAGACAATGTTTCCGCCAAGGCCAAGAAGGGAATCGCTGACTAACACAGGCGCTCCCAGCCTGAAATAGCTTCTGTAAAAAGTTTTGGAGGGGGATTTTTTCAGATGTCGAATCCGCAGTCCCAGACTCTTATCCATCCCAAGGATATAGACAAAGGTCGTGATAAATTCTGCGCCCCGTGCAATCAGTGTTCCGAGGGCTGCCCCGGCGATTTCCATTCTCGGCATTCCAAGCTTTCCAAAAATGAATATGTAGTTGGCAGCAATGTTGACAACAAAGGAAATAACAGAGACCACCAGCCCCAGGCGGGCCTGCCCCACGGAACGCATAAGCTGCGCTGCTACCAGGCCGGTTCCATGAATAAGAAAAATAAAGGCGGTAATCCTTAAGTACCGGACACCATGGCAAATCACATCGCTTTCAGTTGTATAGACAGACATGATCTGTGTGGGGAATATCCAGGTGAGAATCATAAACAGGATCGATACAAATGCGGTTAGCCGCATGGCCATATTAAAGGTTTCCCTTACCTTCTCCTTCTCCCCCGCTCCCCAGTACTGTGCCGCCAGCACACTGCATCCGCCGATGATTCCCATACACAGGATGGTAAAAAAATTATAATACTGGTTCGCAAGACTGGAAGCAGACAGCTGAACCTCCCCGAAAGAGCCCAACATCATGGTATCCATCATATTGACACCCATATTGATGGCCTGCTGCAGCGCCACAGGCAGCATGATCCGGATTACAGCTTTATAAAATTCAGTATCTTTCACGATTGTTACTCTCATTCCCTGACACTCCCTTTTAAAAAATTCACCGAAAAAACCTGGCAGCAGAAAGGATCTGTCCCTGCTCTTTGGCAAGGCCAGACCCTGATCTGGTATATTTCCTGTTGCATATTTTCAGTTGCCAGGCATGCGGCAAAATGTTCTGTGGACGTTTTTTCGTCAAATTCTGGAAACAGTGGTAGCGAACTGGTACCACTGACCGCGTTCCATGAAGAACATGCGCCCCATAAGTCCCCTCTCCTCACAGGCCTTATTCACTGCATCAACATATTCCGCCGGTTCATATGTCCCCTTGTACGCATCCTCAATATGGATCGGTACCAGGATTCTGGCGCCTGTCACCGAAAGAACATCGGCCATTTTCTGTGCACTTTCCGATGCGGAAAAATTGCCTGTTGTAAATTTAGCCCGGTGTGCAAAAACAATATCCGGTCGAAGTTCTTTCCAGAGATTTTTCTCCCAGGAATCCTCAATTCCCGCGTTTCCGGCATAAAAACCCACCCGCAGATTATTTGCCGTCGTCAGAAGGAAATTGCTCCCATACATGGTTCCCATGTTCCCGAGTTCCTGTTCCAGTTCTGAACCGTGGTTCATGTTTATGGTACGCGTGCCACAAAGCTCATCTTTGCGGCCGGAAGGCCGGACCATAAAATTTCCGGGAACCAGATTATTATGCCGCCCGGGTACAATCTTAATCTTGAACGAGTCAAAATCATACTCATCTCCATTTACAAACGGAAGAAAGCGGATATAGGGAATATCATACAGCTTTGCAAGATGAAAACTGGTAACGGCGTGGGCCATAATTAACGGATGAAACCGATCATAGAGCTTTCCGAGGGAGGCCGCATGATCGCCGTGGGCGTGATTCAGGAAGACATAATCGCAGCCCTCCAAGTCATCCACATCATAGCCGCAGCGAAAGCGTCCTTCCTTTTCCAGACACGGATCCACCACCAGAGTTTTTCCATCCGGCATCTTAATTTCCAAAGCATTAAATGCAAAGTAACGGACTTTTAAAGTATTGACAGATAAAGTCTTTGCAAGTTCCATAAAAATTCTCCTTTGTTCTCAGCAATCATACATGGACTTGTCCGAAATACCTGCAAATTCGTAACAGTTCAATCAATTTTTTTCCACATCACACTCTAAAAATACCATTTTATCCTATAAAAATCCAATATAAAAAATTCATAACCCAAAGCATTTTATATATTTGTCTTTTTTTCATAGTTATGTTACTTTTTTAGCGTAACTTGTAATTCTTTTCCGAAAAATTTGCAAATCAATGATTATTTCCACACCTTTTAGTTACATCCTAAAATTAGAAAAGGGGGATTTACAATGCCACAGTCTACCATCGTTTTAATCATTCTGGGGATCTTTATTATCAGCCTTCTTTTGAATAAGTGGTCCTTTGGCATCACTGGTATCACGACCTGTATTCTTTTATTCTTATTCTATTACAAGGGTGACATCGGAGCTGCATTTTCCGGGCTGACCAATCAGGTTATCTTTCTGATGGTCGGTATGTATGGGCTGTCAGCCGCGTTTGCCCGGACATCCCTGCTGAAAAAAATGCAAAATATCCTCAATTCCCTTCAGGGGAAAAAAGGGATCCTTCTCGTTCTCTGTATCTTCGGCGTTGCTGTTCTGTTCGGAAACTTCTTCCCAAGCGCAGTGACCGTTTCTCTTATGATGACCTTTGTTGCCACACTTGGAAACGAAAACGAGATTTCCGCGGACCGTCTGTGTGTTCCGATCGCCGGTATCGCCGGAATGTCCATGGGCGTATTTCCTATGGGAAGTGCTCTTGTCGCTTATACGGCCATGAATGCCTTCTATGAAGGCATGGTCACCGATGCCCGCCAGCTTGTCACCATGTGGGATCCATTCAAGATGGGAATTCCCATGTTCCTGTTCGGCTTCATCTGGTGTCTTCTGGGCTATAAGATCCAGCCTCAGCAGGGACGGGCCCTTGCTCCCTCCGCAAAAAAAGAAGGGCCTCAAAAAGAAAAAGCCGCTCCGCAGAAAGCGCCTCTGTCAAAAAGAGACGAAACCATTGTCTATCTTTGTATACGGAGTGCCGATCATCGCGGACCTGATTCTTCTTTATACGAAAGCAATCCCCAACTGGGACATGGTCCTTTCTGTTTGTTCCCCCACCTCCTTTATGGTGGTCGGAATTCTCTCCATGTCAAATGCTTTGGGCACCTCCGGAGCTGGTGAAATTCTTGGAAACGCAGTACTGAGTCTGATGGGGAAAAACCCTTCCCCCATTTTTGCCTTCGTCATCGTCATGTTTGCAACCGTCCTCATGACATCGTTAATGTCTAATATTGCCACAAACGCAGTTCTCTGTCCAATCGTCGCTGCCATGGCAATTGCAGCCGGCTGGAATCCGGTTCCTTTTGTAATCGTTGTAAGGAAGCTTGCGTGGTGTGCAATCCTCCTGCCTTCCGCTTCCTCAGCCTGTGCTATGGCCCATGCTTCCTCCGGACAATTATTAGGGGACTCTCTGAAATTCAGTATTCCTTTTGTCCTTGTTACCATGCTTGGGGCAATGGCTTCTGTGTTCCTGTTCTTCCCGTCCATCGGAGGATTTTAATTATTTTTAAGTGGAGAGGTGAACTTCTATGTATCAGATTGTAATCAAAAATGGAATGATTGATCGCGGTACCGCGGAATGTTTCGGGCCGACCGATCTTGCAATTGAAGATGGAAAAATTTCTCTCATTGGAAAAATAAACGATCAGGATGAACGCATCGGCCGTCTGACAAATGTGATTGATGCCTCTGAATCTATGGTTGTTCCGGGGCTGGTCGATATGCACACTCACATTTATCCGCTTGCGTCCTTCGGCATCAGCGCCGAAGCCTCATGCTTCGCTTCCGGAGTAACGACAGCCCTGGACTGCGGGAGCGCCGGTGCCGCAAATTACGAAAAGCGTCGCGGAATCATCGGCTGTTCCCGACTGAGGATCAAGACATTGCTCAATGTTTCATCCACAGGCGTTCTCAGCGGAAAGATCAACGAAAATGTTGATCCTGCTTTCTTTGATCGGGAATCGATCCGGGAATTGGCAGAAAAATATAAGGGAGAAATCCTCGGGCTTAAAATCCGCCAGGGTGCAGAGATTGTGGGAGAGCTTGGCTTAAAGCCCCTGGAAGCAACCATTGAGCTGGCAGAAAAGCTGGGGCTTCCTGTCATGGTCCATTGCACAAACCCGCCGGGACAGCTGGATGATATGGTTCGCCTTCTACGCAAAGGGGATGTTTTGTCCCACGTTTTCATGGGAAAAGGAAGTACGATCCTTGATGAAAACCAGAAGGTATCCAGAACCGTCCATGAGGCCAGGAAACGGGGAGTCCTCATGGATGCTGCCAATGCCAATGCACATTTTGCATTTTTTGTTGCAAAACAGGCATTGAAAGAAGGATTTAAACCCGATATCATCAGTACGGATCAAACCATCAACAGCCTGTACCGGCGGCCCAATTCCTATAATCTTCTCCATATCATGTCCAAATATCTGAATATGGGGATGACGCTTTCAGAAGTGCTTACCTGCACAACAAAAGCTCCCGCAAAATGGCTGGGACTGGAAAGTGAAACTGGCGAAATTGCGGCTGGCCGACCGGCAGACCTGGCAATCCTCCGCTTCGCAGAAAGGCCAACTGTATTTGGAGACTATACCGGCGTGACGGAAACAGCGAACCGTACGCTAAAAAATGTGATGACCATAAAAGACGGGATCCTGGTGTACCGGGATCAGGAATTTTAAAGCAATGAGAAGGCTGGACTCTTCCATCAGGAGGATTCCGGCTTTTTCATACTTTCCCGAAAGGATGCCACAACCACACGGCAAAGTTTTTCCGGGATTCCCCCATTATGAAGGAGATAAAAATCTCCCCTGCTTTCCACCCCCGAAATAGGGATGTTTACCAGATCTTCGCAATCCCTGATTGCACGTTCGTTTAAATACGCAATACCGACGTTTTTCTTTAAAAGTTCAAGCAGAACAGAAAATTGTGTACACTCCTGAACATAATGCAGATCAACCCCGTAGGAAGCGTACAGCCGGCGCAGTGATTCCGTCTTTGATATCCCGTTTCGGTATCCCAGGAGCGGTTCATGGACAACTTCTGCATAAGAAATCGTCTGCCTGGCCGCCAGTGGATTTTCAATGGACATGGTAACGCTTGGCGGACCATCTTTCGCGAGGAAACGGTATTCCAGACCGGAAAACTCGGGTTCCGGATTTCTCGAATGCATCACACAAAGGTCAATTCCCCCCTTTTTCAACATTTCCAAAAGTACATTCCTTGTTTCCGGAACAGATTCAAAAGAATGATTAGGAAAGGTTTCTGACAGGCAGCAAAACAGATCCGGCCAGTAGCTCAGATTTACCAGTGGAGGCATTCCAACGCGAATCTGTCTTTTTCGGAAGGAATATTTTTCCATTTCAGAAACCAGGCCATCGAACTGGCACAAAAGTTCCTCACCTCTGCGGGACAGTTCTTCCCCTGCTTCATTCAGAAACAACCCTCTGGGAGTCCTGCAAAATAATGTCACCCCCAGTTCCTTTTCCAGAGACCGGATTGCCACAGAAATCGTAGATTGGGAAATATTCAATTTTTGAGCCGCCCTCTGGGTACTTCCCGTGTGGCAGGTCTCAACAAAATATCTGAGCTGAAGCAGGGTCATGGGAACTCCTTTGTAATTTTATAAACAAACACCTATCATTAATTTTAGCATACTATCGGCAATTTTTCCATAGAAAATAAGAACCACGATCTCCCTGCCATTCCCCCTCTGCAAACCGAAACTGCGCCGCCTTATGGGTCGCAGGCAATGAGAAAACCTACTTGAAGAGCCCATATATTTTTGATACAATAGTAATAAAGAAATGACAGACCGTCTGAAACTCACGCAAAACGGACATGCCTGCTGATGCAGGCATCATGCATATTAATCTTATGATAACAGAGGGGTAGACAATGAGCAGGGGAAGGAAACCACAGGACGTACGGCAGACAAAGACTTTGAAACAGACAAAACCGGCAATGAAGGAACAGACCAATGACATCATCTTTGCGCTGGATATCGGAACAAGAAGCATTATCGGTATGTTAGGCAAAGTTGAAGACGGCAGAGTAAAGGTAATCGCTCTGGAGCGGGAAAACCATGCTGAACGTTCCATGATGGATGGACAGATTGAAAACATTGAAAAAGTCGCCGACATAGCCGGAAAAATCAAGGAACGGCTGGAGAAAAAGTCGCGCATTCGTCTGAAACGGGTATGCGTTGCTGCCGCCGGACGGGCGCTTCGGACAGAAGAAGCCGAGTACGAGCTGAACCTGCCGGGAACGCAGCTGATTGACGACGAAATCATCAGCCGCCTGGAAGTCGGGGCAATCAGCCGGGCAGAAGAAGCTTTCGAATCAGAAAATGCAACCCGGGAGGATTTCCGCCGTTTTTACCTGGTAGGCTATACTGTACGCCAGTATTTTCTGGATCAGTACACAATTTCCAGCCTGAAGGACCACCGGGGCCAGGATCTGAAGGTGGACCTGATTGCGACCTTTCTGCCCAGTGAGGTCGTTGAGAGCCTGTACACAACGATGACGAAAATCGGCCTTGAAGTGGCGAGCCTGACCCTGGAGCCCATTGCCGCCATTAACGCCGCAATTCCCGAAAATATACGGCTTCTGAATCTTGTGATGGTGGATATCGGAGCGGGGACATCGGATATTGCCGTCTGCACAGGCGGAAGCATTACCGGCTATACGATGGCCACAGTGGCGGGGGATGAGATCACAGAGACACTTATGAAACAGTATCTTGTGGACTTTCCAACAGCAGAAAATATTAAGATTCAGCTGGCCACGGAAGAGGAACTGACCTTTTTCAATATTCTTGGAGTGGAGCAGAAAGCCTCCGCGAAGGATCTGTTTCAATCCATCCGTGGGACGATGGAAGCGCTCTCCAAGGAGATTGCGGACAAGGTCGTAGAGCTTAATGGGAAAGCGCCGTCCGCCCTGTTCCTTGTTGGCGGAGGAAGCAAACTGGCCGGGCTGAAAGACGGAATTGCCGACGCACTGGGAATGGATCAGAACAGAGTGACGCTGGCTGGAACTTATTTCCAGACACAGGCCTTTTCAGAGGAATATGATCTGAATAATCCTGAATATGCAACCCCCATCGGTATTATGGTTTCTTCCGGTCTGAATTTGATTAATGACAGTTTCCGGGTGACTTTGAACGGGAAACCGGCCAAGCTTTTCCGAAATGGCAGTTTTACCGCCCTGAACCTCCTGATGATGAATGGCTATAATTTCCGTGATATCATGGGACGTTCGGGAGCGAACCTTACAGTTATGGTCAATGGAACACGAAAAATCTTTTACGGAACAGCCTCCGACCCTGCGGCGCTTTTTATCAACCGGAAGGAGGGAAAGCTGTCGGATGTGATCCATGCAGGGGATCTGATTGAATTCAGCCCCGCACGTAACGGAATCCCCGGCCATGCCTGTCTGGGAGATATTGAGGGCGTGCCGGAAGCAGAACTTGTCACTTTAAACGGGAAGCGTGCGTCCATGAAGACGGCACTGAAAAATGGAGATGTAGTATTCTTCCAGCAGCCTGAAAGGGAAATGGAAGAGGAACATGGGGAAAATACGGAAGCAGCGGAAGACATCGGAGAGCCGGAAAATGCAGAAGTCCCCAAAGATGCCGGAAGGTCGGAAAATGCGGAAGGCCCCAAAGGTGCCGGAAGGCCGGAAAATACAGAAATGTCACAAGTTGCTGCAATGGCGGAAATTGCCGGGATTCCGGCTGTGTCCGAAAACCAGGAAAACGCGGAAACATCAGAAATTAATGTAATGACGGAAAGCACAGAAGCACCGGAAGCCACGGCAGCGGAGGAAAGCATAGCGATTCCTGAAAAAATGGCAGAGCCGGAAGGAAACGATGCCACATCTGTCAGGGAAACCGCAGACAAGAATACATCAGAAACAGATGCCCCCCAAAAGCCGGGCAGTCAGGAACTCAGAAAAGAAGAAATGCTGCACTTTATGCTGAATGATTCTGAGCTTCTCCTTCCCAAAAAAGACGATGGGCGCCCTTACTATTTGATGGATCTGATTCAGTATTCCGGTATTAACCTGGATTCTCCAAAAGGAAATGTGAAACTGCAGGTCAATGGGGAAGACGGAAGATTTCAGCAGGTTTTAAAAGAGGGCGATCATATTCTTATCTTTGAAGATGCAGAGTAAGGAAGGGAACCTTCCAGCCAGAACCACACTGCGGCGGGAAAAGCGATGTCATTAAAACGCTCCGCCGCAGTCTTCCATACTGTTATGATAAAGTCTTGCAAAATATTCATTCCTTTCCATCAGCTCGTCAAATGTTCCCTGTCCCACAATTTTTCCATCTCTGAATACAAAAATACGATCAAACATACTAATGTTGATAAAACGATGGACAATTGCCAGAACGGTTATGTCAGACAGATAACCCAGTACCTCTTTCATGACAGTCTCTTCGGTCAGATTATCCAGCGCAGAAGTTGCTTCGTCAAAAATGACAATATCCGATTTCTGAAACCAGATACGGGACAGGGCAAGACGCTGCCTCTCGCCGCCGGAAAGCGAAGACGCTTTTTCCCCAATTTGTGTTTCTATTCCCCTGGGCAGTGCATCAATGAGGGCTAAAAGTTCCACCTTCCGCAATGCTTCTCTGATTTCAATATCCGGAACATTCCTGTCAAACACAATATTCTCTTTTATCGTACCATCAAATACCGGAGTGTCCTGTGATAAATATGTGATTCTTTTGTACAAAGCCTCCAGCGATATGTGGCGAAGGTCCTCTCCGTCCAGTAAAATCTCGCCTTTCTCATACTTTAACAAACCTGTAAGAAGCTTTATCATCGTTGATTTACCTGAACCCGTTTCTCCCACAAAGGCCACCTTCTCGCCCGGCCGTATTTCAAATGAGATATTGTTCAGTATCTGTCTCTCGCCATACCAAAACGATAATTTCCTGACTGATATTTTTCCCGAAAAAGTTTGTGGCTCATTCCCGCAGGTAAGCTGCCAGTCATCCCGCATATCCAAAAACTCCTCATATCTGGCAAAGGCCGCCCTGTTCAACTTATACTGCACATAAATCACATTAAAAATCGCAATCGGAGTATAAGCATTTTCAATCAATGTTATCAGAGCAACAACTGCGCCTATCGTCAAACTCTCCGTTCTCCATGCGTATATTAAAACCACAACATCCAGACAGGCAACTAAAATTGCAAAAATCGTAAAAAAGGCTTCATGAATCATATTCATTTTGACCTTTGCATCAACAATCTCATTCTTTGCTTCTGATGCTTTCCGGAGCTCATTCGGAAACTGATGAGCTATTCGGAATACCACCATTTCCATAAAACCGCGCACCAAAAAACGATTTAGCTCCTCTTCATTATTCAGAATCCGTTCTTTCATCTGATATAAAAATTTTAGAAGAATATTTGTCACAAGAAAAATAATAATATAACCCAGCAGCAAAACAATCGTGATTCTTTTATTAATTTTCCAGATAAACAAAATACTGAACAAGACCGTTGGCAATAACTTTCTGATCACCTCAAGCCAGAAATCAAATACAACTCCCTTTCCCGCATTTGCTCCATTTTCAATCCGCTGTACCAGCTTCCCCGTCCCGAGTTTTTGGTATTCCCAATAAGCTATTCTGCTGATCTTTTCAAGCCCCATTAATTTAAAGTCAAGGAAGAAACCATGCTCCAGTTTTTTCGCAGGATATTCGTCCACATAATTCATAAGATAGCCAATGAGAAGAATACTCCCGTAAATCGCAACTTTGTAAGGCGCAAGTGTCCGTTCTGCCAGCGCATCAATGACCTGCTGAAAATAATTTGCTTTAAAGTTTACCATAAAAGCATTAAATAACCCGATTAAAAGATATGCAGATATCAATTTTTTATTTTTATTTACAACTTGCTTCATGTAGCGCATAGCAGTATCCCTTTCTTATTATCTCCAGCTTCTGCCCCCAGCCCGTTATCACTTTTCCTCCGATTTGGCAGGGAATTCAGTTCCCGTATCCCTGATAACTGAAAAAAGTTCCTGTAATGTATATTTGTATATTATGTAACAGTTCATCCTTGCAGCTTCTTGCCTGCGTACCGCGGACAAGAAGCTTGTGGCATCTGCTACTATACTATCACAAAATACACGGAAGCAAAAGACAAGTATTTAAATGCCGGGAATGCTATACTAACTTTCACGTAACTATTCCAATATCCGTAACAGCTCAGCCGTGCGAAGATTCAGAGTAAAAAAACGTGTTGAAAACTTGTTTTCATAAACGTTTTTTACTCTGAATCTTCATAGGGCGGACGCCCGGAGCTTCTT
>ERZ808046.566-NODE-566-length-28593-cov-6.264694_pt1 | contig 28593 bp, 29 predicted proteins | sample MGYA00380196_ERZ808046 | MGnify/ENA primary metagenome ERZ808046 (study PRJEB31490, sample SAMN06133421) | mouse gut metagenome | isolation source: Z6_2 | host: mice | place: China: Chengdu | collected 2015-05 ...
AGTGGTAGGAATGTCAGGCGGCGTCGATTCTTCGGTGGCCGCTTGGCTTTTACAAAAACAGGGATATGAAGTGATAGGCGTCACTATGCAGATCTGGCAGGATGAGAGAACCGATCTGAGCGGGGAGAATGAGGGGTGCTGCAGCCTCAGCGCAGTGGAGGATGCCCGCCGGGTGGCTTGGCAACTGGGAATTCCTCATTATGTGATGAATTTCAAAAAAGAATTCAAGACACAGGTAATGGATTATTTTGTGAATGAATATATCTGCGGCAGAACGCCCAATCCCTGTATTGCCTGCAATCGTTTTGTGAAATGGGAAGCGCTTTTGGCGCGAAGTTTGGGGTTAGGTGCAGATTATATCGCTACGGGACATTATGCTCGGGTGGAGCGGCTATTAAATGGACGATTTGCGCTGCGAATATCGGCGACAGCAGCTAAGGACCAGACTTATGCGCTCTACAATTTGACTCAGGAGCAATTGTCTCATACGCAGATGCCAGTCGGCGCTTATACGAAAGAAGAGATTCGGCAGATAGCAGAGGAGTTGGGGCTTTCAGTGGCTCGCAAGGCAGACAGTCAAGAGATCTGTTTTATTCCCGATCATGATTATGCTGGCTTTATTCGACGGGAACGAGGACAGGCTTTAGAAGCGGGAAATTTTGTCGATCGGAATGGCCGGGTTTTAGGGCAACATAAGGGGATTATTCATTATACGGTCGGACAGCGAAAAGGGCTGAACCTTTCGTTGGGACGGCCGGTATTTGTAGTGGAGATCCGACCAGATACCAATGAAGTAGTGATAGGGGAGGCAAATGATGTATTTACGGATAGGTTGATCTGTGATAAACTGAACTGGATGGCAATCGATGGTCTCCACGGGGAGGAGCGACAGGTGAAAGCGAAGATCCGTTACAGTCATAAAGGGGCGCCCTGTATGATTCGTGAGCTGGAGAGTGGCCGTGTGGAATGTCATTTTTTAGAACCGGTGCGGGCAGTAACACCGGGACAGGCAGTGGTATTCTATGAAGATGATTATGTGCTTGGAGGAGGAACAATCCAGTGAGAAAGGGAACATGGGTCCGGAGTAAAATGGCAGGAAAGAGAAAACAACTGTTAATGTTGTCCGGGATTCTTACCATAATGATGGCGGTGGGCTCTGGCTGCCAGATGAAAAATTATGAAAAGATTGCATTGCCAAAGACACAGACAGGTAGTGCGGCAGCAGACAGTAATGCCTTGGGAAATAATGCGGCGGAGGAAAAGCAGTCAGATAGCAGCGACACGGACAAGAATCGGATCAAGGATAATGCAGAAAAAGTGACAGAAAAAGATACCGAGAATCAGCAATTGCCAGAAGCAGAGCGCAGTGCAGTGAATGCAGAAATTACCAGAGAGACTGCCCCAGAGATGGAAACCAGGAACGAGACGGTTTATGTGACTGCTATGGATGTGAACGTGAGGACTGCACCGGGGCAGGAAGCGGAAGCGGCTGCCAGATTGAATCGTGGCACGGCTCTTAGTCGTACTGGTTATAGTCAGTCCTGGAGCCGGGTGATTTATCAGGACAAAGAATATTATATTGCTTCTCAGTATCTTACCACTTCAAAACCGGAGGAGACACAGACAGCAGCCTCTGCCACAAGTGGTGTGGGAGATCTACAAGCGGGAGAAGTGGGGATAAATCCAGATTGGAAATATGCCGGATATTCGAAAATCAACTCTGGCAAGGCGATACTTTACCGTGCAGAAGGTTCAAATCGCAAAGGAAAGGTGGTTTGTGTCAATGCTGGTCATGGAACCAAGGGAGGATCCAGTGTTAAGACGCAATGTCATCCGGACGGCACGCCGAAAGTAACTGGCGGAACCACCGCTGCAGGTGCGACGACGGCATCAGCAATCAGTAGCGGCATGACATTTGCCGACGGGACACCGGAATCCACAGTGACGCTGGCAATGGCGAAAGTTCTCAAAGATAAGTTGCTGGCACGGGGATTTGATGTATTGATGATTCGCGAGACGGAGGATGTGCAACTGGATAACATTGCCAGGACAGTTTTAGCGAACAACCTGGCAAACTGCCATATTGCGATTCACTATGATTCTACTTCCAGTGATAAAGGGGCTTTTTATATGAGTGTGCCAAATGTAGCTTCATACCGTAGCATGGAGCCGGTGGCATCTTACTGGCAAAAACATCATGCTCTGGGGGACAGCCTGATTGCCGGTTTGAAAGGCGTAGGTGTGAAATTGTTCTCAAACGGGAAGATGGAGATGGATCTGACACAGACATCTTTTTCCACGGTGCCTTCGGTGGATATTGAACTGGGGGATAAAGCATCGGATCATTCAGCAGCAGCTTTGGATAAACTCGGCAATGGTTTGGCGGATGGTGTGGAGATGTTCTTTGCGGCTTCCTAAAAACCAGGAATGTAAAAAATGTACTCTGATATGATGGATAGGATGGGGCAATGAGAAGAATTATCGGTTCTTGTAGCATAATCCATTAAAAAAATCAGCATCTCCCATTTACATTTTAGTAAATATCATGTATAATGGGTTCGTTGATATATTGGGAGATGTAGCGAAGTGGTCGTAACGCGGCGCACTCGAAATGCGTTTACCGGCTAATAACCGGTACGTGGGTTCGAATCCCACCGTCTCCGTATAAAAAGCCTGATAACATCAGGCTTTTTTGATTTCATGTTGCATTTCATGTTGCATGATACCTTGAAAATATTTGTCAATGATGTCGTCAACCCGAACTCGTTCCTCAGGAAATGTTTGAGTATATACTCGTTTCATTACATGGTCAGTCTTCCATCCCCCGCGTTCCTGAGCATATTTATCCGGAATGCGCAGCATAGCCATCACAGAAGCATTGAGATGACGCAGGTCGTGGAAAGACATATGAGGCAAGTCGTTCGCTTTCAGCAATCGTTTCCATTTAAAATATAACATACTTTCAGTCATGGGTACAAGAATATCGCCGTCTACTTTATCAATCAGTTCTTTTATGTATGGAGGGATTCGATGGGTGCGGTTTCTTAATGGATTTTTGGCCATATCCTTTCTCACCATGTGTCCTCCAGCATTTACCATCACCTCTACAATTCGTATGTAGTCTCCGTTTATGGATTTGGATTTTGTAAGTCCAAGTATCTCTGACATAGAAAAGGAGAGCCATGCTGCCAGTAGGACGGCAAGTTCAATATCAGTCCCTTTCACAACCGGGAAAATTTTCGCTGCCGGTATCAGCTTTGGTACGCGTTCGACAGCCTGAGGAAGTTCAATGTTATAATTAAAATTTTTTCTGTATTTTTGCAGCACAGATGCGATCAATCCCCATTCATTGCGTAGTCGTTTAGCTGATATGGGTTTTTTTGCGTTTCTGCCTCGGGCAGGACGTTTGGCTTCTTGATTAATTGCTTCCTGCAATATGTCTTCGTTTAAATCCTTTAATTTTATATCCATAATATCTTGAAAACCATATTTTTGTGTACAACGGTATTCCTGGATGGTAGTGGGAGAGCGGTTGAGGTTTTCCCGGGATTCTATGTACTTATCGATTGCCTCTGTAAGGGTCATATTATCGTATTTCGGACATTTACTCTTAGAAGTCTCAGCTTTCTCTATCTGGAACTGAGCCGCCTTTAATTCGGCCTCTTTGCGCCCCCTTGGGCTGGGGTCATCGCTGGTGAAGGAAATGTACACTCGCTTGTCTTTCATTTGTCCGGTCTTTGAATCCAGGACTTTTTCTGTATGGCTATAGGCCAGACAGCGCCAGGAGCCGGAGGGGAGTTTCTTTGCTTTTGCCATAATATCATTTTTCCTTTCTAGGTGTTGCGTCGGGCACAACTATTTTTAGGTATAAAAATAACGCCATACCTTTGACAGAAGGCGCCGGAGATGATACAATGGTTTTGTGATAGGGATTGTATCATCTGGGAGCACTGTCCAGGTATAGAATCTATGTAAGAACCGTTCCTGTTGGCGCAGGGGCGGTTTTTGCTTTTTATTTTCTAAATCAATTTGTTGATGTTAATAATTAAGTCACTGTAAATACATACTGAAATATCATCATCAAAAATGTATTGATTGGAAAGCAGTTCACTTTCAAAATCATAAACCATAACAGTTTTTTTCTGTGGATTGACAACCCAGTATTCCCGGACTCCCGCGGTTCTGTATTTGAACAGCTTGATACCATAATCACGTTGAGGGGCGTTAGGAGAAGTTACTTCGACAATCCAGTCTGGAGCGCCGTGGTAACCATGGTCATCCAGTTTATTTTTATCACAGATAACAGAAATATCTGGTTCTACATAGTTTCTGTTATCATCGTTTAAAAATACCGCAAAGGGAGCAACAAAAACCTCACAGGAACCATGCTTTTGTTGAATGTAGGAATCGATAAGAGAAGACAGCCGGGTAACGATCCTCTGGTGGGTTGTGCTTGGCGGAGCCATGTTGTAAATTTGTCCATTGATTAGTTCTGCACGCTGGCCTTCTGGCAGAGCATAAATGTCCTCAACTGTATAATCTTGCTTTTGTGGTAGTGCCATAAGGAAACCTCCTCTGGTTTTTTTTGCTTCGTCACTGTTGCGGCTGGTGTAGCTTGTCACTACATCATCAAGTGGTTAGACGACGATGATTTTTGCTTGTTGTCTGGTAACTTTGCAAGATACCCCAGAAATATTTAATAGTCAATTTTCTTCTGCTTTTCCCAGTACCTTCCCCAACACGATAATCCTATCTCCATCACCTGTAAGTGAAGGATAGTGAGGATTTAAAGAAATCAATCCATTTTCGCCTGCTTTCTTGATGTAGATATTATTGCCTTTCTGGAAGATACCGATTTCTCCTATGCTTATTTGGTCGGTTTTCTGAACATATACAATATCTCCGTCGGAATACTCAGGCTCCATAGAGTCACCGGTAACGCCTATAACATAATCAGCATTCTTGTTTATCTCGTTTTCTGGATAAGCCCTGACTCCTGCAGCTATGTCGGAAAATTCCACACTGGTTCCTGCGGCAGCTATCTTGCCGTAGTAGGCGAAAAAGCGAAGAGGGATGGGGTGTATGGTCAACCGCTGTTGAAGATGTTCTATGGTGTTGGCGGATTCTTTGGCCTGGGTGGTGCGTTCGAGTTCCCGGTCAAGGATATAATCAACGGTCTGCTTGCCGTGGGGGTCGAGGGAGCGATAAGGCTTTACCAGCTTTTCAAATTCCTCTGGGGTCGCAGTGTTTGTATAAGCAAGAGCCTGCATTTCATCTCTGGGGTTAAAAATATGTTCTATTTCTTGATTGAACTCTTTATCTGTGACCTGTTTAGCTTTAATCCAATCTTCTATACTACCATCATAGTCGTTTGGAGGGCATATGCCATATTCATTTGCTAGTGCTTCATAATCTTCCGGATCATCGTCCCATCCCATGAGAAATGCAGGGGTAGTATGAAGGGCTTCAGCTAAAGGCTCTAAAACGGTAGTTGGCATATTTTCGATGTCCCCATTTTCATATCTATAAATAGTGGCACGTGATTTTCCTATTTCGTAAGCTAAATCTTCGGCAGTTATGCCTAAATATAATCGACGTTCTTTGATACGATTTCCTATATTCATGATAGTACCCCCTTAATAAATGCATTTTAGCACATAATTCGCAAAAATGCAACTATAAAAGCCAAAATACAAAAACTGTCTCAAAAAAGCGAAATACCTGTTGACAGAATTATCTAGGCGTGATACACTTGAGTTGTCGCATATATGAGAATAAAAGGAGGTGAGAAATTTGGTGGACGTGGACAAACTGCGCGGTGTGCTTGCCGAAAAAAGGTTAAGCGTAGCTTCTATTTCTGAAAAAATTGGGGTTGATAAGGCCACTTTTTATAGAAAACTTAATGGAAATGGTGATAATTTTACGATAAGGGAAGCTGATGCAATATCTAGGGAGCTTAACCTTAATAAGAATGAGGCGGTGTCTATTTTTTTTAATCAGTTTGTCTCAAAAATGAGATTTTAAAAAAGGAGGTGGGGTAGGACGGAGGAAGTATTATTTGCATTGGAAGTAATAAAAAAAGAACTCCAGGATATTAGGAGTTGACCCCATGGATTTCGCATCAGACAAAGAAGCTTAGAAGGAGGTAAGGGGGAGATGAATAAAGTGGACGAGACGATTGAAGTACTTTGCGACTGGATTCAGGCCCAGTTGGTCGACGACAAGTGCAATCCCAGTCATCAGGTTTCTGAAATGGTAAAAGCACTGGCAGATCTGGTGTCTGCCAGCGCAAGCAAAAGGATGTCGGAACGGGTATCCACAGGAAGCAAATCTATTCATCGTTCTCAGAAGCAATGAACCCAATACGTCTGGCCGGTTTTGCTTTATCTTCACGTTCGACGGATGTAATTAAGAAATTCAACTGACTTGCATGTTGTATGAGCTGAGAATAATTACCATTTACAAATCCATAAAAATACAATATGTCGGGATTTTGATACCCGATGGAAGTTACGATCAGTGTAACGGAGGAACCGAAAGAGGCAAGCTTTAATGCAATTTCATGTTCTTCGTCTAAGTCTTCTTCAAAATCGTGAATTTCCTCCATGATCTTTTCGTATTTCCAATCTGCTAAATTGTAATTTCGGATGGGTTCAACAATAGGGTTACGCATGAAATTCTCCTTTCTTTTGTACTCAGCTCTGGCGGGAGCCTGCGCGGAAAGTATATCACGAAAAGAAAGATATTACCAGATGGAAGACGATATAGGAACACGATGCGTGACAACAGAACAGAAGGTGAAGAAAGATAGAGATAAGGGTACGCTTTTCTCTAAGTGGAAGACAATACATCCTATTTATAGAAAAAAGGATAACAGGGGACAGGATATATCTTTATGAATGTAAAAAAGGCAGTAATTTTATAATCCCAGTTCCCATTAAGGTTTCAACCAGTACACTGGAGGAAACGATAAGGTACTGGTTGAGAGAATTAAAGAGGTATTTGGTTAGATAGAGAGGACGGTGAAGAAGAAGGGGGTAAGCAGAGTGGGAGACGCAATACTTCAGTTTGTTCAGGCGATTTGTTTAATTCTGATTTTGCATGAATTGAAAAAGCGATAATAAAAATCCACCAACGGCACATATCCAAAGAATTATGGACGATATACGTTGCCATATTTTCTGAAAGGTATGGAACAGGGATCTTAAACGCTTTTTCCGTCTGATTTGCTTGAAGCGTTTGTAGGCTTTAGGATTTGGTTGTGTAAAAATTTCGAGTTCCTCTTCAGTCATAAAAATCTCCTTATAAGTATTTCAGCATGGCGGTGCTGATAGGGAGATTATATCAGAAGAGAGAGACAGGATACAAGTCGATTGAATATTTTTGGAGTAGAGGGAGGTGAGAGAGTGAAAGAATTAAAGCCAACATCTGTCATAATGAGCATTATTGCATCTGTGATTACCGTGCTTTTGTGTAAACACTTTATTGGATAGCCACACAAAAAATATGTAATTAATGACGTGATAACAGCAACTATCGCTGGAACAAAAATATCGCTAATAAAGCATTGAATCCTGTATTCTCTGTAGAATCGGCCTTGCGTTGTAATTTCACAATGTAAAGATGAAAAATCTAAATTTGCAGTAACTGATTTTAAATAACCTTTACTTTCAAGAGATTCCATAGCACATAATATTTCGTCACCTGAATAGGGATAGAAATCTTTGGCCTCATAGTTTGCTTTTTTAGGTAGTTTAGATAGTTTCTTTAAAACGAATCTTTCTATTTTTTGTAACATAGGATTCTCCTTTGTGCTTGATAAGGAAATTATACCAAAGGCTGAGGCTAAAATGCAACATATGTTGGCAGAGAGGGGGTGAGAGAGATAACGGTATTTGATTTAGTAAAGCATCTGGAATTAGATAACTTTTGCAATCCTGCTTGAACTTACTGAGTGTCTTTGCATGGGGATTTTCTCCTTTCTTCTGTACTCGGGTATGCCAGTACCCTGTAGTTTGATTATAAAAGAGGAAGGGTGGAGATGCAAGGAAGTATCAAGGAATGAGGAAACAAGTACAACCAGTAAGGCATAGTATTTGACAGAAAGGTGGTGGTCTGGTGCAGGAATTTGATATGGAAGTAACAGATGAACGCTTTAATTACATGAAGAATCTGCTGGTCATGCTGTATGCAGACCAGATCGGAATGGATGTCAAGAGTATCAGCGTAAAACCAGCAGATAAAGAGCCGGCGTAAGCCGAGTATAAGGATGCGTTGGGTAAAGTCGACGGTGCATTCAGCCTGGAACTGCTGAAACAGGCGCCATTCCCGGATGACCTGGTAACACTGGGTGAAGATGGGATAAGACAGATCTGGCATGATGCTAAGGAAATGGGTAATTTAGAATATTTGGAGTAGTAAAAAGTTTATACTACTGTAAAATCAGCCTGGCCGCCGGAAAAGGCTGCTGCGGTGGAACCGAAGTCGATGCTCTGGTCGATGGCCAGATCTGCCGCCGGGTCGATGCCGTTTTTCTTTAAGATGTATTCGAATACCATTTCCGGCATACCGCCAGTCTGCCCCAGCATGAGGAACCTGTTTTCCACATCGTGCAATTTCTCCCTGGAAGCCACGATTCTGTATGGAGCATGGTAGATTTCCGTCTTTTCCACCAGCCCCAGGTCAAGCAGATGCTCCATGTAGGCAGCGAACTTCTTCCTGTGCATGGGATACCCCATAGCTTTCAGGCTCTCCGCCAGGAATTTTACAGAGGTAAAACCTGTCTCGTCCTTCTTAAGAAGCCGGATCGTCTCTATCATCATGGTGAGCTTCGGATTTTCCTTATCGGCTTTGAAATCGCAGGCCGCCAGATTGCCGAGACCGTGTTTCAAATAGATGTCAACATTTCCGTCTTTGTCTACAATGACTTTTTCTACGAGTACCTCGATGTCCGTCCGGGTCAGATTTTTTTGCTCCAGCACTTCATCCAGAATATCCAGTGCGGTTTGAAGGCCCGGTTTGGTTGCCACAGCGGGGATATGAGGCTCCTTCGTCAAATCCTGCAGTGTTTTTTCAATGGCAGAGATACGCTCCATCTTTTCTGTCTGTAGAGAGGCGTATGTTTCATTGATAATTTCAGACATTCCCGGATTTGCCGTGAGTTCCTGTACCTTTTGGGTAATCAGTGTTTTCAGCTCTTTCTTGATTCTTTCCAGCTCGTTTACCAGTCTCTGCCGGCCGTCGTCTGCGGAGTAAGTGGGAGTCTTTAAGTTTGACAGGTCGAAATTCTGTATGATGTCTGCCAGAGAGTCACGGCAAAGGGTGAGATATTTAACCAAAGTGTCCGTCAGGGTTTCTTCTGTCACCAGATGGGCATGTTCACAAAACTGCTTCCCCTTTTTGTTGTAGGTGCCGCACACATAATATTTCCCACGGTTCGGGCGGTTGATTGCGGTCAGCTTCATGCCGCAGTCTTTACAGTACAGACACCCGGAAAAAAGATTGACATGTTTTCTCTGGCCCCGGTACTGGCTGTGATGGCGGCTGTCTTTCACCTCATAGAGAAGTTTCATGGTATCGTCATCAAATATTTTCGGGTGGTGGTTGGGGAAAACATATTGCCGGTCTCTGGAAATCTTTTTATCTTTGCCGTTGATGGTCATTCTTTCTCTTTTGTGGGTTCGCAGTACCCCGTTATGATAATCGTTAAAGAGCGTATCTTTTACCATGCCGTAGCTCCACATATGGGTGACTTTCCGGTGATAGGGCAGGCCCAGGGCCTCGTAGCGTTCCTTTTGCAGCATGGTAGGCGTGGGGACGCCCCGGTCTGAAAGTATTTCCGCAATTTTTCGTATGCCGTTTCCTTCCAGATAGAGGTCTTTTTCAAGGTTCAGGATAGCGGCGGCTTCTTCATCAATTAAAACCATCTGCTTATTCAGCGGGTGTCTTGTGTAACCGAATGGGGGAGCACATTTTAAAGTGCCGTTTTCCTGCTCCATTTTCTTGATTCGTTTTACCTTCCGGCTTGTGTTCTTCACATGGCGCTCATTATCCCATGTTTTGATTCCGATAATATCATCATCAGAGTAGAGGGAATCATAATTGTCATCAATCAGGATGACACGCTTTCCCTGTTCTTCCATTTCTTCGAGAAAAAGCAGTACCTTCGCATTGTGCCGTCCGATTCGTGAAAGGTCTTTCGCCACGATTACATCTATGGAGCCGAGATTCGCCATCATGTTCTGAAACTGGGGACGGTTGAAGGAATAACCGGAAATGCCGTCGTCCTCATAGATATGGCGCACGATCATGTTGTTTTCTTCTGCGTATTTCCGGATAATCAGTTTCTGGTTTTCGATAGAGGAATAATTTCTCTTGTTATCGTCTCTGGAGAGGCGGACATAACCGTCTATCATTGTGGGAGTATGAATTGCTGTCATCATAAAAATCGTCCTTTTGATTTTGTTTACTATACCTGCATTTTTAATGCAGGCTGGGTAATTGTGTTGTTGGCTGTTAATGAAAATGATTGCGGACTACATCCTGCAGTCCCTGTTCCATTGTCTGGTCGCCCTCTATTATGGTAACGACAAGATAACCCTGTCTGCTGAGAGCTTCCTTTTTCCCAGCGATTTCAGAAAGATCGGAATCCTTTTTTTGAAGTAAGTAGCAAACCTCCTTTTGCCTTCCTATGACAATCACCTCAAATTCCTGCTTCATATTTATTGTATGAGAAGGCAGGCTTATCCTATCCATAAATCCATGCAATTTCCACTGGCGGGAAAACGGTAATCGAATACTTGAAATGATGCAGATGGACGCATATAATTATAGCTGTTAAAAATTAGAGAAGGAGCGGGTCGGAATGTAAAAAAGGAGCATTGGGAGAATAAAAGGAAGGGAGAAAGGGATGGCAGATGAAGCGATTGTTTTTACTGGAAGATGATTTAAGTTTGATCAACGGGTTGTCCTTTGCCTTAAAAAAAGAGGGATATGAAATAGATGTTGCCCGTACTACACTGGAAGCTGATACCTTATGGGTAAATGATAAATATGATTTACTCATTCTGGATGTATCGCTTCCCGATGGTTCCGGCTTTGATTTCTGCAGAAAGATACGTCTTACTTCAAAAGTGCCTGTCATATTTCTGACTGCTGCCGATGAAGAAACAGATATTATTATGGGGCTTGATATTGGGGGCGACGATTATATAACAAAGCCGTTCAAACTGGCAGTATTTATGTCAAGGATTAACGCATTACTCCGCAGGAGTGAAAATTTCAATACCGCTGCTACAGAGTTGAACTCAGGTGGTATAAGCGTAAGACTTCTAAAGGGCGAGGTTTATAAACGAGGGAAACTGCTTGACCTGACTGCGGGTGAATATAAATTGTTATGTCTGTTCATGGAAAACCCTGACCGGATCCTTTCCACGGATCAGATTTTAGGAAAGCTATGGGATTGCAGCGAGAATTATATAGATAATAGTTCTCTTACCGTTTATATCCGCAGACTTCGCACAAAAATCGAGGACAATCCGGGAGAGCCAAAAAGGATTATTACCGTTCGCGGCATGGGCTACAAATGGAATACGGTAGACTGGAGTGTAGAATGAAAATATTTGTGAACCGAAAGATTCAATTTCTGTTTGTTGGTATTTTATTCTGCGTTCTGGGTTTTGTACTGATTGCAGTGGCATTAGTGAGCCTCAATGTTAAGAACGTGGCGGATTATATCATAGTAAGCGGCGTGTGTATGGGGGCTGTCATATTGCTGCTTTGCTACAGGTATTTCAGGGAGCAGCATAAAATCATGGAAAATGCCATATCGCAGATTACAGAATATGTAGCCGGTAACAGGAATGTTTCTATTGAATGCAACGATGAGGGCGAACTATACAGGCTGTTTCATGAATTGAATTCTCTGGTTGCAATCTTAAACGCTCATGCGGAAAATGAAAAAAACGCAAAGAAATTTTTGCGCGATACGATATCCGATATTTCGCACCAGTTAAAAACACCTCTTGCAGCCCTTAATATTTATAATGGGCTGCTACAGGACGAAGCAAAAGAAAAAGATCTTTCAACAATACAGGAATTCAGTCTGCTGTCCGAGCAGGAGCTTGACCGCATAGAAGCACTGGTACAAAGCCTTTTGAAGATCACGAAACTGGATGCGGGTACGATTCTGTTGGAAAAGACTTTAGAAAATGTGTCCGAACTTGCGGAGGGCATAAAAAAACATTTCCTGTTCCGCGCCGGACAGGAGGGAAAAGAAATCTGTTTGTCGGGCAAGGAGGAAATTACACTTTTATGTGACCGTAACTGGATTATTGAAGCTGTCGGTAACCTTGTAAAGAACGCCCTTGACCATACAGAAAAAGGCGACATGATCCGTATCGGGTGGCGTGCGTTTCCTTCTATTATTCAGATCACCGTAAAGGATAACGGAAGCGGAATACACCCGGAGGATTTACACCATATTTTTAAGCGGTTTTACCGGAGCCGCTTTTCCAAGGACACGCAGGGGATTGGGCTTGGCCTGTCATTGACAAAGGCGATTGTGGAGGCCCATAACGGGACGATTGAAGTTGACAGTACATTGGGCGCGGGAACCTCTTTCACGATCAATTTTCTGATTTGAAAAATCATATCCTTACAAAATTGTAGGCTGACTGTAATATTGATGTAGGATTTTGACCACTACACTTTAGTCACGCCCCAAAACGGACAGGATGCATTTTTTCATTGCTTCATAGCTTTCCGGTGTGATGTCATGCTCCATTTTGCAGGCATCGCCCGCCGCGATTACGGGGTCAACGCCGAGATGAACCAGCCAGTCCGTCAGCAGGGTGTGGCGTTCATAGACGCTTTCCGCGATTTTTCGCCCTTCGTCCGTCAGATGGAGATACCCTTCTTCCGAAACGGTGATGTATCCGCGGTTTTTCAGGTTCTTGACTGCGACGCTCACGCTCGGCTTTGAAAAATTCAACTCGGTCGCCACGTCGATGGAGCGCACCACAGAGAGACGGCTGCTCAAAATCAGTATTGTTTCGAGGTAATCCTCAAGGGATTCCTCGGCTTTGTGTCGGATATAACTCATGGTATTACTGTACTCCTTTCCGGAACGGAATCCCGTCCGTGAGTTATAGTAAACGACATAACAAATTTCTGTGTTCGCCTCCTGCAGAATCCATATACGGTAACTTCTGCAAGGCCGAAAACGAAATTTCTAATGTCGTCGACTATAATCCTAACACTTTAGGGAGGCCGGCGCAAGGGCTGACGGCAAAAATGGTGTTATCAAATACTTCAATAGCATTTTTACTAAAGTTGTTACAAAATGGCAATAGGCCACTTTTCTACATAATGGTTGTGGACGGGTAAAGCTGTCCGAAATTCAATCAGACAACGCAAATAGGATATTACGAAAAACAATGCAATAAGTATTATTCCTGCACACCATACAATAAACCACATGGAAACAGATGATGAAATATCCGCTGGCGGCTGTTCCGCTCCCTGTGTTGTAACAAACAGCCCCTGCATAGTGGGAATGTTGTAATCTGTTCCAGCTTCCGGCAATCTTGTAGAAGATATGCTGTGAGTTACCAATGTATAAATACTGAACATTGACGGAATCGAAAACGGGATAAGCAGTCTTAATATCACCAATTCCCATAAAACAAGAAAAGTCTTTTTCGGCAGTTTATTGATTGCCACCGCACGGATAATCACTACCGCAGTAATGAAAGCAGCCCCCGAAAAGCTCATTTGCAGTAAATTCATTTACACCACCTCATTCCAAATCTTCCACAATCTGCTTGAGCTTCTGAATCTGTTCAGCGGAGAGCTTTTTTCTGCCTAACAGGGCAGCAAACAGTTTGTCAACTGAACCGTCATAAATCTTGTCAACCAATTCTTTTGTTTCCGCTTCCTGTACTTCTTCTTTGGGAATAAGGGCATGGCACATGAAATTAGGCTCGGAACGCTCAATCGCCCCTTTTTTGATACATCTTTTTATCAGTGTGTAGGTGGTATTCATGTTCCAGCCAATTTCTTTTTTCAGAACAAGTCAACACTACCGCAGTAGTGTTAAGAAAAAAGTCATAATTTTTATGTCGGAAAACAAGAAAAAATCAGAAAATTCTTAAAAGAACTCCGTAAGCAAAAAGGACTTACCCAAGAACAAATCCTATATGGAGAAAGGAAAAGCGGGAATATGGATAAAGAAATGAAAGAAACTGTATTGCGGGCAGCAGATTACACAAATGCAGAAAAAGAGAGAAGGGCATCGCCGGATTGTCCATTCGTAAATCTCCCTGATGGGTTCCCGCGTTACATCGTGGTACGGCATACCGCCGGCTCTGCCGCCGAGTACGTCTTTCCCTTTCAGCATATCCCAGCTGAAATTCTCGACAGGTTCTCTGGAGACAAGGAAATTACCAGCACGCTGGGTCAGTTGTGCAAAGTTGACGGCGTAATCGGAGGCTCCTTCTTTATAGGTATAGATTGTGCTTTCGCTGCCCATGAAACCGATGTCGGCTTCGTCGGTAAGCAGGGCGGTCATCGTCTTGTCGGCGCCGAATCCGGTGACCAGTGTCAGATCGATGCCTTCTTCTGCAAAATAGCCTTCTTCGATCGCCACATACATGGGCGCATAGAAAATGGAGTGGGCAACCTCGTTTAAGACAACGGCGGTCTTGCCGGAGGAGGCCTGGGAACCACCTTTTTTGGTGTCTGCCGCGGGGCTGCCGCATCCGATCAGCGTTCCCATAACAATGAGTATCGTGAGAAAGAGACAAAAGATTTTTTTCATAATTCTCCCTGGTGTTGTTTGCACATTTACTTATAGGCTATGCAGGGAGGCTGGATTGGTGACTGGGGCAGGCGGTTTGGAACGGGCTGATTGAGAAACAGAGAAGCCGAAGGATGAACTGTTACTGTTTTGGGGAAACTTTTACGGGGAAATATAGACTTTTTCACCTAAAAGGACTATGATTAAACTGCGGTCTGTACCGAAGCAGGTATCTGATACGCCGAAAATAAGGGGTTGGGATTGGTGGAAAAGAAACCGAGATATTTTTATTTGATGCTGATCGTTTCCACGCTGGGGATCATCTGTCTCGTTACCTTTACATATGTCAGACAGTTAAACAGAACGATCCTGAATAATATTATCCGCACGATCAGCGAGATCGCAGAGCATGACAAGGCTACGATCCAGACTTATATCGAGATATGCTGGGAGGATCTTGCGGAGATACAGGAACGTTTTGTGAGCTATGGCTGCGAGACGGAGGCAGATATCGAGAGCAGGATGGATCTGGAGTGCGCAGCGAGCAGTTTTGCGCATATTTATCTGCTGGCGGAGGACGGTACGATCTATTCGGATCAGTGCAGCGCAGATGCTTTTGATGCAGCGGGAAACGATGCCGATACTTTTATGTCGTATTTTGCGGCAGGAGAAGAGCGGGTTGTTGCCCGGTTTGACGACCCGACAGCAGAGGACGGGTATAAGAAGCGGATCCTGTATGGCGTAAGGCTGCAGGACTATGAGGTGGACGGGAAGCGGATGCTTGCCATGATCGGTGTGAGCGATATCTCGTCCATTCAGGACAAAATGGTCATCAACAGCTATGTCAAAGACGGTGAGAGCCGGGGACACAGTGCGCTGATTGACATGAACGGGAATTATATCGTCGATATCAGTAAGAAAGGATATCGGAATAAATACAGCAATCTCTTCGAGCATCTGGGGGAGGCAGAGTCTTCCGAGATGACCAATGAAGAGGTGGCGGAGAAGCTCAAAAACAGGGAGCTTTTCGGATTCTATCATTCTCACGAAGGGGAGGAACATCAGGAGCTGTTCTATTTTATCCCTTTTGAGAAGGAGATGAATCTGTACTTTATCATGTCGCTGAATGAGGCGGTCTTTACGGAACAGAGCAAGACCTTTGTCACCATGAGTATGCTGATGCTGACGGTCAGCATGTTGACGGTGGCCGGTATGCTGCTGATCGTGATGAAGTTTCAGAAAAGAACGCTGATCGCGTCGGAGCGGGCCAGATCGCAGAAGGAGTTTCTCTCCAATATGAGTCATGAGATCCGCACGCCGCTTAATGGCCTGATCGGTATGAATCATCTGATCATGGTCAACATTGATGATGAAGGGCGTAAGGGACAGATCAAGGACTGGCTGCGCAAATCCCACAGCACGGCCAATTATCTGCTGTCCCTGGTAAACGATATTCTGGACATGTCCAAGTTGCAGGCCGGCAGGGTGGATCTTGTCCGCGAACCGCTGCTTGTCTCGACCATGATCGACGAGATCACTGCCATGCAGGCGGATAATATACGAAGCCGGGGCGTGGAGTTTATCGTGGAGAAGGAGATCACTGTGCCCTGTATCGAGGGGGATGTGACAAGGATCAAGCAGATTTTGATGAACATTGTCGGTAACGCAGCCAAATTCACGCCGGAAGGGAAGTGGATCCGGTTGTCAGTCTCCCAGAAACGGACAGACGAACAGCATGTGCTCACGATCTACCGCTGTGAAGACAGCGGCATCGGGATTTCGAAGGAGTATATAGATAGGATCTTTGAGTCTTTCAGCCAGGAGCGTAACCGGCACACGCAGGGCATCAAAGGCACAGGGCTGGGCATGGCGATCAGCAGGCTGCTGGCCAATGCCATGGGCGGCGATATCCTTGTGGAGAGTGAACTGAATGTGGGCAGCACATTCACGGTCACGATTCCTTCTGTTATCGTGGAGGAGATACCGGAGTATCTGAAAGAGGAACAGGCGGAATGCGTCGTCGAAAATGCCGGGACGGCATCCGGACAGGAAGAAGGCAGGCCGGTCAAGATCATGGTGGTGGAGGATGTGGAGCTCAATGCGGAAGTTCTGCTGGAAATTCTGGCCATGGAGGGATTTGAGACCGCTCATGCGGTGAATGGAGCGGAGGCGCTTAAGCTGTTTGAGGAATCGGCACCCGGTGAGTTCGATATCATCCTTATGGATATGCAGATGCCGGTGATGGACGGCTGTACGGCGGCAGTCGAGATCCGCAAACTGGCCCGCGCGGATGCACAGAGCGTCCTGATCTATGCCTGCACCGCCAATACGTTTCAGGAGGACAGAGAGCGGGCGATGCAAAGCGGCATGAATGATTTTCTGACGAAGCCGATCGATATCAGCATTCTTTTAAAAAAAATGGGCAAAGCCGTAAAATAGAGAGGAGACAGGTTACGATGGGGCCTGTTTTTTCTTTGTCTGTATTGGGGCAGAGTGCAGATGTCGGAGTTTCCTGATGGTTGATTTTGTTGAAAAAAGTAGAGCGCAGGTCGCTTGCAGGTTGATTTCATCAACCTGTATAATACAGACAGCATATGGAAAAAGTACTGGATAGGAAGCGGGAAGGAGCGCAGGGGGCATATGAAAGAGATCAATATCGCAAAGGTCATTCAGAAAAAAAGGAAGGAACGGCATCTGACGCAGGACGATATCGCTGCTTATATCGGTGTGTCGAAGGCTTCTGTTTCGAAGTGGGAGACAGCCCAGAGTTATCCGGATATCACTTTTCTGCCGCAGCTGGCCGCGCTTTTTAACATCAGCATTGATGAGCTGCTGGGGTACGAGCCGCAGCTGACGAAGACACAAATACGGACGTTGTACTGTCAGCTGTCGGAGCGTTTCGCGACAGATCCTTTTGAGGAAGTGCTGGGGCAGTGCAGGGAGATCATAAAAGAATACTATTCCTGCTTTCCGCTGCTTTTGCAGATGGGGATCCTGCTGGTCAATCACTGTATGCTGGCGACGGGCAGCGGAGAGCCGCAGAAGATACTGGAGGAAGCCAGGGCGCTTTTTGTCAGGATCAGGGCGGAGAGCGGGGAGATCGAGCTGATCAAACAGGCCGGGAATATGGAGGCGGTATGCCTGCTGTCGCTGGGAAAGCCTGACGAGGTGACGGGGATCCTCGACAGGCCGGATTCGGTGCTGGTGCCGCAGGAGACGCTGCTGTCCATGGCATATGGGATGACGGGGAAGACACAGGAGGCCAAATCCGTATGTCAGGTCGGCATCTATCAGTATCTGATCGCGCTGTTTAGTCTGATGAGTCACTACCAGGAGTTGTGTGGGGATGACAGGCATATGTTTGATGAGACGCAGCAGAGAATGGAAGCGCTGGCGGAGACCTTCCGGATACAGGAACTGCATCCGGTGCTGTTGTTTCCCTATTATCTGTGTATGGCACAGAACTATGCGGGTTTCGGAGAGATTCGGAAGGCATGTGAGTATCTGGAACGGTATGAAAGGCTGGCAGGGATGACAAAATGGCCGCTTAAGCTGCACGGTGATGCCTATTTTACGCTGCTGGACGAATGGCTGGAGGACACGATGCCTCTCGGAAATGACATGCCAAGAGATGAGAAACTCGTGCGAAAGAGCATGGTGGAGGCGGTCAGCGGGAATCCGGTATTTGCGGTGCTTGCGGAGGATGCGCAGTTTCAGGCGGTGGTTGGGCGGCTCAAGGCATGTGAGGAGCAGGCGCTGTAAAAGGGATTGTAGATTAGTAGAAAACAGGAGGATGTGGAATGGATGCAGTAGTGATGCAACATTTGTCTAAAATCTATGACGGCGGTAAGACGGCGGTGGCGGATATGAGCCTGACGCTGGAACAGGGGGAGGTATTCGGGTTTCTGGGGCCGAACGGCGCGGGCAAGACCACAACAGTCAAAGTACTCAACGGGATACTGCAGCCTTCCGAGGGGACGTGTCAGGTGTTCGGGGAGGATCCCGGCAGGAGTCCTGAGAAGGTGCACGCTGTTTCCGGGGTTATGACGGAGCATGCGCAGATGTACAACAATCTGACAGGCATGCAGAATCTTATGTTCTACGGCGCCATGTTCGGCATCGGGGAGGAGGAGAGCAGGAAACGGGCCAGAGATCTTCTGCAGCAGCTGGAGCTGGCGGATGAGTCAGGCCAGAAGCTGTCGGCCTATTCCACGGGTATGCGGCAGCGGCTGTCCATCGCCCGGGCGCTGATGCACCAGCCGAAGATCCTTTTTCTGGATGAACCTACTTCCGGGCTGGATCCCGAGAGTGCGCACAATGTAAATCAGATGATTCTTGCGCTGGCGAAGGATAAGGGGATGACGATCTTTCTGTGTACACACCAGCTGCGCTATGCCCAGGAGATCTGCACCAGATACGGCCTGATCGACGAGGGCAGGCTGCTTATCGCGGGAACGCTGGAGGAGCTGAGGGCCGGGGTAAATTCCGGTATGCAGGTGCGGATCCGGACAGACCGCCTGCCGGATGCGCTGGCGGGCCGACAGGAGGGACGGCCGGGGATGCGGACAGATGTGCAGGATATTATACTTGAGATCGGGTCGGAGGAGGAGATCCCTTACATCGTCAGCCGGATCGTGGAAAGCGGCGGCAGGGTCTATCATGTGTCTGCAAAGCAGCCTTCCCTGGAAGATATATATTTTGCGCTGACAGCGGAACAAAAAGGAACGGAGGGGATAAGAGCATGAACAGAGCAATCAGTGCGATCGTGAAAAAAGACATGCGGGAGATCACCGCGAACAGGCAGCTGCTTTTGACGATTGTTGTCGTGCCGCTGGTGTTGACGTTGGTGATGCCGACTATCTACTTTTTGACAGCTCATTTTGCACCGGAGGAGGTGGAAGAGCTGCAGCAGCTTATGAGATTACTGCCGGCGGAGGCACAGGCGGTGGGAGCGGAGGCGCTTATGGCAAAGCTCCTGCTTGACAATATACTGCCCATGTTCTTTCTGATCATTCCGATCATGGCGGCTTCCGTGATGGCGGCCAGCTCTTTTGTCGGAGAGAAGGAGCAGAGTACGCTGGAGACGCTTCTGTATTGTCCGCTGACCGTGAAACAGCTGTTCTATGCGAAGGTGCTGGCTTCTTTTCTTATGAGTATGCTTGTTTCGTGGAGTTCTTTTCTGGTGATGGTCCTCGTGCTGGGGCTGGAATTCTATGTGCTGACCGGCGGTATGATGACTTTGGGGGTCAGCTGGGTTCTGGTGATGGTATGCCTGTCCCCGGCGGTGTCGCTGATCGCCATTACCCTGATCGTGCGTGGGTCGGCGAAAGCGCAGAATGTGATGGAGGCACAGCAGAAGGCAGCCTTTCTTGTACTGCCGGTGGTGTTTCTGATCGCCGGACAGTTTATCGGCGCGATGCTGATCAATGCCTGGATACTGGCAGGTCTGTCTCTGGGGCTGGGGGTATTGGCGTGGGTATTGCTGCGGATGTCGCTGAATAAGTTCTGCGGGGAGATGCTGCTGGCGGGCCGGTGACCGGGGATATTAATAAAAAGTGTAAAGCCTTTGAAGGATCATTCAAAAGGCTTTACACTTCTTATTTTTAATGTTGATTGCTGATCAGTTACCATCTTCTAACATTGACTGAAAGATATCCCTTACTTTCTTGAGATCTTCATTGTCTGGTGACTTTTGTGCTGCTCTTTCTAAAAGTTCTAAAGCAAGTCGGATAAAACCCTGGAATTGTTTATTTGTCATTCCCATATCTTTTACCATCCTTCCACCGCCTTTTAATTGATGTGATTGTTAATTGCTACATTAATTATAGCGGTTTTGTTGGGAAGTGTAAAGCTATTCAATGAGCAAGAGGGGCCTGCCTTGCAGTGGGCAAGTTTACCCGGCTGTAATTATTGCGGGCTATACTGGACAGGCCAACGATATATTGCAGTTCATGATACAAAGTGGTATCATAAATTCCGACGATGTGCAGAAAACCATTATCATAGAAACCGAAAGAGTAGCGACAAGAATACCGGATATCCTGAAAACTCTTAAATCAGGGGTCTAAAAAAAGCGGATAACGGGAATCGAACCCGCCTCTCCAGCTTGGGAAGCTGGCGTTCTACCGATGAACTATATCCGCATGAACTTATTATAACAGCAAACTTACAAAAAGAAAAGCAAAAAGATTGGATTGAGCAAAAAAATGTTATGGATTTTTTTAGTCCTTCTGTATGGAATACTGAAAGGCGCCCGGGAGATACTGAAAAAGAAGGCTTTGGAGAAAAACTCTACCATAGAGGTACTGTTTGTGTATACACTGCTTTCTTTTTTAATTGTATTGCCGGACGCGGGGAACGCGGCGGGAATGGAGTTGAGGTTTTATTTTTACATAGCGGCCAAGTCGTTTGTGATCTTTCTGGCATGGATGTGCAGCTTTAAGGCGATCAGGAAAATGCCGATCAGCCTCTATGGGGTGCTGGATCTGTCGCGAGTGATGTTTGCCACGCTGCTGGGGGTGATCGTACTGCATGAGGTGCTGAGCGGTTATCAGGTTGTGGGGCTGCTCTTCGTATCGGCGGGACTGCTTTTGCTGAAATACAGACCGCGCCGGGGACAGCGGGCGGAAACGGAGCAGGCGGCACAGGGTGTTGGATTTGTGTATGTGGTGATGGCTTTTGCTTCCTGTATGCTCAATGCGCTGTCCGGGCTTCTTGACAAGATTCTGATGCGGGATATCAGCAGCGCCCAGCTGCAGTTCTGGTACATGCTTTTTCTGGTGTTGTTCTACTTATTATATATTCTTTTGACGAGAACGCCGGTTGATCTAAAGAGTGCGGTGCGAAACCGGTGGGTGTGGATGCTGAGCATCCTGTTTGTGATCGCCGACAGGGCGCTTTTTATCGCGAACGGTATGCCGGGCAGCCGGATCACGGTGATGACGCTGCTCAAGCAGGCAGGGTGCGTGGTGACAATCCTGGCGGGCAAATATCTGTTCCGGGAAAAAGATACGACGCATAAGATGGTCTGTGCGATGATTATTATCGCGGGGATCGTGATCGGGGTAATGTAAAGAAGTTGGGTAAAAAACTTGTGGGAGAATCGGAATCTGTGCTATACTGATTTAACTGAGCGTCAAGAGGAAAAGGAACGCAAAAAAGCCGAAAAGCAGCAAGCATAAATCGGAGACAGGGTATTAAAAAGCGGAAGCTGAGAACAGGAAAGAGTCGATAGAAAGAGAACGGAGGAAGCATAAGATGGGATTTCTGAAAAACCAGTTTTCCAGTCTGGTGGAGTGGAACGAGAGCGACGAGGGTGTTATTTTCAGCAGATGGCCGGGGCAGGAGATCAAGAAGGGTTCCAGGCTGATCATACGGCCGGGACAGGATGCGGTTTTTCTGTACAACGGCAGAGTGGAGGGGATTTTTGAGGAGGATGGCGACTATGATATCGAGTCGGATATTCTGCCTTTTCTGACCACGCTGAAGAGTTTCAGGTTTGGATTCAACACACCTCTCAGGGCGGAGGTGCTTTTTATCAATACGAAGGAACTGCTGGTGAAATGGGGGACGAAGAATGCCATTAACCTGCAGGCGCCGGGTCTGCCGGGCGGTATGCCGATCCGTGCCTTCGGCACGTTCAACTGCCGGGTGGTGGAGCATGATATTATGATAGAGAAGCTGGCCGGTATCAGGCAGCGTTATACCGTGGAGGATGTGAAGGAGCGTATCATTGCCAGTCTGGATCAGCTGTTGATGGGCTGGATCAGCAGGGAAGGCCGTGACATGTTCAACCTGCAGGCCGATGCCCGGAAGATAGCGCAGGGGATCGAGTCCGATCTGGATACGGATATGCGCAGGCTGGGAATCGGCATCACGGATTTCACGATCGAGAGCTTTTCCTATCCGGAGGAGATCAAGCGGATGCAGGAGAAGGCGGCGGCACAGTCCATGATCGGCGATATGGGCAGATATACCCAGATCGCGGCAGCCGACAGCATGGGAAAAGGAGGCCACGGCGCGGGCATGGCGTCGGATATGGTCGGTCTGCAGATGGGTATGGCCATCGGACAGCAGATGGTGAACCAGATGAACCTGAGCGGCGCGGGCATGGCGTCACAGCAGAACATGCAGGCAGGAGCAGGAACAGTGCCGCAGCAGAACATGCAGGCAGGAGCAGGAACAATGCCGCAGCATATGCAGACAGAAGCGGCGGCGTCACAGCAGGGTGCACAGGGCGGCGCCGGGCCGAAATTCTGTCCGAACTGCGGGACGCCCGCCACGGGAACCAGATTCTGCGGAAACTGCGGAAACAAATTGTTTTAACATTAATACAGTTATCATACAGTAATATCATTCAGTAAAGGAACAATAGAAGCAATGAGTATATATGATACGTTAAACGAGAGGCAGAAGCAGGCGGTCATGCAGACAGAAGGTCCTGTCCTGATCCTGGCGGGGGCCGGATCCGGTAAGACGAGGGTGCTTACCCACAGGGCGGCTTATCTGATCGATCAGGAGGGGGTGAATCCCTATCATATCATGGCCATCACCTTTACCAATAAGGCGGCGGGGGAGATGCGGGAGCGTGTGGATAAGATCGTCGGTTTCGGTGCGGAACAGATCTGGGTTTCCACGTTTCACTCCACCTGCGTCCGCATCCTGCGCAGATATATTGACAGGATCGGCTATGACAATAATTTTACCATTTATGATACGGACGACCAGAAGGGCGTGATGAAGGAAGTCTGCAAGAAGCTGCAGATCGACACGAAGATGTTAAAAGAACGGACGATCATGAGCGCCATCTCTTCGGCGAAGGATGAACTGATCGGCCCGCTGCAGTATGAAATGCAGGCGGCGGCCAGCTACGATTATCATGCGGGTAAGATCGCGCAGGCCTACAAGGAGTATCAGGCGGTGCTGCACAAGAACAACGCGCTGGATTTTGACGATCTGATCATGAAGACGGTGGAGCTTTTCAAGGCGGATGCCCAGGTGCTGAACAATTACCAGGAAAGATTCCGCTACATCATGGTGGACGAGTATCAGGATACCAATACGGCGCAGTTTGAACTGGTCAGGCTGCTGGCGGATAAGTATCGAAACCTCTGTGTGGTGGGAGACGACGACCAGTCCATCTACAAGTTCCGCGGCGCCAATATCCGCAATATTCTGGATTTTGAAAAAGTGTACCCGGAAGCCTGTGTGATCAAGCTGGAGCAGAATTACCGGTCCACGCAGATCATTCTGGATGCGGCCAACGCCGTGATCAAGAATAACACGGGACGTAAGGAGAAAGCGCTCTGGACGGAACAGAAAGAAGGAAACCGGATTCATTTGCGGCAGTTTGACACGGCCTATGAAGAAGCGGAGTACATAGCGGGCGATGTGGCTGCAAAGACGCGGGCCGGCGAGGCCAGGTTTGGCGAGTGTGCAGTGCTTTACCGCACCAATGCGCAGTCCCGTCTGCTGGAAGAGAAATTTATTATGGAAGGAATTCCCTATGATGTGATCGGCGGCGTCAATTTCTATGCCAGACGGGAGATCAAGGATATTCTGGCCTATCTGAAAACCATAGACAACGGCCGTGACGATGTGGCTGTGAAGCGTATCATCAACATCCCGAAAAGAGGGATCGGCATGACGACGATCGTGCGGGTGCAGGAGTATGCAGACAGCAGACAGATCAGTTTCTATGATGCCTTAAAAGAGGCGGATCAGATCATGACCATCGGCAGGAGCGCTTCCAAACTCAAGCCTTTTGTAACCATGATCCAGACGTTCCGCAGCAAGCTGGAATTCTACAGTCTGGAGGAGCTTGTGCGTGATATTCTGGAGACCACGGGTTACGTGAAGGAGCTGGAGGAGTCCGAGGAGGAAGATGCGGCCGACCGGATCGAAAATATCGACGAACTGGTCAGTAAAGTGGTGGCTTATGAGGAAACCCATGATGAGCCGACTTTAAGTGAATTTCTGGAAGAAGTGGCGCTGGTCGCCGATATCGACAAGGTAGGGGAGTCCGATGACAGGGTGCTGCTTATGACGCTTCACTCAGCCAAGGGTCTGGAATTTCCGCATGTGTATCTGGCGGGCCTGGAGGACGGTATTTTTCCCAGCTATATGACGATCATGTCCGATGACCCGATGGATATTGAGGAGGAGAGACGGCTTGCCTATGTGGGAATCACCAGGGCGAAGGAGGAGCTGACGGTCACTTACGCCAGGCAGCGCATGATCAGAGGGGAAACACAGTATAATCCGGTCAGCCGTTTCGTGAGAGAAATTCCGCCGATGCTCATGGACGATCAGCCGTCAAAGAGTTTCTTTAAGGCAAAAACTTTTGGGACAACATCCTTTGAGACGACGTCTTTTGAACGGAAACCCTTTGGGACAGGTGCGGATACAGGACAGAATGTTTATCGCCGGGTGCCGGATGATGTGTTTGATAAACCGAAGGGGCCTGGCTTCGGCAAAGAGTTTACGGCACGGCAGGAGGGATCTGCGCCGAAACAGGCGGCAGCCGGCGTAAGGCCCAGGGCGATAGTCAGGCCGAAACGCACTGCCGTGGAGAACCAGCCCTATATCACAAGGGCGACCCAGGGCGTCGGTGCCGTGTCCATTGAACCTGCGGGCAGCCGGACGCTGGAGTATGGCGTGGGAGACAGAGTGCGCCATATGCGGTACGGGGAAGGCACCGTGATGAAGATTGAGCCGGGGCCGAGGGACTCTCAGGTGACGGTGGTGTTTGACGAGGTTGGACAGAAAATCATGTACGCGGGTTTCGCGAAGTTGAAGAAGATGTGAAAAGACATGAGGGACAATTATGGCACTGACGGCGGTGAGAAATCTACAGCTGCATAATCAGATCGAGAGAGTGCTGCATGTGCCGGGGAATTACCGGGGCGGCATTCTGGAGATGGCCATCGTGGTGGACCGGGCGTATGACAGGGAGACAGCCCGTATGCTGTGCGCGGATATCATCACTTCCTGTAAAAGGCAGAGTGATGTGTTCCGCAACGTGCGGCTGAACATGGTCCTGTGGGGAAAAGACAGGATCCGCACGGAAACGGTGGCCTCAGCCTACGTACAGATGGGAACCTTTTTCGATGGCTATGAGGCCGAACACAACCTGCCGGAAAGCGGGGAACAGGCGGCAGAGAGCCAAAAGGGCCGGTCTGTAATAGAGATCATGGAGTATCTGAAAAAGTTTCACGCACGGAGCAAGCTGATCCTTTTGCTGACACCCGATAAGGAGAAGTTTTATCAGGTGCCGGACACGGACAGACTGCGGGAAGCGCTCAGTCCTTTCCTGAAACAGAAACTGGTTCTGGTATATCCGGAAGAAATGGAAGCAGGTACAAGATTTTTCGTACAGGCTGGTATAAATTTTTGATTAAATTTATATATTTTTATAGTAAAAGAGAAAAAGAAGTGGTATATTATATACAATGACGACTCGCATCGTGAACAAACGTAAAACAGGAAAGAGAGGATTCTATTATGAGCAAAACAGAGATTCTGAATAAATTGGATGATATATTGGACAATGCCAGAGTAAATGAGCTTCTGGGCAGGAAGAAAGAAGAAGAGAAGAAATGCTGCGATAAGCTCTTGTGGGTATTCGCAATCGTTGGCGCTGTTGTTGCGATCGCAGCGATTGCCTATGCGATGTACCGCTATTTCAAGCCGGATTATCTGGAAGACTTCGAGGATGATTTTGACGATGACTTCGACGACGATTTCTTTGAGGATGAGGAAGACGACGAAGTGGATGCCGGTGAAGAGAAGAAGTAAAGTATAGTATTTCGGTGATGTATTGTCTAATAGAATGAGATTATGTAAACTGAAAGCGGGATGTGCAGGGCATCCCGCTTTTTTTGGAAAAAAGGACTGTATGGAGGAAGCCTGACGAAACGACAGGACAGGTTGAGCGGAGGTTTGGAATGAAAAAGGGTCAGATTATAGAGGGAATTGTGCAGCGGGTAGATTTTCCGAATAAAGGAATCGTGGAATCTGCGGAAGGAATCTGCATGGTCAAAAATGCACTGCCGGGACAGCGGGTGCAGTGCGCCATCAACAAAGTGCGGAAAGGAAAGGCGGAAGGAAGGCTTTTGCAGGTGTTGGAGCCTTCACGCCTGGAGTGCGGCAGCCCCTGCCCGCATTTTGGCAGCTGCGGCGGCTGTACTTATCTGTCTCTGCCCTATGAGGAGCAGCTGCGGATCAAGGAAGCGCAGGTGAAAAAACTGCTTGACAGTGCACTGGGCGGACAGGCATCGAACTGGAAGTTCGAGGGGATCAAGGCCAGCCCGATCTGTTTTGGCTACCGCAATAAGATGGAGTTTTCTTTTGGTGATGAGGTAAAAGATGGTCCGCTGGCTTTGGGCATGCACAAAAGAGGCAGCTTCTATGATATCGTATCAGTCACCGACTGCCAGATTATCGATGAGGACTACCGCCGGATTCTACGCTGCGTGAAAGCGTATTTCGTCGGATTACAGGAACAGGGAACGACGGTCAGCTTTTATCACCGACTGCGCCACGTGGGGTATCTGCGCCATCTCCTCGTGCGCAAGGCCGCGAAGACCGGGGAGATCCTGATCGCGCTTGTGACGACTTCACAGATGCCTGCTGGTATGGAGAGGAGGGAGGCAGTTACTGCGGTTGAGGGACGGCTGACAGTGACTGATGCAAAGATGGCAAGGAAGCAGACAGCGGCGGCTGAGGAAGAGCGGCAGCTGGCGGAGGCTGAACTGCTTAATGGTTTTCGGAAGCAGTTGCTGTCGTTGGAGCTGGCAGGAAAGATCGTGGGGATTCTGCACGTGCAAAATGACGCGGTGGCAGACGTAGTGCAAAGTGATGAGACGACGATCCTGTACGGACAGGATTATTTCTATGAAGAACTGTTGGGACTCAGGTTCAAAGTCTCTGTCTTTTCCTTTTTCCAGACCAACAGCCTGGGGGCGGAGGTGCTTTATGAGACAGCGCGTGAGTATATTGCGGATTTGATCGGTGAGAAGGCAGCGCAGACGGTGTTTGATCTCTACAGTGGTACCGGTACGATTGCCCAGCTGATGGCGCCGGTGGCGAAAAAGGTGATCGGAGTGGAGATCGTGGAGGAAGCCGTGGAGGCGGCGAGAAATAATGCGGCTTTGAATGGTTTACATAACTGTGAATTCATTGCCGGAGATGTGCTGAAGGTGATTGATGGGATAGAAGAAAAGCCGGATCTGATCATTCTGGATCCGCCGCGTGACGGGATCCATCCGAAGGCGTTGGACAAGATCATTCGTTATGGGGTGGAGCATATCCTGTATATTTCCTGTAAGCCGACCAGCCTGGCGCGGGATCTGGAAGTATTTCTGGCGCGTGGGTATAAGGTGGAGAAGGCTGTGGCGGTGGACCAGTTTTCCTGGACAGCGAATGTGGAGACTGTGGTGGCTTTAAGCCGCATAAAATAAGGACTGACATATGTGTATAGATTTCTTCCTTACGGATAATGGGTCCTGTATGTATGCAGAGGTTATCAAGGTTGTTACCATGCCGCCTGTAGCGGCACAAATGATGATGAAAGCGGTTGATTTTCTACTTTTAGTTCCGTATCCTTCCGATTTGTTGTATCCTTATTCTGGAGACACCAGTACACTACAGAGCACGTTGTAACGCCTGGAGATCCAGAGCCCGGAAGGTTATCAGTTGCCGCCATCCTTCCTGCACAAATGATTGGCGCTTTTAAGCCCGTATACTTATGAAGATACCCGCTCTTATAGGGTTCCCGCAGGGATGGCAGTCACTGC
>ERZ808046.567-NODE-567-length-28549-cov-6.072633_pt1 | contig 28549 bp, 25 predicted proteins | sample MGYA00380196_ERZ808046 | MGnify/ENA primary metagenome ERZ808046 (study PRJEB31490, sample SAMN06133421) | mouse gut metagenome | isolation source: Z6_2 | host: mice | place: China: Chengdu | collected 2015-05 ...
CGCGTCGAGCAGAACCGAAAATGATAAGGCTTGATGAAAAGCAATACCGCGCCGTAAAGAAAATGACCCGCGCCGCTTGTGCAAACAACGATTGCGGGAATTGTCTGCTGCTGGACGACGGGGAAACTTGCGTTTGTGTGCAGAGTATCAGCTATTCGCTGCTATGCCGCTATTTCCGCGAAGCGGTATTACCCGCCGACAGGCAGCTTTGCGAACAGATCACCCGCAGCGGGGAAACCGATTTGAAGCGTTGCGCGGTATGCGGCAGCACGTTTGCGGCGGGCAGCAACCGGGCGAAATACTGCCCCGATTGCGCGGCAAAGATACGCCGCAGACAGAAAGCCCAAAGCGAGAGAAACAGGCGTTTACGGATAAAAACAACTACATAGCAAGCACAGCAAACGAGTACCCGTTTGCGAGAAATGCCCGCGCTTCCCATAGAGAGCGCGGGCATTTTGCTTGTTGGGATAGTCCCAAACCCTTATATGACCGAGAAAGGACGTGATGAAAGAATATGCCGTATTCCTCATACGACCATGACAAATTAGAAGCCGCCGAAACCATGCGGATAGAACGCCGGATATATTTTGAAGCAAAGGACAGGGAGATTGCCCCTTATGCTTCCTTGCCGATTGCGCAGCTACTTTCCATGCGCAGCGAAAGCGCGGCGGCAGAACAGGCGATTTTTGACGACCTTAAAGAACGCGCCGCCGCATGGGAAGAACAGGCGGGAAGAACGCTTTTGCTGGATAAAACACTTGAATATGTGAGAACGCCGCACGTCCAGCACACCGCTAACGAGTGGCAGACCACCGAGCATAACCGCCATATTCGCAGCAACCGGGTATATCAGATGAATTACTACATTTACGAGAATACCCGCTACGACAAAGAAGCGCAGAAATCTATCCCGTATTCATGGACGCTTACATGGAGCGTGCGCACCAACAGCCCAAGCAGAACCCAAGCGAAGATTGCCGGACAAGATAGAAAGGTTTTCACCGACAAGGCAGCTATGGAAAAGTATCTGAATGGGCGTATCAAAGCGTATGACCGCTTGTTTACGGAAATCTCCCCGCCTATCCCGCAGGAGTACGCCGACTATTTCAAAGTAAACGGTATGCTCATGCCGGACTACACCATAGAGGGCGAAGAACCCCCGCAGCAGCAACAGGCGGCAGCTATCCCCGAAAATACCGGGCAGGAAAAGGAGCGTGAACACATGAGCGAACAGTTTTCTATTATGATAGGCAACCGCAGCCGCTTTGACGCGGGCGACCCCGGCGGCTATTGGTTGGATATGCCCGCCACAAAGGAGCAGTTGCACGAAGCTATGCGGAACGTCGGCATTACCGCCGACAACCCGCAGGATTTTTTCTTGAACGGCTATTCCACCGCCGAGGGCAGACGGATTGAAATACCCTCTGACTGGATAAGGGACGGCGACCTTGACAGGATAAATTATCTTGCCGCAAGACTGGAAGAAATGACCCCGGAGCAGCTTGAAAGACTGGACGCAGTAATGCACAGCGATTTCAAGCCGGAAAGCCTTGACAGGCTGATAGACCACACCTATAACACAGATTTTTATTCCTACGTTCCGGGGATTTTGAGCTATAAGGAATTGGGAGATTATTTCCTCAATGACAGCGGCAAAGTGCAAATGCCAGAGGAATGGAAAGCCGGGATTGACAAGGAGGATTTCGGCTTTAACGCCGCACTCCATGAGGACGGCAAGCTGACCGATTACGGCTATATCGCAAGAAGCGGGACGGACTGGAAAGAGGTTTACGCCGGGCAGGAAACGCCGGAGAAATACCGTATCATGGGCTACCCCGAAGCGGAACGCCCTGCCCCGGAGCAGGACGAAAAGGAAACCGCCCCCGTTGTTGACATTGCCGCCGCCAATCCCATACACCCCATTGAATTAACCTCACAGAAACCCGCCGAGAAGATAAAAGAGATTACGAACAGACTGGAACAGGGCATACAGGATTTATTCGACAGCGACCGCTTCAAAGAGTATTTACGGGTAATGTCTAAATTCCATGATTACAGCTTTAACAACACCCTCTTAATCGCCATGCAGAAGCCGGACGCAACCTTTGTAGCAGGCTATACCTCATGGAAAAAGGACTACGGGCGGCAGGTGGTAAGCCACGCAAAAAGTATCAAAGTGCTTGCGCCGTCCCCGTACAAAGTCAAAAGGGAAGTTGACAAAATCGACCCCACGACCAACAAGCCCGTGATCGGCAAAGACGGGAAGCCCGTCAAGGAGGAAACGGAAATAACCGTCCCGGCGTTCAAGGTTGTTTCCGTCTTTGACGTGTCGCAGACCGAGGGAAAGGAGCTTCCCACTATCGGCGTTGACGAGCTGACCGGGGACGTGGAACAATACGCCGATTTCTTCAAGGCGACCGAGCAGGCAAGCCCCGCCCCGGTAGGATTTGAAAAGATAGGAAGCGGCGCAAAGGGCTACTACTCACAGGCAGAAAAACGCATAGCCATTAACGAGGGCATGAGCGAATTGCAGAACCTTAAAACGCTGATACATGAGATTGCACACGCCAAGCTGCACGACATAGATTTGAACGCCCCGGCAAAGGAGCAGGCAGACCGCCCCGACCGCCGCACCCGTGAGGTACAGGCGGAAAGCATTGCCTACGCCGTGTGCCAACACTACGGGCTTGACACTTCCGATTATTCCTTTGCCTACGTTGCAAAATGGAGCAGCGGACGGGAGCTTGCCGAGCTGAAAGCGTCCCTTAAAACTATCCGTGACACCGCCGCCGGGCTGATTGCGGACATAGATAAAAACTTTGCGGAGCTGACAAAGGATAAGGAGCAGACGCAGGCGCAGGAAGTGCAGGCAGAAGAACCCACGCCGGAGGAAAAAGCAGAACCCACGGCAGAGCCGCCGCAGGAGAAAAAGGCAGGCGCAGACGAACCCGCAGCGGACACACCAAAAGCGGAAAAGGCAGCCCCGGAAGAACCCGCCAAAACCGAAGCACAGACGGAGCAGCCGGAAGATACTTTCCCCACGCCCGACCCCAACGCAGAGCCGGTTGTCACAATCCTTTGGAGCGAACACAGCCGTTTCCATGACGGCGAAAGCATGAGCTTTTCCGAAGCAAACGCCCTTATCGGAAATCTTGACGAAGCCACCGTTTCCGAGGACGGCTACTATAAGACCAAGTTCCGCATTGACTTTGTAATGGACGGGCAGCCGGACAATTACATAGGACGGCAGGACTTAGGGGACGGGGACGGAACGCTCATAGACCATATCGAAAGCTACCATGCCTATTATGAGAACAATGCGGATTGGGACAATTTTGTTTTACACAGCGGCGGCACGGAAGCACTGGAAGCAGACAAGGCACAGCGGGAAATGCTCTTGCATGAATTTGTCCCCTATCTAAAACTGCACAATAACCTCTCCAAAATGGAGCAGATTGCAGCAAAGGCACTGGAAGAAAACAGCGGCATGACCGCCACCGAAACCGCCTACCATATCGCCATGAAAGTGTATGTTTCCGAGTGTCGGGCAATGGTAAACAGCGGAGATTACAGCCTGCCGCCCGTCCCGCAGCTTAAAGACTTTGACACGGAGCTTGCAGCCTACAAGGAACACGTCAAGAAGGAAATCGCACAAGAAGCCGCCGCCGCAGGAATGACCGTGGAGGAATATGCCGCCAACGGCTACGAACCTTATACCGCCGAGCTGCCCGACCCCTCTATCACTGTTTCCGATATGCAGGAATACGGCTATTCATGGGACGGTATGCTGCCCCTAAAGGAAGCAGCTGCCCTGCACCTTTACGACAAGGAGGATATGCAGATTTTTTTACTCCATGAGGACGGGAGCGAGAGCATACCCGACAGCACGGAGGACATAAAAGCCCATGCGGAGAAAGGCGGGATTTTCGGCGTACACAAAGAGGACTGGAACGCCCTCACAGAGTACCGTGCCATGAAAGAGGAATTAGCGGCGGGTGCGCCGGAAAAAGAAATGCGCCTGCTTTACGGGAAAGGGGACGCTTTCGGCATTTATCAGCTAAAGGACGGGGACGGTATGCGTGATTACCATTTTGAGCCTTACGACCGCTTACAGACGGCGGGGCTTTCCGTGGAAGCAGCGAACTATGACCTTATCTATACCGCAGAGCTTACGCCGGGGACTTCCCTTGAAGATATTTATACCCGCTTCAATATCGACCGCCCCGAAGATTTTAAGGGACACAGCCTTTCCGTGTCGGACATAGTAGTGCTTCATCAGAACGGGGAGAACACGGCGCACTATGTTGACAGTATCGGCTACCGGGACGTGCCGGAGTTTTTGCGGGAACAGCCTGCCATTGCAGCTGAACAGCCGGAAAATTACCTAAAGGCAGCCGAACAGACCACCGAGCAGAACGCAAACATGATTGACGGCGTTATCAACAACACCCCCAACACGGACGCACTGGAAGCAAAGGCAAATGCCGGGGAACAGATCTCACTTGCCGACCTTGCGGACGCAATCAAAAAAGACCGGGAAGCCGCCGACACCGAGCCGGACACCGCCCGTATCACAGCCGCCGCCAAAAGCCGCTATGACGGCATGGTAGCCCTCTTTACTATGGACGACAAAATCTATTTCGGGAAAAGCGAGAACTACGATAACAAGGGGCATTATGACAATAAAGACAATTCCCTGCTCTACGTCACGGACTGCCAAGCGGCTTTTACATTCTTATCAAGCGAGGGCTGCATACATTCACAGGACGAAGCACTGAAACAGGGCATTTATACCAAAGAGGACTACGAAGAATTTTCACGGATAACGGATTTTCTATCGCAGGCAGGCTTTACCCCGGAAAAGGAATTTTTCTTTGCCGACAAGCCCTTTTCCCTGCAAGCAGACACGCCGGAGCAGGCTGCCCCGGAAACAAAGACCATTTATTACACAATCAATGAAAGTGCTGCCCGCCGTGCAAATGATATGAACAGCTTTTCCGACTACAAGCCCGGCAGCGCAACCGCAGAATACCGCCAAATGGTAGACAAAGCCGTGGAGATTGCGGAACGGCAGAAAAAGCGTGTAGACCCCATGTACCATGAAAAGATTGACAGCCTTGTTGACACCTACGCCCGGAAACTTGCCGAGAACATGAACAGCAGTTTTTCCATTGAAGCCCGTGTACCCTCTATCCTCATTGCGGGCGGTTCAAATTTCCCGGTACGCAAAAAGGAAAAGCAGAACGCCGCCCGTGACAGGAACATGGAGGACTGGAACGAGATACAGGGCTTGCTTGATAAGATACGCAGTACGGGCATGGGCGGTATCAGCGCAGACGACCCGCAGGCAATACAGAAGTTAGAAGCCAAACTGGAAAAGCTGCAAACAGCGCAGGACACCATGAAAGCGGTAAACGCCTACTACCGAAAGCACAAGACCCTTGACGGCTGCCCCAACCTTTCCGCTGAACGTATCGAAGCCATGAAAGGGGAAATGTCGTCACAGTGGCACATAGAGGATAAGCCCTATCCCTCATGGGCTTTATCCAACAACAACGCAGAGATACGCCGGATAAAAGGGCGCATTGCCGAGCTGACAAGGAAGCAGGAAACCGCCTACGCCGGGTGGGAATTTGACGGCGGCAAGGTGGAAGCCAACCGGGAGGACAACCGCCTGCAAATCTATTTTGAGGAAAAGCCGGACGAAAAGACCCGTGAAACCTTAAAGGAAAACGGCTTCCGTTGGTCGCCCAAAGCCGGGGCGTGGCAAAGGCAGCTTAACGACAACGCCATTTACGCCGCTGACCGCTTATCCTGCATAAAGCCTTTATCCGGGAAAAGCCCCGTAGAGATACAGAAAGAAGCCCGCACAGCCGCCAAGACGGAGAAAAAGCCCTCTATCCGGGCGCAGCTTGCACAGGACAAGGAAGCGTTGAAAAACGCCCCGAAAAAGGCAGCGGAGAAAACGAAAAAGCAGGATTTAGAAAGGAGCTGAACCATGCAGAAATTTGAAAACGTGGATATATTAAAATCCCTCAAAGCTATCATGCAGACCCACACCGAGCATTTCCAGTCTGATTTTGACATAGACATAAAGACGTTGAAGCAGGCGGCGAAAAGCCAAAACCCGGAGGACAAAAAATATTTGTGGATATGCCGCCCTGCCGGGACGTGGTGCTTGCGGGAACGGGACACTTTCATCAAAGGCTCACGGGAACATAACACGTTCTGTTTCTACGCCGAGCAGACAAGGGACAAGATACTTGCCTACGCCATGGAGCTGACGGGGATTGAAAAAGGCAGGGTAACGGGCAACCTCTACGAACTGGACTACCAAAAACACTATGAACACGTCAAGGACGCTTCCGTAGACCCCGGAGCAACCAAGCTGATCTATGAGAACGGGGAACGGGCGCAGGAAGCCGACAGACGCATTACCGGGGACGCTGACCCGGACTTAGGGAAATTCCTTAACTTTGAGGAACAGCCCAAAGACCCCGCCGCCTTACAGAATGTACTTCGGGGCGAGAATCACAGCCGGGAACGTCTGAAAAGCGGCGACATTAAGGAGCATATCGAAACACTGTCCGGCAAGGGCAAAGAGAAAAAGCCGTCTTTGAGGGCGCAGCTTGCACAGGACAAAAAGACCGTAAACGCCGCCCCGAAGAAGCAGGCGGCAAAGACCAAAAACAAGGGATTGGAGGTATAAGCGCATGGGACAATTCAACTTTGAGGAAACAAACCTTATCTGCTGTTACAGGAGGAAAACAAGGGCGGCTACGGTGGCGGCAATGACCGCCGCCCTGCCCTACATGGAAACGGAGATACAGGAGCTTACAGAGCGCACAGCGGAAAAGCTGAAGAAACTGACCGAGGAAGAATTTGCCGGGCTTGTGTTCCTGCCTGCTGAAGATATGGAGTAAGAAAACGCCGGGGAGTGGCAGCTTATACAGTGCCATTCCCCGGTATCTTTTTTATGCCCTTGTGGACGCTTAGAAGCCGCTTTACGGGCGATAGTGATAATTTCCCTGCTATACCTGCAAATGCCCTTAAAACGCCTTATAATGCTTTCCTGCCTATATGATTATGGCATAAGGAAAGCGGGAGAGTAACCCTGTCAGCTTTATCCCCCGCTGCTCTGCATATCGAATTTATATCCGACACCTAACAGCGTCTTTATATACACTGGATTCCTGCTGTCTGTTTCAATCTTTTTCCGCAGGTTGTAAATCACGTTTACAACGCTTGAATGGCAGCTATCGCTATCCATATCCCAAACGGCTTCAAAAATCTGCTCCTGCGTGAACACCCTGCCCGGCGAGGACGCTAAATAAGCAAGCGTCCCATATTCAAGGCGGGTAAGGGGAACGTCCTCCCCGTCCCGGAGTACCCGGCGTTGGTACAGCTTGATTTCAAGACCGGGAAAGGAGAGGACGGAGCTTGTGACTGGCTGCACAGCTTCAAGACCGATTTCATCTGAAAGGACGGACAGTACCTTTTCTATTGCCTTTTCTTCATCATCATTAAAAGTTAATATTAGTATCTTAGCTATGGTATCAGCCCTCCTTTGTCGCTCAACTTGAAACGGTGGTAAAACTCTTTTATCAATAAGGCTACCCATTCATAATATCAGATTAGTTATTCAAATATCCCTGTTCTTCTTCCTCTTTAGACCATACCCGCTCATAACTGCTGTTAATGTTCTTAAAAATATCCTGCCATGTAGTGAATTTCTGCATCTCTTCAATGCTTCCCTTGTTGTTTTGCAGCCAGTCAAAAATTGCCTTATAGGTATCTCCCGAAAACAGGACGCTCCAATTATTCTTATAATTTGAATTATCATCATAGGACATACCATTAAAGCCCATAGAAATAATTCCGTTCTTCGTATGTTGTGCCAAGCCCTTTATTTCCAGATCAGCCCATATGTACCCTGCATTTTTATCATGTATCAGATTAGGATATTTGTTAAAAAAGGTTTCTGCCAATGCTTCATACTTTTCTATATCTGATTGGCTCTGTAAGAGGACTTTTCCGCCCCGACCTTCTTCGCCGTCCCGTATCAAATACTGTATGCCCGTGCCGGAATGAGTTTTTAGAGTAAACCCTTGCAGGGCTTCTGTTTCCAACGCTTCAATACCCATAACATTTTGCAGGGCTTCTTTCAATTCGCCGTCCATTACCAAAGCGTCATAACTCATAGTTCCATGCTCTGAAATCAAAAGCTGCTTTCCTGTAACGCTGTCCTGTCTGACTTTAATATCAGAATAGGCAAAAGCACCCAACTTTTCCCCTTGCTTATTATAAATGTCAAAACAGCCCGCTTCATTATCCGGCACAATCCTATAATTCTCAGATTCGTATGTTTCATAGGTTGGCTTCACATTGCGTATTCCCATAGCCGCCGATACCCGGTATGCTTCCAATGCCGTGTTTTGTCCTGCCGTTCTTACATTGTCTTGTAAAGATAAACTCTCTGCCGTATCAAAATCAGCCATTTTATTTGCAAAAGTCGCTCCTAATTTATTTCCCTGCGTCTTTCCCGTTTCTCTCCATACAGGATAGCCCCTTGTTCCAATTCCGCTAACACTCATTTTTCAAATCCTCCATTGTTATCAATATTTTTTCTGCGGTTCTTCTGTCGTTCAGAGCCGCCTTTGCCCCCTTATGTTAAGTCCGGGCAATTTTTTTCTCAATGTTCTCTCTTGTAATTAAAATTTACCCCCATTAGAGAAATTAAAATATCTGCTTGTAATCCCAAATTATTTACTTCGTTTAATGCCGGGGCATTTAACTCTTTTACTTGTGGACTATCAGAGTACATCGCTTTATGTTTTCTTTTCTTTGGTTTTTCTTCATCATCGCCCCAGTCAAATTCCAAATAGTAGCCACCTGTCCCGTCCTCATGGATAAATACGCCATTGCCTTTTACCTCTCCGCCAGTCAATTTACTTGACCACGGTATATCCTCGATTGATTTATACACTTTCTGCCTAAAAGCACTATCATTTTTCATTCTTAGTAAGGTTTTCTTTGAGATAATCACATTTCGCCCACCGTGCATATCATATTTTTCCAACATTGCAGTATCATACATTTCCGCTTCTGTATCTGTTTTTTCGCAACTGTAATCTACAACAACCGTATTAACATTAAATTTTTCGTCCAGAAATTTCTTCATTTCTGCAATATCCGTGTCCTCATTTACCTGCTGTAAAAGTTTTTCAAATTCATCTCCACACTTTATTCTGTTATTCGATAATTTTACAGCATTATTGATTTCCGGCAAAATTGCTTGAATATCCATGCTACCAACCTTTCCGCCAAACAGAACCGCTTATAACAAATTCCGTCCATACAGCCATGCAGCTTCAAGCAGGCTCTGTTGATACCGTTTATCTAACTCTGCTTTTTCCAACTGCTCTTTTCTCTCTAATGCACGTTTCGCTGCCAATCTCTGATTTCGCTCCTGTTCTTTTATTTCCTCTGTTTCTTCATCTTTGCTTTTTTGTCCGCTTCTCTTTGTTATCGTGATTTCCCCTCCACTGCTTGAAAGCCTGTAATTTGAAATATTCCCGTCATTATCCAAAGTAATAGTAAAGGAATCCATACTGCTTGGCACTGTATCCTGTTCTTTTATCAATGTAGATATTTTTTCAATTATACTTTGGGATAGTTCTGGATTGTTTTCCAGTTTTTCCTCCAACGCAGGCGGAACAACTATTGCGTATTTTCCACTTGCTGCGTTTATCCTTGCCTGCACACCTGCGTCTAACATGGACGGTTCTCTTGATGTAGGTTTCCAATCTAAGACCGATTCGTCCAATTTATCTTCAAAAAACATTTCAAATGGATAGTCATTACGCTGCCACAGTGAAGAATTGATTTTAGAAGTATCTAACACATGATACTTCAAGTTCGGGTATTGTACTTTTAATCTATCCTCCAATCCCCCCATATTTACATCTAAAACAGCTTGAAAACTGACAGGGTTATTTTTCCCCGCAACAATATTCTGACAATAAAAACTTCCTAAATAGCTCTTGCTTATTTCATTTATTGATGTAAAATCCATCTTTGTTCCTCCGCTAATACTGCTTATATTTATTGGCGGTTCTTCTGTCGTTCAGAACCGCCTTTGCCCCCTTATGATAAGTCCGGGCAGTTTACTTATCGAGAAAATCCCAAAACTGCTTGTAGTCCAAATATCCTTTCAAATTTCCGGCATTATACTGTATCTGCATAGCGTCTTTCAAAACACCAATCCAATCCGTCATACCAAACAAATCATCATAGGTTTTATCGTCAAAACTATGCTGATTTGCTCCTGCCCTTATAAAAGAAGATTGTGCGTTAGGACATTTCCCGCTTGCTGATAAATGACTGGAATATGCAAACATATCAATATAGTCACTGTTTTTTGTGTCAACCTTTGACACGTCTACCATGCGTTCTGTCACATTTCCGTCTTTATCCCATGCTTTAACCTTATATACCGGGTTTGCAGGGTCAAAATCGTTTGGCTGATAGACTGTAAGGGAATAATCAGCCCCACACATTGAGCCGATTGCCTTTCCGTCCTTATCATTTGAAATATGTAACTCAAATGTACCGCCGGACGTATGTGTTGTTTTCGCCGCCTGTTTTGCAAAGCTCCCGCCTGCCACATTCCTTTCTGCCTTTCTTGTTTCATACCCTGCCGCCGGGTAGCCTGCCGTTCCAATTCCGCTAACACTCATTTTTCAAATCCTCCATTGTTATCAATATTCTTTCTGCGGTTCATCTGTCGTTCAGAACCGCCTTTGCCCCCTTATGATAAGTCCGGGCAGTTTACTTATCGAGAAGCCCTAAAAACTTCTGCCATTCCATATAGCCTTTCAAGTCCCCATAACTATACTCTGACTGCATAATATCTTTGACAATATCCACCCAATTCATCTTTGTTGAAAAACCCCAAGAGCCGGAATTTCTCTGCTCCGCATTTTTTACGGCTTTTGCAACTGCGGCTTTCAACACTGTATCTTCAAAACTGCCTTTCCCGCTTTCTTTCAAATGGGAAGTGTACGCATACATTTCAGCCGTATCACAATTTTTCGGGTCTACCTTAGAAACATCTATCATTCGTTCTGTTACATTCCCGTCCTTATCCCATGTTTTCACTTTATAAACTGGATTGCCCGGATCAAAATCCTGCGTCTTATATACAGTAATAGATGAATTGTTTACTACATCAACATTAGAGCAAATTGCAATATCTCCCATTTCTTCATCAGAGCCATGCAATGTGGCTGTTGAAGTCTGTCCTGTTGCCTGCGCCGCTTCCGCCGCCTGTTTTGCAAAGCTCCCGCCTGCCACATTTCTTTCTGCCTTTCTTGTTTCATACCCCGCCGCCGGGTAGCCTGCTGTTCCAATTCCGCTAACACTCATTTTTCAAATCCTCCATTGTTATCAATATTCTTTCTGCGGTTCTTCTGTCGTTCAGAACCGCCTTTGCCCCCTTGTGATAAGTCCGGGCATATTTTGTTTTACTGCAAAATGCCTGTTGCTCCCATGATGTTCTTCTCATAAGCCACAGAAACCGCTTCCCTTGCTATGCTAGTCGCCTTATAATATCTTTCATCTTCCTGTTGTTCCCGTAATTTCCGCTTGATTGCATTTTCTTCGGCAATCCGTTCATATTCTGCTGCTTTTTCTTCCTTTTCCCGTTTCCGTTCTGCAAGCATACGCAATTCTTTTTCAGACGGTCCCATAAAGCCGCCCTCTGTGCAGGTAGTCCAATTTGCAATTTCTCCATTTTCATCTAAACTAATCAAAACAGAAACAGCTCTAGGCGGCATTTGAGATTGTTGTATAAATGCGTCTACAGTATTTGCCACTTTTTGTGCCAGTGCAGGGTCATTATCCATTTTTTCCTGTAACGCAGGGGGCACAAGAACTGACTTTTTCCCGAATGTAGATTGATACCTTGCTTGACACTCCTTACTATTCATTGCCGGTGCTGTACCGCTCGGCTTCCAGTTTACCACTTCATCATAATCTACATTATCATCAAAAAACTTTTCAAAAGGGAAATCAGTCCGACACCATATGCCGGACGGAATTTTTGAGGCGTCCACTTGATGAATTTTCATTTCGGGATATTTCCCCTTCATCATTTCCTCAAAACTCTGTCCCGATACAGTTTCCGCCGCTTTTGCCGCCGCAAGTTCCGCAAAACTCACACCCTTATCTGTTTTCTGCGTTCGGTTTGCATATTGGTATGCCCCCGCCAAAGCTCCATTTACTCCTAAAATACTCATTTCTTTCTCCTTTCCTGTAACAACGCAGTTACGATAAATTCGTTTTTCTTTGCCCCAATATCCACATCTCCCATATATTTATCTACTTCACGTTTTACATTGGATAATCCAATACCGTGTAGGGCTGTATCCTTTCCCTTTGTGGAAAGTGGAAGATTGGTTTTTGTGTCAAATGTCACCTCCCCCTCAAATGAATTTTTTACATTTATCACATAAAATTTTTTCTTCTGCCTGCCGGAAAGATAAATGTATCTTTTCCCCTCTGCCATTTTTTCACAGGCTTCAAGGGCATTTTGCAGAAGATTGTTAATAATAACCCCTATGTCATACGCATTATAGCCGTCTGATTTTGGATAGGAAAATTCCGACTGGAACTGTATTCCCTGTTTCTCTGCGGCTTTCTGCTTGTCATTTACAATCACGTCCGTAACTGCATTTCCTGTTTTAATGCTAAGTTCAAAAACATTCATGCTTTCGTCCATATGGTCTATATACTGCTCTATATCCCCATAGCTGCCATTTCTGACAAGCCCTTTGATATTCGTCAAATGGTTCTTCATTTCATGCTTCATCTGGCGTATGCCGTTATAAAACTGCTCCACTTCCTCCATTCGTTCCTGTATTGCGTGAACCTGCTGCTGTTCCACGAAATATTTTTCCTTTTCCTCCTGCAAGCCTATCATTTTCTGATAGGACACTATCGTAATCAAAATCCCCGCATAGAACAGGGCGGCAACCACAGGCACAACCCCAAGAAATACCGGGAACTGTTCATAAAGCTGAAACACCAGATTTTCATTCACGATTAGTAAAATGTTAAAAATAATGTTTACAAATAAAATCCCGGTTATCGGTATTAAAAGCAGGTAGCACAATTCCTTTATATGCAGCTTCATTGTCTTTTTCTTTAACAGACGTACAACGGCATACAGCATAACGGAAAACAGGATAAGTTGCAGTACCGCAACAAAAACATAATTCCATGCAGCATTGGCAAAGACATTTTCTGCGGTTTCTGCCCTATGTTCAAGATTTTTTCCTAAAAAATAGCTTATGCTTCTCATAATCAGCGCACTTAAATTTCTGATACAGAAGAAGATCACTCCCAAAAAGAATGTAAATTCCCTGTTCATATCTAAAAACTTTGAAGCCGCCGCTAAAAGGATAATTACAATTATCATGCACAACCAACCATACACCGAAGCTGCCATATTCACAAAACACATTATTATATAAATCAGAAATACCATAAGCACCTTTTTAAGGCTACTTTTCCTCTGTTCTTTTTTTTCCGTCATAAACGGATAGAAAAAAAATGTCATGCAGACCGCATACATAAATATTTCAATTCCTGCCACTATATTCATAAACAAGCTAAAACCCGCTTCACTCAATGTCTGTCCCTCCTATTGCATAAAACGCAGATATGCCTTTACAAAGTCCTCATACTTATATTTGGAGAGTGGCAGCTTATCCCCGTTTGTAAGCATGATTTCTGTCCTGCTGTATTCGTCCACGCAGGAGAGGTTGACAAGATAGCCTTTGTGTATGCGGCAGAACTGCCCCCGCAATTCTTCTTCAAGCTCCCCGATTTTTGCATAATATTCCAGTTCCCCGTCTTTGGTATAAAGCACTACCTTGTGTTTCTGGCTTTCCATGTAATAAATATGGTCTAACGGTATGGCTTTGTTTGCCCCGGCGTACTGGATAAGCAGGGTTTTCCTTTTCTGCTCCGTTTCGGATAAAATCTTATCCTGCGCCCGGCTGAAAACCTCTGCAAATTTCTGTTCATTCACAGGCTTTACCAGATACCCCAACGCTTCCACTTCAAAAGCGTCATAGACATACTTTTCATAGCCCGTAACAAAAATGATTACGGGCTGTTTAACCTGCTCCATGCCCCTAATCTGTCTTGCCATTCCCATGCCATTTATGGCGTTGCCGTCCATGCCGGACGCAGAACCCTCTAACTCTATATCCAAGAACAGTAAATCATGCCCCATGCCGCTTGACAGGTATTCATCAGCAAAAGCATACTCCGTAATTTCACATTCCGCTTTCTGCCCTCTGATAAGCGAAGCAAGGTAGCTTCTTATGTTCTTTTCATCATCACATATTGCAACCTTTATCATATGCCCTCCTTTGGCTTTCACATAAAATATCGGAAAAAATGAAATTTTGTCTAATACCGATTGCACGAAAACACGTTTTGACAGCACAACTGGACAGAAAAACTTTTAGCGTTCCTTTTTATGTTCCTTTTCGGGCTGCCTTGCCTGCCTTAAAATAGTATCTACGTTCTGCTTGATTGTATCATACTGCTTCACTTTCTTTTTCAGCTTCCCGTACTCTTGATACAGCTTGTCTTTCTTCTCCGTAAGCTCCTTGTACTCCGTATGCAGCGTTTTGAAGTCGGGCAGCTTCCCGCCGTTTTTTGCCGCCTGCAACGTCTTAGCGGCGGCTTCGTGAATGATAATGCTGCTCTCATTGCCCCGCAGGAACTTTTCTTTGTCCTTTGCCTTTTTGTACTGCACATAGACCGCCTTTGTCTGTTGGTATGCGGATATGTTTTTCATCAAAAGGGATATGTCGGACAATCTCTTTTCCAAGCCTTTCAGCGTGGCGGCGGTATCTTCGCTTTCCGTATGCACTTCATCAAGAACCGCCTGCAACTGCCCATACTCTGAAATGTCATGCTCCGTTAGGAAATTCAAAGTCTTTGCCGCCTGCTTCAAATTGTGTATCTTCGCCCACTGTTCGTAGCCTTTGCTTTCCGCTGCCTTGATACTGTTCTGAATGTCTATCAGCATGGAAACGCCCGCCTTTTCCTGCCTTAACGCTTTCGGCTTCGCCCGGTACGTCCCGGCGATCCGCTCCGTTATGGCTTCCACGGTGTAGGCTTCCCCAAGCGTCTTAGAACGGGTAAAGCGTTCCTGCCCCGGCGCACGGAACGAAACGAACTTGCCCCGCTTTACCTCATAGCCCGCCGCTTCCATGAGCCGCAGGAAATCATAAAAATCTTTCGCTTTGGGTATGGTAATGTCTATCAACGCTTTCAGCTTTGCTTTCCAACTTGTCCCCCTGCGTTCAGCGTCCCATTCCGCATATTTCTTTCCCCTGTCCTGCCCCGGCGTGACGACTGACAATCCGTGTTCCTTACACAGCCTGTCACTCTCATTTCGTATCTGATAATAGCTTTTCTTGTTGGAAACGTACTTACGGTGTGTCGTGAAATCGACCGCACAAAATATGATGTGGTTATGGATATGCCCCTTGTCTATGTGGGTAGTAAGCACATATTCATATCTGCCGCCGAGAACCTTGTCCGCAAGCTCCTTTCCTATGCGGTGGGCTTCCTCATAGCTGACCTCTCCGGGCGCAAAAGACTGTATCAAATGGTGTCCGAGGTTGTCCCCCTTGTCCCGTGCCTTTGACAGCGTGAAGCCAAACTCTATATCTGCCGTCTGGTACGAGCAGCCATAGGAGGAAATCAAAATCTGATTGTCCGTCTTGTCGGGATTGCAGATATAATCAATCGCCTTATTCAGCGTAGTTTTGATAGGGTGTATCTTTGTAACTGCCATATCTTTTCCAATGCCCCCTTTATTTCGTCTAAGTCCTCTTTGTAGGCGTTCCCGGTGGAGTTGACCCGCCTTGCTATCTGATTGACGTTTACGCCGACTTTCTGTATTTCTGCCGTCTGCTCCTTGACCGCCGTATAGTCCAACTGGATAATATAGCCGTCAATCGCCATTTTCCGTAAGTACGCCCCCAAGTTGTCTGTTTGCAGCAGCTTCATTTTTTCCTCAATCAGTGTGCGCTCCTGCTCCGTCACATAAAATTTTAACTGGATAGCCCGTTTTCTCTCTGCCATAGCTTACGCTTCCTTTCCGTTTTTTCAGAGGGTTTGGGACACTTCCCAACAAGCATTTTTCACGCCCGGACGGTACGCCGGAAGCGGGAAAAATACGGGATTGGGTACTCAATCCCTATGCTTGCTATTCTTCCCCCTATACCTTACTACGTTAGAAAAACCGAAACAGGCAACCTTTTAGAAAAGTTTTTGAAAAAAGACAGGAAATCTGTTACAGGACGTTTCCGGCAAATGAAGAAATATGTCATTCTTTGCAGAAAGACTTGATACAATCCCGATACAAACATGATAGAAACGTGATATTGGGGCTGTAACATTTTTACTGGAAAGGGGACACGCCTTTTCTCTGACGCTGCGGAAAAAGAAACGCTTTCACTGACGAGGGCATACCCCGATTTACACCCGACTGATAAAGAAAAACAGCCGGGCTTTTTTATGCCTTGTCGAAAAGTTTTTTTAACTTTTTTTGAAAAATGTTGCCTGTTTTGACTTTTTCAACGTAGTAAGGAGTAGAGGGGTAAAATTGCCCCGGCTCTGACAGGGCAGGAGGGAGGTAGGCACATGAAACCCCATTCACAACAGGAGCAGAAGCAGCGTACCTTTGAACACTTCTGCAAGCAGATATTGAAGAACGAAAGAAACGACTACCACAGGAAAATAAAACAGCAACGGGAACATGAGGTTTTGTTTTCCGAGCTGTCCCCTAAGACACTGGAACAGTTTGCCGTATGGGATAAATATTTTGAAGATACATACCTTTTTGAGATTATGGGCTTTGAGGTTGCCGTTGCGGACGAACTCTTAGCCGAAGCACTGAAAACCTTGCCGCAGGACAGGCTTCAAATTATCCTGCTTTCCTATTTTTTAGGAATGAGCGACCCGGAGATTGCAGGACGCTTGAACCTTATACGCCGGACGGTATCGCACCGCCGGAAAAACTCTTTGCAGGCACTAAAAAAATTCATGGAGGGCTATGCTGATGAATAAGAGAACGGACAAAAAAACGGGCACACGGGACAGGACAGGCGTACTCCCTTACCCCGTCATTGTATCGGCTGTTTCCGGCAACGTGGACGCTATCAACAAGGTATTGGAACACTTTGAGGGCTTCATTGCCGCACTGTCAACAAGAACCATGTATGACGAGCAGGGCAGCCCCCATTTATACGTTGATGAAGAACTGCGCCGCCGACTGGAAACCAAGCTGATCGCAAAAATTCCGACCTTTAAGGTGGCGTAAAAACGCAGAGGGGAAAATAAATCTCCCTTTCCTTTTCCTCTTTTGCAGGCAGAAAAGCACGGGCGGGCTGACCGCCCGCCGCTTCTTGCCATTCCGCAAAAGTACATCTTCATGGTGTGCCTTTGCGGGCTGACAAGCCCCGGTACTTTGACAAAGAAAGCGCACGGCGCAGCATAGGGCAAACGGACACATTCAATGTGCGGCGAGCCTGCGGGCTGATACGCCAAGACCCCGGCAAGGGGCGAGCGATTTATTATCAGTGAACCGCAGGCGGCAGGGTGGAAACTGCCGCCGCCATGACCCGCACATTGGCATAATGATACACCCGTATGACACGGCTACTCATAAGAATGAGAGGGGTGCAAGTCCCGTGGAGCTGCCAAGCCGTCCGTTTCGCCCATTCAATAAAACCAACAACAGCAATCCAAAGATATTCTGAAAGGAGGGCTGCCAATGATAAATAGTGAACAACTGGACTTTATGAGCAGGCAGGGGACAGACACGACCGACCCCGCACAACTGACGGACATAAACCATGTTTCCATTGATACGGGGCTTTCTGCCACGGAACGCATGAAAGCGTACCTTGAACAGATAAAGAACCCGTATTGTTTCCGCTGCGGGGAAACAGTCGTCCGTCTGTCCTTTGCGCCTGCGGGAAATGACCTCAATTCCCACTTAATCAGCTTTTTCGGCGGTCTGAAAAAAGGTTAAAAAATATGTTGAAAAATGCTGAAATAATCTCCGTCCTATGGTATAATGGACGTGTGGTTATAGGGGGATTGGAGGACAAATGCCACGCATTAGAAAAACACAGAACCAACCCACTATAAGCCGTATTGTATGGAGGATTGCTGTCTACATAAGACTATCCAAAGACGACGGGAACGACGAAAGTTTGAGCGTAACCAACCAAAGAAAAATCATCACGGAGTATATCGAGGAATTTTTCGAGGGCGAGTATATCATTGCTGATGTTTACGCAGACGACGGGCTGACCGGGACGGACTACGAACGCCCCGAATTTCAACGGCTGATACATGACGTGGAAGCCGGGACTGTCAACTGTATCATCTGCAAGACATTATCAAGGGCTTTCCGCAATTATTCCGATCAAGGTTATTTTTTGGAAAAGGTATTCCCCTTATACGGGGTACGCTTTATCAGTATTGGCGACCCGTCACTTGACACATTCAAGAACCCGGACGCAGTACAGGGAATGGAAGTACCCATAACCGGGCTGATGAATGACCGCTACGCCGCAAGGACTTCCAACGACATACGCCGGACGTTCAACACCAAGCGCAGGAAAGGCGAATTTATCGGCGCATTTGCCCCCTACGGGTACATGAAAGACCCGGAGGACAAAAACGCATTTGTGGTTGATGAAGAAGCCGCCGAGGTAGTGAGGAATATTTTTCACTGGTTCGTTGACGAGGGCATGAGCAAGTTAGGCATTACAAAGAAGCTGACCGAAATGGGAGTACCCACACCCACCGAATACAAGCACAGCAAGGGCTTGTATTTACAGACACCGAGGATAAGCAAAAATGACGGTATGTGGGCGATAACCACTGTCTGTACTATCCTTAAAAATGAAATGTATATAGGGAACATGGTACAGGGGAAACAGCGGGTAATCAGCTACAAAGTGCATGAGAAGATTGCACCGCCTAAAGAAGAATGGTTCATTGTGGAAAACACCCACGAAGCAATCATTGACCGGGAAACATTCGACAAGGCGCAGCGGTTACAGGAACGGGACACCCGCACAGCACCGGGCAAGAAACAGCTTTATCTTTTCTCCGGCTTGCTAAGATGTGCGGACTGCCAACACTCCATGACAAGAAAGACGTGCAACAAGCCAAACAAGACCTATGTTTATTATGTTTGCAGTACATACGTCTTTAAGTCAAAGGACAAATGCACCCGGCACGTCATAAAGGAAGAAGTCTTACACGAAGCAGTATTGAAAGCCGTACAGGCGCAAATCTCCCTTGTGGGGGATATGGCAGAGGTAGTAAAGGAAATCAACCGCACTTCTACCGTCTGCACCCAATCAAAGCGGTTACAGCAGCTTTTGAAAGACCGCAGCAAGGAGCTTGAAAAACTTACCTGCGTTACAGATAACCTTTATATGGACTGGAAATGTGGGGACATAACCCGTGCTGAATATACGAGAATGAAAGCCAAGTTTGAACAGCAGGCAGAGCAGGTAAAAGGCATAATCGCCAACCTGCAAACGGAAATTCAGCTATCAGAAAAGGGCGTAGGAAACGACAACCCTTATCTGACAACATTCTTGAAACATGAGAATGTGAAAAGCCTTGACCGTGGGCTTTTGGTAGAATTGATTGATACTATATACGTCCACGAAAACAACGAGATTACAATTCAATTTAACTTTGCCGACCAACACAAGCATATTGTTGAGTTTATCGAAAACAATCAACATAACCTTGAACTGATAAAGTCCAACAACGCCGTGTAACGATTAGCGGCGTGTTGGTATCAAATCTTTAGGCAAAGTTGTCTATAAATCTATGCTCCATTTGCACCTAACAAACCATAAACACCGTTTGTCAGAGTTATATTCAAATGGTTTACAGCAGTTTTTGAACCGAATTTTTTAGTAAGCTCGATTGTTTTTAATTCCATATAAAGCTCCTTTCCTCATTGAAAGCAAAAATACTCTCCATGTGTTTTCATGGAGAGTATAAATAGTAATTATCTACTTTTTATCTACAAGGCTGGGATTTGAAAAATGCAGACACTTTTGCACCGTTTGAAATATCATCAATCCTCAAGTATCCGTCGTGATGTTCGCAGAGTAATTTGCAGATATATAGACCAAGCCCAAAATGTTCAGAGTGATTTGTTTCTTCTGTGAAATACGGAGCTGTCACATTATGCAGACTATTTTTATCAAAGCCTTTTCCGTCATCTGATACCGAAAGCAAAAAAAGATTATCCTGTAAAGAAAAAGATAGTGTTACCGTGTTGCGGGCATACCGTACAGCATTTGAGATCAGATTATTACATACCTGTAAAATAAACGAACTATCAAGAGAAAGCTGAAACTCGGACACTTCATTTTGCAAAAGAAGCATTTTTCCATTCTGTGTGCATACAATCTTTGCGCTTTCATACAGAGAGGAAAGGAACGACTGCAAAGAAACAGGCTTGTAATCCGGCTGTGTGTCCTCCATGCGATGAAGATTGCTCATGCTGCTTACATAAGTTTCCATACGGCATATGTGCTTACCCATAGTGGCGGCTATTTCTTTTGTCTGAATATGTTCGCTTGTTTGCAGCATTTCATTATATCCTTTTAATACTGTAAGCGGGGTGCGCAGATCATGAGCAAAAGCAGCGTTAAGCCGTCCTCGTTCCTCAACTTGCCGCCACATTTTAGAAAAGTTATTTGCAAGAGTAGTCCGCATGATTTCAAAGGAAGTACATAGCTGCCCTAATTCGTCTTTACTATCATATTCGATTGAAAATTCCAAGTCGTTGTTTGATATTTTTTCAGACGCTGCCCTCAATTCTGCAAGTGGTATTTTGAGTTTATTTCTATAAAACAGTAAAGACGCTGCCATGATACATAAGGCAGAATAAACAGGTACGGCAATTATAGGTAATAGTTCCAACAGAGCTATTATGCGTTCGTCCTGTTTAGACATTTGAACAGTCGCATCACCAATAAAAGTACCATTTCCCAACTGTTCACCCTGTTCATTTGTCAAATAATACTGTTCACCAGTTAAAGGATATGATGATTTAATCTTATCAGTGGCATAATCACATATCGAAAAAGTCACTACTGAAAGAACAAGAGCAATTATAGCATAAGCAATAACATAAAGCATGAGACTTTTTCGGAGAGATAAATCCCGCCCGGAACACTTTATTTTATCCATTTGTAGCCACACCCCCAAACTGTTTCAATATATACCCGGTCTGTATATGCAGCAATTTTTGTCCGTATCCTGCGGATATGTTCTGTTACAACGCTGCTATCCCCCTCACTGTCATAACCCCAAATACGCTCATAAATACGTTCCTTATCAAAGACTTGTCCCGGATTTTGAGATAACAGCTCTACAATATCAAATTCCTTTTTGGCAAGACCAACACGCTTATCGGCAAAAAACAGACAGCGTTCCAGGTAGTCAATCGTCAAATCGCCGGAAAATTTTACCTGTGCTTCAAAGCTATGCCGCGTTTCCCGGCGCAAATGGGCAGCTACCCTTGCTTCAAGCTCCATAAGCGAAAAAGGCTTGACAATATAATCATCACCACCAGCGGCAAATCCTTTTACCTTATCAGTATCTTCAATTCGGGCAGTCAGAAAAAGGATAGGGCAGGATAAATAATTGCGAATGCGTTCACAAACTTCTAACCCGTCAAATTCGGGCATATTGATATCAAGCAAAATAATGTCCGGCTGTCGTTCTATTTGTTTTAATGCTTCTTTTCCATTTACAGCAGATAATACAAGATAACCTTTGCTTTCAAAAAAGCTGCAAAGCATTTGCACAATATCTAATTCATCATCAACTATCAGTATTTTCGTATTCATTTCTGTACCTCCTTAAAATGAATATAACACTTAATTTTCAACTATTTATCTACTTTTGAATTATCCTTTCTTCTCGCGTCTGCGGGTTTTTCTACGTCTTTTGGTATCAGCCACATACGGTTGAATTTTACCATGCCCGGTATGCGGTTTTCCTCACATAGCTTTTGCACTCGTCTTTCTGAATTGCCCCATTTCTTCGCTGCTTCCGGGGCAGAAATAGGAATTATTCAAGCTAATCAATAGAACTATATAGACATATCCCCAAAAAAGATGAACAATAAAATGTAATATGGTGAATGAATACGGCAAAAGACCAGTACCGCGATATGATTTTAAGACTTTTGGGGAAGCAATCAAAGCGGTGCGTAAGGGACGCAAGGAGAGCCGGAAAAAGGTGTGCGACGAAATATATTTTTGTCCGCATTACCTTGCGAATATTAAGAACAAGGGGCAGCCCCAACATAGACAGTATTTTACAGGTAGAGAAGCAGCTGGAATAGAAAAGGCGGATATTCTTATCTGGCAGACGATGTAAAAAACGAATATGTTTTAAAACAGATAGTTCCATTTAGCCTACAGACTGTAAACCATTTTCATCGGGGTTATAACATTTGTACCACAGAAAAACCCAAACGCCGAAAGGGACACTCCCTTATATGAAGTATCCCTTCCGACCGGCCCCCTTCTATCGGCCGACCCGATAGACCTTCACTCCATGTGCCGGCACCTGTACCGCGATCCTGCCGTCAACCGTGCTGCTCTCCTTTTTCTCCCAGATCTCATACAGTTCTGCATCCTGCTGCTTCTCGCAGGTCTCCTCGCCAAGCGCAGAAAGGGCAATGGAAAGCTCTCTGTCCCCGTCACTTAAGTTAAAAAGCGCCACACAGAGCCTGCCGGACGCCTCGTCTTTATTCTTCCAGACAGCGTATTCTTCCGTGCGCACAAGCTGCGTTCCGCTGCAGTTCTCCCCCAGCATCGCAAGCAGCTCTCCGTTTGTCAGCAGAGACAGCGTCCAGTCGTCCAGCCGTGTCAGTTCCGCCCCGATCATCAGCGGAGAACGGAACATGCACCATAATGTCATCATGGTCTTCTGCTCCTCTCTCGTAAAGCGGGTATCCCACTCGCCGTTCCCGAAGCCCTTACCCAGTTTCCCCAGCGGCAGCATGTCGCAGTCCGGGAAACAGCCTTCCCGCACATGATCCTGCCACATCTCACAGCGGACAAACATCGCCTTGAGCAGGCTCCACTCATCCCAGAAGTCATCGGTGATCCGCCACATATTCGCATACCGGCAGTACTCCCATGCCCGGTCGATATGAGCCGGTCCCGGCGAAAGGCTGAGGACGATGGGCCGGCCGCATTTCTCGATGGCCCGGTGGATCATTCTCGTCTCCTCCCAGCCGGAGAAAGGCTCCGTCCTGTACAGTCTGCTGTCACAGATATCGTCGCACTTGATAAAGTCCACGCCCCACTGCGCGTACATGGCAAGCAGGGAATCATAGTAGGCCTGTCCGTCCGCCGTACCGCGCACGCCATACATATCCGGGTTCCAGATACAGATCGAAGAAGGATCTGCGATCCTGTCTGCCGTCTCTTTGGCCCCCGGCACCGGACAACGCTGCTGTGCCGCAAGACGGGGAATCCCCCTCATAATATGGATTCCGAACTTTAATCCCAGACTGTGCACATAGTCCGCCAGCGGCCCGAAGCCCTTTCCGTCTGCCGAAGAGGGAAAACGCTCCGGCGCAGGCTGCAGCCTGCCATACTCATCCATCTCGATATCCCCGAACGGAATATACTGGAAACTGTCCCGCACCGTTCCAGCATCGTTACTGTACCATTCAATATCCACCACCACATACTCCCAGCCGAACGCTTTCAGATGCGCCGCCATATAGTCCGCATTCGCCCTGACCTGTGCCTCATTCACCGTGGTGTCATAGTAATCGTAGCTGTTCCACCCCATGGGCGGGGTGATGGCAAATCTGTTTTTATCCATAGCAATCTCCATTCCGCCGCCTTTCCGTCAGCGGCACAAATAGTAATGAAAGTCTACTTTCTTTCACAGTAGTCTCCCTCTGTCTATCCTGTTTCAACATTTCTTATTTCAACATTCCTTCCAGGCACTGATCAAATCTTCCCGATCAGATAGTCCTGTCTGCCTTCTCTCAAAAATACCGGTATGGTATGAATATCCGCCGCCACCTCGTACCACTGGCCGCCCTCATATCTGTCGCCTGTCCCGGCGTGCACAAAGAACGTGCCTGCAGGCAGATATACGCTGCGGCCTGCTGCCTTCTCATGACAGATGGGCGCCACCAGAATATCCGGCCCGAACATATAGGCGTCCTGAATCTCCCAGCATACCTTATCTTCCGGAAATTCATAGAACATGGCCCGCATCACCGGCGCCCCCACATCATGTGCCGCCTGCATGAGGCTCCGCGTATAATCACGCATCATCTCCCGGATACGGATGAACTTCACCATGATCTCATAGTTCTCTTCCCCGTAACTCCAGACCTCATTCTCCGCGCCTGTCCACTCGCGCACCTCACCCGCTTTATTGACGATCTGCTGCCCGGGCTGGCGGCAGCCATGAATACGCATGACCGGACAGAAAGCGCCGAACTGGAACCAGCGGATCAACAGCTCCTTAAAACCATCGTCGTGGATATTGCCGCCGTGAAATCCGCCGATATCCGTGGTCCACCAGGGAATTCCGCAGAGCCCCATATGTATGCCCGCGCAGATCTGTTTGCGGAAGTCCTCATAGGTTGACATAATATCCCCCGACCAGACAAGTGCTCCATATTTCTGACTGCCCACCCAGGCACAACGGATCAGATTCACGATATCCTCCTGTCCGTCCGCCTTCTGTCCTTCATAGAAAAGCCGTGCGTATTCCCGCGGATAGATATTGCCGATCTGTGCCACGGAACCGGCATGATAACGGTAATCTGCAAAATCATACGTGGTAAACTCCGGCTCCGCCTCATCCAGCCAGAAAGTACGGATGCCCAGATCTGCATAATTCTTCCGGCATTTCTCCCACACGTACTCCCTTGTGCGCGGGTTGGTGGCATCCATGAACACATTGTTGCCGTGGAAGATCATCTGCACGTCCACGCCGGAATTGCTTTTTACCAGAAGTCCCTGCTGCTTCATCTCCTCGTAATTCTCACTGCGCCAGTCCACCTGCGGCCAGATGGATACCATCACCCGGATACCCATATCCTGTATCTCCCGTATCATCGCCGCCGGATCCGGGAAATACTCCTCATCAAAACGCCAGTCACCACACCGGGGCCAATGGTAATAATCAATCACCAACACATCTACCGGAATCTCACGCTTCTTGTATTCCCGGGCAATCTGCAGCACCTGCTCCTGATTGTAATAACGCAGCTTACACTGCCAGAAGCCCAGACCGTACTCCGGCATCATCGGCACCCTGCCCGTCACGGCCGTATAGGCCTCCTCGATCTGTGCCGGCGTGTCTCCCGCCGTGATCCAGTAATCCAGCTGCCTGGTATCTTCCGCGATCCATTCCGTAGTGTTGCTGCCGAAATGCACCTCGCCTATGGCCGCATTATGCCACAAAAAGCCATACCCCAGGCTGGAAATATAGAAAGGAACACTGGCCTGTGAATTCCTGTGGGCCAGCTCCAGATTGCATCCCTTTAAGTCAAAGGTTTCCTGCTGGTACTGTCCCATACCGTAGATCTTTTCTTCCGGATCGGACACGAAACTGGCTTTCAGATGATACCCGCCGCCGGCCAGAGGTCGGAAACGCCTCGCCTTCTTCTGCAGCGCGCCGCCGTTGGGAATCTCCTGCAGCAGCACTTTTCCCTTCTGATCATAGAAAGTGATCTGCAGCGCCTTCCCCCAGGGATTCACGGTAAGTTCCGCCCGGATCTTCCCATTGGTGATGGACGCCCGCTGCTCCTCTATGCTGATACTGCCTTCCTGTGCCGGATCCTGCGGCGCAGACAGGGCCACGCTCCCCTCTTCGATCTCGCCCAGAAACGCCGCCCGCACCCGAAAGCTGTTCGCACCCCAGGGCGTTACCATCACGCTCTCCCCGTTCTCCCGGAAAAGCAGGCTGCCGTCCTTCTCTTCAAAATAATGCAACATGTTTGTTTCCTCCTTTAAATTTTGTAAACCATATGCTTTTTGAGATATCCCTCAAGCATATCCTCAACGCACTCCCGTATATCGCACGCAATTTTTCTTGCCTGCGTTTCCCTGATACCTGCCTGAACCGCTACCTCCAGTATTTCTTCCATATCCGGATTTATCCCGTTTCCGTTGACCGTCGTAGCGTGCTCCCCGTTAAGAGAATGACTGTAAGTAAGATCATAGGCCGGAGTAAGTTTATAACATGCTTCCTGCTCATCATACAGATAAGAAAAATTCCTGGAATGATCGTCCCTGTTATGAGCAAACACATTAAAGCACATCAGGCGATACAACTTCAACACTTCTGAAAAATCCTTCGTAACTTCCAGTGTAAGTTTCATCAGGAGATGATAGTCCAGATTCGGAATACGGTGTGATGTTTCCAGAATGGCACTGACCGATAGCATATGAATTTTGCCCACGGCCCCTCCGGCATCCCGTTTTCGGTCAAAGCGCCTCGTTCCGAAATATCCGGCACATCTTTCAGACGGAAAAAGTCTTGTCTGCATCATTTCAATACCGCATTCTTTCGCACACAGGGAATACTCATATTCCTGTTTCCCTATATCTTTTTTGTCATCACAGGATGGAAATTTGATGATCCATTCCTCACCGTCTATCTTTGTTAATATTTTGGGCCTTGCTCCTCCGGATGAACCGCCCAGTTGAAATAACTGGTCTAAATTATCCGAATATTCTATTTTCAGCATCTTCTCACATTCCTCGGCAACCTGATCCAAATCCAGTGCCGCCGCTTCCGCGCATAAAGGTATCTCCGGCCTGTAAGAAAGCGCCCCCATACCCGAGTCCCCTACGATAGCAAGCCTGTTCAGATTTCCGACCGTGACAGGATCTATATGGTTTTTCAGCATCAGGCGGTCTACCAGCAAACGCCCCCATCCATCGGGAAGACTATCCGCGAACACACCAAACAGACCTCCGAAGGGATCTGCTTTAGGAAGAAAGACTCTCTTTTCCAACGGCAGGGAAAACGGGCTGACTGGAAATCCACTTTCGATCCATTCTTTGTCATATTCAAAAGCTGCCAGCCTTTCCTTGTACAAAGCCAGGGTTCCGACCTTTCTTTCATGATAAAACACATTTAACTGTCTAATCCTGTCCACGAATGATCTCCTCTATAGACGCAGGCGGAACGTCCACAAATAAATGCTCCAGTTCTTCTTCCAGCTCAAGCGCAGTTGCAATTTTAATCAGGGAGAGAAAAGAAATCTCACCGCTTCGTTCAAATCGCTTCACAGACCCCAGGCTTACGCCTGACAACTGACTTAACTTCACCTGCGATATTTTCCGTCTTCTGCGGATGGTACGGATACGGTCTGCAATTAGTCTCTGTATCTCACCCGGTGTTTTTGATAAAAAAAATGATGTATTCATAGATAATATTTTATCCCAACTCTTCATAAAATGCAACTACTGGATAATATATTAGCTTTTATCCCTGTCATCCGCATCACGTCTCAGAGATTCTGTTGTACATATAGTACCACTCCATCTCCGGCACCTCATAGTAAGGATAAAACTCTCTTGTCAGATGTCCGAAGGGCTTCACATGTCCCGGCTTTGTCCGGAAGGCAAAGGAATACCCCGCCTTCTCAATCGTCTCGATCCACGTCTCGGGGTGTTCCGTGTCCCCTGTAAAGAGTGTCATCTTATCGCACACCAGAACCACCGGACCATACGAGAGCGCCATGATCTGTGGCGAGCAGGAATCCACCCGCTGAAACCGCAGTGCAAACGCGAACGCAAGCTCGATCTCATCTCCATCCTGCCATGGGCGCTCCAATACGATCCAGCTGTTTGGCTCTGCCTTACCCGCCATCTCCTCTGTGCACTCTCCGTTTATCTTCACCACATTGGCACCAACCGCCCAGGAAGGCACCCGGAAGCGAATAGAGAACCGTTTTGTTCCTTTGTCTCCCGTCTTCTCCTTAAGCCGGAAACGGATCGTCTTTTCCCGCGGATAAGCGCTCATATTTTCCAGCACATACTGTCTGCCCGCCGTCTCGAAAGAGACTCTGGACGGCAGATACTGGCTCACATACAGTCCGTTCTCGTCCTGATAATAAAGCATATTGGCATACTCCGCCACATCCTGCGGCCAGGTTCCCGTGCAACACTGCCATTCAAAAGAACAGCCGTCAGGATGCAGCCTCCCATCCTCCACGGACTTAAACCCACCGTTGACAAAGTAATCTGCATAATACATGACCTTCCCCTCCGGTGTGACAGGAAGCTGTCCTCCACAGCCGTTGTAGAGCATTCTCTCCGCCCAGTCCCCGTACTTCGCCTCTCCTGTTATGGTCAGAAGATAGTTGCACAGCTTAAATACCGCCCAACTGCAGCAGGACACC